>Ga0187892_10002060_pt1 | contig 42549 bp, 26 predicted proteins | sample MA1701073metaG_FD_139345 | JGI IMG/M metagenome (GOLD analysis project Ga0187892, IMG submission 139345) | Bio-ooze microbial communities from a basaltic lava cave in the Kipuka Kanohina Cave System on the Island of Hawaii, USA - MA170107-3 metaG ... | reverse complement strand
GGGCGGCGCCCTCGACTTCGTGAACGGGAGCCGCGTGCTCGTCCCCGACCACGCGAGCCTCGACCTCGCGGGACCTCTCACGATCGCGGCCTGGATCCGGCCGGACCGGAAGGCCACCCAGTACGTGGTCAAGAAGGCCCGCAGCAGCACCAACGGCTACGAGCTGAGCCTCTCCAGCGGCGGCAAGTTCTTCGTGCGCTTCAACCAGGCGAGCTCGGGGAACAGCTACCGGCTGGAGTCGGCGACCAGCTACCCGACGAACGGCGCGACCTGGCTCCACGTGGCGGCGACCTTCGACGGCCAGTCGATCCGGCTCTACCGGGACGGCGTCCTCGAGGGGACGCTCCCGGCGGCGGGCCTCGCGATCGGGACCAACTCCCTCGCGCTCGCGATCGGCGCCGAGGACGGCGGGAGCGGCGGCCTCGACGGCGCCATCGACGACGTGCAGCTCTACGCCCACGCGCTCTCGGCCCAGGAGATCGCGCGCGTCATGGCGGGGCAGGAGCCCATCCCCGACCTGGACGGCGACGGCGTTCCGGATGCCCAGGACGCCTTCCCGACGAACCCCGCCGAGTGGCTCGACACGGACTCGGATGGGATCGGGAACAACGCCGACCCGGACGACGACGGCGACGGCATGCCGGACGCCTGGGAGATCTCGGTCGGCCTCGACCCCCTCTCGCCCGCCGACGCGGCCCCGGATGCCGATGGCGACGGGGCCAGCAACCTGGCCGAGTACCTGGCCGGGACGCACCCCTTCGACCGCGACAACGACGGGGTTCCGGATGCCCAGGACGCCTTCCCGACGAACCCCGCCGAGTGGCTCGACACGGACTCCGACGGGATCGGGAACAACGCCGACCCCGACGACGACGGCGACGGCATGCCGGACGCCTGGGAGCTCCAGTACGGCCTGGATCCCCTCTCCGCCGCCGACGCGACCCAGGACGCCGACGGCGACGGGGCCAGCAACCGGGCCGAGTACCTGGCCGGCACGCACCCGACGGATCGGGACGGCGATGGCGTGGCCGACCGCGACGACGCCTTCCCGACGAACCCCGCCGAGTGGCTCGACACGGACTCCGACGGGATCGGGAACAACGCCGACCCCGACGACGACGGCGACGGCATGCCGGACGCCTGGGAGCTCGCCCGCGGCTTCGACCCCCTGCTGGCCTCCGACGGCGCCGCCGACCCCGATGGAGACGGGCTCTCGAACCTCGACGAGTACCTCTGGGGCACCGATCCCTTCGTGAATCTCGGGACCTTCCAGGTGGGGCGCTGGTCCTTCGACGAGAACGACGGCACCACGGCCGGCGACAGCTCCGGCCGCGGCAACCACGGCGCACTGATCGGCCCGCCGGCCTGGACCGCCGGCGTGGGCGGCAGCGGCCTCGACTTCGGCGGGAGCTCCGAGCGCGTACTCGTCCCCGACCACGCGAGCCTCGACCTCACCAATCAGATCACGATCGCGGCGTGGCTGCGCCCGAACGTCACGACCACGCAGTACGTGATCAAGAAGGCCCGGCTCGGCCAGACCAACGGATACGAGCTCAGCCTCTCGAGCGCCGGCCAGGTGCACGTCCGCTTCAACCAGGCCAGCTCCGGCAACACCTACCGGCTGCTCTCGACGAGCTCCTTCCCCCACGACGGGGACACCTGGTTCCACGTCGCCGCCACCTTCGACGGGTCGACGATCCGGATGTACGTGAACGGCGTGCTCGAGAGCTCGCTGGCCGCTCCGGGCCTCGTGATCGGGGCGAACGCGCTCCCGCTGGCCTTCGGCGCGCAGGACGACGGAGCCTCGCCCTTCGAGGGCAGCCTGGACGCGGTGAACCTCTTCAACCGCGCGCTGGGCGTCGCCGACGTCCGCTACGTGATGATGCGCGACGTCCCCCCGGACGCCGACGCGGACGGGGTGCCGGACGCGGAGGACGTCTTCCCGAACGACCCCGCCGAGTGGGTCGATACGGACCTCGACGGGATCGGCGACAACGCCGACCTGGACGACGACCAGGACGGCATGCCCGACGCCTGGGAGGAGCAGTACCACCTGGATCCCCGGGACCCCGCCGACGCGCTGCTCGACAGCGACGGGGACGGCCTCGTCAACCTCCAGGAGTACCTGGCGGGCTCGAACCCGCGCGACGACCTCACGGGGTTCGCCCTGGGCCTCTGGCTCTTCGACGAGGGGGCCGGCTCGCTGGCGGGCGACGACTCGGGGAACGGCCATCAGGGGAGCCTCGCCGGCCCCAGCTGGGCACCGGGCGTGATCGGGACCTCGCTCGCCTTCGACGGATCCAACGACCGGGTGGTGATCCCCGATTCTCCCGGCCTCGACGCCCCCGACGCCATCACCCTCAGCGCCTGGATCCGGCCCGAGCGGAAGTCCACCCAGTACTTCCTGCGCAAGGGTCGCTACGGCCAGGTCGATGGCTACGAGCTCAGCCTGTCCGGGAGCACCGGGAAGTGGTTCGTGCGCTTCAACCAGAAGAGCTCCGGCGACAGCTACCGGCTGCAATCCGCGAGCGCCTACCCGACGAACGGCGGCAGCTGGATGCACGTGGCCGCGACCTTCGACGGGCAGACGATCCGCGTCTACACGAACGGCGTGCTCGAGGCGAGCCTCGCGGCCCCGGCTCTCACGATCGGGGTGAACAGCCACGCCCTCTCGATCGGCGCCCAGGACGACGGCTCGGGGGCCTTCGACGGAGGCATCGACCAGGTCCGCATCTTCGGCGTGGCGCTGAGCCAGCCGGAGATCGAGCAGCTCATGCTCGAGGACACCCTGCCCGACCTCGAGGCGTGGGCCCCCTACGGGCTCAACCCGGCTCCCACCTCCATGAGCACCGGCGAGAAGCCCCAGTCGAAGGTCTGGCTCCACGACGACACCTGGTGGGCGGTCTTTCCGGACTCCACGGGGACCTACCTGCGGCGCCTCGACGGGGCCGGCTGGACCAACGTGCTGCTCCTCTCTTCGAGCAGCAGCATCCAGGCCGATTACGTGATCGAGACCGCGACCGGGATCGTCCACGTGCTCCTCTTCGACCACGCCATCAGCCAGCTCGTCTCCCTCGAGTACGTGCCCGGCGGCCCGGGGAGTTACCGGCTCTGGACCGAGCGACCGACGGTGATCGACCTGGCGGCGAGCAGCACCTCGGAGACCGCGACGCTGGCCCTGGACTCGACCGGCCGGCTCTGGATGGCCTACGACACCTCCACGACGATCCGCGTGCGCTACGCCGACCCCGACGACGGCTATTCCAGCTGGAGCGGCTCGATCACCGTGGCCTCGGGGATCGACCCGGACGACATCGGCGCCATCGTGGCCTTCGGCGGGAAGATCGGCGTGCTGTGGTCGAATCAGGTGACCGACCGCTTCGGCTTCCGCACCCACCTGGACGGGGAGGACCCGGCGCTCTGGACCGCCGACGAGGTGCCGGCCTCCCAGTCGGCGCTCGCGATCGGAAACGGGATGGCCGACGACCACCTGAACGTGACCACCGGCTCCGATGGGACGGTCTATGCCGCCGTCAAGACCTCGTACGACACGCTGGGCGTGGTGAAGATCGCCCTCCTGGTGCGGCGCCCGGCGGGGACCTGGGACAACCTCTACAGCGTCGACACGGTGGGGACCCGCCCGATCGTGGTGCTGAACGAGGCGCTGGGGCAGCTCGTCGTGGTCTACACCCAGACCGAGACCGGCGGCGACCTCGAGTACCGGGTGAGCGACCTGGCTCCGATCGCCTTCGGGCCGCGCCAGGTGCTCCTGGCCGGGTCGAGCCTCAACAATCCCTCGAGCACCAAGCAGTCCTTCGTGAGCGAGCTCGTCGTGATCGCCGCCAGCGGTGGCGCGAGCCCCCAGGTGCACGGGGTCGCCCTCTCGCCCCCGTAGGAGGCGCCGGCGCCCCCGTTTCGCGGCCCGGCCATCGCGACTACGCTGGCTGCGGGCCGCGCCGCGGGTCCTGAAGGGCGCTCCGGGCCGGCGCGAGGGAGGGGGCCGTTCGCTCCAGGGGGACGAGACGAGCGCCGCGAAGCCGTGCGGCGCTCGCGTGCGGGGCGGCGGCCCTGGGGCTCGCGGCCAGCCTGGCGGGCCCGGGCGCCGGCTCCCGCGCGGCGGAGGGTGGCGAGGCCGGCGCCGGTCCGGCCCCCGCGGCGGCGGCCGCCACTCCGGGCTTCGCCGGCGGCGCGGTCTGCGCCTCCTGCCACGCCGAGCAGGCGCGGCGCTGGCGCGGGTCCCACCACGATCTCGCCATGCAGGAGGCGCGGGAGGGCGCCCTGCTGGGCGACTTCCGCCATGCCGCGTTCTCCCAGTTCGGCCTCGCGTCGACCTTCTTCCGGCGCGACGGGGCCTTCTTCGTCCGCACCGAGGGCCCCGAGGGCGAGCTCCGCGACTACCCGATCGCCTACGCCTTCGGGTCTCACCCGCTCCAGCAGCTCCTGGTCCGCTTCCCCGGCGGCAGGCTCCAGGCGCTGGGGATCGCCTGGGATTCGCGTCCGAAGGGGCAGGGCGGGCAGCGCTGGTTCTCCCTCTACCCGGACGAGAGGATCCCTCCCGGCGATCCGCTGCACTGGACCGGGCGCGACCAGAACTGGAACTTCATGTGCGCGGAGTGCCACTCGACCCAGCTCGAGAAGCGCTATCTCCCCGCGGAGGACCGCTACGAGACGCGCTTTGCCGAGCTCGACGTCGCCTGCGAGGCCTGCCACGGCCCGGGAGCGGCCCACGTCGCCTGGGCGCGGGGGGGGGCGGCGGGGGATCCCGCGAAGGGCCTCGCTTTTCGCCTGGGCGCCGGCGACGGAGGGACCTGGTCCTTCGAGCCCGGGGCCGCCATCGCCCGGCGCAGCCGCCCGCGCCCCTCGCAGGCGGAGCTCGAGACCTGCGCGCGCTGCCACTCGCGGCGCTCGGTCCTGGACGAGCGCTACGTCCACGGGCAGCCGCTCCTCCAGACCCACCGACCGGCGCTCCTCCTGGAGGGCCTCTATCACGCCGACGGCCAGATCCAGGGGGAGGTCTACGAGTACGGCTCGTTCCTCCAGAGCCGCATGTACGCGAGCGGCGTCACCTGTAGCGACTGCCACGATCCCCACGCCCTCGCCCTCGAGGGAGATCCCGACCGCGCCTGCGCGCGCTGCCACCTCGCGGCGCGCTTCCAGACCCCGGCGCATCACTTCCATGCGGTGGGATCGCGCGGCGCGAGCTGCGTCGAGTGCCACATGCCGGCCACCACCTACATGCTCGTGGATCCGAGGCGCGACCACAGCATCCGGGTCCCGCGCCCGGACCTCTCGCTCGCGCTCGGCACGCCGAACGCCTGCACCGCCTGCCACCGCGAGCGCAGCGCGCGCTGGGCCGCCGACGCGCTGGACCGCTGGATGGGATCCGGCAGGCCCCGCCGCCCCCACTTCGGCGAGGCGCTCCACGCGGGGCGGCGCCGGCTCCCCGGGGCGGAGCGGGCGCTGGCGGAGCTGGCCGGGGATGCGGGCCAGCCCGGGATCGCACGCGCCACGGCGCTCTCGCTGCTGCGCGGACTCCTCGGGCCCCGGTCCCTCGGCGCCCTCGGGCGCTCGCTCGGCGACGCCGACCCCCTGGTGCGCCTCGCGGCGGCCGAGGCGGGGAGCGCCGTCGAGCCGCGCCGGCGGGCCCTGCTCCTGGGTCCCCTGCTCCGCGATCCCCTCCGCGCGGTCCGGATCGAGGCCGCCCGGAGCCTGGCCGGCGTGCCGCGGGAGCTCCTCGCGCCGGGCCTGCGGGCCGAGCTCGGCCGCGGCCTCTCCGAGTACCGGGTGGCGCAGCAGAGCAGCGCCGAGCGACCGGAGGCGCACCTGAACCTGGGCCTCCTCGCCGCCGAGCAGGGGGACCTGGGCGCGGCGCGCGCCGAGATCCAGGCGGCGCTGCGGCTCGACCCCTCCTTCGTGCCGGCCCTGGTGAACCTGGCCGACCTCGAGCGCCTGGCCGGGCGCGAGGACGAGGGCGAGCGCTGGCTCCGCAAGGCGCTCCGGATCGCCCCCGACGACCCGGACGTGCACTACGCGCTCGGCCTCCTGCTCGTGCGCCGCGGGCGCAGCGGGGAGGCCCTCGAGGTCCTGCGCCGCGCCGCGGAGCTCGCCCCGGAGAGCGCCCGCTACGCCACCGTCTACGCCCTGGCCCTGCACTCCGGAGGCGAGACGCAGCGCGCCCTCGAGGTGCTGGAGGGCGCGCGCGCCCGCCACCCGGGCGATCCCGACGTGGAGGCCCTGCTGCGCGAGCTCGGCGACCCGGCGCGGGCGCCCGGGGAGACTGCGCGCTAGTCTCCGCGCCCGCCGTGCGCCGCTTCCGGAAGGACCTCCGCAACCTCGCGATCATCGCGCACGTCGATCACGGCAAGACGACGCTGCTCGATGGCCTGCTGCGCCAGACCGGCGCCTTCCGCGCTGGCCAGGTGGTGGCGGAGCGCGTCATGGACCGCGAGGACCTGGAGCGCGAGCGCGGCATCACGATCCTCTCCAAGAACACCTCCATCGAGTTCGAGGGCGTCCGCATCCACCTGGTGGACACGCCGGGCCACGCGGACTTCGGCGGAGAGGTGGAGCGGGTCCTCGGGATGGTGGATGCGGTGCTGCTGCTGGTCGACGCGGTGGACGGCGTCATGCCGCAGACGCGCTTCGTGCTGCGCAAGGCCCTCGAGCGGGGGCTGCGGCCCATCCTCGTGGTGAACAAGGTGGACCGGCCCGAGCAGCGCGCCCGGCAGGTGGTGGACGAGGTCTTCGATCTCCTTGTCGACCTCGCGGCGAGCGACGCCCAGCTCGACTTTCCGGTGGTCTACGCCTCGGCCAAGGAGGGCTCCGCGAGCCTCGATCCCGAGGCGCCGCGCCGCGACCTGCGCCCGCTCCTGGAGGCGATCCTGGCCCATGCGCCGGGGCCGGAGATCGACGCCGAGGGGCCGCTCCAGTTCCAGGCGGTGACGCTCGGCTACGACGACTACGTGGGCCGCCTGGTGATCGGGCGGGTCGCGCGCGGCGTCCTGCGCCGGGGCGCCAACGTGGTGCGCGTGCCCGAGTCCGGCGCTCCGGAGCCCTTCCGCGTCACCAAGCTCTTCGGCGCGCGGGGGCTCCAGCGCGTGGAGCTCGAGGAGGCCTCGGCCGGGGAGCTCGTGACCCTCGCGGGCCTGGACGCCATCGAGATCGGGGACACCATCTGCGAGCCCGGGTCCCCGGAGCCCCTGCCCCGCATCGCGATCGACCCGCCCACGATCCGCGTGCGCTTCTCCGTCAACAGCTCGCCCTTCGCCGGCCGGGAGGGCCGCTTCCTCACCAGCCGCCAGATCGGGGACCGGCTGCGCCGCGAAGCGCTCGGGAACGTCTCGATAAGGGTGGACCCGGGCGACGCCCTCGACTGCTTCGACGTCTCGGGACGGGGCGAGCTGCAGCTCGGCATCCTGATCGAGACCATGCGCCGGGAGGGCTACGAGTTCAGCGTCTCGCGACCCGAGATCATCCTGCGCGAGGTCGGGGGCGTCCGCTGCGAGCCGGTCGAGGAGGTCGTGGCGGAGATCCCGGAGGCCCACACCGGCGCGGTCATGGAGAAGCTCTCGGCCCGCCGCGGCCGGATGGAGGGGATGGAGCACCGGGGCGGGCGCGTCGTGCTCCGCTTCGTGGCGCCGAGCCGGGGCCTCTTCGGCTACCGCAGCGAGTTCCTCTCGGACACGCGCGGGGAGGGCGTGCTGCACCGGACCGTGAGCGGCTACGAGCCCTGGGCGGGGGATCTCGGCGGGCGCGCCTTCGGTGCCCTCGTGGCCCACGAGAACGGGGTCACCACCGCCTACGCCATCTTCAAGATCCAGGAGCGCGCCACGCTCTTCGTGGGCGCGGGCGTCCCCGCCTACGAGGGGCAGGTGATCGGCGAGAATCGCCGCCCGGGCGACCTGGTCGTGAACATCAGCAAGGCGAAGAAGCTGACCAACATCCGGGCCGCCGGGAAGGACGAGGCCGCGATCCTGACGCCTCCCCGCCGGCTCACCATCGAGTCCGCCCTGGAGTGGATGGCGGACGACGAGCTCCTGGAGGTGACCCCCACCTCGCTGCGCCTGCGCAAGCGCATCCTCTCCGCGAGCTTCCGCAAGCGCTAGGACCCGAGGTTCCGCTTTGCGAAGAGCGGCGAGGCATGCGAGAGTGGAAGCCCACAAGGGGGGAGGCATCGGCATGGCGAAGCGGGCGGCGCTCGCTGCACTCTGGCTGCTCGGGGCGGGGGCGGGCGCGGCGCGGGCCGATGCCACGGGCGACCTCGTGGCGCCGGGGGCCGAGGTCGAGAAGCTCGCCGGGGGCTTCACCTTCACCGAGGGGCCGGCGCCAACTGCGGCGGGAGACGTCTACTTCTCGGACATTCCGAACAACCGCATCCACCGCTGGTCCGCCGCGGGCGAGCTCGGCACCTTCCGCGAGGAGAGCGGAGGCGCGAACGGCCTCGCCTTCGACCGCGCCGGGAACCTCGTGGCCTGCGAGGGCGCATCCCGCCGCATCACCCGAATTGCGCCCGACGGCAAGGTGACGGTGCTGGCCGACGCCTACGGCGGCCACAAGCTCAACAGCCCCAACGACCTCTGGATCGATCCCCAGGGCGGCATCTACTTCACGGACCCCCGCTACGGGGAGCCGAAGGGGGTGGAGCAGGACGGCTTCCACGTCTACTACCTGCCAGCGGACCGCAAGGCGCTGGTGCGCGTGATCGGCGACCTCGTCAAGCCCAACGGCGTGCTGGGAACCCCGGACGGGAAGCGCCTCTACGTGGCGGACCACGGAGCCAACCAGACCTGGGTCTATCGCATCCTTCCCGACGGCTCGCTCGCCGACCGCGAGCTCGCCGCACCGGAGGGCGCCGACGGCATCGCCCTCGACGAGAAGGGGAACCTCTACCTCACGACCGACGCGGTCGTCGTCTACTCACCGGCCGGCGAGAAGATCGCGCGGATCGAGGTGCCGGAGCGGCCCTCCAATCTGAAGTTCGGCGGGAAGGACCGCCGTACGCTCTTCATCACGGCGCGGACCGGCTTCTACTCGCTGCGCATGCAGGTGCGGGGCCCGTAGCCCTCACTCGAGCTGGCCGGTCTCGACGAGCGCCCGCTCGATGCCCTCGGCGAGGAGCGCGTAGCCCGCCGGGTTGTGATGCGTGTCGGTGCGCCAGAAGTAGCTCCACACGTTGTCGGCGTCCACGCCCGCCGGTCCCAGGAAGAAGTCGAGGAGCGAGGCGACGGGCACCGCCCCTTCCTCTTTCAGGGACTCCACGAGCGGGCCCAGGGTGAGCGTCTCGCGGATGATCTCCGTCGGGACGGGATGGAAGACCACGAGGAGCCGGAAGCCGTGGGCCTCCGCCAGCCCGTGCATCGCGTGCACGGCCGCCCGGATCTGCTCCAGGCCCTCGCGCGTGCGCTGCTCGCGATCCCGCGGGCCGAGCAGACGGCGGTCGTAGTCCGCCAGATCGTGGACGATGTGGCGGACGATGAAGCTCGAGGCGTAGAGCCACTCCCAGCCAGGGCCCGGGCGGAAGGCCACGGTGCCGTCGCTCCGGAACCGCTCGCGCCCTCCGCGCGCGATCATGTCGAAGCCGTCCGACTCGTTGATCGCCAGGACGACGAGGTCCGGGTGGTAGGCCAGCAGGCGCTCCTCGAGGAGCATGGTGGCGTACCACGCGTCGCTTCCCGAGCGCCCGGCGTTCATCACCCGCAGCGGGCGGTCGGGGTAGCGCTCGCGCAGGCGCTCTTCGAGCTGCTTCGGCCAGGTCTCCTGGGTCCCCGCCCCCAGCCCCTCGGTGAAGGAATCGCCGAGGGCCAGGACGCGGAGCTCCCCCGGAGGCTTCTCCTGGGGAATCTCGCCGTCGCGCAGGCCCAGGGAGTTCGTGCGCCAGGTGAGCTGGAACTCCGATTTGCCGACCACGACCAGGCGCTGGGGCTCGCGGAGCAGCAGCCAGCCCGGGTGCCCGCCCCCGAAGGCGGAGCTGTACTTCCCCCCGTTGCGCTCCCGCCAGGACCAGTATCGGCCGAGCCCGTGCCGCAGGAAGAGCTCGCTCCCGACGACGAGCAGGCAGATCACCGCGGTGAGCAGGCGCACGTTCACCCTCGTCGGGGTGCGCGCGCCGAGGGCGCAGAGTCCGAGCTCGGCCCCCAGCACCAGGGTCGCGAGGGGGAAGGCCAGGACCACCGCCATCGCCAGCCCACCGGATAGCCCTCGCCGGAGCACGTGCTCCGCGAAGGCTCCCTGGAAGATCACGCCCGCCCCGAGCAGGACCGCGAGGAGCGCGGCCAGCACCAGGCAGCGGATCGAGCCTCTCCTCACCCGCTCAGTGCCGGGCCACGAAGTCGGCGATGGCCTCGTGCAGGGTGTCGACGTTCTCCGGGGTGAGCCCCGGTCCACACAGGATCGCGATCCCGTTCTCCATCACGCGATCGGCGTTCGGGTAGCCGCGCGGCGAGGTGCGCGCGGGCACGCTCCGGAAGCCCGGGTGGCGCAGCAGGTTGCCCGACCAGACCATGCGCGGCGCCATGCCGCGCGCCTCCAGGTGCAGGCGCAGGTCCCGGCGCGTGAACCCCGCGTCGGGGCGCACCAGGAAGGGGAAGACGAGCCAGGCGGTCTCCACCTCTTCGAGCTCCCGGGGCAGGAGGAAGCGGTCCGGATACTTGCCCAGGAACTCCCGGTGGCGCGCCACGTTGGCGCGGCGCGCGGCCAGGAAGCCCGGGAGCCTCGAGAGCTGGACCAGGCCGAAGGCGGCGTCGATCTCGCTGGGCTCGAAGTTGTAGCCCAGGTCCTCGAAGACGAAGAAGCTGTCGTACTCGATGCCGTCCACCAGGTCGACGAAGCCCCCCTTCTCGCCGCGGCGCGACCCGAACATCTGAAGCTCGGAGGTGCGCCCCCAGCGCCGCAGCACGAGGCCCCGGTCGCGTCGGGCCTCGTCGTCCAGGGCGAGGAGGCCCCCGTTGCCGGCGCAGTTCAGCACGTGGCCGAAGGCGAAGCTCGTGCAGGAGAGGTCCGAGCGCTGGCCGGTGGGCCGGCCGCGCAGGGTCGCTCCGACCGTGTCGCAGGTGTCCTCGACCACGAGCAGGTCGTGTCGGTCGGCGATGGCGCGGATGCGATCCCAGTCCGGGACGTTCCCGGCGAGGTTGGGTACCAGGATCGCCCGGGTCCGGTCGCCCACCATCTCCTCGATCGCGTCCACGTCGACGCAGAAGGTGTCGGGCTCGACGTCCACGAAGGCGGGGAGGAGGCGGGAGTGGACGAGGGGGGCCACGGTCGTCGAGAAGGTGAGGACGGGGGTGATGACCTCCGAGCCCTCCGGCAGCCGGAGGAGATCCACCGCCAATCGCAGCGCCGAGGAGCCGGAGTTCACCATCATCCCGAAGCGCTTGCCGAGGAGCGCGGCGACCCGGGCCTCGAATTCCTCGACGCGGCGCCCGATGACCAGCGAGCTGCGGAGCACCTCGACCACGGCGTCGATCTCTTCCTGGCCGTGGACGCTGACCTTGTACTGGAAGGGGTTGCGGGGCGGCGCCGATGCGGGCATGGGCTCCTCCTGCGACGGTCTGCAGGGTACCATGCGGGGATGCGGCAGGCAGAGCCGGCGGGGGAGGTGGGAGCCGGGGCGGCGGCCGCCGCAGCGCCCATCTCACGCGCCTACGCGCGCTACGCGCTGCTCCTGCTCCTGGCGATGTACACCCTGAACCACCTGGATCGCCACCTGATGGTGATCCTCCTCGAGCCCATCAAGCAGGAGTTCGGCGCCTCGGACACCGCCATGGGGCTCCTGACCGGCTTCGCCTTCGCGGTTCTCTACACCATCGCGGGCCTTCCCATCGCGCGCTGGGCCGACCGCGGCGTGCGCCGCTCCATCATCGCCCTGGGCCTCCTGGTCTGGAGCGCGATGACCTCCCTCACGGGCCTGGTGCGGAGCTTCACCGAGCTGCTCCTGGCGCGCGTGGCGGTGGGAGTCGGCGAGGCCGCGGGAGCGCCGCCGGCCCACTCCCTCATCTCCGACTACTTCCCGCCGGAGCGCCGCGCCACGGCCCTCGCGCTCTTCGCCACCGGCGGGACGATCGGCATGGCCCTGGGGCTCTTCCTCGGCGGTCGTCTCGGGGACTGGATCGGCTGGCGCAACACCTTCATCCTGGTGGGCCTCCCGGGCGTGGCATTGGCGGTCGTGATCCGGCTCACCCTGCGCGAGCCGCCTCGCGGGCATTCCGAGGGGCGCGGCGTGGAGGCGGAGCCGGCTCCCATCGGCGAGGTGCTGCGCACCCTCGCCTCGCTCCGCTCCTTCGTCTACATGGGGCTCGCCGGCGCGCTGCACTCGTTCTCGGGCTTCGCCAGCACCACCTGGAGCCCGACCTTCCTGATCCGGGTCCACGGCATGACGCTCAGCCAGGTCGGCAGCTGGCTCGCGCCGGCGGGGCTCGTCACGGCCATGAGCGGCATGCTGCTCGGCGGCTACCTGACCGATCGGCTGGGGGCGCGGGACCGGCGCGCCTACATGGTGCTCCCGGGGATCGCCTCGCTCCTGGCCTTTCCCTTCACGCTCTTCTTCCTGCTCTGGCCGGAGCCGATCCCCGCGATCCTGGTGGGCTCCCTGGGCGGAATCCTGGGTGGCATGTGGACGGGACCCACCTTCGCGATGGTGCAGGGCCTGGCCCGGCCTCGCATGCGCGCCCTGGCGATCGCGCTCGTGCTCTTCGTCATCAACCTGGTCGGCATGGGGCTCGGGCCGCTCGCCATCGGCGCGCTCAACGACGCTCTCGCGCCCCGGCTCGGAGTCGAGGCGGTGCGCTACTCGCTGCTGATCCTCTGGCTCCCCCACCTGCTGGGCGCCGCCTGCAACCTCCTCTCGGCCCGTCACCTGCGCGCGGACCTGGCGCGCCAGGGGAGCGCTGCGGACGGACCGGATCAGCGGAGCGCACCGCCGTCCGGCAGCGCGTAGGCGATCACCCAGTCGCCGAGGACGGTGGCGCGGTTCACGCGCCCGACGCCGTAGTGTCCGCCGGGCGCGATCACGAGGTACTGACGGCCCCCCGGGCGGAGCTTGTAGGTCATGGGACCGGCGTGGAGCCCGGCGGGGAGCGGGAAGCTCGCGAGCACCTCGCCGGTGGCCGCGTCGTGGGCGCGGAGCCGGAGCTCCTCGCTCCCCGCGTGGAAGACCAGGCCCCCCGCCGTCACGAGCGCGTGTCCCATGTGGAAGAGGCCGCGCACGCCGTTCGCGTCCTCGCCGATGGGGACGCGCCAGCGGATCTCGCCCTGGTTCAGGTCCACCGCCACCAGGAGCCCCCAGGGCGGGGCGAGGCAGGTGAAGAAGGAGTGGTCCATGGTGGCGCGGCGCAGGGGGGGCAGGGCCGCCCCGGCGCGACCGGGCGCGAGCCGGCGCAGGAGCCGCTCGCGGGGGCCCGACACGGGCCCGGGCGCCTCGCCCGCCGGGGGCTCGACGCGCGCGAGCAGGGCGAAGTTCAGCGAAGGCACGTAGAGGAGCCCGCTCTCGGGGTCGAAGGCGCCGCCCGACCAGTTCGCGCCCCCGGCGGGCGAGGGGTAGAGGACGGAGCCCCGCTCGCTCGGCGGGGTGAAGATCCCCTCGTTGCGGGCCCCGCGCAGCGCGGCGCGGCAGCGCGCGAGCTCCTGCGGGTCGCGGTCCCAGAGGTCCGCCTCGCTCATGCGCTGGGGCACGAGCGGCGGGGGCCGCAGGGGGAAGGGCTGTGTGGGCGAAGTCTGCTCGCCGGCGACGTCGCTCTGGGGGACCGGGCGCTCCTCGATCGGGAAGACGGGCTCGCCGGTCTCGCGGTCGAAGACGAAGACGAAGCCCGTCTTGGTGAGCTGCGCCACGGCATCGATCTCGCGGCCGTCCCTTCGCAGCCGGACCAGGTTCGGCGGGGAGCCCAGGTCGTAGTCCCAGAGATCGTGGTGCACGGTCTGGAAGTGCCAGACGCGCTCCCCCGTCTGCGCGCGCAGCACGAGGAGCGAGTCCGCGAAGAGATTGTCGCCCGGCCGGCGACCTCCGTAGAGGTCGGGGCTGGCCGAGCTCGTGGGCACGAAGACGAGCCCGCGCTCGAGGTCCGCCGCGAGCGGAGCCCAGGGGTTGGCACCCACGCCCGAGGACAGGCTCCCGCGCTCCCAGGTCTCGCTCCCGGGCTCCCCCGGGTGGGGCACGACGTGGAAGGTCCAGAGGAGCCGCCCGCTGCGGGCGTCCCAGCCCCGCACGTCGCCGGGCGGCTGGTCGGGGCGGCTGTCGGCGAGGCTCGCGCCGGTGACGATGACGTCGCCGATCACCATGGGGGGCGAGGTCATCTTGTGGTACTCGGGCTCGCGCAGGGGCATGACCCCCACGTGCAGGTCGACGGTCCCGCCCTTTCCGAAGCGGGGGCAGGGCCTCCCGCTGGCCACGTCGAGGGCGATGAGCCGCGAGTCCACCGTGGCGACCAGGACCCGGCCGGCGCAGAAGCCCTCCGCGCGGGAATCCCGCCAGAAGGCCACGCCCCGGTTGACGTAGCCGTTGCTGTAGCGCCGCTCGCGATCCACCTGCGGATCGAAGACCCAGAGCTCGCGGCCCGTCTCGGGATCGAGGGCGATCACCCGGTTGTAGGGGGTCGAGACCAGGAGGCGTCCCTCCACCAGGATCGGCGTCGCCTCGAAGGCGGTCCCGCTGCGCGCGCCCGGGGGCCAGCCGCCGTCGTGGTAGTCGCCGTGTCGGTACGTCCAGGCGACCTCGAGAGAGGCCACGTTCTCGCGCCGGATGTCGGAGAGCGGCGAGTAGCGGGAGTTGCCCGCGTCGCCGCCGGCGCTGGGCCAGCCGGCGATCGGGGGAGGCTCGCTCCGGGCCGGCGCTGCGGCGATCGCCAGGGCCGCGAGGCCGGCGGCCGCGGCGAGGGCGCGCTCCCCGCGTCGCTGCGGGCGCGGGCTCACGAGGCCGGTCGCTTGCGCCGCGGGATGCGAGCCTCGTAGACCGCGAGGCGCCCGCGGCTCAGCTCCTCGGAGCGCTTGAAGCGCCGTCGGGAGCTGCGCCGGAGCTCCTCCTCGAACGCGGGCGCCGAGAACTCCTCCACGTCCACCACGATCAGGTCGGGGCGGTAGCGCGGCATCAGGTTCCCGCGTCTTCCGAATCGGTACGTGTACACCCGGCGCCCCGTGAGCAGCGAGAGGACCGGCGCGTTGTCGGCCAGGATCACGGCCCGCGGGGGGGTGTGGGCGCGGATGAGCTCGGCCACCTCGAGCTCCACTCCCCAGCGGGCCTCGATCTTCGCCGAGCGCAGGTCCTCCGGCCAGAGGGGCGGGCCGGCTTCGCGCCAGCTCGCGAGGTTCAGCGCGGCGAGGCCCGCCGCGACGAGGCCCCCGGCGAGCTCCGGCCGCCCGCGGCCGCGCCAGAGCCGGGCCGCGAGGTCCCCGACCCCGAGGAGGAGGTAGAGATAGAAGAGGTGCACGAGGGGGAGCCCCAGTCGGATGTAGGCGCCCCAGAGGAGGAGCAGCGCGGCGTAGGCGCCCGCGAACCACTCGAGGAGCGACGGGGCGCGCAGCGATCGGGCAAAGCCCAGGAGCGCGAAGGCCACCGCGAGGCCGCCGAGCCAGCCGCTCTCGATCCCGAGCGTCGCCCGGGCGAGGCGGAAGAGCCCGGCCGAATTCCGGCGCACGCGTTCGATTCCTTCGGGGATCGAGAGCCACGGAGAGCCGGGGTCTCCGGGATCGGCGCGGAGCAGCATGGTCCAGTAGTCGAAGGCCAGCAGCTGATCGGCGGGGTCCGGCGTCAGGCCCGCCGCCCAGCGGGCGTACGCGAGCCACGGTGCCGCAAGGGCCGCGGCGACGAGCGCCGGGACGAGGGAGCGCGCCCGGGACGCGCCGCCCCGGCGAAGCAGGGCCAACCCGAAGAGGCCCGGCAAGAGGAGCACTCCCACCAGCCGGACGTGGAGGGCCGCGGCGATCGAGATGGCGCCGGCCAGCCCCCAGGCGAGGTCCTCCCGCCGCGCGCGTGCGCGCTCGAGGAGGCCGATCCCCAGGAAGAGGAGCGCGGCGAAGGGGAAATCCGACTCCACGCGGTTGAATCGCGCGACGACCATCGCGCTCGTGCCGCCCAGGAGCGCGACCCCGAGCGAGAGCGCGCGGGAGTGCCGGAAGCGGAGCGCGAAGTAGACCGCCGCGACCAGGAGCCCCGCGAAGACCATCACCAGTCGGTTCAGGGAGAGGCCGTCGAGCCCGCCGTCGCCGAGGACCCCGGAGAGCAGCCAGGGGAATCCGGGCGGCCGCAGGAAGAACGGCTCCCCCAGGTAGGCGTAGCCCCCTCCCGCCGCCAGCGAGCGGCCCAGGAGGATGTAGATCGCGCTGTCCCACTCCGGCCACCACTGGCGCCGCACCCACCAGAAGGTGCAGGCGAGGAGGTAGGCGGTGAGGCAGAGCCAGGGCAGCCGCCGCGCCACCGATCCCGCGGCCGCCCTCAAGCGGCCCCCGAGCGGCGCGCCTCCTCGGCGAGGATCGCGGCGGGGGAGCGGCCCCCCGGGTAGCCGCCGCCCCCGAAGCGGGCGTCGAGCTCGTCGTAGTCGATGGCGCCGCCGCGGCGGGGGAGGGCGTCCACGAACTCGATGCTCCGGGGCTTCTTGTAGCTCGCCATGCGCTCGCGGCAGTGTCCCACGAGCTCCTCGGCGCCGGCGCGAGCGCCCTCGCGCAGGACCACGATCGCCTTGACGCTCTGGACCCAGCGCGGATCCGGGACGCCGATCACGGCGCACTCGGCCACCGCCGGGTGGGAGGCGAGGCAGCTCTCGACCTCGAGGGGGTAGATGTTCTCGGAGGCAGACTTGATGAGGCGCGTCTTCGGCCCGAGGAAGGAGATCGATCCGTCGGGCTCGCGGCGGCCCAGGTCGTGGGTGCGGTGCCAGCCGTTGGAGCGGCGCGCGGCGTCGAGCTCCGGGCGGCGCAGGTATCCGTTCATCAGCGTGGGCCCGCGCACCGCGATCTCCCCGACCTGGCCGGCTGCGAGCTCCTCCCCGGCCTCGCCCAGGATGCGCACGCGCGCCAGCGGCGAGGGCCGCCCCGAGGCGCCGCGGGCGCCGGGGCCGAGCGCGTGGAAGCTCAGCATGCCCGTGAGCTCGGTCTGGCCGTAGCCGGCCGGGTGCCGGCCCCAGGGGCTCTCGTCGACCGTGACCATGGCGTTCCACTCGGGGCGCCCCGGGAAGCTCCGCAGGCTCGAGAGGTCGTAGCGGCGGTCGCGGTTCAGCGCGGCGATCCGCTCCACGGTCGGGCCCACCAGGTAGGCGCCGGTGCAGCGCTCGGCCTCGACGAGCCGGCAGATCTCCTCGGGGTCGGCGCGGCGCGAGAACACGTTGGTCCCGCCCAGATGGAAGGTGGCGAGCGCACCCATCCAGGTCCCGATGTGGAAGAGGGGTCCCGCGCTCAAGTACACGGACTCGCAGGAGAGCTGCTGCACCGTGGCGAGCACCAGGTTCTGGAGCAGGAGTGCGCGGTGGCTGAGGAGTGCCCCGCTCGGGCGCCCCCCGAAGGCCGCGGTGTAGAGCTGGAGCACCGCCGCCGCCGGATCCACCGGGAGCTCCGGGTCCTCCGGGGCGCCGCTCGCCAGGAAGTCCTCGTAGCTCCCGGCCCCCTCCGTGTCGGAGCGGATCCAGAGGGCCCTCCCGCCCGCCCGCGCCCGCGCGCCGCCCACGGCCTCGCCGATCTCCTGCTCCTGCCACAGCACGACCCGCGGGTCGCTGTCCTCGAGCACGAAGGCCAGCTCCTCGGCGCTCTGGCGCCAGTTGGCGGGGCAGAGCACGGCGCCCAGCCTGGCCGCGGCGAGCAGGCTCTCGAGCACGCGGTGGCAGTTCTGGCCGAGCCACAGGATGCAGTCCCCGGCACCGACCCCGGCTCGGCCGAGGGCGCTCGCGAGGCGGCTCACCCGCGCGTCGAGCTCGGGGTAGCGGGCGCGCTGGGCGCCGCAGACCGTGGCCGCGCGGAGCGGGTGGCTGCGCCGGTTCTCGCGCAGGACGTCGCCGAGCGTGAGCCAGGAGAGCGGCCCCACGCAGGCCTAGCCCCGGCCGATGGGCCAGTAGATCGTCTTCAGCTGGACGAACTCGTGCAGGCCGTGGTCGCCCTGCTCGACGCCGAGCCCGCTCTGCTTGTAGCCCCCGAAGGTCCCGTGCACGCTCATCCGGGCTCCGCCGTTCACGTTCACCATCCCGCAGCGCAGGCGCTTCGCCACGGCGAAGGCCCGCAGGGGATCGCCGCTCCAGACGTTTCCGCACAGTCCGTAGCGAGTCTCGTTGGCGAGGCGCACGGCGTCGTCGTCGTCCCGGAAGGGGATCACGCAGGCCACCGGTCCGAAGATCTCGTCCTGGGCGACGCTCATGGAGTTCGCGACCGAGACGAGCAGCGTCGGCTCGACGAAGTAGCCATTCGGCAGATGGGCCGGCCGGCCGCCCCCGAAGGCGACCTCGGCCCCGTCGGCGAGCCCCGAGCGCACGTAGCGCTCCACGCGCTGGCGCTGGCTCTCGCGGATCAGCGGTCCCATGGCCACCGACGGATCCGCGGGATCGCCCACCCGCACCCCGGCGAGGAAGGCACAGATCCGCTCCACCAGAGCATCGTGGACCTTCTCCTCGACCAGGATGCGCGTCGGGTTGCCGCAGCCCTGGCCCGAGTGCCGGATGTAGGCCGCCGCCACGGCCGGCGCCACGCGATCCAGGTCCGTGTCGGCGAAGACGATGTTCGGCGACTTCCCGCCCAGCTCGAGCACCAGCCGCTTCAGCGTGTCGGCCGCCTGCCCCATGATGCGCCGCCCCACGCCGTCGGAGCCCGTGAAGGAGACCATGTCCACCCGGGGGTTCGACGTGAGCTCGCGCCCGGCCTCCTCGTCGCCGGTCACGACGTTCAGGACGCCCGGCGGCAGCTCCACCTCCTCAGCCACCTCGGCGATGAAGAAGGCCTCGAGGGGCGTGAAGGGCGAGGGCTTGAGCACCACGCTGTTTCCCATGGCCAGGGCCGGCCCGAGCTTCCAGAGGTTCAGGTAGAAGGGGTAGTTGAAGGGCGTGATGGCCGCGACGACGCCCACGGGCTCCTTGAGGATCGCGCCCTGGCCGAGCTGCGGTCCCTCGATGGGCGGGAGCGGCTCCACCCAGGGGAAGGTCGCGGCGCGCTCGGCCCAGTGGAGCAGGTGCTCGATCCCGACCTGGGTCTGGGTCGATTCGGCCAGCGAGCGGACCGCGCCGGCCTCGGCGATGTTGAGCTCCACGAGCTCGGCCTTGCGCGCGAGCAGTCGCTCGCCCAGCCGGGTGAGGAGGCGCGAGCGCTCCTTCGGCGTGGAGCGGCCCCAGGGGCCCGTGTCGAAGGCGGCGCGGGCGGCGTCGATCGCCCGCAGCACGTCCTCGGGAGATGCCTCGGGGACCCTTCCGATCGGCTCCTCGTTGGCCGGGTTCACGACGCGGAGCTCCTCCCTTCCGCGGGGCTCGACCCAGCGGCCGCCGATGAAGAGGCGGTCGTAGCTCCGGCCGGCGCTCATGGGGAGGGCAGCCGGAAGAGCGCGCGGGCGTTCTGGCCCATGAGCCGCTCCACGATGGCGTCGGGAACGCCGTGGCGCCCGAGGGTCGCGAGCGCCTCCGCGGGGGCCGAGGCGTCGTGCTGGGGGTAGCGCGAGGACCAGGCCGCCTGGGTCTCGAAGAGGTCGGGCATGGCGGCCACCGAGGACTCCCAGCTGTCGAAGGACACGACGAGGGGATGGGCGCGGGCGACCTCGGCGGGCTCGAGGCTCACCGGTCGCGTGCGCCGGCCGAAGACGCCCGGGATCTCGAGCCACAGGAAGGTCTCCGCCTTCTCGAGGGCGAGCGGGAGCCAGGAGGCGCCCGCGTGGCAGAGGGCCAGGCGCAGGCGGGGCAGGTCCTCGAGCAGGCCCTGGAAGCAGGCGGCCACCAGGAAGAGGCCGTTGTCCTGGAGGCAGGCGGTGGGCTCCGCCACCGTGTGGCCGAGCCCGAGCCGCTCGGCCACGCGCTCGATGTAGCTCCCCGCCGAGGTGGGCTCCGGGTTCGCGATGCCCAGCGACGGGTGGACGCAGGCCACCAGGTCCAGCCGCGCGATCCGCTCCCAGAGCGGGCGGAAGTGCGGGTGGTTCAGGAAGACGCCGCGCGGCGGGCGGACCGAGAAGTAGACCGAGCCCTCGCCCGCCCTCGCCTGCCCGGCTCCGGCGGGCTCGATCACCGGCACGTCGTAGAACATGGGCCGCAGGCAGACGGCGCGGAAGCCGTCCCGCGCCACGCGCTCGAGCTCGCGGCGCGCGTGCAGCGGGCTCTGGAGCGGGAGCACGGCCACCGGGAAGAGACGCTCCGGCGAGGAGCTGGCGAAGTCGCGGGCCCAGTCGTTGTAGGCGCGGGCCAGCACGGCCGCTGCGTCGGGATTCGCGACCAGGGGCAGGTGCTCGGAAAAGAGCGTGGGGAAGAGCACGGCCTGGCCCACGCCCATGGCATCCATGTCGGCCAGCCGCGCCTCCGGGTCGCTCCCGCCCGGGTTGGGCGGGTGGAAGGCGTTGGGGTCGAGGGCCCCGATGTCCTCCGGGCGCAGGCCCGGCCGCCAGATCGCCAGGCGATCCAGGCGCGAGCGGTTGAGGTCGCGGACCGGCGCGCCATTCAGCACCGTCACGCGGTTGCCCTCGTCGTCGACGCCCCGCCACAGAGCCGCCCGGGCGAGTGGGCGGTAGTCGCGCTCCACGTAGCGGTCCCAGAGCGCCTCGGGCTCGCAGAGGTGGCCGTCCACGTCCACCACCGCGAGCCCGTTCGCGGCCGCGCCATTCCCCTTCACAGGGGACGCGCCTCCCGCGGCGCCGGGCGGCGCGCTTCGCGCTCGGCCCAGGCCTCGAGCTCGGGGCCCTGGGGGAACCAGGCCGGCCGCTCGATCGGCCCCGGCTCCTCCCGGACGAAGAGCTTGGGCTCGATGCCGTAGGCGCGCCGGGCGTTCCCGCCGAGGAGCTTCTCCTGTACGGGGGCCGGGACGCCCAGCCGCTGCATGGCGGCCAGTGCGCCCCAGGCGTCTGCCGCGTCGTGGTGGTAGGCGTCGGACGACCAGATGCCGATCTCCTGGAAGCGGCGCCACTGGCGCAGGGTCGGCTCCTCGTCGCCTTCGAAAGAGATCACGCACTGGGCGTCGAAGGCCTCGGAGGGGAGGCGCGAGGCCGGGAAGCGCCGCTCGCGGGCGTAGAGCTGGAAGAGCCGGTCGCAGTGCTCGAGCAGCGCCGGGAGCCATTGGGAGTTGGACTCGAAGATCGCCATCCGGAGCCGCGGATAGCGGTCGAGGAATCCCGAGAGCAGCACCTGCGCCAGCCATACCTGACTCTCGAACACGAAGGAGAGGGTCTGCGAGTCGACGCCGGCGTGGAGCAGGAGCTCCCCCGGCGAGGCCAGCAGCCCCGGGCCGGCGGTGCGATGGGGCCGGGACGCGGGGAAGGCGTGCATGCCGAGCACGAGGCCCGTCTCCTCGAAGGCGCGGAAGAGCGCGTCGAAGCTCGTGCGGCTCGCCCCGGGCTGGAGGCCCGCGGCGGCTGCGCCGAGGTCGTTGGGGTAGAGGCCCTGGGCGTCGATGGGGCGCACCAGGCCCACCCGGAAGCCGCGCTCGGCCACCCGCCGCACCTCGCGGGCGGCGTGCTCGGGGCTCTGCACCGGGAGCAGCGCCGCCGGGAAGAGGCGCTCGGGCACCGCGCCGCACCAGTCGGCGGCGAAGTCGTTGTAGGCGCGGCAGAAGGCAGCGGCCCCCAGCGGGTTCTCGGCGTAGGGCAGGTGCTCGATCACCTTGGTCGGGATCACGAGCACCTGGTCGATTCCCATGAGGTCGAGGTCGCGCACGCGGGCGTGGGGGTCGCTCGCCCCCTTGTGCTCCAGATAGTCGCGCTGCGCGTCGTCGAGCGGCACCATCGAGAGGAGCCGGCGGATGATCTTCTTGCTCATCTGCGGGCCGGCGATGCAGATCGGGTTGAACATGCCCGCCGCGGCGTAGCCCCGGCTGCCCCCGCCGTTCACACGGGTGGCACCGTTCAGCCACGCCTCCGACTCGTTGCGCCAGTAGGTGGCGCGAACCAGCTCCCGCTCGGAGGCGGGGACGTAGTCCCAGATGCGGAGCGGGTCGTTGATGTGGGCGTCGCAGTCGAAGACCGCGAAGCCCTTGACGGCGCGCTCCATGGCCGGACCCCTCCCCGCGCGCCGCTATCGTTTCACGTCGGCCGGGCTTTATCAACACCCGTGTTGATCAGCGGTCCCCCCGGGGCGACGGCCCCGCCGCCGCTGCGTCAGTCCTTGATGTTCGCAGCGCGCTTGCCGAAGACCGGCGTCTCCTCCTCGATCGCCTTCTTGAACGACGGGCGCGACCACAGGCGGTCGAGGAATGCGCGCAGCCTCGGGAAGCGCTTGCGCTCGGGCGCAAAGCCCGCATGGCGCGGGTTCACCAGGGTGCTCGCCACCGAGATGTCGGCGATCGTCATGCGGTCGCCGACGAACCACTGGCGCTCGCCGAGCTCCTTCTCGAGGTAGGCGAGGAGCGGCGCCGCCTCCGCCTCCCAGCACCTCAGCGCGGCTGCCTCGGTCTCGGCGTCGGGGGCCTGCCCGCCCGAGAAGAGGGGCTTGAGGACCAGCGGGAGGAACACCTTCGGCCCCACGAGGGGCACGACGCCCCCGTCCATGAACTCCTCGAACCACAGCGCGCGGGCGTAGTCGTAGGGATCGGTGGGATAGAGCGGTGGCTGCGGGTGCTTCTTCTCGAGATACGCACAGATCACCGACGAATCCACCAGGACGCGGTCGCCGTCCCGGAACGCGGGGATCTTCCCGAGGGGAGAGAGGTCGCGGTAGCCGGGCGGTGGGGAGAAGGGGTTCACCTGCTCGTGCTCGTAGGCGAGACCCTTCTCGGCGAGCGCGATGCGGACCTTGCGGACGAAGGGGGACACGCTGCCCCCGAGCAGGACGAGAGACATGGCGATTCTCCTCGCTGGGCGCGGCCCACAGGGTAATCGCTCGCCGACGGGTTCGCTCGGGGAGCTCCACGCGTCCGCCCCCTGCCGGCGGGGTGGCCCGAGTGGAGCCGGGCTCGCCCTCAGGCCCTCGCCTGCCCGGCCTGGAACCCGCGGATGACCTCGAGGTTGGAGAGGGCCGCGGGTTGGTTCGGGCGCACCCGGAGCACCTGGTCGAGCTGCTCGACGGCCTCGTCGTAGCGCCCCTGGCCGGCCAAGGCACTGGCCAGGTTGATGCGCGCCTTGACGGACTGGGGCTCGAGCGCGAGCGCCTGCTCCAGGAGCGACTCCGCCCGCTCGAGCTCCTCCCGCCCCACGTACCAGCCCCCGAGGTTGGTCAATGCCGTCACGCGGTGCTCCTCGTCGATTCGAGCGACCATCTCCCACTCGCGTGCCCAATCCTCGTGGCGCCCGCGCCGGGCCAGCTCGTCCAGGTACCACTGATACTGGATGGTCACGCGCGGCGGTGTTCCCTCGAATCGGAAGGACTCCGTGATCCCCGTGACGACCCCAACGCTCAGGAGCGCCAGGGCAGCCAGGAAGGCGAGGCGGCTCCCGCTCCAGACGCCGAACCCGCGAACCGCTCCCGTCTCATCGCCCTCAGGGGCACTCTGGACGATGCTCCGATTGCGGCCGCCCTTCGACACGTGCCAGATGTAGGCATCCACGATGAAGTGGTGAATGTTGATCGCCGCGATCACGAGGAGCAGGCTCTGCACCATACCGAAGCCGACGAAGACGTAGGCCCGGGGCAGGCAGTGGAGAATCGCGTAGGCCAGGGCGACGCTGATCCCGTAGAAGTAGAGGGCGCAGGGGATCGGACCGCGCTGGTTCCCGGGGCGCGCCATCTGATCCTTCACGTGGAAGACCATGACGATCCCCATGTACTGGAGGCTGTGGAAGATCGTGGCCCAGGCAAAGGCGCGTTCCGATAGGGGAAGACGGTCCACCACAGGCCGTTGGCCAGCACCACGAGCAGGCAGATCACCGGAATCGGCCGCTGCGTGCGCAGCCACACCCAGCCGTAGAGTGCGAACGGCGCCCCGAAGATCAGGACTACGAGTACCTGCTGAAGCACGCCGAGGACCGCGAGAACCGGGGGTTGAAGGATCCACGCTCCGGCGCGAAGGCGCGCGCCTCGCCGGAGGTGGCCCACGGCCAGGAGCAGGCCCGGCGCGCCGGCCGCTGCCGACGGGCCGGCGCCCTCGACAGAGCGGGCCCGCCGGTGGTATCGTCAACATGAGTGTTGACGGTCGCCGGACCCGGCCGGGGCCGGGCCGGATCCCGGGGGACGGGCATGCCGAGCTTCCAGCGCGCCGGCGAGGACGAGCGGGCCGGCCCCGGGTGCGCGCTCCTGGTCGGGTCCGGCGTGGCCGCAGCCCGCGCCGAGGGCCACCGCCTGGGCGCCGTCGGGCCGCGCGGCTGGGCCCGCGAGCCCGGCTGGTCCGGGCCCGAGGGCTTCGCGTCGATCAACAGCCGCCGCGATGCCTCGGCGCTGCGCCATCCGGGGCGGGAGGGGAGCTGGCCCGGGACGGGAGCCACCGCGGGCGGCATCCCCGTCTTCGAGCAGGGGTAGCGGGGCGATGGAGACCGAGAAGCTCGAGAACGTCATCTACGAGAAGGAAGGCGCCGTCGCCCGGGTGATCCTGAACCGGCCCGAGAAGGCCAACACCCAGTCCTCCGGGCTCGTCTGGGATTTCGACCGGGCGCTGCGGATGGCCGAGCGCGACTACGACGTCAAGGTCGTGATCCTCAAGGGGAGCGGCAAGGGCTTCTGCGCCGGTCACGTGATGAGCGGGGAGCCCGGCACCTACCCGGAGACCGAGGAGGCCATCGCCCGGCTGGGAAGCGTCTGGCGCGCGCGCCAGACCCTCTTCCTGTGGCCGGTGCTCTACCTCTGGGAGTTCCCCAAGCCCACCATCGCGCAGGTGCACGGCTACGCGATCGGCGGCGGCAGCTACTTCGCGCTGCTCACGGACCTGACCATCGCCTCGGAGGACGCCTGGTTCCAGAACCCCCTGGTGCAGGGGCTGGGCTTCCCGGGCGGCCAGACCATGATCGAGCCCTGGGTCTTCGGGAACTGGAAGCGGGCCGCCTTCTACCTCTACACTGCCCAGAAGCTGAGCGCTGCGGAGGCCCTGGAGCTCGGCCTGGTGAACCAGGTGGTCCCCCGCGCGGAGCTCGAGGCGACGGTCGAGGCGCTGGCCGAGAAGATCGCGCGCCCGCCGCTCAGCGCCCTCATGACGGCGAAGGCGGGCCTCAAGCGCGCCTGGGAGCTCATGGGGATGCGGATGCACTTCCAGATGTCGACGGACCTGATGACCGTGGCGAGCTCCGCCGGCGACGTGCAGGCGTATCTCGACCCGGTCTACCAGCGCCGCATGCGCGGCGAGAACGTCGATCCCGAGGGCAGCGGGCCTCCCCTGATGCCGACCCACCGGGTCGACGCCGCCGGGCGCGGCGAGCCCGAGGAATAGGAGCCAAGCGCGATGGAGCGGATCATCTCGGCGGACTCCCACGTGACCATCCGCAACGCAGCGGTCCTGGAGCACCTGGCGAAGAAGCACCACGAATCCTACTGGGAGGGGAAGCTGCGCGCGCTGCGCCGCTTCGTGGGCGAGGACGCCAAGGAGGTGCGCGAGGACGACCAGGTCGGCCTGGACGACGACCACAAGCCGAGCTGGGGCGCGGCGGGCCGCAGGGGCGCCTTCGACCCCCACGAGCGCCTGCGCGACATGGACACCGACCGCGTCGACGTGGAGGTCCTCTACACCGACAGCTGGGCCGGCGCGGCCTTCTACGAGATGCCCGATGGAGCCTACCTGGAGGCCTTCCGCGCCTTCAACTCCGCCGCCATCGACTTCGCCTCGGTGGACCCGAACCGGCTCCTCCCGGTCTACATCATCCCGATTGCCGACGTGGACGAGGCCGTGCGCGAGGTGCAGCGGGTCGCCCGGGGCGGCGCCCGGGCCGTACACCTGCCGCTCTACCCCACCGACCTGGGCTTTCCGGGCTACTGGGACCGGCGCTACGACCGGCTCTGGGGCGCTCTCTCCGAGCTCGGCATCCCCGTGAGCCAGCACGTGGCGAGCAACGCCAACCTGGCCCGCATCCGGGCCGAGGACCCGACGCCCATGCGCGGCGTCCAGCACGCGCTGCCCAACATCTTCATGGCCGAGTCGCTGGGCTTCTGGATCGTGACGGGGACCCTGGAGCGCTTCCCGGGGCTCAAGGTCGTGCTCGTGGAGGCGGGGCTCGGCTGGCTGCCCTACTTCCTGGAGCGCCTCGACGGCATGCAGGAGCGCCATGGCTGGCGCCAGTACGAGGGCATCAAGGAGAAGCCCAGCTTCTACTTCCGGCGCCAGATGGCCGCCACCTTCGAAGAGGACGAGTTCGGCGTGCGCAACCGGCACGCGATCGGGGTGGAGAACCTGATGTGGGCCACCGACTACCCGCACCCGGACTCGACCTGGCCCCGCTCCCAGGAGGTGATCCACACGCACTTCAAGGACGTGCCCCTCGAGGAGACGCGCCTCATGATCAGCGGCAACGCCGCCCGCCTCTACAACCTCTAGGGGGGTCCGCGATGCCGCCGGATCCCGCGATCTCCTTCGGCGCGCTGCTGCCGATCGGCCGGCGCATGGAGCTCGCGGGCATCGACGGGGCAGCGGCCAAGTGGGAGCACACCGTCGAGACGGCGCTGGCGGCCGAGGCCCTGGGCTACGACTCGGTCTGGGTCTACGACCACCTGCACAACGTGCCGGAGCCGGCGGGCGAGGCGGTCTTCGAGTCGTGGACGGTGCTCTCGGCACTCTCCCAGCGCACGGCCCGCGTGCGGCTGGGCCACATGGCCGGGAACAACCTCTTCCGCAATCCCGCCCTCGTGGCCAAGATGGCCGCGACCCTCGACGTGATGAGCGGGGGGCGCCTCGAGTGGGGCATCGGCGCGGGCTGGGAGGAGCGCGAGGCGCGCGCCCACGGCTTCGAGTTCCCGCGGCCCGCCGAGCGCATCGAGAGGCTCGGCGAGGCGGTGGAGCTCGTTCGCGCGCTCTGGACCAAGCCCGAGGTGAGCTTCCAGGGCCGCCACTACCGGCTCGAGCGCGCCCAGTGCGATCCCAAGCCGCTCCAGCGGCCCCACCCGCGCATCTGGATCGCCGGCCGCGGCGAGAAGCGCATGCTGCGCCTCGTGGCCCGCGAAGCGGACTGCTCGAACTTCGGCGGGAGCCCGGAGGACTGGGGCCGCCGCTGCAAGGTGCTGCGGAACCACTGCGCCGAGCTGGGCCGCGACTACGACGAGATCTCCCGCACCTGGTCCCACGACGCCTTCCTGCGCGAGAGCGAGGCCGAGGTCGCGGCGGCGGGCTCCCGCGGCCTCTGGGGCGAGTCCTCCCCGCGCTGGACCGAGGAGAACCTGGTGGGGACGCCGGAGCAGGTGGCGGAGAAGGTGGCGCGCTACCGCGCCCACGGCTGCCGCGCCTTCCTCCTCTGGTGCGCCGACTACCCTTCGCACGAGACCTTGCGGCTCTTCGCGGAGCGCGTGATCCCGGAGTTCCGGTAGGAGGCCATCCATGTGGGACTTCGATACCGAGCCCGAGTTCCAGGAGAAGCTCGACTGGATCCTGCGCTTCATGGAGGAGGAGGTCTATCCGCTCGAGACCCTGGCCCAGGACCTCACCCCGGAGCAGCTCGCCGGCGTGACCGCGCCCCTGAAGCAGAGGGTGAAGGACGCGGGGCTCTGGGCCTGTCACTTGACGCCGGAGCTCGGCGGCCAGGGCCTGGGCCAGGTGAAGCTCGCCCTCATGAACGAGATCATCGGTCGCTCGAACGTGCTGGCGCCTCCGCTCTTCGGCAGCCAGGCCCCGGACTCGGGCAACGCGGAGATCCTGGCCCTCTTCGGCAGCGACGACCAGAAGCGCCGCTGGCTCGAGCCGCTCCTCGCCGGCCGGATCCGCTCCTGCTACTCCATGACCGAGCCCGGCGCGGGCTCCGATCCCACCCGGCTCCGCACCCGGGCCGTGCGCGAGGGCGACGAGTGGGTGCTCAACGGCCACAAGTGGTTCTCCTCCAACGCCGCCCGCGCGGACTTCCTGATCGTCATGTGCGTGACGGATCCCGAGGCGGCCCCCTACCGGGGCCAGTCGCTGCTCATCGTGCCGGCGGGGACGCCGGGTCTCCACATCGTGCGCGAGGTGGGGATCCTGGTGGGGGAGCCCACCCACGCGGAGATCCTCTACGAGAACGTGCGCGTTCCGGCGGAGAACCTGCTCGGGCCGGAGAACGGCGCCTTCGTGATCGCCCAGAAGCGCCTGGGCCCCGGCCGCATCCACCACGCCATGCGCTGGCTCGGCCAGGGCCGGCGCGCCTTCGACATGATGTGCGAGCGGGCCGTGAGCCGCGAGACGAAGGGCGGCCTGCTGGCCGACAAGCAGACCATCCAGAACTGGATCGCCGACTCCTGGGCCGAGATGCAGGCGGCGCGGCTCATGACGCTCCACGCGGCCTGGGTGATCGACCACAAGGGAAGCAGCGGCGCGCGCACCGAGATCGCCGCCATCAAGTACTTTGGCGCCAAGGTGCTGCACGACGTGATCGACCGCGCGGTGCAGATCCACGGGGCGCTCGGCATCTCCACGGACCTCCCCCTGGAGCGCATGTACCGCTACGCGCGGGCGGCCCGCATCGTGGACGGCCCCGACGAGGTGCACCGGGTGACGGTGGCCAGGCGGGTGCTGCGCGACTACAAGCCCCACGAGGGCCCCTGGCCCCGCGAGCACATCCCGACCCGGCGCGCCGCGGCGCTCGAGAAGTTCGCCGCGCTGCTGGAGGAGGTGGGGGCGGACCTTTGAGCTGCGGCGCGGGCGAGCTCGCCGGCCTCGTGGACGTCCCGCGCCTGGAGGCGTGGATCGGCGAGCGCCTGCCCGGCGCGGGCTCGCCCCTCGAGGTGCGGCGCATCACGAGCGGCGCCTCCAACGAGATCTTCGAGCTGCGTCGCGCCGGGCACTGCTTCATCCTGCGCCGCCCGGCGCGGGTGCCCCAGGTCCCGCCCGAGAACATGCTGCGCGAGTTCCGCGTACTCTCGGCGCTGGAGGGGACGCCGGTCCCCCACCCGAAGCCCCTGCTCGCCTGCGACGATCCGGCGGTGATCGGCACCTTCTTCTACGTGATGGAGCGCATCGAGGGCTTCACGCCGCGCCTGCCCCTGCCGCCGCCCTTCGACAGGGACCCCGCGGCGCGCCACGGGCTCGGGACCGCCCTCGTGGAGGCGCTGGCGGCCCTGGCGTCGGTCGACTGGCGGGCGGCCGGCCTCGAGGGCCTGGGCCGGCCCGCGGGCTACCTGGAGCGGCAGGTGGACCGCTGGCTCGGCCAGCTCGAGCGCTACCGGACCCGCGAGCTCCCGGGCCTGGAGCTCGTGGCCGGTTGGCTGCGCGAGGCGCGCCCGAAGATGGGCGAGCCCGGCCTTCTGCACGGCGACTTCCAGCTCGCGAACGCCATGTTCCACCACGGCGCTCCGGCCCGGCTCGCCGCGCTCGTGGACTTCGAGCAGTCGACGATCGGGGACCCCCTCGTCGACCTGGGCTGGCTGCTCGCGCTCTGGGACGAGCCCGGCGAGGAGCCGATCCGCGGCGCGGGCAACGCCCGCGTGAACCAGCAGGCGGGCTTCCCGACCCGCGCCGAGCTGGCCCTGCGCTACGCCGCCGCGAGCGGGCGCTCCCTCGCGGAGCTGGGCTGGTACGAGGTGCTGGCGCTCTTCAAGCTCGCCTGCGTGCTCGAAGGCGCCTATGCGCGCCACGCCCGCGGGCAGAGCGGATCCCCGCGGCACGCGGGGCTCGCGCAGATGGTCCCGGCGCTCCTCGCGAGCGCCGCGCGCCTGGTCAAGGCCGGGGGCCGCCCGCGCTGAGCGCGGGCTCGCTGGCGCCCAGGCGAACCTCCACCCGCCGCAGCGAGCCGTCGGTGGGAAGCTCCACGCGCCCATCGTCGCACGGCACGCCGTCCACGCGCACCTGGCTCGGGCCGCGTCCCACCCGCTCCGGATCCTCGACGCGGATCGCGAGGGCGCCGGAGGGGCCCCGCAGCTCCGCCTCGAAGGAGCCCCAGCCCGGCGGGAGGCAGGGGTCGATCGCGAGCCGCCCCTCCTCGAGGCGCAGGCCCAGGATCCCCTCCACGGCGAGGCGCCAGGTCCAGGCGGCGGAGCCCGTGTACCAGGTCCAGCCGCCGAGCCCCGTGCGGGGGCCGGCGGAGGCGATGTCCGCCGCCAGCACGTAGGGCTCCACGCGATAGAGCAGGGCGTCGGCACGGGTCGCCGCGTGGCGGATCGGCTGGAGCAGATCGAAAGAGCGCCAGGCCCGCTCCCCGTCGCCCAGGGCGGCAAGGGCGAGCCCCAGCCACGCCGCGGCGTGGGTGTACTGGCCGCCGTTCTCGCGGATCCCCGGCGGGTAGGCCTTGATGTAGCCCGGGTCGCGCGGAGTCGCATCGAAGGGCGGCCAGAGGAGCCGGATCAGGCGCTCCGGCTCCGCCACGAGCTCCCGCTCCGCCGACAAGAGCGCGCGGCGCGCCCGCTCCGGGGGGGCCGCACCGGAGAGCACGGCCCAGGACTGCGCCACCGAGTCGATCCGGCACTCGTCCTCCGCCGCGGAGCCGATGGGGCGTCCCTCGTCGTCGAAGGCCCGCCGGTACCACTCCCCGTCCCAGCCCGCCTCCTCGAGGGCCTCCGCGAGCTCGCGGGCGCGCCCCCGCCAGCGAAGGGCGAGGTCCTTCCGGTTGCGGCGCAGGCACAGGCCGGCGAAGCCCCGCATGGCGGCGATCGCGAAGAAGCCGAGCCAGACGCTCTCGCCCCGCCCGCCGCGCCCCAGGCGGTCGAAGCCGTCGTTCCAGTCGCCCGAGCCGATCAGCGGCAGCCCGTGGGCGCCCCTCGTGTCCCCCCGTTCCAGGGCCCGCTCGCAGTGCTCGAGGAGGGTCCGGCGCTCCCGCGTGATCTCGAAGCTGGCGTAGCGGTCATGCTCCTCCGGAGCCAGCGGCGGGGCGCGCAGGAAAGGGACCTCCTCGTCCAGGACCGACTCGTCGCCGGTCGCCTCGACGTAGCAGCTCGCCGCGTAGGGAAGCCACAGGAGATCGTCGGAGCAGCGCGTGCGCACCCCCCGGCCCGAGTTCGGATGCCACCAGTGGAGCACGTCGCCCTCCTCGAACTGGTGGGCGGCGCAGAGGAGCAGGTGGGAGCGTGTGCGGGCAGGATCGGAGAAGAGGAGGGCCAGCACGTCCTGGAGCTGGTCGCGGAAGCCGATCGCTCCGCCCGCCTGGTAGAAGCCGGCGCGCGCCAGGAGGCGGGAGGACCGGGCCTGGTAGAGGAGCCAACGGTTCACGAGCACGTCGAAGGCCGCGTCGGGCGTGTGCACCTGCACCGCGCCGAGCTCTGCGTCCCAGTGGCGGCCGACCTCCCCGAACGCGCGGTCGATCCGCTCGGGCTCGCGCCAGTGGAGGGCGAGCTCCCGGGCCTCCTCGCGGTCACGCCCCTGGCCGAGCGCGAAGGCGACCTCCGCCGCTCCCTCGGGCTCGAGGTCGAGGTGCACCTGGAGGACCCCGGCGGGGTCCGCCCCGGGCCGGTCCCGTCCGCTGAGGCCCCAACGCGAGAGCGCCGCCGGCCGGCGCGGATCGCCCTCGCGGCCCAGGAACTCCTCGCGATCCGCCGTGAGCCCGTGGGGTGGGAGCGTCGAGGTCAGGAACGCCACCCGGGCCGCGAACTCGGGGTTCCAGGGGTTGCGCGCCAGGAGCGCGCGGCAGCCCGGGTCGTATTCGCACACGACGAAGGGCCGCGCCGTGCTGCGGAGCGCGCCCAGGAGCCATTCGACGCTGTAGGTAGCCGTCACGCGGCGCGGCCGAGGCCAGAGGTTGCGGAGCCGGAGGCGCGCGACCTTGACCGGGGCGTCCTTCGCCACGAAGACCAGGAGCCGCTGCTCGAGCCCGTGGCTCTGCTGTCTCCATTCGGTGTAGCCAGCGCCGTGTCGGATCTGGCAGGCGGCATCGGCGCCCGCCGGCTGCGGCGTCGGGGTCCAGATCTCCCCGGTCTCCTCGTCGCGCAGATAGAGCACCTCGCCGGGCGGGTCCAGCACCGGGTCGTTCCCCCAGGGCGTGAGCCGGTTCTCCCCGCTGTTCTCCGCCCAGGTGAATCCGCCCCCGGCCTCGGAGACGACGCAGCCGAAGCCGTCGTTGGCGAGCACGTTGCACCAGGGGGCCGGCGTCGCCTCCCCCGGCTCGAGGTGCACGACGTACTCGCGGCCCCCTTCGGCGAAGCCTCCGAAGCCGTTGTCGAAGAGCAGGTCCACGGGCCGGCGCAAAGCGGGGGTGGGCTCGCCCGTGGGTGCGCCCGCGGGGGCGAAGGGCGGCGGCGCGGGGGCCGGGGCCAGGGCCAGCTGGTGCTCCAGGGGGTGCGCGTCGTCGAGCACCACCCGCGCGGCGACCTCCAGCAGGCGCTGCTCCGCCTCGCCCATCTGGTCCGCCAGGAGCAGGTGGATCCCGCCCGGGCGGCCCAGCAGCTCCCCCGCTCCGATCTCCTGGATCAGCGCGAAGAGCTGCTCCCGCAGCGGCTCGGCGTAGCCCGAGATGCCCGTGCGGAGCACCACGAGATCGACCGCCAGGCCATGTCGGCTCCAGAGCTGGTGTCCGCGCACCAGGGAGCGGAGCAGGCCGGGCTCCCGGGAATCGCCTGCCCGGAGGAGCAGGATCGGAAGGTCTCCCGAGATCCCCAGGCCCCAGAGGCGCGGCTGGCCGAGCTCATTGGCGACGAGCGCGGCGGGCCGCGCCCGGAGCGCGGGATGCGGATGCACGAGGAGGGACGCCAGCCGCTGGAGGTCGGGCAGGCGAGCCGGCTCGAGGCCCAGCCGCTGCACCTCCCGGGCGGCCTCGACGGAGGCGTCGGAGATGGCCCAGGCGAGGGAGGGAAGGGTGGAGTAGCGCTCGGCCAGCTCCAGTGCCGACTCGCGCGACCCCGCCACCAGGGTCAGGAAGGCGAGCTGGCGCCTCTCCTGGGGCTCGAGCTCGAGGCGCACCTGGAGGGCCATCGCCGGGTCGAGGGTGAAGCCCGTACGGTCGGTGAGCCCCGCCACGACGCCATGGGGGCGGCGCGGATCCCCGTGGCGCCCCAGGAAGGCGCGGCGGTCGGTCTCGAAGCCGCAAACGCGCAGGGCCGGCTCTCCGGAGACCACCCGGTGCAGGAGCACCGGCGGTTGCTCGCGCGGGCTTCGGGGCCGCCGGGCGAAGAGCAGCGCCTCGAGCTCGGGGACGTATTCGCCCTCCACGAAGAGCTTGCTGAAGGCGGGATGCCGCTCGTCCTCGAGCGGCGGCGCCAGCACGACCTCCGCGTAGCTCGTGAAGCAGAGGCGGCGAGCGCGGTCGGTCTCGTTGGTCACGCTGAGCCAGCGGACCTCCACGTCGTCGCCCGGAACCACGGCGATCTCCATACCCAGGGCGATCCCGTGATTGCGCCGGTGCAGCTCCGCCATGTGGGGATGGAAGACGGCGCTCGCGCCCTCGGCGGCGACACCGGTCGGCTGCCGCCCCGCGGACCAGACGGCGCCGCTCTCCTCGTCGCGCACGTAGATCCAGAGGCCGTGGTCGTCGCGGGTGGCGTCGGGCAGGAAGCGCGTGAGCGCGTACTCGTTCCAGCGCAGCGCCCCCGCTCCCGCCTCGGAGATCCAGCTGGCGAGGCGGCCGTTGCCGAGGCCCAGCACCTGGGGCGAGGTCTCGCGACCCGTCGGGACCCAGGGGCCCGGCGCGGGAAGCGCCGGGCGGCGGGGCGCCGGACCGGCCTGCTCCGCCGCGCGCACGCTCTCGGGCGGGAGCTCGAGGGGAATGCGCTCGTGCAGCAGGAGCTCCGCGGTCCGCATGCGTCGATCCGCGTGGAAGCGGCGCACCAGCGCACCCTGGGCCAGGGCGTTGGCCAGGGCCGCGAGGATCATCCCCTGGTGATGACTCATGTAGGACTGGACCGGGGAGAAACGCGTCTCCCGGGCCGCGCGCTCGGGCGTGAAGTCGGCCGCCTCGAAGAGGCCGTAGAAACCGACCATCCCCAGGCGCTCCAGCTCGCGCAGGTTCTCCACGGCCGCGCCGGCGCGGATCGGCAGCGCCAGCGCCGAGGCGTAGGGGGCCACGACGAGATCGCGTGAGAGGCCGCGCCGCAGGCCCAGGCCGGGCACACCGAAGGAGCGGTAGCGGTAGTGGTGGTCGGGGTCGAGGGAGGCGAAGCCCGACTCGGACATCCCCCACGGCACTCCGAGCCTCTCCGCGTAGCGGCGCTGGGCCTCCACGGCCACGCGCTCGCTCTGGGCGAGGAGCGTGCCGGGGCCGCTCCGCAGCAGGAGAGGGGGCATCAGGTACTCGAACATGGATCCGCCCCAGGAGACGAGGGCGAGCTCGCCGGCGCTGCGGGTCACCGGGCGCCCGAGGAAGAACCAGTGCTCGAGGGGAACGTCTCCCTTGGCGATGGCGAAGAAGCTCGCGAGTCGCGCCTCGCTGGCGAGCAGGTCGTAGTGGTGCGGGTCCAGGCGGTCGGAGCTCACGTTGTAGCCGATGTGGAAGAGCCGCGACTCCGCATCGAAGAGCAGCCGGAAGTCCATGCCCCACGCCTCGTCCTCCGCGCGGGTGGCGATCTCGAGCAGCGCATCCCGCAGGTCGCGGCCGTGGCGGGAGCCCTTCTCGATGGCGGCGTCGAGATCCGCGAGCCAGGCGGCCGCCCCCGCGTCGCCGTGCCCCAGGGCCACCGCCTCGCCCAGGAGCTTCCGGGCGTCGGCGCAGCGCTGGGCCAGCTCGGCGAGTGGCAGGTGGGGCGGGAGGAGCTCCGCCAGCGTCCCGGCCAGCTCCTCGCAGCCGCGCGGCGCCCGCTCCAGGGCTTCGAGCCATGGCGCGAGGGTCTCGAAGTCGCGCTGCATCCCGCGCAGGTGGTGGTGCAGCCGCTCCAGCCAGACGCGGATCTCGCGCAGGGCCTGGGGCTGCGGGCGGGCCGGCCGCTCGATCGCCCCGAGGAGCATCCCCTGGAGCTCCGGGCAGTCGCGCTCACACAGGTCGGCGAGAGCCGCGCGCCACGCGCGCGGGCTCCCCCGCGCCCGGCCGGCGCGCTCCCCGATCGCGGCGATCCGGGAGAGGACGCCGGGCTCGCCCCCGGGAAGACTCGCGAGCGCCTTGCCGAGCAGGACGAGGACGTCGGCCAGACCCTCCCACGCCTCGCGGCGCAGGGCGGGCCCGAGGGCGAGCTCGCGGCAGCCCTCCTTGAGAGCGATCAAGCTCACGGCGAGGTTCCCGCTGTCCACGGTGGAGACGTAGCGGGGCTCGAGGGACGCCAGGGAGCGGGTGTCGATCCAGTTGAGGACGTGGCCGCGATAGCGGTCCATGCGCCCGAGGGAGTCGAGGCTGCTGCGGAGCCGCGCGGCCAGCTCGGGCAGGCCCAGGTAGCCCAGGTCCGCGGCGGCCAGCGACGAGAGGAACATCATGCCGATGTTGGTCGGTGAGGTGCGATGGGCGATCTCGCCCCGGGGCTCCTCCTGGAAGTTGTCCGGCGGGAGCCAGTGATCGTCGGGGCCCACGAAGCTCTCGAAGAAGAGCCAGGTGCGGCGGGCCAGGCGGCGCAGGAAGGCGCGCTCCTCCGCCCCGAGCGCCTCCTCCCGCGGCCGGCGGGGTCGGCTCGTGCGCTCGGCGATCTCCGGCGCTGCCAGCCAGAGGAGGAGCAGCGGCGCCGCCCAGGGCAGGGCGGCCGGCCGCAGGAGCGCCATCGCGCCGGCCAGGGCGAGGGAGAGCGCCGGCGCGATCCACATCTCGCGCCACACGGCGGCGCGCGAGCTGCGCCGGGCGAGCCGGGCGGCGGTGTGCGCCGCGGAGGTCCACTCGAGGAGGCCCTGGCGCGTGACCCGGAGCCTCCGGAGGGTGCGAAGCGCGGCATCCAGGGCGATCGCCGCGTCGTTCGCGAGGAAGGTGATGGCCAGGAACCAGCGCCCGGCGTGGTCCCGCAGGCCCGGCAGCGCGCGCCGCACCGCGCCCCGCCGCCGGCCGCCGGCCAGGCCCGTCACGAGGTCCGTGAAGAGCGCCGCCCCGGGCGCCGCCACGGCCAGCGCCGTCCAGACGCCGGGACTCCCCGGCAGCGCGAGCCAGCCGGCTGCCAGAAGCGCGACCAGGGCGACGGGCATCAGGCTGCGGCGCAGGTTGTCGAGGATCTTCCAGCGGCCGAGCCCGGCGATGCGGTTCGGGAGGCGCCCCCCGTCGGGAGCCGGGACGCGCCGCCCGAGCCAGGGCAAGAGCTGCCAATCGCCGCGCACCCAGCGGTGCCAGCGCCGGGCGAAGGCCAGGTAGCCGGACGGGAAGGACTCGTAGAGCACGATGTCGCTGGCGAGTGCTGCGCGGCCGTGAAGGCCCTCGAAGAGGTCGTGGCTCGCCAGGGCGTTCTCGGGCACGCGGCCCTCGAGGCTGCGCCGGAAGGCCTCGACCTCGTAGACGCCCTTCCCCACGTAGATCCCGGTGCCAAAGAGGTCCTGGTAGACGTCCGAGACCGCCCTCGTGTAGATGTCGATCGCCGTGTCCCCGGAGTAGAGCCGGGCGAAGAGCGAGCGGTTGCCGCTCTCGGGCGAGATCTCGACGCGGGGCTGGACCACGGTGAAGCCCGAGTGAACCCGTCCCGTGTCCGCGTCGAACTCCGCGCGGTTCAGGGGATGGGCCAGCGTCCCGACCAGGCGGGCCACGGATCCCGGTGGGAGCAGCGTGTCCGCGTCCACGGTCACGACGAAGCGCACGCCCCGCAGCGCCTCCCGATCGCCCTCGTGGAGCGAGAAGCCCCCCCCTTCGCCGCGCGACACCAGGCGGTTGAGCTCCTCGAGCTTGCCGCGCTTGCGCTCCCACCCCATCCAGCAGCCCTCGGCGGGGTTGTAGAGGCGGGGGCGGTGGAGCACGTGGAAGGGGCCGCGCCCCCCCTCTCCGTGCGCCGAGTTGAGCCTCCGGATCCCCTCCGCGAGCGCCTGCACCAGGGCCGCGTCGCCCGGCATCGTCTCCGAGGGGGCATCGGGCCAGTCGCTGAGCAGCGCGAACTGGAGCCGCGGATCCGGATTGGCGAGGTAGTGCCCCTCGAGGCGCTCGAGCAGCTCGCGCGCCTCCGCGCGGCTCCCAACGAGGCAGGGCACCACGACGGCGGCCGCGCACGGGCCCGGGATCCCCTTCTCGAAGTCGAGCTTGGGGAGGACGCGCGGCGGTGCGATCCGGGTGGCGACCCAGTGCACCAGGGTGACGCCGAGGATCGAGGCCGGGAGGAGCGCGAGCGCGGTTCCCAGGCCGAACGCCAGGGGGCCCGCCCCCAGGGCGAGCAGGTAGGCCGCGGGCAGCGCGGCCACCGCGCCCGTCGCCGCGCAGAGCGAGGCCGCGTAGAGGAGACCGGCGCGGCGGCGCAGCCAGCGCCCGGAGCGGGCGCGCAGGCCCGGTCGGTAGCCGAGCGACCGCTCCAGCTCCTCGCGGCCCGCCGCCACCAGCCACTGTCCCACGTGGCCCGCCTTCGGGTCCCCGCTCAGGGCCTGGCGCGCGCGGGCCACGACGCGCTCGGCCACCTCGGGCTCCGAGCGGCCGCTGCCCTTCGCCAGCTCCTCGACCGCCTTCCGGTAGCGGTCCCGGGTCTCGAAGTCCATGCGCGGGAACACCCGGACGGGATCGCCGCAGAGGATCGCCTCCACGCGGCTGGCGGCGGCAAAGAAGTCCTTCCAGGGGATCGAAGCGATCGCGCCCAGATTGGCGAGCGCGCGCGCCACGCACTCCGTGTCCTCGAGCCCTTCCGGCGCCGCGGAGCCCGCCGTCGGCTCGCAGGGTGCCTCGAGCCCGGGTACGAGTCGTTCGAAGCTGCTCACGAGGAGCTCGAGGCAGGCGAGCCGCAGCAGGGTCGGGAAGGCCCAGAGCTCGGCAATGCTGAGCCAGGTCCGCCCGTCCTGGTAGGCGTCGACGAAGCGGATGGCGGCCGCGAGCGAGAGCTGGAGGCGACTCGCGCGAAGCAGGCCCTTTGCCAGGGCGAACGCGCGCGGCAGGCCCTCCCCCTCGTGGCTGGCGAGGGCGGGAAGGCGCGCGTAGAACCCCGGCGGCAGGTCCTGCTGGATCTGCGCGATCGCCCGCTGGGCCAGGTAGTCGTTGTCCAGCAGCCACTCGGCCGCCTTGGTCGCCCCCGGCCCGGGCTCGGCGCAGGCCGCCCGAGCGCGCTCGAGCCAGCCGCGCAGCGCGCGGAGCTCCGCCCAGACCGGGATTGCGCGCGGGGGTCGTTCCGAGATCGCGTGTCGCTGCCGGAGCTCCCGCGCCGTCGTCTCGAGCGAGCCCTGCTGGAGCTCGGGAGCGGCGGAGGTCACGGGGCCGCTTGGCTCGGGAGCCGGATCCCCTCCGGGTGCGAGGCCGTGGCGACGCGGTGGTGCCGGCGGCTCGGGCGTGGACGGACCATCAGCAGGGGAATCGCGATGTTCCCCACCAGGAAGGCCGCGACGTCGCCACAGGGCACGTCGGAGCGGCCGCTCCGGCCGTGGGCCGAGAGGACGACGAGATCCACCGCCTCGTCGGCGATCAGGCGAGCGAGCCGGCTGCGGACGTCGCCGCCTCGGAGCACGAGCGCGCGCACGGGCCGGTCGCTCGCCGCCAGGCGCGCTCGCAGGCGGTCGAGGTACTCGTTCGCCACGCGCTCGTTGCGGCGCGCGAGCCGCTCGCGCAGCTCGAGATCCTCGGCCTCGAGGGGGCCGATCTCGGTGAGCTCCGGGACGGGGACGACGTGGGCGATCAGGAGCTCTGCGCGATGGGCCGCGGCGAGCTGCGCGGCCAGGGGCAGGACGCTCTCGGCGCGGTGCGATCCGTCGAGGGGCACGAGCAGGCGTCGGTAACGCGCGACGCGCCCGGGCGCGGGCGCGGCCGTGGGCACGAGCAGGAGGGAGCCGGGCACCCGATCGACGAGCTTGCGCGCCGTGCTGGAGAGGCTCCAATCCGTCCGACCGCCCATCCCATGGGTGGAGAGCACCGTGAGGTCCACCTGGTGCTTCCCCGCCCAGAGGCAGATCTGCTCGGCGGCCTGTCCCTCGATCAGCTCCGCTTCGAGGATCTCGTTCTCTCCACATCGCTCCCGGGCCAGCCGCTCCAGGTACCCGCGGGCCTCCCGGCGGCGGATGTCCCACTGGAGCGGATCCGGCGGGAGCTCGCCCGTCGGCGCGCACTCGAGGACGCGCAGGAGCGTGAGCGGAGCGCCCAGCGCCCCCGCGATGCCCAGGGCATGGGGGATCACCCGCTCGCCGAGCTCGGATCCGTCCAGGCAGGCCGCGACCCGGAGGACTCCGAGCAATCCGGTCTCGGGGGTCGGAGCGGAGGCGGATTCGCGTTGCTCGCCCCGAGGTCGCTCCCAGACGCCGGCGGGTGTCGCCATGGAGTGTCCCCCTCCTGCACTCGTACGACCCGGCAGGGGGTCGAGAAGACAGCGAAAGAGAGGAGTGCAATCGGCGTGCCCTCATGGAGCCATCTCGCGGCGTGTCATCCGGTCTCGCGGCGGCGATTGGGGCGGAATGTCTCTGACTCTCGCTCCGGTGTGTTCGATCGCCCCATGCCCGAGGCCCGATCGGGTCGCTTGCGCTCCTCGACGTCGCGGCTAGATTCCGCGTCGATTCGGGCGCGCGCAGGCTCGCGCGATTCCCGCTCCGGAGGGAGGAGTGATGGTCCGTCGTTCCGTCGGGTTCCTCGGCTCGGCCTTGCTCGCCGTGTCGCTCGCTGGCTGCGCGACGAGTGGACGCGTCGATGCCCTGGAGAAGCGCCTCGACGAGGTGGCGGGCAGCGCCGAGGCCGCGAACTCCGCCGCAGCGGCCGCCCAGAAGACCGCGACGAGCGCCGTCTCCCGCGCCGAGGCGGCGGAGGCGCAGGCCAAGGCGGCGGCCCAGCGCGCCGACGACGCGGCCCGCACCTCGGAGGCCATCTTCAAGAAGCGGGTTTCGAAGTAGGTTGGTCCGGCGCGTCCGGGAGCGCGCCCACGCGCACCGGCGCGCCCCGCGCCTCCCGGATGGCGCGCTCGAGCGCGGCCGGATCCACCCGCTCCAGGAGGCCGAGCTCCGCCAGGCGCTGGATCGCGTCGGCGGCCGCATCGGCGACGCGCCGGTAGACGTCCGGGTGGGCCTCGACGTAGATTCCGCCCCGGAGCTGTCCGATCTTCACGGTCTGGTAGCCGAGTCGGACCGGTGTCCGGGTCGGGACGCGTTCGTAGAGTCGCTCCATCTCGTCGTTGTAGAGCCGCAGGCAGCCGTGGGTGGCCTGGCGCCCGATGGACCACGGGTTGTTGGTGCCGTGGATCCCGTAGCTGGTGCTCCCGATCGTCATCCAGCGGGTTCCGAGCGGATTCTCCGGCCCCGGCGGGACCGCCGGCGGCAGGTCGGGCCTCTCGGCGCGGATCGACTCCGGCACGAACCAGGTCGGATCCCTGCGCTTGGCGCCGATCCGGAACTCACCCTGGAGCGTAGGGTCCACCTCGTCGCCGATGCCGAGGGCGAAGAGCTCGGGCTCGGGCCCCTGGGTGTAGTCGTAGAGCCGCATCTCCGGCACGTTGATCACGAGGCCGCGCTCCGGGCCGTCGGGGGGGATGAACTGGGTCGGGAGCCGCACGACCTCGCCGGGTTCGGGGATCCACACGTCGAGGTGCGGATTCAGCCGCGTGACGGCGTCGAAGCCCAGGCGCTGCCGGTGGGCGACGTCGAGCAGGGTGTCGTCGGTCTGGACCAGGTCGCTCGAGGGCTCGCCGAGCACCGGCCGCAGCGGCTCGGGCGGGTCCTGCGCGCTCGCCGCCGCCGCGAGGAGCAGGGGAAGGGCCGCGAGCGAGAGGCGCGGAGAGCGGGGAGGGCGCGGCGGCCGCATCGCGCCGGGAGTCTAGCCGTCGCCCGCGCGCTCCTGGGCGGAGCGCTCCTGACCTGCGCGGCCTGCGCTCGCCCTGCTCCCCTGCCTCCCCCGCCTCCCCCGGTGCCCCCTGCGCCGGCGCCGGCGCCCGTCGCGCCCGAGGCACTGCCCTGCGACCGGATCGTAGAGATCGAGGTGCGCAAGAGAGCGCGCGCGCTGCGCGCCCGGTGCGAAGGGGGAGGGGAGCGGAGCTGGCTCGTGGCGCTCGGGAGGGAGCCGCGGGGTCCGAAGCGTCGCCACGACGATGCCAGGACGCCGGAGGGCGAGTACCGCGTCGCCGGCCCGGCGCGCAGGAGCCGCTACCACCTCTTCCTGCCCATCGACTACCCCTCGATCGCCGACGCGGAGGCCGGGCTCGCGGCGGGAATCGTCTCGCGCGCCACGCGCGACGCGATCGCGCGGGCCCACGAGCAGTCGCGGATGCCGCCCCAGGAGACAGGCCTCGGGGGGCTCCTCGGCCTCCACGGCGAGGGGCCGCGCTGGCGCGGGGACTCCGAGCATCTGGACTGGACCACGGGCTGCATCGCCATGGGCGACGCGCAGATCGAGTTCCTGGCGGAGCGCACGCCCGTCGGCACCCGGGTCGAGATCCTGCCCTGAGCGATCCGGCAGGCAAGCCCGAAGGGCGCGCAGCGAGCCGCCGGCGAGCGGAGATCCAGAGGCGCTCGCCCTTCTCGAGGAGCCTCCCCCCGAGCTCTCGATGATCGCCGACGGGGAACCCTTGCGGAGGGGGCCCGTCAACGCCTACGTTGATTCTCTTGCCAGCGCCAGGCGGCTGTCGATCGGCGCGGTCGGCGGGCCCGCGAGCCGCGCGGGGCAAGGGGAGGCGCCGCAGATGCCCGCGAGACGCTCCCGGCCCGGGCGGGACAAGCTCCGAGCCGGCGCCGCCGGCAAGCCCGGCGCCGCGGCGGGGGCCTCCCCGAGCGGCATGGCGAGACGCCGCGCCGAGCGCCGCCGCGCCGAGCGCCGCGGCTCGGACCGGCGTTTCGAGGCGATCCTCGCGGCCGGCTCGCGGGTCTTCCGGCGCCTGGGCTACGCGCGGGCCACCCTCGAGGACGTGGCCGGCGAGCTCGGCATCAACCGCGCCACCCTCTACTACTACGTGGCCGACAAGGCCGAGCTCCTGGTCGCGATCCTCGACGAGCCCGTGCAGCAGATGACGCGCGCCCTGCGCGAGATCCGCGATCTCGATGTCCCCGCGGAGCAGAAGCTGCGCCAGGCGGTGGCCGCTCACATGCGCGCCCTCGAGGTCAACTACCCCGAGCTCTTCGTATTCTTCGCCGAGAACCTCCACACGCTGCCGGTGAAGGGAGACGGGGGACTCAAGCGCCAGGCCGAGGGATACGGAGACCTCCTCACCTCCGTCATCGCCGAGGGCATGCGCAGCGGCGCGTTCCGCAGCGACCTCGATCCCCGCCTCATGATGCTGGCCACGGTGGGCATGATGAACTGGTCCCACCGCTGGTACACGCCCGAATCGCCGCACTCCCTGGGAGAGATCGGCCAGCAGTTCGCCGAGCTCGTGCTGGGCGGGCTGCGGGCGGTGCGCCCGCGGCGCAACTAGTCTGTCCGATGCCGGAAAGGTGTAGACACCTTGGTCGGATATCGCGGCCGTCCCGGGCTGTCCAGGGTCGGCTGCGCCGACCGCTCCGCGGCTTCGCCCTGGACAGCCCGTGCCGTCCGCGATG
>Ga0187892_10002059_pt1 | contig 42552 bp, 42 predicted proteins | sample MA1701073metaG_FD_139345 | JGI IMG/M metagenome (GOLD analysis project Ga0187892, IMG submission 139345) | Bio-ooze microbial communities from a basaltic lava cave in the Kipuka Kanohina Cave System on the Island of Hawaii, USA - MA170107-3 metaG ... | reverse complement strand
GATTGCGTCGCATGCGCCGAGTCTAGGGGGGCAGGTGCGCCCCGTCAATCACCGCGCTATACTCTGCCGGTGCGCGACGTCTCCGGCCCCCGGTCCGACCTCCCGCTGTCCGATCTAATAGTCCTCGATCTCACTCGTGTCCTCGCCGGCCCCTACTGCACACGGCTCCTCGCCGACCTCGGCGCGCGGGTCATCAAGATCGAGCGACCCCGGGATGGCGACGACATGCGGAAGAACCACCTGCAGCTCGAAGCGGGCCGGGCCGACCAGTCCACCTACTTCATCCGCATCAACGTGGGCAAGGAGAGCGTGGCGGTGGATCTCGCCCACCCGCAGGGACGCGGGGTGGTGGAGGACCTCTGTCGCGCCGCCGACGTGCTCGTCGAGAACTTCGCCCCCGGCGTCGTGGAGAAGCTCGGTCTGGGCTACCCCGCGCTGGCCGCGATCAAGCCGGATCTGGTGTACTGCTCGATCTCCGGCTTCGGCCAGACCGGGCCGTGGCGGGAGCGGCACGCCTTCGCGCACATCATCAACGCGGCCTCCGGGATGATGCATCTCGACCAGGGCGATCTGCCCGCGCCGCAGTCGTCGAATCTCCAGGCCGCCGACGTGCTCGCGGGCACTCACGCCTTCGGGGCCATCCTGGCCGCCCTGCGGCGGCGCGACCGCGAAGGCCGCGGCGCCTACCTCGACGTCTCGATGCTGGAGGCGCTGATCGCGGCCGACGACGTCTCCTACGCCGCGGTGCTGAACGGCGGCCAGTCGCAGGGCTCCCCCCGCCCGGCGATGGGCGTGTTCGCGGTGGGCAGCCGACATCTCGCGCTCCAGACCGGCGGCGCGGCCGCCCTGTGGCCGCGGCTCGTGGCTCTGCTCGGCCGGCCCGATCTGACGACCGATCCGCGGTTCGAGACGCCGGACCTGCGCCGCCGCAACTGGGCCGCCCTGCGCGACATCATCGGGGAGTGGATCGCCGGCTTCGCCACCGTGGACCGGGCGCTCGAGGCGCTGCGGGGCGCGCGCATCCCGGCGGCCGCCGTGCTCACGCCGGAGGAGGTCGTGGCGCACCCGCATCTGGCCGCGCGCGGCGCCTTCCCGAGCGTCCCCCACCCGGGCCGCGGGGCGGTCCGGGTGACCGCCACCCCCTTTCACCTCGACGGGCAGCCCGTGACCCCGTCGGGCCCGGCGCCGTACCGCGTGGGCGAGCACACCCGCGCGGTGCTGACGGAACTGCTCGGGTACAAGGACCGGGACATCGACGACCTCGCACAGGCCGGCGCCATCGAAGCGCCCTGAGAGTGGGCTTCCAGGAGAGAGACGACATGGTGGGACAGGCGGAGCGCATGACGGGCGGCGAGGCACTGGTACGGTCCCTGTACCGCGAAGGCGTGCGGGTGGTCTTCGGACTGCCCGGCGTGCAGCTCTACGGCGTGATGGCCGCGCTGCGCGACGAGCCGCGGATCCGCTTCATCACCACGCGCCACGAGCAGGCCACGAGCTTCATGGCCGACGGCTATGCGCGCGCGGGCGGACACTTCGGCGTCGCCCTGGTGGTGCCCGGCCCCGGCCTGCTCAACGCCATGTCCGGGCTCTCCACCGCCTACTCGGCTTCGTCACCGGTGCTGGTGATCTCGGGCCAGGTCCCGCGCGACAGCATCGGCAAGGACATCGGCCTCCTGCACGAGGTCAACGACCAGCTCGACTGCATCGCGCCCGTCACCAAGTGGCGGAAGCGCGTGCTGCAGGTGGCCGAGGTGCCGGCCGCGGTCCGCGAGGCGGTGACGCAGCTCAAGTCCGGCCGGCCGCGCCCGGTCGAGATCGAGATGCCGCCCGAGACCATGGAGGACGAGGGCCTGGCGGAGCTTCTCGCGCCCGCGTCGGTCGCCCGGACCGCCGCCTCCGCGCGCGACGTCGACCGCGCCGCCGAACTCCTGCAGGCATCCCGCGCGCCCGTGATCTACGCGGGGGGCGGCGTCCACCTCTCCGGGGCCCACGACGCGCTCGCCGCGGTGGCCGAGCATCTGCAGGCGGGGGTGGCGCAGTCCGCCGAGGGCAAGGGCGCGGTGAGCGATCACAACACGCTGTCACTCGGCGCCGCCTTGTGGCGCGAGTCGCCGCTGCGCGCCCACATCCACGAAGCCGACGTCGTGCTCGCGGTGGGCACCCGCCTGGCGCTGGTGACGTTCAAGCCTGGCACCCGCATCGTCCAGATCGATGCGGACGAGAGAGAGATCGGCCGCAACCACAAGGACACCCTCGGCCTGGTCGGCGACGCGCGCGCCACTCTCGAGACGTTGCTCGAGCGCCTGCGCGCCGCCGCCCCGCCCCGGCCCTCGCGCAAGGCCGAGCACGAGGCCCTGCGCGCGAAGATCGCCGCCGAGAACACGATGGAGCCCAACGCCGCGATCCTGAGATCGCTCCGCGCGGGCGTGCCCGAGAACACCATCCTGGTGGCCGGCATGACCCAGATCGGCTACTACTCACGGCCCTTCTGGCCCGTCTACGAGCCACGCACCTACCTCACCTCGTCGTACTCCGGCAACCTCGGTTACGCCTATCCGGTCGCACTCGGCGCCAAGGTGGCCCGGCCCGACCGGCCGGTGGTCTCGGTCTCTGGCGACGGCGGCTTCCTGTACAACGCGCAGGAGCTGTCGACCGCGGCCCGCCACGGCATCAACGTGGTCGCCGTGGTCTTCAACGACAGCTCGTACGGCAACGTGGCGCGTGATCTGGACGAGGCCTGGGGCGGCCAGTACGGAGCCGAGCTGCAGAATCCGGACTTCATGAAGCTGGCCGACGCCTTCGGCGTGCTCGGCTTGCGGGCGAAGGAGCCGGCCGAGGTCGGCGAGCTCGTGCGCGAAGCCATCGACCGAGATCGCCCGGCGCTCGTCGAGGTGCCGGTGGGCCGGATGTCGCGGCCGATGTTCTTCGCGCCCCGGCGGACCCCGACCAAGTACCAGCGCTAGGGGCGGAGGAGCGGCAGATGGCGGCGCCAGCCCCGGGCGAGCGCGGCCCGACCGAGAGGCTGCAGTTCCTGGACGCGGTGCGCGGCTTCGCGCTGCTCCTGATGATCGTCAACCACACCGGCCGCTGGTGGCAGGACGGCGCCATGGGCTGGCCCCGCTACAACTTGATCTACGCGAGCATGGCGGTAGGGGCCCCGCTCTTCCTCTTCCTGGTCGGCTTCTGCCTGCCGCTCTCCTTCGCGCGACGCCGTCCGACCGGCAGCCTGCCGAGCGTGGCCGCGAAGTTCCTCCAGCGCGGGGCCCGGCTCATCCTGGCCTCGTGGCTCCTCAACTTCGTGGTGTTCCGGGACGAGCCGTTCTGGGAGGGCGGCGTGCTGCAGACGATCGGGCTCGGCATCATCCTGGCCCTGCCCCCGATGCTGCTCCTGCACCATCGGGGCGCCCGCTACCTGCTCATTACGGTGGCCGTGGCACTCTACGCCCTGTTCTCGATCTTCAATGCTCGGATCGCGGCCTGGCTGCCCGACCACCCGGTGCTCGCGCGGATCTTCTTCTTCGAGTTCCCTCCGTGGCCCTGGATCTCGCTGGTGTGGATCGGGCTCGCCCTCGGCTGGGTGTGGGCGCTCCAGGACACCCCCGAGCGGCGCGCCCGCTATCTCAAGATCATGACCGCGGCGGGCCTGGTCTGCCTCGCCGCCTTCGCGGCGTGGGACTGGAGCCATGGCACGCCGGTGCACCTGTCGCTGGCCTTCAAGCGCGACTTCATACTGAACAACCACTGGACCGCGCGCGGGGTCACGAATCTGCTGGGCCTGGGCGCGGTGTTCTCGCTGCTCGGCCTCGCCTACTACCTGGTCGAGCTCAAGCGGCTGCCCGTGGGATGGCTCGTCGTCCTCGGGCGCACCGCGCTCATGCTCTACTTCCTCCATCACCTGCTCGTGCTGACCCTCGCGAAGGAGTGGCTCGGCATCAAGCTGAACGATTGGTGGTGGTACGCCGTCGCCAACGCGGCCCTCATGGTCGCTCTGGTCTACCTGGGCAGGCTGTGGCTTCACATCCGGAGCATCGCGGGCCGGCGGCTGCAACCCGCCTAGGCGCTGAACCGGTGCTCATTTCCGGCTAGACCCACTGACGATTTCTGCGGCCGGATCGCCGTGCGGTCGGCGAACCACCTGATTTCCCAGCCGCTTCTGGCTGGCGCGCCTCTTGCTCCGTTCGACGCCATGCCTCCTTCCACGGAGCGTCCCCAGATTCTCGTCGTCGACGACGAGGAGATCATCGCGCAGCTCATCGCGGACGTGCTCGGCGCCGAAGGCTACGATGTCGACACCGCCCCGCACGGTCTCGCCGCGCTCGAGAGTCTCGCGAAGCGAACGTACGATCTGATCCTGAGCGATCTGCGGATGCCCGAGCTTGACGGGCTCGGCCTCTATCGGGAGATCGAGCAGCGCCGTCCCGATCTCCTCCGGCGCTTCGTCTTCATCACTGGCACCTCCGAACACGCCGACTACCAGGGCTTCATCGACGACGTGAAGGTCCCCATCCTGACCAAGCCGTTCGACATGACCGAGCTGCAGCGGGTCGCCCGGGACATCCTCGCCGCAGTGCGCTGAGCCCGTCGGACTCCTGACGTTGTCCCACGGCTGACGATTCTCGGCAGCCGGGCAAGTCGGGAGCGGCTCCCAGGCCTCATTAATCCGGGTAGTTAGCTCGCCGCCGCGGTGGCATGGGCCATGCTCTACCCGCAGCCTGGGGGGCAGTAGTGGCCGCGCAACCGGTAGATCGGCGCGGTTCCCCGGGGGAAATCATGCAGAAAGCACTCGCGGTGTGGCTCCTGCTCGCCGCCGGCGGCGGCCCGCAGCCCGAAGTCAGCCCGACCCAGGTTGTGCAGACGGCCACCGACCAGGTCTTGCAGATGGTTCAGGACTCCCAGCTGGCGGCTCCGGTCAGCCCCGAGCGCCGGCGTCTGGAGGTGCAGAGGATCGCCGATCGCCTCTTCGATTTCCAGGAGATGTCGCGCCGGGCGCTGGCGCTGCACTGGCGCGAGCGCACGCCGCAGGAGCAGACCGAATTCGTGGTGGTGTTCAAGCAGCTGCTCGGTCGGGCGTACCTGGGCAAGCTCGAGAGCTACGGGGGAGAGCAGATCGTGTACCTGGGCGAGACCGTGGACGGCGACTTCGCCACCGTCCGCTCCAAGATCATCACCGGCCGGGGCGCGGAGATCCCGGTGGACTACCGGCTCCATCTGGTGGGGTCGCGGTGGGCGGTCTACGACGTGGCGGTATCGGGCGTGAGCTTCGTCGCGAACTACCGCGGGCAGTTCGACAAGGTCATCCGGACCTCGTCGTATCAGACCCTCATGCGCGATCTGAGAACCAAGTACGCGGAGGTCACGGGACGGACGGCCCGTCCCGCCACGGTTCCAGCCGTCACCGTCCCAGCCGTCACGGTCCCGGCCGCCATCCCGGCGGCCACGCCCGCCGGCAAGACTCCGTAGCGCGCCACGGCCCTCCGCACTCGGCCGGGGGGCCAAGCCAGCCCAGCACCCTACTGCCCCTCGAACCCCCAGTCGACGCTGCGGACGTTCACGCGATACGTCGCGGCGCCGGTCTGCAGCGGGACACAGAAGTAGGAGTAACCCGCCACCGGCACGTCGCCCAGGACCTCCTTGAACCGGCTGCTGACCACCTGGCCCGAAGTATCGAGCCCTTCGGCCAGGAGCCCGACGCGCCGAGCGGTCACGTGCCGGGTGTTGTAGACCCGGCCGCACATGTTCCGGTAGCTCCCGCGGGGAGACTGCAGCTCCCACTCTACGCGGATGTACGGCGCGGAGGTCGAGCCCGTGTCCTGCGAGTGCGAGACGGCGGGCAGGCTCAGCACGAGAGCGAGCACCAGGATCTTCGTGGTGAGCCGAACGAGCATAATGGCGTAGAGCATGTCACGATTCTTCCCGTGCGCCTAGTCCTCTGAGCACGCGGCCCGCCGGGCGAGCGGGGGCCGGCCGGCTTCTGGCCGATGCGGGGAAGGTAGGCACTCTGGTAGACTCGGCCCGCCAATCCGGACCGACCCCATCTTGAGGAGGAGCGCGCGATGCCCAAGGTCGTGGCGGCGATAGTGGTGTGGGTGCTCGCGGCCGGCCTCGCGATCGGCTGCAGCCGCAGCAAGGAAGACCTCGTCGAGAAGTCGCGCAACATATCCACCCGGGCGGAGCTCGAGCAGGCACTGGGCAAGCCTAGCGACATCAGCAAAATCGGCCCGGTGGAGCAGTGGACCTACAAGGCCTCGAACGGCACCGTGGTCTTTCTCATCGTGGCCGACAAGGTCACCCTGCAGGCCGCCGGGAGCCCGTCGCCCGACAAGAAAGACAAGAAGTAGGAGGAGATCGTGAGCGACAACCGCGAAGATCGCCTGAGCCGGCGGCTCGATCGTCTCGAGCGCGAGAACCGGCGCCTGAAGCTTCTGGGAGGGCTGGCCCTTGTCGGCCTCGCCGCCCTGACCGTGATGGGCCAGACCGCTCCCGCCCCGGTGGCGAACGCGGTGGAAGCGGAGCGCTTCGTGCTGCGTGACGCCTCCGGCAACGTGCGGGCCACCCTCGGGCTTCGCCCCGACGGCACCGCGGCCCTGGCCCTCGCCGACGACACCCAGCAGGAGCGGGCGCTCGTGAGCGTCAGCGCGCAGGGCCTGGCCGCTGTCGAGCTGTCCGAGCGAAGCGGCCACTCCCGGGTCAGTCTCGGAGTGCGCGCCGACGGCGCGGCCGCGCTCTCGCTCCTCGACCAGGCCGACCGGCCCCGCGTCGACCTGCGCGCGCATGGCGACGGTCGCCCGAGCGTCACGCTGCTCGACCAGGCCGGCCGGCCCCGCTCCTTGCTGGCGCTCACCCCCGAAGGCGCGACCGGGCTGACGCTCTACGATCGCAACGGACGCCGGCGAAGCGCGGTCGGCCTCGAGCCGGCGGGAGCTCCCGCGGTCTGGCTCTACGACGTCGAGGGCAACGGCCGCGCGATGCTCGGGGTCACCGGCGACGGCCAGCCTACCTTGAGCCTCTCCGATGTGGGCGGCAAGGGCCGGCTCTGGGCGCGAGTGAGCTCCGACTTCCAGCTTCCGTTCCTGAGCCTCCATGACCGCGACGGCAAGCAGCGCGTGGCGGTACTGCTCCGGCAGGGTGGCGTCCCCACCCTGGCGCTGGGAGACGGCGCCGAGCGGGTGATCTGGAAGGCTCCCTAGAAACGCATGCCCGGCACCAACCTGCTGGTGCTGCTCGGTCTCCTCTTTTATCTGGGCGCCAGCTTCCTGCTCTGGCATTTCCTGCTCAAGGAGCGGCCGCCGATGGCTCCCCCCCGCCGACGAGCCCGCCGCTGGCCGATTCGCCTCGCAAAGGCCCTGGCCACGCTGGCGGGCGGCGCCGCCTCCGGTGCCGCGTCACTGCTCGTGATCGTGACCATCGTGAACGCGGGCAAGCCCGGGACGATGAGCCCGACCGCCACGCTGGCGGCGTGGATCGTCTTTTCGGTCGTGGCGATGCTGTTCATCGGGCGGGCGCCCCTGATCCGCCGCGTCGTGACGCGCACCTGTCTGGCCGTCGGCGTGCAGGGCGTCCTGCTGCCGCTGGCCACGCTCGTCGCCTTCGTCGTGGCGGGCACGCGGCTCGCCGGCTCGGCGGGCACGGGCGGCGAGCGCACCGTGGAGTTTCTGGGCCTGCGGATGGCCGGAGGCCTGTCCACGGTCTGGATCGGTCTCGGCGGCTTCTGTATCGGCCTGGTGCTGGTCGTGGTCGGCGACCGGGCGCGCCGGCGCATCGTGAGGCAGAGCGGGTTCCGGCGCTCCCGCTCGTCGCGGGCCGGCGTCCTCTCTGCGCGAGGGCGCCACCGCTAGGCAGGCCGCCCCAAAGGCCACTGCGGGAGCGCGGCGCCGAGCGCGCCGTAGCGCAAGGACTGCGCGAGGCGGTCATCCTCGTCCGCTACGAGACGTAGCTTCCCCCAAGCCAATGCGCCGGTCGGATTGGCTCGTAGGCCAACTCGCTTTCCTCAGATCGAGATATCGCATCACGCCCGTCGCTCGCGGCGACGAGCCCGCGGGAATCCGCCCCAACGGTGAATTTGTCAGTGAACGAGGCGACGAGGGTCTTTAACGATCGGTCAACCTCGCCGTGGCCGACGGACTTGCCGGCTTCGGGGAGGTGATGTCGCACCTTCCGACGGGCTCGGGGCACGCGAACCCGGTTCGCGTGTTCCAGGACGCTGACTTGGTCTTCGCGCACACCGACTACAATTTCTTCGGCCCGAAGATCGGCTTCGGAGAAGACCCAGGCGAACAAGGCGCTGGTGCGCGCGTTCCTCGAAGACGTCCTCGTCATCGGCACGTTCTGACTCCAGAGGGGAAAGGGCACTACGGTTTCAGCACCACCTTCCCCACGTTCTTCCTCGCCTCGATGTAGGCCTGCGCCTCGCCGGCCTGCGCGAAGGAAAAGACCTTGTCCACGCAGGGGCGGACCCAACCGTCCCTGACTCCCTGTAGCAGCGCATCCATCCACCCGCGAATTTTTGCAGTCTCGTGCCACAGGTGGCCCATGTTCACGCCGAAGGCCGACTTGTTGTTGTTCATGAGCGAGATCGGATGGAAAAACGGCATGCCGAACGCTACCGGCAGCAGCCGCAGGGGCCCGGTCAGGCCGGACTCGGTCGCGACGGAGATGCCGAACATGCCCAGCCGTCCGGTGCTGCGCAGCGCCTTCCAGCTCTTCTTCCAGTGCTTGCCGCCGAGCGGATCGGTGATGAGCTCTACGCCGCGCCCGTCGGTCAGCCTATCGAGTTCCACCGACCAGTCCTGTGTGCGGTAGTCAATGGCCTCGTGAAGCCCTCGTTCCTTGAGGAAGGCGTGTTTGCTGCGGCTGGCCGTTCCGATGATGCGGGCGCCGATGTGGCGGGCGATGTCAATCGCCGCGAGTCCTACGCCGCCACCGACGTTGTGGACAAGCACAGTTTCGTCCTTGCTGAGCGAGCCCATCACGACCAAGAGCTGCCAGGCGGTGAGATAGTTCACCGGGATCGCGGCGCATTGCTCATGACTGAGCGAAGCCGGGCGCTCGAATACCCGCGCGACCGGAACAACCACGACATCGGAATAGCCGCCAAAGCGCGTCAGCGCAAACACGTCCTTGCCGAGCCAGGACTGGCTGACGCTCTGACCGAGCCCATCCACCGTACCGGAGACTTCGTACCCCACGACGCAGGGAATCTTCGGAGAATCGGGATAAAGCCCATGGCGCGCCAGGATGTCGGCGAAGTTAATGCCGCTGGCCTTCACGCGGATGCGCAGGGCGCCGTCGCCCGGTGTCGGATCGGGCGACTCTTGGATTGCCAGCTTTTCGGGTCCGCCGTGACCCGTGAGGACGATCTGTTTCATGACCAACCTCCTTCATGCGTCGGGCGGAAAAACGTTACGAGCCCCTCGATGGACGAGCGCGACGTCCGCCCGCCTCGACCCGCCCGGAAGACACGCAGGCTCTGGCCCCCCTTGTGCCGAGCCGCCGCCGGACGCCGCAGCGCGGACACTGGAAAACGTCCAGGGTGCTCGTGCAGCGGCACGTCCACCCCCTCGCGCGAGGGGAAGGTGCGCGGCGGATCAAGGAGGCTTCCCGCCCCGTGTACGTCCCGGCCGAAGGTGAGCAATTGCTCCACCACCCGGGGATGCAGCGTCTCGCGGCAGACCAGGAGCGCGGCGGGCGCCATCAGCGTGATCTCCTCACGCGGGAGATCCGCCTTGAGGTCGAGCAGCCCCTCCGCGATGCGGACCGGGGAGAGGTAGCGGCAGTTGCGGGCGAACGCCACCTCGCGCGTGAACCCGAGCAGCCGCACGTCCGGCCGGCGGAGCAGCGCGGTGACGTTGCGATCGCGGTACGACGACACGAAGAAAGCGGCGTCGATCCGCCCCTCCTCGAGCCGCTGCCGCGCCTCCGCCGCCGGAAGGCTCAGAAGATTGGGCCCGGTCGTGGGGAGCCCGAGCGCGCCGAGCAGGGCCTGGGAGATCGCTTCGGTGCCGCTGCCCGGCGCACCGAGAGCGAGACGGCGGCCCGCCAGCGAGGCGAGGCCGTCCGTCACCGGCTTGCCGCGATAGAAGATCCAGAGGGGCTCGCGGTACACGGCCGCCATGCCGCGCAGCCGGCCCTTCGGATCCGGGACGAGCTGATAGGTGCCGCCCTGGACGAAGGCCACGTCCACCTGCCCGCGAAGCAGGCGCTCGAGATTCTCGAGGGAGCCGGCGCTCCGCTGGAACTCGACGCGAAGGCCTTCCCGGGCGAGGCGGCGCTGGTACTCGTGGCCGAAGACGTCGTACATCCCGTCGGGCTGGCCGGTGGCGAGCCAGATGCGACGGGGTGGAAACGGATCCATGTAGAGCAGGCTCAGGCCGACGACGGCGATCGTGAGCAGGACCGCCGCCGCCCAGCCGGCCTCTCACCGGCGTGCGAACTCCTCCTTCATGCGGGCCACCCGGGCTGGATCGGCGAGCAGGTCCGCCGCGCTCATCGCCATGAGCTTGGCCCCGGCCAGCAGGCCCGCGCGGGCCCCCGGCGCCGCCGCCGCCGCCGCGAACTCGCGCGTGTGGATGGCGGTACCCAGGGGCGCGATCGCCACCCAAGCGTGGATGGTAGGCGTCACCTGGCTCACGTTGCCGATGTCCGAGGAGGCGATGCGGTCCGGCGCGGCGGGGCCCTCCACGAGACCGACGGCGGCCAGATTGCCCGCGAAGACATCGTGCAGCGCCTGGTTGCGTTTGAGCGGTTCGTAGACGTCCTCGTGCTGGGTGGCGGTGAGCCGCGTGAAGGTCGCGGCGGCCGCGCCCTCGGCCGCCGCCACCACGCGGCGGTAGAGCGCCCACATGGCCTCGAGGCTCGGCCCGCGCACGTTGAAATCGGCAACGGCGCGCTCGGGGATGATGTTGGGCGCGGCGCCTCCGTCGGCGACGATGCCGTGGATGCGGCAGTCCGGCCGCATCTGCTGGCGCAGCATCGAGACCGCGTTGAAGGTGGCCACGCAAGCGTCGAGCGCGTTCCGGCCCTCCCACGGGTCCACCGAGGCGTGCGCGGCTCGGCCCGCCCATTCGAAGGTGACGCGGACCACGCCGAGGAGCTCCTGATGGAGCAAGGTGCGATCGAAGCCGTGGATCATCATCGCAGCGTCCACATCCTTGAAGAGTCCCGCCTCGACGAGCCGCCCCTTGCCCCCGCCCTTCTCCTCGGCGGGGGTGCCGATCACCACGACGCGTCCGGGCGGCAGCGCATCGCGCGCGGCGATGAGCGCGGCGCCCGCGCCGGCCCCCGCCGCGGCGATGACGTTGTGGCCGCAGGCGTGGCCGACCCCCGGCAGGGCGTCGTACTCGCAGAGGATCGCGATCGTGGGCCCCGCGCCGGTGTCGAGGCTCGCGCGGAACGCGGTGGCCACGCCTCCCACGCCCGTCTCCACCCGGAATCCTTGCCGATCGAGGAACTGGGCGAGCCAGCCGCAGGCGCGGGTCTCCTCGAAAGCCAGCTCGGGGTGCGCGTGGATGCGCCGGGAAAGGGCGGTCAGCTCGTCGCCCAGCCGCTCCACCGAGTCTGCGATCCGCAGCTTGAGGGGATCCATCGGGGCCCCACGATACCATGGGCTATGCGGACGCGACGCGGTTGGGCTATGCCGACGCGACGCGGTTGGGCTATGCGGACGCGACGCGGTTGGGCCATCCGCGCCCGACGCGGCCCCCGACTCGGCTGGCCGGGCCGGCTGGCCGCGCTCGTGATGCTGGCGGCGGCGGTCTGGCTCGGGGCGGAGATCTGGACGTGGCCGAGCGTGAAGCGCCTTGCCGTCGAGCGGCCCGCCACCACCGCCTTCATCGAGCAGTACCGGGCGCGCCAGCGCGCGGCCGGGCGCCCCGACCGTGTCGTCCTGGCGTGGACGCCGTACCCCGCGGTCTCCCCGGCGCTCAAGCGGGCGGTGATCGTCGCCGAGGACATCGGCTTCTTCTCCCACCGGGGCTTCGCGCTCGACGAGATTCAGAGCGCGCTCGAGGACGCCCTGCGCGACCGCGAGCTGCCGCGCGGCGCGTCCACCATCACCCAGCAGCTGGCGAAGAACCTGTGGCTGTCGCCGTCGCGCAATCCGTGGCGCAAGGCCAAGGAGGCGCTCCTCACCTGGCAGCTCGAGCACGCGCTCTCGAAGCGACGCATCCTCGAGCTCTACCTCAACGTGGCCGAGTTCGGCCCGGGCCTCTACGGAGTGGGCGCGGCGAGCCAGCGCTACTTCGGCAAGGCACCCGGGGACCTCGACGAGCACGAGGCGGCGCTGCTCGCGGCGGTGCTACCCGACCCGGCGTCCTGGCACCCGGGCGCGACCAGCTCGGCCTATCGCCTTCGGGTGGCCGCGATCGAGGCGCGCATGGGGCGCGCGGCCCTTCTCTGGAAGCGGATCTGAGAGCGCGTCGGCCGGATCAGAGGATCGTCAGGAGCTCCGGGAGCGCGCCCAGCCGGTGGTCGGCCTCACGAAAGTCCTGATGCCGCGTGTGGGCGCAGGGCACGACCGCGACGGTCATGCCGGCGGCCTTGGCGGCGAGCAGGCCATTGCGCGAGTCCTCGATCACGAGACAACCGTGAGGCGGCACGCCGAGGCGCTCGGCCGCGGCCAGAAACACGTCGGGCGCCGGCTTACCCCGCGCGACCTGGGTGCCGGAGACGACCACGTCGAAGAGCGGTCGCAGCGAGAGCGCGGCCAGATTGGCCTCGATCACTCGCGGCTCCGCGGAGGAGGCCAGCGCCATCCGGTAACCCGCGTCCCGAAGAAGCCGGAGCACGTCGGGCACGCCCGCCATCGGGATCGGCCCCTGGTCGATCAGCGCCAGCATCCCCTCGATGTACCAGTCCGCCAGCGTCTCCGGCGATTCCGGCAGTCCGTGGCGGGCCTTGATGATCCGACACGACTCCAGCGTGGTCCGGCCGAGGAATTCCGCGTTCTCTTCCTCCGAGTACGGCAGTCCGTGGCGAGCCATCACACGCCTCAGCGCCTCGAAGCCGAACGGCTCCGAGTCCACGAGCACGCCGTCCATGTCGAAGATGACGGCCTGGACGCTCACCTCACGAGCATACCAGACCGCCCGATGGCCCCTTGACGCGAGCCCGGCCTGCGGTAGGCTCTAACGCTAGGAGGAACAGCCCATGTTCGGTCTGCGCAAGCGCAGCATGGTGGGAGCAGGTGACGCGCTCCCCGGCCGCCGAGAGCGGATGCCGGTCCCCGAGGCCCACTTCGTGAACGGCAGCCGTCTCGAGCCCCCGTTCCCGGCCGGCACCGAGCGAGCCCTCTTCGGGATGGGCTGCTTCTGGGGCGCGGAGCGGAAATTCTGGGAGGCGCCGGGCGCCTACTCGACCGCCGTCGGCTACGCGGGTGGCTACACGCCCAACCCGACGTATGAAGAGGTCTGCAGCGGCGCCACCGGACACACCGAGGTGGTCCTGGTCGTGTTCGATCCGGCGAAGATCTCCTACGAGAGCCTCCTGCGCGTCTTCTGGGAGAACCACGACCCGACCCAGGGTATGCGCCAGGGCAACGACGTCGGCACCCAGTACCGGTCCGCGGTCTACTGCTACGGCCCCGCCCAGCAGGATGCGGCGGAGGCCTCGCGCAAGACCTACCAGGCGGTGCTCGAGAAGGCCGGCTACGGTCCGATCACCACCGAGATCCGCGAGGCACCCGAGTTCTACTACGCGGAGGACTATCACCAGCAGTACCTGGCCAAAAACCCGTGGGGCTACTGCGGCATCGGGGGCACCGGCGTGGCCTGCCCGGCCGGCTTGGCCCAGTCACCCCGGTCGGAATAGCCGGGCCCCGAGGCGACCGGCATGCTCAAGCGCTCCCAGATCACCATGTCTCCCGCCGAGCTCCAGGCCTTCCTGGCTGGGGAGCGCGTGGTCACCGTCGCCACCATGGGCCCCAATGGGCGGCCCCACCTCATGCCGCTGTGGTACGTGATGGACGGCGCGTTGATCAGCGCGTGGACCTTCGCCAAGTCGCAGAAGGTGCGCAACCTCGAGCGGCGGCCGCAGGCCACGCTGCAAGTGGAGGCGGGCGAGCGCTACGAGGAGCTGCGCGGCGCGATGCTCGAGTGCGACGTCGAGATCATCCGCGGTGTGGAGGCGGTGACCGCCATCGGGCTCGCGCTCGGCGTGCGCTACGCCCTCGCCCCGTCCGCGGCGACCGGTCCCGAGCGGCACGCCGTCGTGGCTCAGCAGGCGCCCAAGCGGGTGGGCCTGCGCTTCCATCCCACACGCGTCTCGAGCTGGGACCACCGCAAGCTCGCGATCGGCGTGCACTGATGCCGGCCTTCGCCCGGACCCTCATCGCGGTGCTGGTCGGCCTGCTCCTGGGCGGCTGCGCCCTGGCCAGCCAGATCGGCACCACCGCCCCGACCGGTATCACCCAGCAACTGCTGGTGCGCTCGCTCGAACGCGGGCTCACCCGCCTCGATCTGGCCCGCATCAACGGGAAGCCCGTCGCGCTGGAGGTAGCGGTTCAGGCCGGCAACGAGGGCTTCGTCAAGGACTTCGTCACGACGTGGCTAAAGGCCCGCGGCGTCCGTACCGTCCAGGACTCGCCTGAGCAGAAGCTCAAGCTCTTCGTGGCGGTCTACGGGACGGACCGTGACCAGACTCTGATTGGCGTCCCCGCCTTCCAGGCGCCGGTCGTCAACGTCCCCGTCCCCGAGCTCGCCCTCTTCAAGTGGGTGCGCAATCGCGGGGTGGCCGAGCTGCGCATGTTGGCCTTCGATGGCAAGGGAGACGTGGTCGTGGACGCGCCCGCGCCCGGCGTCGGCCGCGCCAAGTACGACGACTTCACGGTCCTGCTCTTCCTCGGCTCCACGGTGAGCGACGTGAACAAGCGCGAGCAGTAAGCAGGCTATAATCCGGGCAGTGTCCGACGACTCCCTGCCGCTGCACGGCCTGCTGGTTCTCGACCTGACCCGCGTCCTCGCCGGCCCCTACTGCACGCGGCTGCTCGCCGACCTGGGGGCCCGCGTGATCAAGATCGAGCGCCCCGGCGAGGGCGACGACATGCGCCGCAACCCGCACCAGATCGAGGCCGGACGCGAGGACCAGTCCACCTACTTCGCTCGCGTGAACGCGGGCAAGGAGAGCGTGGCGGTGGACCTGAGCCGCCCGGAAGGCCGCGACGTGATCCTGAGCCTGGCCCGCCACGCCGACGTGTTCATCGAGAACTTCGCCCCCGGCGTCGTCTCTCGGCTCGGCCTCGACTATCCGGCGATCAACGGGGTGAAGAACGACGTCGTCTACTGCTCGATCTCGGGCTTCGGCCAGACCGGGCCCTGGCGGGAGCGGCCGGCGTTCGCCCACATCATCAACGCCGCCTCCGGCATGATGGCGCTCGAGCAGGGCGACGAGGCGGCCCCGCGCGCGTCGAATCTGCAGGCGGCCGACGTGCTGGCGGCGGCCCACGCCATGGGAGCCATCATGGCCGCGCTGTGGCGACGCGCCCGTACCGGGCAGGGCGCGCACCTCGACGTCTCGATGCTGGAGGCGCTGGTCGGCGCCGACAGCGTGACCTTTGCCTCCGTGCTGAACGGCGGCGAGGAGCACGGCAACCCCCGTCCGGGGATGATCGTGCACAAGATCGGCGACCGCTACCTGGCGATGCAGAGCGTGGGGGCGGCCCGGCTCTGGGAGCGCCTGCTCAGGCTGATGAAGCGGCCGGAGGTGGGCCGCGATCCGCGCTTCACCACCTCGCTGACGCGGCGGAGGCACTGGCGCGAGCTGAGCGCGGTGATCACCGAGTGGCTCGACAGCTTCGCGAGCGCGGACGCGGCGCTCGCCGCGCTGACCGAGGCCCGCATCCCATGCGCGCCGGTGCTGCGGCCCGCCGAGGTGATCGCGCAGGATCATCTCGCCCAGCGGGCCTTCTTCCCGGTCCTCCCCCATCCCGCGCTTCGCTCTCTGCGCGTGACCGCCAGCCCCTATCACCTGGATGGCAAGCCGACGCACCCCCGCGCGCCCGCCGCCTATCACGTCGGTGAGCACACGCGCCGGGTGCTCCGCGACCTGCTCGGCTACAAGGACGACCGCATCGCCGAGCTGATCGCGGCGGGCGTCGTCGAAAGCCCGGAGGGAGCGACCGGCCGAGCGTGAGCCGGCGAGAAGAGTCCCTACGGCGAACCGAGAAGGAGATCGTGGCGGAGAAGGCCGCCACCCTCGGCCGCGCCGGTGAGCGCCTGGCTCGGCTGGTGGACCAGCAGTTTCCGGAGCCGGCGCCTCTCGCTTGACCGGGCAGAAATTTCCGGGCGCGGTGTCCGGCTGACGTGACAGCCCTGCACGCCGACCGGCCTAAGTCGCTGATTCTCCGGCAGTCCATGCTGGCCCATCTTTTGCTCCCTCCCTCGCCCGGGAAGGAGCCAGCCATGATCAGGGCCATCATCGTCGGGTGCAGCGCCTTGCTGGGGATCGGTTTCGCGTGGCCTCCCGACTATGCCGAGCAGGCACGCGCCGACGTGGCCACGTGTGTCGGCTACGCGCGCCAGACTTCGCCGAGCTTCGACGCGAACGTGAGCGGCGTGGACCTGCAGACGGGGCGCGTCGACATCGAGCGCTCAGCGGGCGACGCCCGGGGCGAGCTCGCCTTCTCCAGATGCCTGCTCGCGGTCCGGCAGTGGCGACTGATCGAGCGTAACCTGCCCAAGACGTCCGAGCCCGGCCGTCCCGATCCCGCCACCATGGCGGGCCGCACCCCCGACACGCTCGCCCGCTGATCGACGGGTAACCTCAGCGCGACGGTGGCCGTCCGCACGGGAGACTCGTCCCGACGGCCCGTGATAGGCTTTCACCCACCATGAAGCTCGGCATCTGCCTGCCGCACTACGGACGGTCCATCGAGCCTTCCCGCCTGATCCAGGTCGCCGCCCGCGCCGAGGAGATCGGTCTCGACTCCGTCTGGGTCACCGATCACGTGGTGGTGCCCCGCGACGTCTCGCTCATCTATCGGGACGCCATGCTGGACCCGCTCGCGGTGCTGCCCTGGCTGGCCGGTGTCACCGAGCGCATCGCCCTCGGCACCAGCGTGATCGTGGCACCGTACCGGTCGCCCCTGCCGGTGGCCAAGCTCCTGGCCAGCGTGGACGTGCTCTCGGGGGGCCGCCTCATCGTGGGTGTGGCGGTGGGCTGGCTGGAGGGCGAGTTCGGGGCGCTGGGCGTACCGTTCCGCGAGCGCGGGCGGCGCACCGACGAGGCCATCGAGCTGTTCCGCACGGTGTGGACCGAAGAGTATCCGACGATCAAGACCGATCATCATGAGCTCACCGGCGTCAAAGCCTCACCGATGCCGCTGCAGAAGCCGCGGCCGCCGATCCTGGTCGGCGGCAGCTCGGAGGCGGCACTACGCCGCGCGGCCCGGCTGGGCGACGGCTGGCACGCCTCCGGCGTCCCGCCCGCGGTGTTTCGTGCGAGCGCCCTCGCGGTTGGCAGCTACTGGAAAGAGGCCAAGCGCGATGGCGACCCTCAGCTCACCCTGCGCGTGCCGCTCCTGATCGACGGCATCCACCGCCCCGCGGTCGACCCGGCCCTGCTCGGCCCTCGGCACGTCGTCCGCGGCCCGATCACGAACGTGGCGCGTGAGCTGCGCCAGTATCAGTCCGCCGGCTGCGACCACGTCGCCCTGGAGGTGAGCTACAGCACCTACCCGGCCATCCTCGACACCATCGACGTGCTCGCCGAGGAGATCCGCCCCGCCCTGGAACAACGCGAACGCTGACCGTGACCCCTAACCCCGGGCCGCCGGGTGGCCGGCGGGCGTGGGTGGGGTGGCGGGTGGGTCGGGTGACCCGTTCCTGCCGCGTGGCATGAGGACGACACCCGCCCAGATTGGGAACTCCGAATCGGGTCGCCAGAGAAACGCGCCTCGTGGTCAGAGGCCCACCCGCCACCCCACCCACGCCCGCCGGCCACCCGGCGGTCAAACGCGCAGACGCTCGAGTCCCTTCCAGTCGAACTCCATGCCGTGGCCGGCGCGGTCGGGCGCGATGGCTCGGCCGTCTTCGAGGCGGAGCGGCTCCGCGATGTAGCGATCGAGGCCGAAGCCGTGCGCTTCCAGGTACGAACGGTTGGGGACGGCGGCGAGCAGGTGGACGGTGATGTCGTGCGCGCCGTGCGACGTGACCGGGAGGTTGAAGGATTCGGCGAGGTGGCAGATCTTCATGAAAGCGGTGATGCCGCCGCAGTTGGTGACGTCGGGCTCGGGAAAGGTCACGCCGCCGGCCGCGATGAGCGCGCGGAACTCGTGGAGCGTGTGCAGGTTCTCGCCGGCCGCGATGGGCAGGCCGCCTTCGCGGACGATGCGGACGTGGCCCGGCACGTCGTCGGGGATGGTCGGCTCCTCGAGCCACGTCGGGTCCAGGGCGCGCAGGGCCCGCGCCGCGCGGATCGCCTCGTCCACGCTCCAGCGCATGTTGGCGTCGACCATCAGGGGAAAGTCGGCGCCCAGATGTTCCCGCATCGCCCGGACGCGCTCGACGTCCTCGCGCAGCGCGGGGCGGCCGACTTTCATCTTGATGGCCCGGAAGCCCCGGGCCAGGTTGTCGTCCGTCTGCCGCAGCAGCGCGTCGAGCGAGAACTCGAGGTCGATGCCCCCGGCGTAACAGGGCACGCGGGGGTCGAAGCCACCGAGAATGCGCCAGAGCGGCGCGCCCTGGCGGCGGGCGCGCAGATCCCACAGGGCGATGTCCACCGCCGACATGGCGAGCCCCTGCGCTCCGCCTCGGCCGCCGTAGTGGAGCGCCCACCACATGGCCTGCCACAGCTCCTCGATGCGGTCGGCCTCGCGTCTGCGAAGGCGCGCGGCCAGATCGCGCGTCAGCACCGCGTGCACCGCGGCCCCGCCCGTTCCCACCGTGTACGTATAGCCCGTGCCTTCGGCACCGTCACGGTCGCGCAGGCGGACCGTGATCAGCTCGAAGCCCTCGATGACGCCGTGGGTGCTGTCGGACAGCGCGACCGGCAGCGGGACGCGATAGTGGTCGGCCTGGAGCGCGTCGATCAGCATGGGCCGGCGGGGGCGGGTTCAGGTGCTCAGCGCGGCCCGGCCCCGGCTCCGCCGCCAGACGTCGAGCAGGCTGCCCAGGATGCCCTTGGGCAGGAACACGATGAAGAGCACGAGCAGCACGCCGTAGACGAGGTTGTCCCAGCCGACCGCGCGGGTGCCGAACGAGATGCGCAGCACCTCCGCGAGCAGGATCGTGATCACCGCCCCCACCGTGGGGCCGAGCGAGACGTAGATGCCGCCCACCACCACCGCGAACACCATCTGGAGCGAGATCGAGATGCCGCTGACCGTGTCGGGCGAGATGAACATCTGGTACTGGCAGTAGAGCGCGCCCGCGAGCGCGGTCATCATCGCGCTCAGCACCGTGATCTTGAGCTTCTCCGCCGTCACGTGCACGCCCGCCGCCGCCGCGCCGTCCTCGTCCTCCGAGATGGCCTCCAGCGCGTAGCGCAGCATGCTGCGGTCGACGCGGTACCACACGCAGATGCCGGCCCCCCAGATCGCCAGGGCGATGAGGTACCAGGTGGTCTTCGTGCCGAACTGCAGCGCGTAGAGGGAGCTGGCCCCCTGATACCGTTCGGGGGTGTACCCCAACGATCCCCCGGTCTGGTCGCGCGTCGCGGTGATCACCTGGAGCACGATGCCGCTCAGGGCCAGGGTCACCAGGGCGAAGTAGTGGCCGATGATCCGGAAGCGGAAGCACGGATACGCCACCAGCACCGCGAGCAGTGCGGCGGCGAGCAGCGCGATCGGGATCCCGATCCAGGGAGTGACTGCCTGGTGGTTCCACAGCAGCGCGGTCACGTAGGCGCCGACTCCCATGAACCCGCCGTGCCCCAGCGACACGAGCCCGAACCGTCCCATCATCGACCAGGAGGTGTAGGCGAACGACCAGATCAGGATGATGATCAGGATGTGGAGCGGGTAGGCCGCGGTGTAGACGAACGGCAGCGCGACGAGCGCGACGCCCGCGATCCACCCGAGCGGCCGGGTCATGACCGCCGCGCCATCAGGCCCTCGGGCCGCGCGAACATCATCACGATGAAGAACACGAAGGCGAACACGTAGCCCCACTCCAGGTCGAGGTAGAGCCCGCCCAGGGCGATGATCTCCGCGAACACGAAGGCGGCCGCGAACCCGCCCACGAAGTTGCCGAGACCGCCCAGCACGCAGATGAGGAAGGTGATCGGACCGAACGAGAGGCCCACGAACGGATGCACGTCGTACTGCAGCACGAGCAGGCAGGCCGCGAGCCCGGCCAGCCCACCACCGAGCGCGGAGGTGATCACGTAGATCCGGCGGCTGTCGACCCCCATCAGGGTCATGATCTGGCGGTCCTGGGCGATGGCACGAATCGCGGTTCCGGTGTAGGTGCGGGTCAGCAGCAGGTAGACGAGCACCATGCCGACGAGGGCGGCCGCGAAGGCGAGCAGCCGCGAGTAGCTGATGAACATCTCGGACAGCTTGAGCACGGGCAGGCGCAGGCCGAGGTTCTTGAACTCGATGCCGAAGAGCACGGTGGCCGCCGACTGCAGGAAGAAGAGCACGCCGCCGGTTGCCAGGAGCTGGTTGATGGGCGCCGCGCCCAGGAGCGGCGCGATCACCAGGAGATGCAGGAGCACCCCGAGGACGCCGACCGCGACGATGCAGATCACCGCGGCGACCCCGATCGGCACGTGATACACCACGTACAGGAAATACATCGCGTACATCCCGAGCATGATCAGCTCGGCGTAGCAGATCCACACCACGTCGATCACCCCGAAGATCAGGTTGAGGCCGAGCGACAGCAGGGCCAGCACGCCGCCCAACAGCACGCCGTTGATCAAGGCCTCCAGCAGATAGATGTCCAGTGTGGCCACGCGGTCAGACTCCCAGGTAGGCCTCGCGGATGGTCGGGCTCTCGAGCAGCTCCGCCGCGGTGCCGGCGGCCCGGATGCTCCCCGCCTTCAGCAGATACGCCCGGTCCACCACCCGCAGCACCTGCTGCACGTTCTGCTCGACGATCAGGACGTTCAGGCCTCCCGCCCTGATCCGCTTCACCAGGTCGAACACCTGCTCGACGACGACCGGAGCGAGGCCGGCGGAGGGCTCGTCCAGCAGGAGGAGCTTCGGCTCGGACATGAGGGCGCGGCCGATGGCGCACATCTGCTGCTCGCCGCCGGACATCGTGCCGGCGAGCTGGCGGCGGCGCTCGCGCAGGCGGGGGAAGAGCTCGTAGACGAACTCGACCCGCCGCGTGAACTTCGGCCGCGCCGCCGGGATGAACCCGCCCATCCGGAGGTTGTCCTCGACGGTCATGCGCGGGAACAGCCGCCGGCTCTCCGGCACGTGGGCGATCCCCAGCTCCACGATCCGGTGCGCGGGCGTCGCGAGCAGGTCGATGCCTTCCATCGCCAGGGAGCCCGCGGTGGGGCGGATGAGGCCCGAGATGACTCGCATCAGCGTGGTCTTGCCGGCGCCGTTCGGCCCGATGACGCCGACCGCTTCCCCGTCCCGCACCTCCAGGGAGACGTCGAAGAGGGCCTGAAAGCTGCCGTACCCCGCGCGGACGGACCGAAGCTCGAGCACGGAAGGGTCAGGGGCGCGCCGCGGCCACCGCGCGGGCGGCGCCGGACTGGGTACCGAGATAGACCTCGATCACGCGCGGATCGGCCGCCACCTGGGCCGGAAGCCCCTCCGCGATCTTCTCCCCGTGGTCCAGCACCATCACGCGATCCACCACGCGCATCAGGACGCCCATGATGTGCTCCACCCAGATGATCGTGATGCCCAGGTCCTTGCAGATGCGGCGCAGCATGTCGGCGGCCTGGTCCATCTCGTGCTCGTCGAGGCCGCTCAAACTCTCGTCGGCCAGCAAGAGCCGCGGGCCGGTGGCGAGGGCCTTGGCCAGCTCGAGCTTCTTGAGGGCGGCCGCCCCCAGCCCGTCGACCGTGGCGGCCCGATCGATCGGCAGCCCCACCAGCCCCAGCGCGCGCTCGGCCGACTCGAAAGCCTCGCGGCGTGACCCGCGGCCCTGGCCGAAGAATCCGGCCAGGGCCACGTTCTCCAAGATCGAGAGCCGGCGGAACGGCCGCGGGATCTGGAAGGTGCGGCCGATACCGAGATTGATGATGCGGTGTGGCGCCTGCCCCGCGATCTCCCGCCCTTCGAAGCGGATGGAGCCCGCGTTCGGGACCAAGGTGCCGGACAGCATGTTGAAGATCGTGCTCTTGCCGGAGCCGTTGGGCCCGATGAGCCCGACGATCTCGCCCTTCTCGATCGTGAACGAGACCTGGTGCACGGCCGTGAAGCCGCCGAAGCGCTTGGACAGCCCCTCGACGGTCAGCACGGGCCCTGGTTGCCGTCAGTTCGCGGCGTAGGGCGACGAGGACGGCAGCGGGAGAATCGGGTCGCGCCGCTGCAGGCTCTTCGGCCACACCACGTGGGCCTGGTCGTCCACGTACTGCACGATGACCGGGAACGCCCGCTCGTTCTGGCCGGCCATCGGCGAGCCCTCCCCCGCGAACTTCACGCCGAAGCCCAGCATGGTACCGCCCTCCGGCAGATTCACTTCGAGGGCGGCCTTCCGGAGAGCGTCGGCGTCGACGCCGCCGTGCTTCTTGATGGCGCGCGGCAGCACCTCGGTCATGAACACGTAGGTGTTGCTGGCCGCCATGCCCACGTGGGCGGACTTCACCACCGTTCCCGGCCGGGCCTTCTCGTACTCCTCGCCGACCATCTTGATCATGGGCGGCAGCTCGGGCTTGAGCGCCTTCTCGTTGGCGAGCCAGATCGAGATGGGGTCCACGTTGAAGAAGTAGTGCACGTCCTTGCCGAGCGACTCCTTCAGCTTGTCGTAGACCCCGTAGCCGGCCCCGTGGCCGATCAGGGCGCTGAAGCGCAGTCCCAGCTCGCGGGCCTGGCGGTGGAACAGGGAGATGTCGGGGTTGTAGCCGGTGTGGAAGATGACGTCGGGGCGCGCGCGCTTCAGCTTCGTGACCAGCGGGGAGAGGTCGGGCGCGGTCGCCGCGTAGCCTTCCTTGAGCACGATGTTGAAGCCCGCCTTCTTGGCGCCTTCCTCGTTGCCCTTGGAGACGTCGACCCCGTAGGCCCCGTCCTCGTGGATGATGGCGACCCGGAGATCCTTCGGCTCCTTCTTGAGCTTCGCCTTGGAGTTCTGGGCGACGAAGTCGGTCGACATCAGCCCGAACTGGCGGCCGCTCGGCTGCGACCGGAAGACGTACTTGAGGTTCCGGTTCTCGAGCACCGCCGAGGAGATGCAGGTGGTGATCCACATGAACTTCTTGAGCTGCTCGACCCGGGCCGCCGCGGGCACGCACTGGGCCGAGGAGTAGAAGCCGAGCAGCATGTCGACCTTCTCCTGCTCGATCAGGCGCACCGCTTCGTTGATCGCGATCTCCGGCTTGCTCTGCGCGTCGGCGTAGAGCGCCTCGATCTGGTAGCCCTCGACCCCGCCCTTCTTGGCGAAGTAGTCGATCATGATCTTGGCCCCGAGCGCGTGCAGATCGGAGCCGCCGCCCGCGAGAGGACCGGTGTAGTCATAGATCACGCCGATCTTGAGCTTCTTGGCCTGGGCGGGCGCGTCCTGGACGAGCGAGCCGCCCAGGAGCGCGACGACGACGATGATCAGGGCGACTGCGGGCACTCTACGTAGAGACATGGCGTCCTCCCAAACGGCGTCGGTCGGGAACGGGCTGTGCGCGAGGCATTACAAGCCGTCTCTCCCCGCCTTGTCAAGTCGCCTCCATTCGAGCGCCGGCTTCGCCGGCGCAACCCATTCCGGGGGGAAGCTCGGAGGGGGCCCCCATTTAGACTTCAGAAGGGGCCCCCTTCGAAGAGCTACTCGTACATGCCCTGCACGTCGGCGGCGTGGAAGCGCGCCACGTGGTTGGTCGGCGGGAGCGACTCGGTGTAGAAGAACTCGGGCAGCTCGTCGTCCTTGGCGCTGAAGCCGGCGCGCGTGTTGAACTCGTGCTCGAGCTTGAGGGTCTGACGCCCCAGGGCCTCGAAGAAGCCCTTGGTCAGGCTCGTGCCGTGGGCCGCGTTGATGGTGTCGGTCAGCCACTCGGTGTTCGGGTTGGTCACGCTCATGCCGAAGATGCAGAGGCCGAGCGAGTCATTGGCGGCCACGCGCGCCTGGTGCGCCACGCTCTGCTCCACGATGGCGGGCGCCTCCATCTCCCGGGTCTTGAGCCGCGGTAGGTTGCCCGCGGTGTGATCGGCGCCCTGGGCGGTGGCCATCATGGTGATGCCGGTGGCCTCGACCACCCGCGGGTCGTAGGCGCTGATCGCCTGCTTCTTGATGACCGGCACGCGCTTGACGTGATAGTGCTCACCCACACGCCAGGTACCCTGGGCCCAGACGCGCCCGTTCGGGGTGCCCTGTTGGATCTCGGCGAGACAGTCCGCCATGAACTTCACGTCGCCGAAGGCCCCGAGACCCGCCTCCATGAGCACCGCGAGCATGGCCCCGGTCTCGATGGTGTCCACGCCGAGATCGTTGGCGATGTAGTTCATCTGGGCGAGATCGTCCGGATCCGCGATACCGCAGTTCGTCCCCAGCAGGCCGAGGGTCTCGTACTCGACCGGCGAGACCACTTCCTTGCCGCTCGCGTCGGCGTAGATGTTGCTGCACTGGATCACGCAGCCGGGCATGCAGGCGTGGGTGTGCTCGCCCCCCCGCGAGACGTTGAGCTGGCTGATGTACTCGCCGCCCATCTTGAACTTCTCGCCCTTGGAGACGTCCACCTGCTGGCCGGCGCTGAAGTTGCGGACGGGGAGGCCGCCGAGCGTGTTCTGCAGATCGGCCATGCCCATGGTGCCGATCTTGGCGTAGAAGTTGGCCACCATCGAGTCGGCCTGGAGCAGCTTGGCGTAGTTCTTGATCGCCGCGTTGACCTTCTTGGGATCGGAGAACGGTGGGATCTTGTCGAGGTCCACCACGATGGCCTTGACCTTCTTCGACCCCATGACCGCGCCGACGCCGCCCCGGGCCGAGAGTCGCGCGGGTCGGCCATCCTTGTCGCTGAACGCGATGCCCGCGATGAGGCCCTGGTACTCACCAACCGGCCCGCAGAGGGCGATCGTCACCTTCTTGCCGTACGCGGCGTGCAGCATGTTCTGGGCCTCGAAGTTGCCCTTGCCCAGGTACGGAGCCGCCTCGTCGAAGTCGATGGTGCCGTCCTTCTTGAAGTGGATGACGACCCACGTGGGCGAGGCGTCGAGGAGCGTGAACCCGGCGATCTTCTGCTGGCCCAGGCCGTAGCTGAAGCTGCCGCCGCCGTTGGCCTCCTTGACGCCGCCGGTGAGCGGGCTCTTGCAGCCCACGCTGGTCCGGTTGGCGTTCGAGAAGCTCGTGCCCGCGAAGGGCCCCGCCGAGAAGATCAGCGGGTTCGCCGGGGAGAGCGGGTCCACGGTGGCCGCGCCCAGCTCGAGCAGGGTCTTGGCGATGAAGTAGCGGCCGGCCTTCACGATCGCCTCGCCCTCCAGCTCGCGCTTCGTGATGTTGCGGTCGCTCAGGCGGATGTCGTAGTAGATGCGCATCGCTCACTCCTTGTCGTTCAGGATGATGGAGGCTTGGCCTGGGGCTGCAGCTCGGCGCCCGCCGGCTCCCCGGCACCCGGCTCGACCAGTTCAATGGATTCCGCGGGCGGAAGCTGAGAGGGCTCGAGCGGGCGACGCGCCCGGAAACGGATCTGGGGCAGCCGTCCCACCGCCTGGCGGAGGGCCTGCTCCCAGCGCATGCCGATCTTGATGAGGTCGGGATCGGACGCGGGAAATCGGCGGAGGCGGGTGATCTCGAGCTCGTCCACACCGTAGGCGAGGAGGTCGATCGGCGGACCCACCGTCACGTTGGAGCGCATGGTCGAGTCGAGGGACAACAGCGCGTACTTGGCCGCTTCTTCCAGCGTGGTTCTCTCGAAGCGTATGCCGCGATCGAGGATGGGCCGCCCGTACTTGGTCTCGCCGATCTGCAGGTAGGGTGAGTCCTCGCTGGCCTGGAGCGGGTTGCCCTGCGGATAGATGATGAACAGACCCGGCGACTCTCCGCGCACCTGCCCGCCCAGCACCAGGTTGACGTTGAACTTGAAGTCGTCGCGCTCGAGCGCGTCGCGATCCATATCGGAGACGCGGCGCACCTGCTCGCCGATCACGCGGGCCGCGTCGTAGAGGGACGGGGCCTGGGCCAGCCCCTTGCCCTGGTCGAAGTCGCGCTGGAGCAGGGTGATGATCGACTGCGTGCAGGAGAGGCTGCCGCTGCTGAGCAGGATGAACACGCGCTCGCCCGGCTGGACGAAGGTGTGCATCTTGCGCGCGACGTTGACCTGGTCGTGGCCCGAGTTGGTGCGGGAGTCCGACGCCATGACGAGCCCGTACCTGGTCCAGATGCCGACGCAGTAGGTCATGGCGCGGGGACCGCCTCGATCCTGAGCATCGGAGGGTATGTTACCAGATGCCCCCCGCGATGTGATTGACCGGCCCCCCGGGCCGGACTACCGTGGCCGCATGCGCATCCGCATCGGCCACGAGCTGATCTTCGAGGTCCCGCGGCCCACCCCGATGCTCCTCATGCTGTACGTGCATCCGGAGGTCGCGGGCGCCCTGCAAGAGCCGGAGTGCATCATGGTCGACTCGACCGCTCACGTCGAGAGCTTCGTGGACTGGTTCGGCAACCGCGCCGCCCGCATCGTGGCCCCCGCGGGCTCGCTGTGCCTCCGCTACGCCAATGTCGTGGAGGCCAGCGGCCAGCCCGAGCCCACCATCGAGGGCTTGCGCCTGGTCCCGGTGCAGGAGCTGCCCCCGGAGTGCTGGCGCTACCTGCTCGCCAGCCGCTACTGCGAGGTGGACCGCATGTCCGCCGTCGCCTGGGACCTCTTCGGCAAGACACCGGAGACCTGGGAGCGGGCGCGGGCGGTGGTGGGCTGGGTACACGACAACGTGACGTTCGGCTATCAGTACTCTCGTCCGACCAAGACCGCGTTCGACGTCTTCACGGAGCGCCAGGGCGTCTGCCGCGACTTCCAGCACCTGGCCATCACCTTCCTGCGCGCGCTGAACATCCCGGCCCGGTACGCCACCGGCTATCTGGGCGACATCGGGGTGCCGCCGGACCCGAACCCGATGGACTTCTCGGCGTGGCTCGAGGTCTATCTGGGCGACGCCTGGCACACCCTCGACGCCCGGCACGACCAGCCCCGCATCGGCCGCGTGCTCATGGGCCGCGGGCGCGACGCGGTAGACGTGGCGCTCACCACCTCCTTCGGCAGCACCACCTTGACCAAGTTCACGGTGTGGACGGACGTAGTAGGGTGGTGAGCCGCAGCCGAAGGCGAGGCGAGCGGATATGAAGAGGGGCAACCGTCGCGACACCTCGAGCGGCGAGCGGATACATGAATGAAGTCACGGTAGCAACGCCCGACGGTCAATTCACCGCCGACACCGCCGGTCCTGCCGACGGCCCGCTCGTGCTCCTCCTCCACGGCTACCCGCAGACGCGCCATACGTGGCGGCATCAAGTTCCCGCTCTCGGCAGGGCCGGCTACCGCGCGGTGGCGCCGGATCAGCGCGGCTACTCCCCGGGGGCGCGACCGGATCCAGCCAAGGGCCTGGCCGCCTACGGGATCGACCGGCTGGTCCAGGACGCGCTCGATATCGTGGACGCCACCGACATGCCGGGCCGGCCGTTCCATCTGGTCGCCCACGACTGGGGTGGCCAGGTGGCCTGGGTCGCGGCCCATCGCCATCCCGGCCGCGTCCGCTCGCTCACGATCCTGTCGCGCCCGCACCCGGCCGCCTTCCGCCGCGCGTTCAAGGAGAACGCCGACGACCAGCAGCACCGCTCGCGCCATCACAAGATCTTTCACGATCCGACCACCGGCCCGCGCCTGCTGGAAGACGGGGCGCGCCGGCTCAAGAGCCGGTTGGCCGAGCAGGGCGTCTCCGGGGCAGCCATCGCCGAGTACGTGTCGGTCCTGGGCGAGCCGGCCGCGCTCGAGGCCGCGCTGGCCTGGTACCGGGCCGCCGGGGCCCTCACCGCGGTGGAGGTGGGCCCGGTCACGGTGCCGACGCTCTATATCTGGGGCGACCGGGACGCCACGGTGGAGCCGTCGGCCGCCCGCTTCACCGCCGACTTCGTCACCGGCCCCTTCCGCTTCGAGGTGCTGCCGGGCGTCGGCCACTTCGTCACCGACGAGGCGCCGGAGGCGGTCACCCAGCTGCTGCTCTCGCACCTGGGCGCCCAAGGGTGATATTCTCTCTGCGGTCGGGCGCCGCACCGCGGGGGCGCCGACAACGGAGGGGTCCATCGTGGCGAAAGAGCTCAAGATCTGGATGAACGGGCGGCTCGTGCCCCAGGCCGAGGCGGTCCTGCCCGTCAACAGCGCGGCGGTGTTCTACGCGACCAACGTGTTCGAGGGGCTGCGGGCGTACTGGAACGAGGCGGACGGCGAGCTCTACTGCTTCCGCCTCGGCGAACACTTCGCGCGCCTGCGCGAGTCCATGAAGATGATGCGCTTCACGGTGTCCGACCGCGACATGGACCTCTACGAGGCGGTGCGGGACGTGCTCCGCGGCAACGAGATCCGCGAGGACGTCCACATGCACCTGGTGGCCTACGTGGCCGCCCCCGGGCTCGACTCGACCACCCCGACCGGGCTCTATATCAATCCCCGGCGCCGCGCCCGCATCACCGACGGCAATGGGCTCCGCTGCTGCATCACCTCCTGGCAGCGCACCCACGACAACGCGATCCCGATCCGGCTCAAGTGCGGCGCGAACTATCAGAACGGACGGCTCGCCACGCTGCAGGCCAAGGCCGACGGCTACGACGCGCCGATCTTCCTGAACCAGCAGGGCACGGTGGCCGAGGGCTCGGGCGCGACCTTCTTCATGGTGCGCCGTGGCCAGCTCGTGACCCCGCCTATCACCAGCGACATCCTGGAATCGATCACGCGCACCACCCTGATCGACGCGGTCGCCCCGGCGCTGGGCATGGACGTGGTGGAGCGCGACATCGCCCGCACCGAGCTGTACGTGGCCGACGAGGCCTTCTTCTGCGGCAGCGGCTACGAGATCACGCCGATCCTGTCGGTGGACCGCTTCCCCCTCGGCGACGGCGGCGTGGGCGCGATCACCCAGCGGCTGCTCACCGCCTACATGAACGTGGTGCGGGGCACCGACCGGCGCTTCCCCGAGTGGCGGATGCCGGTCTACAAGCCCGTCACCGTCTGATCCCTCGCCCCGCTTCTTCTCCGCTCCCGCCCTCTCCCCCGCCCAGGGGCAGAGGGCAGGAGCTCGAGGAGGACGCGGCGCGGCCGACCATGGGCTGGCGCAGCCTGATCCCGAATCAGGTGACGTGCAACCGCTGCCGCCTGCAAGAGGTGTGGCTCGACAAGTAGCGGGGAGTCGATGCGCGTCGTCTTCTGGAACATCCGGGCCGGTGGGGGTATCCGGGCCGCCACGATCGCGCGGCAGCTCGGGGCCTGGCGAGCCGACGCGGTCGCCCTGTGCGAGTTCCGGGGCACCCCGCCCAGCGGCGAGCTGGCGCGGGCGGTGGCCGCGCTCGGCCTGCCCTACCAGTGCACGACCGCCGACCCGGCGCGGCCGCGCATCAACGCCATCCTGCTCGCGTCGCGCTGGCCGGTGCGCCGGCTCCGCCTGCCCCGCGCGCCCGCGGAGCCGTGCCGCTGGCTGCTCGCCCGCATCCTCGCGCCGGAGCCGCTGGCCCTGGGCGTCATGCACGTGCCGAACCGGATCAGCGGCCGGAAGTACCCGTACCTCGACGCCGTGCTCCGGATCGCGCGTCGCGACTGGCCCGGCCCCGCGCTCTTCCTCGGGGACACCAACTCCGGGCGCATCGGGCTCGACGAGCAGGTGCCGGCCTTCAACCGAGTCGAGGATGGCTGGATGCGTGGCCTCGACGAGGCGGGCTGGACGGATGCGTTTCGCCACCTGCACGGTAGGGCGCGCGCCTACACCTGGTATTCCCCGAACGGGGGCAACGGCTTCCGGATCGACCAGGCCTTCCTCAACCCGGCCCTGCAACCGCGCCTGCAGCGATTCCGCTACGACTGGGGCCGCCGCGCGAGCCCGGCCAGCGATCACGCCGCGATGGTGCTCGACCTCACGGGCTGAAGCCGCGCTCTCGCGAAGCCGCTGGGCCCTTTTCAGCGGCCGGCGCGGCCGGCCGGCGTCTGGTTGGCCTCCTGGCAGGCCCGCTTCCAGTCCGGTGCGTTCAGCGAGCAGTCCACCGTCAGGCTGCCCGCCTCGGCGGTGCGGCCCGCCTTGCGCAGCAGCCGGATCTTGTGCGGCGTGAAGCGCGGCGAGCCGCCGAAGGTCTTGGTGGCCCGATCCGTCCACTCGATCGCGCCCGGGATGTTGCCACCCTGCTCGTGGGCGACGATGAGGTCCTCGTACACGTTGGGGACGGGCTCGCTGGAGGTGACCGCCCGGCGGAGGGCGTCGATGCCCTCGCGCGGTCGCCCGAGGGCGAAGGCGGAGCGGGCCAGGACCCAGTTGGGATACGCGTCGGTCGCGGTTCGGCCGGTCGCCGCCGTCCGGGCCGTGCTGTAGGCCTCCTGCGCCTTGCCCTGATCGAGCAGCTTCTTGGCCGCGAAGGCCTGCTTGTAGCTTCGCATCACCAGCGCCACCTCGGGCCGGCTCTGGAGGGCCTTCCACGGTCCGCTCTGCGGCTCGATCATCTCGCGGCTGCCGTAGTGGCGCTCGAAGTACTGCGCGGTGTCGCTGATCCGCTCCTCCGTCTTGGGATGGTTCACCGACACCGTGCTCAGGAGCTTCTGATAGACCACCCCCACCGCCTCGTTGACCTTCCGCTGCGAGGCTTGGTTCATCCGGTCCAGGAAGGACTGGTCGGTCTCGGCGGTGGCCTTCTCCCACGCCTGGAGCTTCTCGAGCATGCTCACCATGGCCGACGCCGAGTGCTTGGTCTCGACGAGCAGGTCCACGCCGAGCAGGTCGGCCTCCTTCTCCTGACCGCGGCTCCACGCGGGCAGCACGAGCGTGTCGGTGGCGTCGGTGGCGAGCTGCACCTGCTGGAGGGTCTTCGCATCGCTCCTCGCCACCGCGCTGCGGCCGCTGAGCGCGGTCTTGGCCCCGACGCCGATCTCGTAGAGGGCCTGCCCCTTCTTCTGCATGTCGCCGACAATGTCGGAGTTGTGGTGTTTGAGCAGCACGTGCGAGAGCTCGTGGGCCAGGATCGCGGCCACCTCGTCGGCGCTGTCGAGGCTCTCGAGCAGCCCCATGGCCACATACACGTTGCCGTCGGGAGTCGAGAAGGCGACGAAGCCGGGATTCGCGAGGATCATCACCCGCCCGGGCACGTGGGTCTTGCCGGTGCCCGCGATCAGGCGCGCGCGCAGCTCGTTCAGGTACTGCTCGAGGGCGGCCAGGCGCACGAACCCGAGTCCGTCGCCTCGATGCTGGGCGATGTCCTTCTCCTCGCCGATCGCGAGGCTGGAGGGCTCGTAGACGCCCGGCTTCACGCCGGAGAGCAGGGTGACGCTGGCGGCCTTGCCGCCGAGCCAGGACGGCGTCGTCCAGGAGGCCGGGCTCACGCCCGGCCCACTCGTCCCCCCGCCCGCGCAGCCCCCGACCGTCAGCAGCGCGAGCGCCACCGCGAGACCGGAATGGACCGCCGGCCTCAGCATCCCTCCCCCACTCCGCGAACGGCACCGACCTTGGGCGGGCGCCCCGCCACCTTGGCGCCGCATTCCTTGTCTCGGTCGACGCGCACCGTCTGGTCGGTCTGCACGGAGAAGGCTTTCACGCAGTAGCTCTCGCCGCTCCGGGTCACCCGGAAGTAGAGGGACGAGCTCGGGTCCTTGGTCGCCGGCCATGGCCCCTGGAACTGCTGCTTGGTGACGGGCACGCCCTGGTCCATCTTGCAATCCTTGTACAGGGTCACCGAGTCGGTGCGCAGCCCGGTGATGTTGAAGGACTCCTGGGCCCACGCCACCCCGGTCACCGCCAGGAGCAGCGTGGCTACGATCTCAGGACGCAGTCGCGTGCGCCATTCCCTCATCGGTCATCTCCTTGTCGTCACCTCGGACGAAGAACGTGAAGATCCGGTCCGCGATCGGGACCAGCCAGACCCACATGCCCCACGCTTCCGGTCGCGGGTGCTCGCGCCTCAGCTCCAGGTACTTCCCCGCCACCTTGTCCGCGTGCTTGATCAGATGACGGGCCAGCTCGAAGAACGCGACGTAGCCCACGATGTTCCGCGGCCCGAGATTGATGGGAGGCAGGAAGCAGACCACCGCGGCCCCGATCAGCAGCACGGTGGTGACCACGAACAGCCAGTCGCGCGCGACCACCGCCTTGTACACGAAGTAGCCGGGCAGGAGGACGAAGAGCAGCGCGCTGCCGATCCCGACCAGGCTGTCCACCACGAGGAACAGGAGGGCCACGAGGAGGACCAGCGCGAGCCCGAGCAGACCCTTGCCGATGAACTGGGCGGGCGCGGTGGAGTGCTCCACGCCGGCACCTTCCTCGCGCCGCGTGGCCACCACGTGCAGGAAGGCGAGCATCCCGAATACGAGCGCGGGCAGTAGGAACAGGGCGGGCGCCGCGGGACGGATCAGCATGGTCAGAGCGAGGCTCACCACCGCGAGCCCGATCGCGGCCCATCTCATCCACCGCCCGAGTCCGCCGATCCGTCCCAGCAACCGCGTCGCGGGAGCGAGCGGCTTGTCCACCACCAGCAGCAGGAAGACCGTGAACACGAGCAGGATGACGTTGGCAATCCGCGAGGCGGGGTGGTGCTCGGCGCGCTTGTAGTCGGCGCCGAAGGTCACCAGGTTGTCGTAGGCCATCGCGTGGAGGTAGACGCCGGGCAGATCCTCGTAGACCGGCGAGATCACTCGGTCGCCCGCCATCTGGAAGCTGGCCCCGTAGAACACCGCCTTGTCGGCGATCGCCGCCTTCACCCCGTCGTTGGCCGGCCCGAGCAGATGGATCACCGAGATGGTGTTCGTGTACGGGCACTTCCGCTTCGCGGCCAGCGGATCCTCCCTGAGCATCAGCATCAGGTCGCGGATGGGCCCCGGCGTCCTGCAGTCCATCCACGACCAGTTCAGCTTCGAGAACCCGTTGGCCCAGATGATCTCCATCGGCTCCGGGTGCGCCCCGCGCAGCTGCACTGCGCCGGGCGGGGGGCTCGCGCGGTACATGCCGAAGGCCGGAGTCAGCATGCCTCCCGAACCGTCGCACTCTGGGCTCGGGCAGGCGGCATAGGTGAGCACGCCGCTGACCCCGCGCTCGGTGTCCATCTGGGCGTCGACGGGCTGTGCGCACGCGAGCAGCGCCTTGTTGATGGCGCCGGCGCCCTTCGCCTCGGAGGGCGCCGCCTCCCCACCCGCGCGTCCGGACCGGCCGCGCGCGGGGCGGTGGGACGGGGGCGGCGGCGCGGCCAGGAACACCGGCACGCGCCCGTTGTCGCTGAGGCTGCAGATCGCGCGGCTGAGAAGGTTGACGTCGTCCGCTCTCCGCGGGTCGATGAAGGCGAAGTCCACGAACACCGCGCGGGGCCCGTAGACCGCCAGCGCTTCCAGCACGTCGGCGTGCCGCGCGTACGGCACCGGGTAGGGATCCTCCAGCATCTCGAGGTTCTCTTCCCGGAAGAGCACGACCGTCGTGTCCCGCTGCCCGCTCGGGCCGTAGACGTGTCCCACGATCGCGTTGACGATGGCCTGGGACCACGGCGTCAAGTGCAGCGAGATGCCGTGGTAGAGGAGCAGCGGCAGTCCGATGACCGAGAGAAGCACGCACTGGACCAGCATCCGGAGCGACGCGCTGGGCCGCCACACCTCACTGAAATCGGCGGCCCGAGGGGCGGCGTAAGCCGAAGACCTGTCCAAACGACCTCCCACGGAAAAATGTGCCAACAGTCTAGACGGAAATTCCCCGGCGTCAAGGGCGGGACGGCCCTTGCGGGCTCGGATGCCGTGTGCTAGACGAATGGGCCACCGACCCATCCGACACCACCGCCGGGAGAATGAGCATGCGCGTTGCCATCACCGATCATCCGTCGACCTCCATTCTGTGGTCCGCCGCCCTCGGGCTGCTCGTCCTGGCGCCGCTCGGGGGCTGTGTCTCGCGGGACTACCTCCAGGGCCTGGGCCAGAGTGCCGCGAAAGGCGCCATGCAGGGCGTGAGCGACGGAATTCCCGCCATCCAGGAGCCACTTCGGCAAACCTTGCGCGGTAGCCTCGACGACCCGGCGCTGCGCCAGGCCGCGCGCGACATGACACGCGACATGACCGAATCGGCGGTCCAGGTCCTGGAGACGCGGCTCGGCTCGCCCGAGATGCGGCGGCAGGTCGACGCGCTCGTGGCCCAGGCCATGGCGAGCCTCGACCGCGACGGTAGCCATGCGGTCCGGACGCTGATCAAGGCGGCGGGTGGCCAGCTCGAGGCGGAGCTGCGCCGGGTCGCGGCCGAAAGCATCCTCGCCGCCACCACCACGTTGCGCGACTCCGTGGAGCGCGACGTGAGCCCGGCTACCCAGCGGCTCGCCCGCCGCATGGGCGAGCAGCTCATCGACTCGCTGGTGGTGGGGCTCGAGGGACCGATGCAGCAGCGGCTCATGAAGACCGGGCGCGACATGGCGCAGGCCCTGATCAAGGGCGCGGCCCAGGGCGCAGACGATCCGATCAACCAGGCCGGCTTCGCCGGTCTCACCCACCAGGTCATGCTGCAGGCGGTGCGCGGGGCCAAGCAGGGGATGCGGGAAGGCCTCCCCGATCAGACCCAGGTCGCGCTGATCTCGGCCATCGTCATGCTGGGCACGCTGGTGCTGGTGGCCGCCTCCGGGCTCGTCGTCTATTGGCGCCGCTATCAGCAGAGCGCCAAGACGCTGACGATCGTGGCGAAGAGCATCAACCAGCATCAGTCGGGTCAGCTCAAGGAGACCATCAAGAAGAGCGCGCACGACAACTACGTCGGGCCGTGGTTCAGCACCTTCCTCAAGCAGCGGGGCCTGTGAGAGTCGGAGCGGCCCGTCGTCTCGTGCTGGCGCTCGCCCTGCTGCTCCCCGCGCCGGCACGGGCCGGGCTCGGCGAGGACATGGCGCACTGCCAGAGCAATGTCTGGCCGCGCTTTGCCGGCTGGCATCAAGAACCTGCGCTATCGGGTGGACCGCTACGAGGCCTACCAGGCGTGGGTGCTGCGCAAGAACGAGTTCGACGAGTGCAAGCGCGCCAACAAGTCGTACTGCTCGGATCCCGGCCCGCCGCCGCAGTAGCCCTCAGCGACCGCCGGTGAGCGCGGGGGCGACCTCGCCGAGGAAGCGCTTGAGCTGACCGCCCTGGTCCCAGGAGGTGAGCCGCACCGCGATGTGGCCGAGCCCGGCGGCCGCATAGTCGCGCAGCTCGGTGACGCACTGGGCCGGGCTGCCCGCCACCGTCCACCCCTCGACGAAGGCGGGGGAGAACTTGCTGGTGTAGTACGTGTCGAGGAAGGTCTTGCTCTCCTCGAGCGCCTGCTGCCGGTCCTCGTTGATGTTGATGTTGTGGTAGAGGGCGCTGCCGAGCGCGGCCGGGTCGCGCCCCTCTTCCCGCGCCATCTTCGCGATGCGCGCCCATTGCTCGCGGAACTGGGCGGGGCTCACCTTGTTCGTCATCCAGCCATCCGCGAAGCGCGCCACCCGGCGGAAGCCGCGCTCCACCGCCGCGTCGGAGGCGCTGGCCCCGCCCTTCCAGGTGAGGCCGGTCGGATTGCTCGCGATCCAGATCGGGCAGGGCTGCTGCACCGGGCGCGGCTCGATGCGCACGCCCTCGAACTGGTAGAACTCCCCCTGGTGCGAGACCTTCTCGCCGGTGAAGACCTGTCGCAGGATCTGAATCCCCTCCTCGAGCCGCCCGACGCGCTCGACGGAGCGCACGCCCATCACCCGATGCTCGAGGGCCTGGGCCGGGCTTTGCTCGTCGGGCCCGCCCAGGCACACCGCGAGCAAGCTGCGACCGCCCGACAGCACGTCGAGGCTCGCCCACTGCTGCGCCAGCAGCAGCGGATGACGGTGCACGAAGGTGGCCATGCAGCCCACGCCGAGCTTGAGTCGCGACGTGGCGCCGGCCAGCGCGGAGAGAAGCGCGACCGCCTCGAGCCGCGGCTTGGCGAGCAGGCTGTCGCCGACCCAGAGCGTGTCGAAGGCGCCCGAGGCCTCGGCCTGCTGCGACAGCTCCAGGAGATCGCGCGCCTGGATCGCACCGAGAACCACCGCCCGATTCGCCAAGATGAGCCCGAAGGTTGCGCGTGCCATGGCTGCCTCCCGGCAGCACACTAGAGGCCGCCGGCCGGCACGTCAAGCGGGTTGACCTGACTTCGACTCGTCAGGTACGGTCTCCGGGGAAAAGACCTCATCGATGAGCGCGACCCGAGCATTCCACTGATCTGGTTCCTGCTGTCGCTCGGTGCGGCGCTCACCCAGGCCATCCAGTTCGCCGTCGTCAAGGGCCGCGCGCAGAAGATCCCGCCGCTCGTCATCGTCGCCTGGACCCAGGCGGTGGCGTGCGCGGTATGGGTCATCTTCTTCCTCGTCTCGGGACATCCGTTCACTCCGCCGGGAACGGTCTGGCCGGCCGTCGCCACCTCCTGCCTCCTCGTGCTGGGCATGAGCGGGCTGCTGGCGCGGGCGAGCGCGCGGGGTGACATCTCGATCGTCGGGCCGATCCTCGCGCTGAGCCCGATCTTCACCATCCTGCCGGACGCGATGCTCGCCGGCGGGCTGCCCAGCGCGCTCGGGTGGCTGGGCCTCGGGCTGTCCCTGACCGGCACCGCGAGCCTCTCCGGCGGCGGAAGAGGCGTGGCGCGGTTGCGAGCTCTGTTCGCGCGCCGGGACGCGCTCGATGCCCTGGGGGCGGCGGTCCTGCTCGGGTTCCTGGCCGCGGTGGACCGGTGGGGCGCGCTGGCGCTCGGCCCGCCGAGCTATCTGGTGTCCTCGCACGGCGGCACCGCCCTGCTCACCACGCTCATCGCGCTCGTGACGACACCGCGGGGGCTGGCCGACAGCCTTGCCCCGCGGAATCTGGTCACGGTGGTGAGCCACGGGCTCCTGGGGGTCACCGGCACCGGCATGCAGACCTCGGCGCTGACGATGGCGCCCGCCGCCTACGTGAACGCGATCCGCCGCATGTCGGCCGTGCTCGCGGTGCTCCTCGGCCGCGCCCTGTTCGGCGAGCCCGATCTGGTCCGCCGCCTCCTCGCCGCCATCCTCGCCTGCGCCGGCGCCGCCTGCTTACTACTGGCCAAGTAGCGGGGTCAGGTCTTACATTCCGACATTTCACGATCGGCGTTGGCGTGCTGAGGCGCCGAGACGCCGTGGGCGGGTGGCACCCGCCACCTCGGGCTCAGACGCTTGAGCGCCGAAATGTCGTAATTCAAGACCTGACCCCTAGTAGAGGTGGCAGGCGACGAGGCGGTTGGATTCGGGGCGGAGGCGCGGCTCCTCGATGGCGCAGCGGGGCATCACGTGCGGGCAGCGCGAATGGAAGCGGCAGCCCGTGGGCGGGTTGAGCGGGCTCGGCACCTCACCCGAGAGCACGATCTCCTCGCGCGGGGCGTGGAGGTCGATCGGCAGCGCCGCCGCGAACAGGGCCTGCGTGTAGGGGTGGCGCGGCGCGAGCGCCACCGCCTCCACGGGGCCCCACTCCACGATCTGGCCCAGATACATGACCGCGATCGTGTGGCTCATGTGCGCCACCGCGGCGAGGTCGTGGGCGATGAAGAGATACGACACCCCCAGGCGCTTCTGCAGATCGCGCAGGAGGTTGAGGATCTGGGCCCGGATGGACACGTCCAGCGCGGAGACCGGCTCGTCGAGCACGACGAGTTGCGGCGACAGGGCCAGGGCCCGGGCGATGGCCACGCGCTGGCGCTGCCCGCCCGAGAACTCGTGGGGGAACAGCTCGGCGGCGCGTTCGGGCAGGCTCACCAGATCCAGCAGCTCGAGCACGCGCCGCCGTCGCGCGCGCGCGTCCAGCCGCTCGTTGATGACGAGCGGCTCGGCGACGATCGCGCCAACCCGCATGCGCGGATCGAGCGAGGCGTACGGATCCTGGAAGACGGCCTGGACCGCGCGGCGGTACCGGCGCAGCCCCGCGCGATCGAGGGTCAGCACGTCCTCACCCTGGAAGCGGATGGCGCCCGAGGTCGGCCGCTCGAGGCCCAGGACCAGCTTGGAGGTGGTCGTCTTGCCGCAGCCCGACTCGCCGACCAGCCCGAGCGTGGCCCCGGCCTCCAGCGTGAACGAGATCGCGTCCACCGCGCGCACCAGCCCGATCGACCGGCCCAGCACGCCGCGGCGTACCAGGAAGTGCTTGGTGAGCTGCTCGACCTCGAGCAGCGGGCTCACGAGGACGGCGTCTCCAGCCAGCAGCGCGTCACGTGGCCGGCCTCCACCGTCCTCTCGGGCGGCGCCTCCGCGCGGCAGCGATCCATGACGTGGGGACACCGCGGCGCGAAGGCGCACGCGCCCGGCAGCCGCGCCAGGTCGGGCGGCTGGCCCTCGATGGCGATGAGGCGCTCGACGCGCGCGCCCAGGCGCGGAATGGATTCGAGCAGGGCGCGGCTGTAAGGGTGGGTCGGGCGGGTGAAGATGCGCCGCACCGGCCCCATCTCCACGATCCGGCCCGCGTACATGACGGCAACCCGATCGCACATCTTCGCGACGATGCCCAGATTGTGGGTGACGAAGATCAGCGCGAACCGGTGCTGCCGCTGCAGCTCCTTGAGCAGGGCCAGATACTGAGCCTGGATCGTGAGGTCGAGGCTCGTGGTGGGCTCGTCCGCGATCAGCAGCCGCGGCGGCGCCGCGATGGCCATGGCCCCCACCACCCGCTGCCGCATGCCCCCGGAGAGCTGGTGGGGAAAGGCGCGCAGCCGCTCCGCCGGCGCCGGGATCCGGACCGCGGCCAGCAGGGCGGCCGCACGCGCGGCGAGCGCGCGCCCGCGCAGGCCGTGGTAGGCCGAGACCGGCTCGCGCATCTGCATGCCGATGGAGAACACCGGATTGAGCGAGCTCATCGGGTCCTGCAGGATCATGGCGATCCGCCGGCCGCGGACCTTCTGCATCTCCCTCTCGGTCTTGGTCAGCAGGTCCTCGCCGTCGAGCAGCACCTGCCCGCCCAGGATGCGCGCGGCCGGGCGCGGCACGAGCCGGACCAGAGAGAGACAGGTCATGCTCTTGCCGGATCCCGACTCGCCCACGAGCCCGAGCGTCTCTGCTTCATCGACCGCGAAGGAGACGCCGTCGACCGCCTTCACGGTGCCCCACCGGGTGACCAGATGGGTGCGGAGGTCTCGCACCTCGACGACGGGAGGCGACACGGACGGGTCGGGGATCAGAGCTGGCGGAGCTTGGGGTCGAAGGTGTCGCGCAGCCAATCCCCGAGCAGGTTGAAGGCCAGGACCACCAGCAGGATGGCCAGCCCGGGGAAGAGAGAGACCCACCACGCGCTCGTCACGAACTCGCGACCCTCCGCGATCATCGAGCCCCACGCCGGGGTGGGCGGCGGAATGCCGGCGCCCAGGAAGGAGAGCGAGGCCTCTACGATGATCACGTAGCCGATCTGCAGCGTCACCAGCACCACCAGGGTGTTGAGGGTGTTGGGCAGGAGGTGGCGCGTGATGATGCGCCAGGCCCCGGCCCCCACGATGCGGGCCTGCGCCACGAAGTCGAGCTGCATCAGGGTCAGGACCTGGCCCCGGATCACGCGCGCGTAGCGGGCCCACAGGATCACCGCGATCGCCACCACCACGTTGGTGAAGCTCGGGCCCACCGTCACGGCCAGGATGAGCGCGAGCAGGATGACCGGGAAAGACATGGTGGCGTCCGTGATCCGCATCAGGGCGGCGTCCACGCGCCCGCCGTAGTAGCCGGCGGCGAGCCCGACCGAGGCCCCGAACGCGCTGGCCAGCAGCACGGTGAGCACGCCGGCCGCGAGCGACACCCGCGAGCCCCAGATGATGCGGGAGAGCATGTCGCGGCCGAGCCGGTCGGTGCCGAGCGGAAACTTCCAGCTTCCTCCCTCCTCCCACGCCGGCGGCTTGAAGCGGTTCCGGAGCGACTGCTCGAACGGGTCGGCCGGGCTCAGCAGCGGGGCGAGGATCGCCACGAGCATGAAGAGCCCGATGATCCCGAGGGAGAAGACGGGTAATCTTCGCCCGCGCGCGGCCGGGACGGCGGAGGCCACCACGTCGGGCAGAGCGAGGGCGCCGGGCTCAGCGGGCATAGCGGATGCGCGGGTCGATGAAGGCGTAGAGGCAGTCCACGCACAGGTTCACCACCGCGACGATCGCGGCGGTCGTCAGCACCACCGCCTGGATCACGGGAAAGTCGCGGGAGCTGATGCCTTCGTAGGCGAGCCGCCCGAGCCCGGGCCAGGCGAACACGGTCTCCACCACGATGGCGGTCGTGACCAGGATGGCGAAGTAGATGCCGGCGAAGGTCACGACCGGGATCAGGGCGTTCTTCAGCGCGTGCAGCCAGATCACCCGCCGCTCGACCACGCCCTTGACGCGGGCCAGCTTGACGCACTCCGAGTCGAGTACCTCCAGCATGCCCGAGCGGAGCAGGCGCATCAGGCCCGCCACCACGAACCAGCCGAGGGTGAAGCCGGGCAGGACGTAGCTGCTGAAGCCCTCGATCCCTCCCGCGGGCAGCCACTGGAGGCGGCCGGCCACGAACTCCACGAGGAGAATGGCCACCCAGAAGGTGGGCAGGGACTGGCCGAGCACCGAGATGACCTGGGCGGCCCGGTCGATCCCGGTCCCCTTCTTGACGGCGGCCATGACCCCCAGCGGGAACGCCATCGCGAGCGAGATACCCATGGCGAAGGCGGCCAGCTTGAGCGAGTTGGGCAGGCGCTCCCGGATCAGCTCGCTGACGGGCCGGCGAGCGCGCAGCGACATGCCGAAGTCGCCTGTGACCGCGCGGCCCACGAAGGAAAGGTACTGCTCCACGTAAGGGCGGTCGAGGCCGAGATATTGCCGGGCGTTGGCGAAGTCCTCCGGCGTCGCCGACATGGGCAGAATCAGGTACAGCGGGTCGCCGGTGGTCCTGGCCAGCACGAACACCACCACCGAGATGATGGCGAGCGCGATCAGTGACTGGAGGAGTCTGGCGCCTATGAACCGGAGCATGTGGGCCTAGAGCGCGCGCTCCGAAGGCGCGTGCCATTCCAGCCGGGGCCCCCCCACCGCTTTGCTCATGCACGCGCGCCCATTAACGCGCGCTTGGCTACTTCCCGGAGGCGAGCTGGTCGATGTAGAGATCGTACATGACGGAGCCCGGGTTCCACTTGCCGAGCGTCTTGGAGGTGGCGTACGGGGAGTGGAGATAGACCACCGGGACCCCGTAGTGCTCGCTGCGCAGGCGGGTGTAGATGTTCCGCATGAGCGCGTTGATCTTCTCCTTGTCGGTCTGCCGCATGACCTGGGCGATCATGCCGTCGATCTCCGCGTCGTTGACGGTGTCGTTGGCCTTGGACTTCGAATAGGCCATCTTCTCGAGCAGCGCGTAGGCCCCGATCCAGTCGCGGTTGGCGATGTTGTAGTAGCCGACCGCGCCCGGCACCTGGCGATCCACCCAGGCCTTGCGGAAGGCCGGGTAGTCCACCGGAACCAGCCGCGTCTTGATCCCGATCTTCTCCCAGTAGCCGGCCACCGCCTCGGCCAGGGCCTTGCCCTCCGGCAGGCCCGGCAGCTGGTAGGAATAGACGTCCAGACCGAACCCGGAGGCGAAGCCGGCGTCGGCCAGGAGCTTCCTGGCCCGCGCGGGATCGTACGGATACCCCATCTCCGGCGTGACCTTGAAGCCCACGTCCTTGAAGGACCACGAGAGCCCGAGGGGGATCGCGGCGGGATCGGCCTTGCCCGCGAAGATGGCCGCCGCGATCTCGGCCCGATCGACGGCCAGGTTGAGGGCCTCCCGCACGCGCTTGTCCTTGCTCGGCGGCACGAAGCCGTCCGGGCCGAAGACCCACCACATACTCAGGACGGCCTCCTCGCGCCGGAAGTGGATCGGGAAGCCTTCCTTCTCCAGCTCCCGGACGCGCTCGCGGCTGACGTCGGCCACGTCCACCTCGCCCCGACGGAGCAGGGCGATGCGAGTGGTCTCCTCGGGCACGAGCCGGAACAGGACGCTCTTGTACTTGGGCGAGCCGGTCCGCCAGTGGCTGTCCACCGCGGCGAGCCGGATGTGCGAGCCCGTGACCTGCTCCACGAACCGGAACGGGCCGCTGCCGACCGGCTTGCGGGCGAAGACGTCGTCGCCGTTGGCCTCGAGGTATTTCCTGGGCAGGACCATGCCCTCGGTGGAGAGCGAGCGGGAGAGATAGGTCGGGATGATCAGCGTCGGCTCTTTGGTGACGATCACCACCCGATCGGGGGCCGGCGTCTCGATCTCCTGGATCAGGGTGCGCAGCGGACCGGCGTAGCCCGTGGTCGAGCGCTTGCCGGTGGCGCGCTGAAGACTGAACTTCACGTCCTCGGAGGTGACCTCGTCGCCGTTG
>Ga0187892_10002056_pt1 | contig 42580 bp, 40 predicted proteins | sample MA1701073metaG_FD_139345 | JGI IMG/M metagenome (GOLD analysis project Ga0187892, IMG submission 139345) | Bio-ooze microbial communities from a basaltic lava cave in the Kipuka Kanohina Cave System on the Island of Hawaii, USA - MA170107-3 metaG ... | reverse complement strand
CGAATCGCCCACGCGATCACGCCAACGACGAGGAGCGCGGCCGCGAGGAGGCCGAGGCGGAGGCGCCCGCGCCCGGACCACGAGCGCGCCCGGCGCCGCGCGGCGGCGAGGAATCGCCGGACCGGGTCGGGCCGCGTCCGGTCGCGGAGGAGGTTCCGGGCGACGAGCGCCGCGGCCACGACGAGCGGCAGCCGGTGCCAGGGGACGAGCCAGTCGTCGAAGAACCCGCGGTCGATCGCGTCGTTCCCGGCGACGACCCGCGTCACGAGCGCGGCGGCCGATGCGAGGATCGAGAGATCCGCGATGAGGAGCGCGGCCGTCCGGAGTGCTCGGCCCACGCTCGGCCGTCACCGCGTTCCGGCAGGCGGGGGCTCGATCGTCTCGAGGAGCCCGTCCGGCCCGATCTTCCGCACGGCCATCGTGTCGAGCTCGCGGAAGACGAGCCCCAGGTCCGAAGCGTCGAGCCCGAGGAGCTCGGGCGGCCCGATCGGCGCGATCGCGGCGGGGACGCCGTCGCGCGAGCGTCCCGCGACGCCCGTTCCCGCGACGCGAAGGCGGCCCGAGAAGGGGTCGAGGCGGTGGATGGCGGGCAGGGCGAGGTCGGCGAGGTACATCCCGCCGCCGGGAATCGCCACGATCGCGGGGCCCCCGGGCAAGAGCTTCCGATCGTCGCGGTCGTCGGGGAAGCAGTCCGGATGGCCCGAGCATACCCGGACCTCGACGTGGTCCGCGCACCCGGCGAGCGACACAAGGGCGAGAGCGATCGCGAGAAAGCGCACTGCTACGAGACCTCCGGGGGCGCGCTCGCGGGCCGCGCGCCCGCGAGCGCGATCACCACAAAGCATATCCCCGAGACGAAGAGAAAGAAGACGAGCCCTCCGTAGACGTCGCCGTAGATCGAGAGGAGGACGAGGACGGCCGCCTGCGCGAGGAGAATCGCGTGCAGGAGGTCGCGCATCGCCTCGAAGCGGCGGCGGAGCGCGCTCCACGCGAGCCCGGTCAGGAAACTGCCCGCGAGGACCCCGGGGACGCCGAAGTCGAGGTAGAACGAGCCGAAGATGGTCGCCGGCTCGCCGAAGCCGGGGAACTCGTGGCGGAGCGCGCCCTGGATGAACTCGGGCGCCCACGCCTGGTGGCCCGGAAGGAACGAGACGAGCGGCGCCACGAGGAACCGGCCGAGCTGGAACGGGACCTCGCGCGGCACGACGTCGAGGAGCTCGCCGAAGGCGACCGGCGACGCGCGGAGGCCGAGGACGACCGGCGCGAGCGGCGCGAGCGGATCGGGGAGGTGCGTGATCGTCGAGAGGTACTCGACGTAGGTGTTCGTGCCGTAATGGCTCATGCCGCGGACGGCGAGGTAGGCCGACGAGAAGAGCGCGAGGAGGAGGCCGAGCGCCGCGAACCGCCCGAGGGAGAGCGGCCGTCGCAGGACGTGAAAGAGGACGATTCCCGTGCCGATCGGGATGATCACGAATCCGCGCCCGCCGGTCGCCGCGAGGAGGACGAGCGATGCCGCGAGAAGGAGGATGAACGGCGCGCGGAGCTTCTCGCCTCGCCCGAGCGTCGCGGCGTGGGCGAGGACGAGCGTCGCGACCGGGACGAGAAGGAGCGCGACGGCGCGCGTCCACCCGCTCGAGATCGCGGTGAGGCGCATCTCCTCGAGCGAGCCCGAGAGGAAGGGGACGCCGCTTCGCGTCCACACGGCGCCGAGCGCGGCGGCCGCGAGGGCAAAGAGCGTCGCGAGGACGGCGAGGAGCCGCCGCGGCTCGAAGCGCGCCGCCGCGTGGGCGGGCAGGCGCCGCGAGGACGGCGGGCGCGGCGCCACGCGGACGCCGAGCCCGAACGCCGCGAGGGCCGGAACGACGAGGAGCCACGCGCGCGGCGATAGCGGCGGCCGGTGCCCCTCGCGGTCGGAGAGGAGCGGGAGCGAGGCGACGGCGAACCACGCGACGGTCGCGAGCGGGAACGCGACCGCCGGGTCGAGCGGGTCGATGCCCCGCCTTTTCAGGAACCGCGACAGGGCGATGATCGAGACCGCGCCGAAGAGGACGATCGCGGAGAGCGCCGCGCCCGCGACGGGGCGCGCGAGGAGGTGCGGCGCGAGCGCCCCGCCGGCGACCGCGGCGAGCCCGAGGACGGCCGTTGCGCGCCGGCTCATTTCGGCGCGGGCGCGGGGCTCGGCCGGTCGCTCCGGATGACCGCCGCGAACGCGCCGACGAGGAGGCCGACGAGCGCGCCCGCGAGCGCGCTCTCAAGGAGGCCGGCGGGCCGGGCGCCCGAGCGGAACGGCGGCGCGACGCCGATCGCCTCGATCTCGCGCTCGGTCTCGGCGCGGGAGGCCCGCGCGGCATCGCGCTCGCGGACCGCGTCGGCGTACGCGTCGCGGGCGAGCGAGCGGTCGAGCTCGATTCGCTCCCGCTCGATCTCGAGCCTCGGAAGAGGCGACGCGGCGTCCTTGAGGGCCGTGTCGGCGGCGGCGAGGTCCTCCTCGAGGATCCGGATCCGCGCTTCGAGGACAGCGCCCCGGACGGCCGCGTCGTGCAACGCGTTCTCGAGGTGGGAGTGCGCCGGGTTGACGGCGCGGTCGGATCGCCGCGGGGCCGAGGCTAAGGGATCGGTCTCGGGCGGGGGAAGCGATCCGCTCCGGCCCGAGCCGATCGACGGCCGGCCGTCGAGGTTCAGGAACGGGCTCTCGGTGCGGAGGAGCTCCGAGATCTTTTCGGCGGCCGTCTCCTCCTCGCGCCTCGATCGCCGTGCGTGGGCGAGCTCGAGGGCGACCCCGCGCCGGTCTTCGAGGAGCCGCTCGGCTTCCGAAGCCCGGTGGGGATAGCCGTTCTTCGCGAGCCATTCGGCGGCACGGGCGTCGGCCGCGGAGAGGTCGGCCGAGGCCTTCTCCACGGCGCTCTCGAGGGCCTTCTCCCGGTCCGACGTCGCCGCCGCGCGGAGCGCGTGGACCCGCGCGATCCCCTCGTCCGCGAGCGCCTTCGCCGCGGCCGTCGCGGCGCCGGGATCGGGGAGCGCCACGGCGAGCTCCATGCAATGCTCGATCGACGACGCGTAGACGCGCGCGGCCCCCGCGAGGCGCGCTGGGTCGATGCCGTTCGCCGCCGGCCCCGCCGCGGCGAGCGCGGCAGCGGCCGCCTCGGGCGAGCGCACGAGGCGCTCGAACTGCGCGACCGTGCGAAGGACCTCGAACGGATCGTCCGCCTCCGGCCGGAGCTTCCGGATCGTGACGCGCGCGGCGTGGCTCGGCGGGAAGAAGCGCGCGACGAGCCAACCGGCGCCGCCGCCCGCGGCCGTGAGCGCGATGAGGAGGGGGGCGGAGCGGACGAAGGGGGAGACGAGGGCCGAAAGCCGCGAGCGAGCGCCGTCCGGCGTCATCTCAGGCGAACTCTCCCGCTCCGTTCATGCGTCGCGCTTCCGGCACGACGTCGATTGTACCTCGCTCCGGGGAACGGTACGCTCGCGCCGTGGCGCCGGCACCCGAGCTCGTCTACCACGATTTCCGCGAGGAGGCCGACTTCGCCCTCGTGCGCGCCGCCCGCGACGCGGGAGCGCCGTTCCGGAAGATCGAGCTCGACCTTCTCCTTACGGAGTCCGGGCTCGGCGCTCCCGCGCGCGGGATCGATCCCGCGCGCGCGTTCTCGTTCGCGCGCGACGAGGGGTTCGAGCTCTTCATCCACCTCGTAGACGAGAGCGTCTACACGGACCTCTCGCTCGGACGGTTCCGGGAGCGGCTCGCCCGCGAGCGGGCGCTCGGCCCCGGCACGATCGTCGGGTCGACGCACCTCGCGGGGCTCCTCCGTGTGAAAGCGGCGATCAGGGAGGTCGAGAACCAGGGGCGGTTCCCGGTGCCCGGCATCCACTACGTCCACAAGTTCGGCGCCGACCTCCTCCGCGTCATTGCCCGAAAGCCGGGCGGGTTCGACGGCACGGCCGCCGCGCTCGAGACGCTTTTCGGCGTCGAGATCCCGGCGCCGCGGCGCCCCGAGTACGAGGCGATGGCGCTCATCGCGTCGTTCGACGCGATCGACAAGCGGAGCGGCCGCCCGGCGCCGCTCGGCCCGTTCCTCGAGGGCGCCGCGCGCCTCGCCGCGCTTCCCGTCCTCGACCTCCTGATCACGAACGCGCTGAAGCGCGCGGACGCTCTCCGGCACCTCGCCGCGCTCCCGTTCCGGCGCTGAGAATCCCTGTCGGGTCCTTCCCGCTTCCTGCGGCTTAAGGAGGGCGGCCAGGTGGCCGCGCCCGAGCGGAAGGAGATTCCATGTCGCATCAGCGCAACTGCAGCATGTCGAAGGCGCGCGATCGGCGCTTCGTCGCACTCGTCCTCGCCGTGGCCCTCTCACCCGGCGCCGTGGCGCAGTGCACCGGCGATTTCAACGGCGACGGCTACGCCGATCTCGCGATCGGAGTCCCGGGCGAGGACGCGAACGGCGTGAAGCACACCGGCGCGATCAACGTTCTCTACGGTTCGGCGTCGTACCTCTCGGCGACGGGCAACCAGTACCGCCATCAGGACTCGTCGAACGTCCCGGGCGTCGCCGAGGCGGGCGACGGCTTCGGCTCCGTCCTCGCCGCGGGCGACTTCAACGGCGACGGCTACGACGACCTGGCCGTCGGTGTCCCGTTCGAGACAGCCGGCGGCATCGCGTCCGCCGGCGCGTTCAACGTCTTCTACGGAGGCGCGATCGGCCTCCGCTCGTCGGGGAGCGAGGTCTGGACGCAGGAGACGCTCGGCTTCCCGAGCGAGGCCGGGGACCGCTTCGGCGCCGCGCTCGCGGCAGGGGACGTCGACGGCGACGGATTCGCCGACCTTCTCGTCGGCACTCCGGGAAGGAACGTGACCGCGGGCGTCGACGCCGGAGTCGTCTACCAGATCTTCGGAGACGCGGGCGGTCTCGGCGGTCCCGGGAGCGGCGCGGGCGCCGGAGGAGCGACCGCCTCGGAGGAGTTCGGCTCGGCGCTCGCCGTCGGGGACTTCGACGGCGACGGCTTCGACGACGTCGCGGTCGGCGCGCCGCGGGGACGCGTCGGCGCGGTGCTCGAGGCGGGCTACGTCGACGTGTTCCGCGGCACGCCCGTCGGCGTGGCGTGGAGCTTCGGGAGCACCTGGCACCAGGACGTGGGGCACTTTCCCGACGTTGCCGAGTCCTTCGACCGCTTCGGCCACGCGCTCGCGGCCGGCGACCTCGACCGCGACGGATACTCCGATCTCGCGATCGGAGTCCCACTCGAGGACGTGGACGGGAACCGGAACACCGGAGTCGTGCACGTCCTCCGGGGCTCGTCGGCCGGGCTCACCGGCGAGTTCAATTAGTACTTGATGCAGACGGGGGGCGAGCTCGAGAGCGACGACAACTTCGGGCTCGCTCTCGCGACCGGATTCTCGAGACGCAACGGGCTCTGGCAGCTCGGCAACGTGTGGAGCCAGTCGGGACGGAAGGACGAGGCCGAGCGCGAGTGGAGCCGCGCGCTCGCGATCGCGCGGGACCTCGCCCGCGACTTCCCGGACGAGCCGGATCTCCTGCGGCGGCTTGCGTCGCTCGAGTCGAACTTCGCGACGATGCATCTGGCCGCCGGGCGCGCGGAGGAGGCGAGGGGCCTGCTCGAGGACGCGATCCGAATCGGAGAGCGACTCGTGGCGGAGCATCCGCTGACGGCCGCCAACCGCGCGATGCCGATCGACAGCCGCCTCAACTTCGCGAACGCGCTCTCGGCGGCGGGCGAGCTCGATCGCGCCGTCGACTCGGCGGCGCGAGCGGCCGACCTGGGCCGGGAGCTTCTCGCGGGAAATCCGGAGTCCGCGTCCGCCCTGGGCTCGCTTGCGACGGCGGAGAGCAATCTGGGAGGGCTTCTCTCGTCGCGGGAGGATTACGAGAGGGCGGTCGCGTCGTTCTCGAGCGCGGTCGAGCACTTCGGCTCGGCCCGGGCGCTGCAGCCTGGGTGGGAGATCTGGGACAGGGGGCTCCGGTACTCCCGCATCAACCTCGCCGTCGCTCTCGCCGCGCTCGGCCGGCCGCGCGAGGTCCTCGACACGATCTCGCTCCTTCCCGGACTGGCGCATCCCGCGGAGGCGGTCGCGTCTCTCGAGGCCCTGGCGGGGGCGGTCGAGGCGGCCGGCCCGGACGGGGCGCTCGTTAGCGATCTCCTCGCGGAGGCCGAGCGCCTTCTCCCCCGCTCGCTCGAGACGGGGCTTTCCGTGGACGGTCTCGGGGACCGGAGATCTTTCGGGCGCCTCGTCGACGAGCCGGCCATCCGAGCGATCCTCGACGGCGGCCGCTGACCGGTCGCGCGCCGAATTCGTGGCGGGAACGGTCGCTGCGACCTCGCCGCCGGCGTTCCGTACGACGACGTCGGCGCCGCCGCGTCCGCCGGGTCCGTCACGATCCTCGCGAAAGGGCACCTCCGGTTCGTGCACCAGGACACGCCGGGCATCTTCGGCATGTCCGAGGCGAACGACGGCTTCGGGCTCTCGGTTTCGACGGGACGCTGAGACCGCGGGAGAGCGAGGGACGAGATCACCTGTCAGGATCCGATCTCACCTCCGCAACACCCCCAAAGGAGAGGCCGCTCCGGCTCCGCCGGGACACCCCCCGCCGTCTCCTCTTGCCGATCCGAAGGGAGGCCACCGTGTCTCGCAGCCGACTCGCCGCTCTCGCCCTGCTCGCCGTCCTCGCCGCTCCCCGTCCCTCTCTCGCGCAGTGCCAGCCGGACGGGCTCGACGTCAATCCGTGCTGCACGCCGACGCCGGTCGTCCTCCCGGTCTTCCCGGGATTCAACGACACGTCGCAGTTCATCTGCTTCCGCGACTGCACCGCGCAGATCAACGCGAACCTCTGCGTCACGATCGACCCGCCGCAGCAGGTGATTTCGGGCGGGCCGGTCTGCGGCATCTACCTCGTCCGGTTTCGCGTGAAGCTCTGCGGGAGCGGCCAGGTGCTGTGGAACGGAAAGCTCCGCGCGCACTACTCGCGGAACTGGCTCGAGACCGACACGAGCGGGAACCCCGTCGGCGTGTGGCGCTTCCTTCTCAACGGCGACATCCGGCCGACCGCGGCCCTCCTCACGAGCGCGCAGGGGGGGAACCCCTCGGTCGTGCCGAAGTGCTTCGCGGCGTTCGGGCAGGTCTACGTCTACGGCCACATCGACTACGCGTTCGATTGCAACAGCGGCGGCTGGTCGGCGGCCTGGGCCTTCACGCACGAGTGCGACTCGATCCACCACCCGCCGTCGTCGCCGCGCATGGCGCCCGCCGGCGGATTCCATCCGACCAGGTCGTTCGTCTTCCTCGGCCCCTCGGGGTTCGTGGTTGACCCGATCAACACGCCGCCCGCGATCGGGGGCGCGTTCGCGGAAGCCGTGCGATGGAACGACTGGTCGACGCTCCCCGGGATCTGCCGTGGCGAGGAGTTCGCGCAGGGGCAGACGACGCTCCTCGGCGACTACTGCGAGTGCACGACCCCCGGCACGACGGGGCCGGCGCAGTTCGCGTTCACGGACGTGCGCGGCATGGGCGCGTGCGGGACGATGTTCCAGACGCTCCTCCCTCCCGTTTCGCATCCATTCTTGCAGAAGCGGATCGGTCACTGGTCGAATCCCGCGGTCTTCCCCGGCTTCGAGTTCCTCTGCCTCGACACCGGCGAGATCGAGTACACGAACGCGTGCACCGGCGCCACCACCAACGAGTTCTTCCAGGGAACGAGCACGGCGGGCGGCTTCCCGGCGACCGACTACGGCGGCAATCCGCTCGGCCGGAGCTTCCTCGATCTCGGCAGCGCGAACCGGAACCCGGGCAACCTCTCGGTGCGGATCGGCGTGCCGAGCATCTCGCGGTACGTCGTGAACTTGAGCCTGCCGTAGGCCCGAGCTTCGTCACCCCCGCCGAAGCCGCGCGAGCGCCGCCGCCGTCCGCGGCGCGCGCTCGCGCCGCTCCGGACCGCGCGCGAGCTCGGACTCGAGCCAGTCGAGGTCGCCCGGGTCGTCGACGTCGCGGCCGACGTCCAGGACCTCGCACGCGAGGCCCTCCTCGGCCGCGCGGACGAGCGTTTCGTCGAGGACGCTCCTCGTGCTCATTTCGATGCCGAGGAAGAGGCGCGGGCACGGGGCCTTGAGGCCGACGAGGTTGTAGCCGCCGCCTCCGTCAGGGCCGAAGACGGCGCCGGCGCGCTCGAGGCGCGAGAAGGCGTCGAGGACGTAGTCCTCGCCGAGGAAAGGCGAGTCCGAGTTCCGGACGACGACGCGCTCGAACCCTTCTTTCTCGATGAAGCGGACGAAGAGGTTCGAGAGCCGCTCCGCGAGGCCCGTTCCCTCCTGCGGCACGACCCGGAAGCCCTCGGGCACGGCGCGTTCGAACTCCAAGACGGCGTCCGGCGGAGTCACCGCGACGCACTTCACGATCGTTCCGGGCGCGATCCGTGACGTCTGCTCGAGAATGTCCTCGAGGAGCGCGCGATAGAGCGCCGCTGCGTCGAAGTGCGACAGGCTCGGCACGAGCCGCGTCTTCGCCTCGCCGGGCGCGGGCCGCTTCGCGACGACGACGAGGAGGCGCTTCCGGGGCGGCGGGGGGCTCAGCGCGGATCGTCCTTCTCGGCGCGCCTCCGGACGTACTCCTTCGCTCCGGAGTGGCCGTCGCCGAGGGCCTCCCTGATCGCGCGGAGCTTGTCGCTCGCCTCGGCGAGGTACGCCTCGCGGGCGATCGCCGCGGCCTGGATCGCGACCGAGTCGTCGGCGTCCTTCAGCGCCGCGGCGAGCTTAAAGGGCTCGACGCCCGATTTCGCGACGATCGCGGCCGCCGTCTCCCGCGGGCTCCGGTAGGCGCCGTCGCCGTCGGCGTCGAGGAAGACGGGATTCGTGGCGCCGAGCGTGTACTCGCCCTCGATCCGCCAGTAGGGTCCGACGACGGGCGGCCCGGTCACGACGCAAACGAGGTACGCGTCGTGCGCCGGTTTCTCGAGAGAGAACCGCAATCGGACGTCGGTCGGCCGCCTATCCTCCGTCGGGACCCCTGATTCGGCGACGGCGACGCCGTTCAAGAACACGGTTGCGGTCTTGGGAACGACCCACGCCGGCGCCGCCACTCGGAGCGAGACGCGAACGGCGTCGTCGACGCGCACCGTCGATCCGATCCCATGCTCCTCGTTCACGGTGACGTCCGTGAAGATCCCGAGCGCGATCGACGTCCGGCCCCGGACGAACGCCTCGCACGCCGCGTCGACGTCGATCTTCGACGGGTCGTCCGTGGCGCTCGGCACGTACGTCCGTCCCTGGCCGACCGGCTCGTGGACCGTGTGCGAGTCCGAAGAGCCCACGGCCGAGATGCGCTCGCCGTGGTTCAAAAGCGCGAACCAGTCGCGGAAGATGAGGAAGGGGTCCGGTTGCAGCGTCCCGGAGTTGATGAGCTCGGTCGCGTCGACGGTGAACCGCTCCGGCCCGCCGCTCCTTTCCCCCGATCGCTGGTCGAGCTCGAAGACGCCGAACGGCCCGGTCTCGATCTTGGGCCACCGGGGGTGATTGAGAATGACGACCTTCGCGCCCTTCGCGCGCATCCCGTCCACGAGCTTCACGTAGTCGCTCTCCTTGTAGGGAGGGACCTCGCCGTTCGGCTCGAGCGGGAACGCGTTGAAGTGCCCGACGTCGGTCGTGACCTCGTTGCCGGTCAAGGCCGTGAAGTGGTCGTGGAGCCGCATCTCCTCCTGCAGGGGGCGGTAGTCGGTGTTGTGGTTGTGATCCGTCGCGACCGCGAGCTCGACCCCCTCGCCCGCGAGCGTCACGAGCCGCTCCTCGACGGTGGAGTCGCCGTGGCCGCTGAACGTGTAGGTGTGGACGTGCGTGTCCGCGGCGACGTATCCGCGCGTGTCGACCTCGCGGGAGATCGAGAGGTCGAGGACGATCCCTCCTTCCTCGTCGGCCGCCATCGTCCGCTCGACGGTGTCGAGGCCCCACTCCATGCCGCGAGTCGCGTGGAACCGGTACGCCCCCGGCTCGAGCTCGAGCACGGCCTCTCCCGCCGACGTGTAGACGATGCCTTTCCGCACCGCCGTGGTGGCGGCGCTGGCGTAGTAGACCGGAGCGAGGTCGCCCGTGTCCGCGGCGACGATCGTCACCCGGGCCGGGATCGGGCGCCGGCTTTCGCCGTCGCGGACGCGGACGCGGACGGGCCGAAGCCCGAGCCGCTCGCGGAAGGACTCCGGGTGGAGCCGGACGTCGCCGACCACGATGTCGTCCGTCGACTTCCCCGAGGGCGCGATCGAGAGGACGTTTTCTCCCCGGCGAAGGACGCCCGGCGGAACGGGGAAGTTTCGCGACACGCGCGCCTTCGTCCGCTCGAGCTCCCCGATCTCGACGCCGTTCAAGCGCACGGTCCACGGATCGTCCACGTCGCGCTGCGCGAGCGAGAGCGTCATCTCGCGGTCGTTCTCCACGGCGTCGAAAGCGACGTCGAGGCGCATTCCTTCCGGCTCGGAGGCGACGTCGGTCCAGTCGGTCACGACGTCGTTGCCGAGGTGGTGGAGGGCGGGATCGAGGACGCGCTCGGAGTCGAGGAGGAGCCCCGCGGCGAGGAGGAGGAGAGAGATCTTCATGCCCGCCGATTATCGGGCGAGGACCGGCCACGTAAAGCGGGGAATCGGCCCGTCAGAGCCATCCCTCGGCGCGGGCGAGGTCGCCGGGCGTGTTGACGTTGAAGATCGACCGATCGAGGGGATCGACTCGGACGCGCTCGGCCCGCGACACGAACCGGACGGCGAGGTCGGGATCGTCGAGGACGGCGCGGAGCGCGTTCTTTCCGGACAGGACGGCGCGGTCGGCGGCCGCCGCGATCGACCGCGGCTCGTAGACGGCATGGAGCGGCTCGAACCCGGGCGGCGGTCCCGGGAGCACCGCTTCGAACGGTCCCTCGAGCGAGATCCGGACCATCTCGGCGAGGAGCGCGGGCGAGAGAAAAGGGAGATCGACCGCGACGGCGATCACCCGGTCGAAGCCCGCGAGCGCGCGGCAGCCGGAACGGAGGCCCGCGACGGCGCCCTGCTCGGCCGCTTCGTTCCCCGGCTCGTCGAGAACGAGAGGAGCCCCGAACCGGCGGATCTCCTCGGCAAGCGCGGGCCGCGTGGACAGCCGGAGCTCGGCCGTGACCGGCCGGAGCGCGGCGAGGACGCGCTCGATGAGGGGAATTCCGCGGATCTGCCGAAGGGCCTTCGGGCCCCCGAGCCTCTCTCCCGCGCCCCCCGCCAGAACGAGTCCGGCGACGCGCACGGCCCGGGCGGGACCGTTCACAATGCTCCTTCCAGAGGTCGACAGAAGGCGACTCGGCGCTTCCCGCCGGGTGGCCTCTGCCCTTATACTAGGGAGCCCCGGCCGAAACGGGTCACGGCCCGACTTCGCTCCGCCGCCGGACCAGGTGATGACTCCGGAGATCGAAACGCCTCCAACGATCGTCGATTCGCAGAGATCGCTCGACAGCCTCGCGCAGTCGCTGCGATCGGCCGACGCCATCGCGGTGGACACGGAGGCCAACTCCTTTTTCGCGTACCGCGAGAGGATCTGCCTCGTGCAGATCTCGACGCGCGAGCGCGACTATCTCGTCGACCCCCTCGCGCCCCTCGACCTCGGCGCGCTCGGCGACGTTTTCGCCGACCCGGGCGTGCTCAAAGTTCTCCACGCGGCCGAGAACGATCTCATTCTCCTTCGGCAGGCGGGCACGTTCACGTTCCGGAATCTCTTCGACACGCTCGTCGCCGCCCAGGTCCTCGGCGTGAAGAGGTATTCGCTCCAGGCGATGCTGCGGGAGCGCTTCGACGTCGAGATCGACAAGGAGCTCCAGAAGAGCAACTGGGGCGCCCGGCCGCTCTCGCCCGAGCAGATCCGCTACGCGGCCCTCGACACGCACTTTCTCCTCCCTCTCCGGGACGCGCTCCAGTCGGACCTCGAGGCCCTCGGGCGCATCGACGAAGCAGCGTCCGAGTTCGCCGCCCTCGAGTCGAAGTCCGTGGAGCGGCGCGAGTTCGATCCCGACGACTGCGTGAGGATCAAGGGCGCGAAGGACCTTCCTCCCGCCGGCCTCCAGGTCTTGCGCGAGCTCTTCGCCGAGCGCGACCGCCTGGCGTCCCGGCGCGACGTCCCGCCATTCCGCGTTCTGATGGACTTCGCGCTCCTCCAGATCGCACGCCGCGTGCCCCGCGACGAGAGGGGGCTCCGCTCGATCGCCGGGGTCGGCGATCGGGCCGTGCGCGACTTCGGCGCCGCCCTCCTCGCGGCGGTCGGCCGCGCGCGGGCGAAGGGCCCGCTCGTCCTGAAGCCGCCCGCGCGGTCGGGCGAGCGCCTCCCGTTCGATCCGCGCCGCGTCGCTCTTTACGATCGCCTGCGGTCGTGGCGCGCCGGGGCCGCGAGCGAGCGCGGCGTCGAGCCGTTCCGGGTCGCGAAGAACGAGCTTCTCTCCGCCGTCGTGAAGATCTGGCCGACCACGATCGAGGCACTGAAGGCCGTCCCCGGGATGGAGGAGTGGCGCATCCGACTCTACGGGGACCAGATTCTGCGCGAGATCCGGCGCTTCGATCGCAACGGGACGAGCTGACTCGCGCCACTTTTTTGTGGCGTTCGCGCGTCTCCTCCGCGAAAAGTGCCCGGCCGTAGCTACTTAGGTCGAGCCTCTTTTTTGTGGCGGTGAATGTTCGGACTCAGCGAAAGTCCTCCGACCGAAACTTGTGCTTCGCCATGAGCCGCTGGAAGGCGGAGCGGAGCATGCCCGCCTCCTGAGCGGCCTTGGTCACGTTGCCCGCCGTGCGGCCGAGGATCTCCTCCACGAATTGCCGCTCGAACCGGTCGTTGAGAGCCTTCTTCGCCCGGCGGAAACTCGTTCCGTCCGTCGCGACCGGGAGCACGCTCCCCGATCCGCGCACGTTTTCCGGCAGATCGGCAAGTCCGAGGACCGGGCCGGCAGCGAGCGAGTGGGCCCGCTCGATCGCGTTCCTGAGCTCCCGGACGTTGCCCGGCCACGGATACTGCTCGAGCGCCGAGAGCGCCGCGTCGTCGAACTCCCGGATGTCCCGCGGAGCGGCCTTCTCGAAGGCGCGCAGGAAGTGGTGCGCGAGCACGGGGACGTCGGACCGGCGGTCGCGGAGCGGGGGAACGACGATCTGGATCACGTTCAGGCGGAAGTAGAGATCCTCGCGGAAGCGGCCCTCTCGGATCTCCTCGGTGAGGATCCGGTTGGTCGCGGAGATGACGCGGATGTCGAGAGTCCGGTACTCCGTGGTCCCGAGGCGCCGGACCTGGCGCTCCTGCAGCACGCGCAGGAGCTTCGCCTGGAGCGAGGGAGTGAGCTCGGCGATCTCGTCGAGGAAGATCGTTCCGCCGTCGGCGGTCTCGAGGAGGCCGGCCTTGTTCGCGACGGCGCCGGTGAACGCGCCCTTCTGATGCCCGAAGAGCTCGCTCTCGAGGATCGGCTCCGGGAGCGTCGTGCAGTCGATCGTGGCGAATCCGCGGTCGCGGCGCGGACTGTTGAAATGGAGGGCGCGGGCGACGAGCTCCTTGCCCGTTCCCGACTCGCCGGTGACGAGGATGTTCGCCTCGGTCGGCGCGACGCGGCGCACCTGCTCCAGCATCTGGAGAAGCGCCGGGCTCTGGCCCACGATCTCGTCGAACTTCGCGGTCTCCTGGAGCTGCCGGCGAAGGAACGCGTTCTGGCTGTGGAGGCTCTGCTTCTCGATCGCGCGGTCGACGGCCACGGTCAACTGGTCGGGCGAGAAAGGCTTCGTGATGTAGTCGTACGCGCCCTTCTTGATCGCCTCGATCGCGGTCTCGACGGTGGGGAATCCCGTGATGAGGATCACGAGGATCGCCGGATCGAGCCTCCGCACGCGCTCGAGAAGGTCGAGGCCCGTGAGCTCCGGCATCTTGAGGTCGGCGACGACGAGGTCGAACGGGGCCGCCTCGAGCCTCGAGATGGCGTCCGCCGCTCGCGCCGCGGTCTCGACCTCGTAGCCCCGGAGGCGCAGGATCCGGCGGCAAGTCTCGAGCATGTCCTCCTCGTCGTCGACGACGAGGATGCGACGCGCCGACGGGGAGCCTCGAACCGTCATCCATCACTCGAAAAGGGACTCGTGCGGGCCGGTGCGGAAACGATGACCGCGTCGCCTCGCGCGCGGAAGAGGCTAGCATGCGCCGCGCGGGCGCCGAATTGGCCTTGAAGTTGCGCCGCCCGCGTCGGGCGCTGCGCCGGGAGAGGCCTTTCGGGCTTGACTCCCGGGTCTCGGGCCCAATAATGCGTCGTCCCGTGCGGGTCCGTCCCGGCTCGTCCCGTCGCGCGGGACGCGGACTCGGAGTCGAGGCGCCGGCGCGCGATCTTCTTCCGCGCGCCGAGGGATGGCGGGACGTCGTTCGGCGAGCGCCGCCCGGGAGCGGCGCACTTCTGCCCGAGGAGCGAGTCTCGAGAGCGTGAGAGCGCCGAGTCCGTCGATCGAGGGAAGCGAGTCCGCAGTGACGCCGCCGGAAGTTCCCAGTGCGGGCCCCGATCCCGGGCTCCCGCCGGAGCCGATCGGCGAGCTCGTCGACGCGCCTCCGGCCGAGGAAGCGGCGCCGCCGCTCCGCTCCCAGGTCTTGCAGCTCTTTCTCTACCCCATGATGATCGCGGCCGTCGGCGTCGGGATCTTCTTCCTCTTCTGGTACTTGACGCACGAGCGCAAGACGTTCGACGAGTATCTCGAGGGCCTGAAGAGCCGGAGCGAGTCGCAGCGCTATCAGGCCGCCTACGATCTCGCGGAAGAGATCGCCCGCGAGGGTCCGGGCTTCGTCGGGCCGAAGGGGGCGGCGAAGCTCGCGGAAACGTTCTCCGGGGCGCGCGGCGAGCCGAAGCTCCGGCAGTACCTGGCCGCGGCGCTGGCGCGGCTCGCGGACCCGGTGAGCGTCCCGGCACTCCTCGAAGGGCTTTCGGACGAGGCGCTCGAGGTGCGCCTTTTCTCCTCCGCCGCGCTGGGACGCATCGGCGACGCGAGCGCGATCGGCGGTCTCGTCGCGGCGCTCGACGAGGACGAATCGAGCGAGGTGCGCGCCAACGTGGCGGCGGCCCTCGGAGCGATCGGCGACGCGAAGGCCGTGCCCGCGCTGGTGCGGACGCTCGGGGACGCCGATCCGATCACGAGGACTCAAGCGGCCGTCTCCCTCGCCTTCCTCGGCGATCGATCCGGCGTGCCGGCCCTCGTCGCCGCGCTCGATCGCGCCGTGCTCGACGGGAACGCGCGCCTCAAGACCGAGAGCGACAAGGAGAGCATGATGCGGAACGCGATCAGCGCCCTGGCGCAGATCCGTCCCGCCGAGGTGGAGCCCGTGATGCGGCGGGTCGCCGATAGCGATCCGAGCCTCGGGGTGCGTGCGGCCGCGCGGGAGTATCTCGAAGGCGGCGAAGCGGAACCGCCGCCGCGCGAGCCGGATCCGAGATGATCCGGCCGCGGGGATCGGGTCTCGCATTCCGTCCGAGTCACGAGAGGAAAGGGTAGTTCGAGATGTCGGACAAGGGCGCGAACATCAGTCCGGCTCCGCCGGTGCCGAAGCTTCCGTCGAAGGAAGAGCTCGCGGCCCGGCGCGCGGCCGAGGGGTTCGTCGTGCCTCAAAAGCATGAGGAAGGCGCGGAGGCTCACGCGGAGCCGGCTGCCGCGGAGCCATCCGTCGCGGAGCCGTCCGCGGCGGCCGCGCCGGCGGAGAGTGCGGCGAAGCCCGCTCCCGAGCCGGCGAAGTCGGCGTCTCCGGCCGCCGAGCCCTCGAAAGAGCCCGCCAAGCCCGCGGCGGCTCCGGCGCCGAAGCCCGCCGCGGCACCCGCGCCGAAGCCCGCGGCGGCGGGGGCGGCGGGGGCGGCAAAGCCCGCGGCGGCCGCGCCGGCAGCCGCGAAGCCCGCGCCCGCCGCGAAGCCCGCGCCCGCCGCGAAGCCCGCGGCCGCCGCGAAGCCGGCGGCCGCAGCGGCCGCGGCCAGGCCGGCCGCCGCGACGGCCACCGTCTCGCGCCGCGGCTTCGTGAGCTGGTTCTCGATCGGATGGACCGCGTTCTCGCTCGCGTCCGCGGGCGGCCTCGTCGGCCTCCTCCGCTTCCTCTTCCCGAACGTTCTCTTCGAGCCGCCGTCGAGCTTCAAGGCCGGATTCCCCGACGCGTTCGGCGTCGGCCAGGTGAACGAGGACTTCAAGGACAAGTTCGGCGTGTGGCTCGTCCGGAACGAGGAAGGGATCTACGCGCTATCGACGACGTGCACGCACCTCGGCTGCATTCCGAACTGGCTCGCGACCGAGGAGAAGTTCAAGTGCCCGTGCCACGGCAGCGGCTTCTACAAGACGGGGATCAACTTCGAGGGGCCCGCGCCGCGGCCGCTCGAGAGGTACCGGGTGGCGCTCGCCGAGGACGGCCAGGTCCTCGTGGACAAGACCCGGAAGTACCAGCAGGAGCTCGGCCAGTGGGCCGATCCCGAAGCGTTGCTCAAGCTGACGTGAGGGCTCCGCGACGCGTTCGCGGCCGCTGAGACCGAGACGACGGCAATCGGAGGTTCCCGAGCGTTCATGGCTCTGAAAAACGCACTCGACTCGTTCCGACAGGGCCAGGTCTGGAAGTCGATTTTCCGGCACGGCCCTCCGACCGATCGCCGCAACCGCGGCATGGTCGTCCTGTCGAACGTCTTCCTGCACCTGCACCCGATCAAGGCGCGCCGGTCGGGCATCAAGATGTCCTACACGTGGTGCATGGGAGGGCTCTCGTTCTTCATCTTCCTCGTCGAGGTGGTGACCGGGATCCTCCTGATGTTCTATTACCGGCCCACTCCCGAATACGCCTACAACGACATCCAGCAACTCGGGTTCGACGTGCCGCTCGGCATCATGCGGGAGGTGCACCGATGGGGCGCGCACGCCATGGTCATCAGCGTGTGGCTCCACATGTTCCGGGTGTTCATGACGGGTTCGTACAAGCCGCCGCGCGAGTTCAACTGGAACATCGGGGTCATTCTCCTCGTCCTCACGATGCTCCTCTCCTTCACCGGGTACCTCCTGCCGTGGGACCAGCTCGCGATGTGGGCGGTCACGGTCGGATCGAACATGGCTCGCGCGACGCCGTTCCTCGGCCACGAGGGTCCCGGCGCCGCTCTCCTCAACATCGGCGGCATCCCGCTCATCACGCCCGCGAGCGACGTCCGCTTCGCGCTCCTCGGCGGGCGCTTCGTCGGAGCGGCGACCCTGCTCCGCTTCTACGTGCTGCACTGCGTCGCGATTCCGTTCATCGCCGTCATCCTGATGGCCGTGCACTTCTGGCGGGTCCGGAAGGACGGCGGCATCAGCGGGCCGCTGTGAGCCGCGGGAGGAGCTGAGCGAACCGATGGAAGCCTTCAAGGAGCTCGTCAACCACGCCACGGGGCCGACCACGTTCTTCATCGTGTCGGTCCTGGTCGTGGTGCTCGGTCTCGTCTTCGTGAAGCAGGTGACGCGGCCCTTGTTCGGGCTCGGGATGCTCGCGGGCTCGATCGCATTCGTCGCGATCGCCGCCACGGATCCGAATTTCGCGAGCATCATCTCGAAGCCGGACAACGTCCCGATCCTCATGCTCCTCGGATCGGTGGGCTTCTTCACGTGGTACTCGCTGCGGCGCGGCGTCGTCAACGACGGAAGGCGCGACCGCGGCGACGATCTGCTCGAGGTCGCGGCGGGCAAGGCCGACAAGTCGACGTTCGTGTGGCCCGACCTCGTCTACACCGAGCTGATCGCGATGGTGGTGGGGAGCGTCCTCCTCATCGTGTGGTCGATCTTCCTCAAGGCGCCTCTCGAGCCTCCGGCCAACCCGACGAAGGCGCCGAACCCGAGCAAGGCGCCGTGGTACTTCCTCGGATTGCAGGAGATGCTCGTCTACTACGACCCGTGGATCGCGGGCGTGCTCCTGCCGACGTTCATCATCGTGGGTCTCATGGCGCTTCCCTACATCGACGTGAACCCGCGCGGCAACGGTTACTTCACGTTCAAAGAGCGGAAGTTCGCGATCTCGATGTTCCTCTTCGGGTTCATCGTGCTCTGGACGCTCCTCATCCTCCTCGGCACGTTCCTCCGCGGCCCGAACTGGAATTTCTTCGGACCGTTCGAGTTCTGGGATCCGCACAAGGTCGAGCCGCTCGTGAACGTGAACCTCTCCGAGATCATCTGGGTGAAGTTCCTCGGGACGAGGCTGCCGACGAACCCGCTCGTGCGCGAGTCGTTCGGGTTCGTCGCGGTCATTCTGTATCTGGTTGCGCTGCCGCCGCTCTTCGCGAAGACGCTCTTCAAGCGGTACTTCGTCGAGATGGGGTTCGTCCGATACAACATCCTCATGAACCTCTTCCTCATGATGATGAGCCTTCCGGTGAAGATGTTCCTCCGCTGGGCCTTTAACTTGAAGTACATCGTGGCCATCCCCGAGGTCTTCTTCAACATTTGACGGGAGCCGGGCTTCATGGCAACGCCGCACGAGCCGTATCCCGACGCGATCTACAGGACGCGCTCCCTCAACCGCGCGTTCGCGATCTCCAGCGTGGCCCTCCTCGTCTCCATCGGAGGGATGATCTGGCAGGACTACGACCGCGAGTGGAAGCGGATCCAGCGCGAGGCGAACTCCCTCGAGGTCGCGAAGACCGAGAAGGAGATCGAGGCCGCGCTGACAGAGGACGAGCAGAGCGCGCTCCTCGATCTCGACAAGAAGATCGCCGAGGTGAGCGCGCGGATGGAGCGCGAGGGCTCCGGCCTTTCCGGCATCGAGAGCCAGATCGCGGCCCTGAAGAGCGAGCGGTACGCCCTCGATCTCAACTTCAAGAACGCGAAATCGTTCCTCGACGTGGCCAAGTACAGGCACGAAATGTCCCTCGTGGGCGACGGCGACGTCGCGGACACGACCGCGCACCTCGAATCCGTTCGAGCCGAGTTCTCCCGCCGCGACCAGGAGATGAAGACGATCGAGGATCGGATCGCGCGGCTCGAGGCCCAGGTGACGGAAATCGAGGCGCGCCGGAAGGCGCTCGCGACCGAGAAGACCGCTCTCGCGAGCCAGAGGACTCGGCTCGAAAAGCGGCTCGAGAGCATCAAGCCGGGCGGCATCCGGGAGTTCCGGAACCTCCCCGTTCTCGACTTCGTGGCGCCCTCGATCCAGGTGAAGCAGATCGTCGTCGAGGACCTCTACGACAACTACAACTTCGCCAGTGTCCGCAAGGTCGACCGCTGCATCACCTGCCACGCGTTCATCGACAAGACCGGCTACGAGGAGGCGCCGCAGCCGTTCCGCACGCATTCTCGCCTCGACCTCTACCTCTCCAGCACGTCCCCGCACGGCATCGAGAAGTTCGGCTGCACGTCCTGTCACGACGGCCGAGGCTGGGCGACGGACTTCAACAAGGCGTGCCACACCCCGCGCGACTCGGCTCAGAAGAAAGAGTGGGAGGAGAAGTACGGGTGGCACCCCGACCACTGGTGGGAGAAGCCCATGCTCCCGTCCCAGTACGTCGAGGCGTCCTGCTACAAGTGCCACAAGAACCAGGTCGAGATCGACGGCGCTCCGAAGCTCACGGCCGGCCGATACCTCTTCGAGCAATCCGGCTGCTTCGGGTGCCACAAGGTCCAGGGCTTCGAGGACATGAAGAAGGCGGGCCCGAACCTGACCCATCTCGCGTCGAAGACGGACACGACCTGGGTCGCGAAGTGGCTGGACGACCCGCGCGCGTTCAAAGCTCACACGCGCATGCCGAGGTTCTGGGGCCTCGACAACACGAGCTCGGCGGAGGACCTTCCGCTCAACGCCGCCGAGATCAACGCGGTGGCGACCTTTCTCATGTCGAGCTCGACGGGACTCGAGCTCGAGAAGTCGCTCGTCGGCGGGGAGCCGGGCCGCGGCGAGGCGCTGGTCGAGAAGGTCGGCTGCCTTGGATGCCACCGGCTCCCGGGCGCCGACGGGGAGGCGAGCGACTTCGGCCCGCCTCTCGAGAACCTCGGCAGCAAGATCCAGAAGGGCTGGCTCTACGACTGGCTCCGGGACCCGCAGCGCTACCATCCCGAGACGCGGATGCCGAGCCTCCGGCTCTCCGAGCAGGAGGCCGCGGACATCGAGGCCTACCTCCTGTCGCTCCGCGACCGCGAGTGGGAAGCGCGCGAGGCGCCGCGCACGGACCCGGCGGTCCTCGACCGGCTCGTGGTCGATTTCTTCGCGAAGAAGCAGCCGCTCGACGAGGCGCGCGCGTCGGTCTCGCGGATGTCGCACGAGGAGAAGAACCTCTACCTCGGCGACAAGATCGTGAACCGCTACGGCTGCTTCGGATGCCACGTCATCCCCGGATTCGAGAAGGCCCAGAACATCGGGACCGAGCTGACCGAGGAGGGGGCGAAGGACGTCGCGCGGCTCGACTTCGGCTTCATCGGAATCCACGACGGCGAAAACGTCGATCCGCCGACCGAGGATCCGATCGAGATCACGCGCCACGACTGGTTCCGGCAGAAGCTCAAGAACCCGCGCATCTTCGACCGGAAGAAGGTGAAGGCGCGGGACGAGAAGCTGAAGATGGGCTACTTCGGCTTCTCGGACGAGGAGGTCGAGCGCCTCGTGACGTTCCTCCTCGCCCTCGTGAAGGAGCCGATCCCGCTCCACATGACGCAGCATCTGGCGGGCGACAGGAGGCTCGTCGAGGCGGGCGCTCGCGTGATCCGCGACTACAACTGCAAGGGTTGCCATCAGTTCGACCTCGACGCGCTGCGCGTCGAGGCCGAGGTGACCGACAAGTCGGGGCGCACGGCGACGGAGTCGGTCTGGGCGCGCGGCCTCGGCAACTGGGTCCTCGACGAGGACACGGGCGAGGACGCGATGAGCTTCGTCTGCTGGAAGCCGGTCCCGAAGCTCGAAAAGGTGCCGAGCGACCCGCTCTACGTCACGAAGGAAGAGGTCGAGATCTACGAGCCCGCCGAGCGCGGCACGATCGTGCCGCTCCTCGTGAAGCGGTACCAGGACGAGAAGGGGATGGGGCCGGAGGCGCGGTCCTACGCGCCGCCGGTCCTCGTCGGCGAGGGGAAAAAGGTGCAGTCGGCGTGGCTCTTCCAGTTCCTGCGGGCGCCGGTGACGCTCCGGCCGTGGCTCGAGGTCCGGATGCCGACGTTCCCCTTCTCCGACTCCGAGCTGAACGACCTCGTGGCGTACTTCGCGCTCCGCGACGGCGAGCCGTTCCCGTTCGAGTCGATCCCCGAGCGCGAGCCGGCCTACCTCGCCGAGATGGAGCGGACGCACGGGCGGTACTTCGAGACCGCCGAGGCGCTCTTCAACGACAAGGACGTCAACTGCGTGTCGTGCCACGTGCGCGGCTCGATCACGCCCGAGGGAGATCCCGCCGGCTGGGCGCCCGACCTCGCCCGGGCGAAGGAGCGGCTGTCGCCGCGCTGGATCCGGGAGTGGCTGAAGAACCCGCAGGAGGTCCAGCCCGGCACGAAAATGCCGAGGTTCCCGTGGGGCGAGACCTACCCCGGCGCCTTCGCCGGCGACGCCGCGGCGCAGATCGAGGCGATCAAGGACTACCTCATGAACATGCCGGAGCCCGACGGGGCGCGGACGTTGCCGGATTGACCGGCGGATCCGCGGCGCGATTATTGCGAGGCTCAACGAGACGCTCTCATATGCGAAAACGGGGGGCGGAAAACCCGAACCCCAGAGTGAAAGGAAGAAACATGAGCCGACCCACCAAGCGATTCTTGAGCTCGAGCGCGCTCGTCGCGGCGCTCGCGGCGGGCCTCGTCTGCTGCGGCGACGGCGGCGTCAACGCCGCGCCCGAGCCGAACGCCGCCGCGGACGCGTCGCCCGAGCCCGAGCCGCCGGCCCCCGAGGGCGGCAAGTACGAGGTCGCGGCCGTTTCGAACGGCGGAACTCTGACCGGGACGGTGACCTGGCAGGGACCGGTGCCGGACAAGAAGACGATCGCCGTGACGAAGGACGGCGAGACTTGCGGCCACGAGAAGCCGAACCAGGAGATCCTCGTCGGCGCGAACAAGACGCTGAAGAACGCGGTCGTCTCGATCGACGGCATCAAGTCGGGCGAGGCGTTCAAGGCCGACGCTCCGATCGTCTTCGACCAGAAGGAATGCCTCTTCCTCCACCACGTGGCGGTCGTCCCGACCGGCGCGACGCTCGACGTCCGGAACAGCGACGACATCCTCCACAACACGCACTTCAACGCGGTGAAGAACAAGGGCGAGAACTTCGCCATCCCGGCCGGAAAGAGCAACTCCTACACGGTGAAGTCCGCCGAGACGATCAAGGTGACCTGCGACATCCATCCGTGGATGTCCTCGTGGGTGATCGTCCGGGACAATCCGTACTTCGCGGTGACGGACGAGAACGGCAAGTACACGATCAAGAACGTCCCGCCCGGGACGTACAAGGCGAGCGTGTGGCAGGAGACGGTGGGGAAGGGCGGCGTCAAGCCGGTCGACGTGGAGATCAAGGCCGGCTCGGACACGACGCAAAACTTCGACTTGAAGCCGCGCAATCCCTGATCGATCGACCCGACTCCGTCTTCGCGAGCCCCGCGGCGAGCGCCGCGGGGCTCGTTCGATGGCGGGGGAGGCGGCTGCGCGGAGCGGACCCGCAGGAAAACCACGCATGCGATTGCCGATCGGCCCGGCTATGGCCGCGCCGTCTCTCGCCGCGGCGGCGGCCGTGACGGCCGTCGTCCTGGCGGAGCGCCTCGACAAAAAGCCCTCGGGCGCGGTTCCGAGCGCGGCGCCGCCCGCGACGCACGGCTCGGTCCGAGACTTTCACTTGAATTCACCAGCGAAACGGGGCGAGAGCTTCGTCATCCCGGCCGGGAAGCGCGACGTCTACCGCGTGATGACGAAGGAGACCGTCAAGGTGACTTGCGACGTTCATCCCTCGAGCTCGGCGCCGGTGATCGCGCGGCGCGACCCGTGCATCGCGGTGACGGACGAGGCCGGCCGGTGCGCGATCGAGAACGTCCCGCCCGGCCGGTATCCGGTCGCGGTGTGGCAGGAGACCGTGGGAAAGTCCGGCGCGCGCTCGGCCGAGGTCGAATTCCGGGCCGGCGAGAGGGCCGCGTGCGACGTCGAGGTCCGGCCGAGAGGATGACCGAGCGCGTCGCGCTCGTCGCCATGGCCGCGATCGGCGCCGTGGCGATCTTGGGCTGTCGGAACGAGCAGTCCCGCGACGTCGCTCGCGGCGAGGAGATCTTCTTCGGGCGCGGAAAGTGCGCGTCGTGCCACGCGGTCGCGGGGCGCGGGAGCGGGGTGCGCGGCCCGGCGCTCGACGGGATCGGCGCGAAGGCCGCGGAGCGCGAGCCCGGCGACCCGGGAGCGTTCCTCGTGCGGTCGCTCGTCGATCCGATGGCCGACGTCGCGGAGGGGTTCGCGCCCATCATGCCCGACGTGTCGCGCGCGCCGATCGCGCTCGAGCCGGACGCGATCGAGGCGGTCGTCCGATACCTGCTCTCGCTCGGCGGCGACCCGCGCTCACTGGCGGCGCTGCCCGACGAGACCCGCGGACCGGAGCGCGTGATGTCCGTCGAGCCCGAATTCGCCCGCGGCGGCGACGTCACGAGGGGGCGCGAGATATTTCGCGATCTCGTCGGACCGGCCCGGTGCGTCGCCTGCCACGGCCTCGAGCCGGGCGGGAGCGAGATCGGGCCGGACCTCCGCGACATCGCCGCGATCCAGCCTCCCGACTACATTCGCGCGGCGGTGCTCGAGCCCAATCGGGAGATCGTCACGGGGTACCACCAGACGATCGTCGTGACGACCGACGAGCGCGTCCTCATCGGCATCGTCCGGAACGAGGCGCCGGACGGATTCGATCTCGTCGTCCGGACGACCGCCGTCGACACCGAGACGCTCCGAATCGGGGCCGACGAGGTCGCCGAGCGTGCGCCGGGCCAGCTCTCGATCATGCCCAATAACTATTCGGATCTTCTCTCCCCGGAGGAGCTTCGCGATCTCTTCGCGTTCCTCCTGTCGCTCCGGGGGGAGTGACCGCGACGTTCGCGCGCGGTTCTTGACCGTCGGTGCGCTCGCGCCTATCATTCCCGGCCTCAAGTTTGCTAACGGCGGCCGCCGGGCTCGGGCCGCCGGCAAGACGTCGCATCGCGAGCGCCCGGGAGCAGGCGTCTTTGACCCGAAGGCCTCGCGGCGGACTCTTTCGGGCGGTGCTCCTCGACGGGCGAGAGCGAAGACGAGTCTCCCGTCGTTGGCAGAAAGGACCGTCCGCGCGGGGGCGGCGGCGATTCTCACGGAGGTGTGCCTGACGCCGGCCGGCCGCAACCGAACTCGGACGCCGCGCTTGAACGCGGCGCCCGACGGCTGTCATCGGAAGCCGTGGAAGGGCCCCAGCTTTTTTTGCGAGATGATGAGGAGAGCTCAGGGTTGAAGACTCGACTGATGCGCGGTCTTCTCGGAGTCGTCCCGCCCGTGCTGTTCGTCGCCGCGGCTCTCGCGGGGTGCGACGCCCGGCCGGCGCGAATCGAGTCGTTTCCCCTCTCCCCGGAGTCCGAGCAGCGCCCTCCGGACGTCCGCGCGTCGATCGCGAAGGCCATGGAGGCCTACTTCGGAACTCCCGTCTCCCCGAAGGTCCCGAAGAACGAGGTCGTGACCGGCGAGCGGCTCCTCGCGGGAGGCGACCACTATCGGAGGCTCTGCCTTCACTGCCACGGACTCGCCGGGGACGGCGCCGGACCGACGGCGGCGTTCCTGCAGCCCCGGCCGCGCGACTATCGGCTCGGGACGTTCAAGTTCACGTCGACGGCGCCGGACGTGAAGAAGCCGACGCGGTCCGACCTCATGAAGACACTGAAGGGCGGCATCATGTACACGTCGATGCCGGCCTTCGGACTCCTCGACGACGAGACGCTCGAGTCGCTCGTCGACTACGTCGTTTTCCTCTCGATGCGCGGCCAGTTCGAGAAGTTCCTCAACGTCGATTATGAGGAGGACCCGGAGTTGTTCGACATCGACTCCATGGCCGAGAGCGACAAGGACCTCGTCGTCTCCCGCTGGGACGAGACGACCGAGTCCGTGGTCGCGCCCACCGTGAAGCCGCCGGAGGACGTGGGCGCGTCGATCGCGCGCGGAAAGGACCTCTACCTCGACAAGAAGCTCCAGTGCCTCTCCTGCCACGGCGAGACCGGTCGGGGTGACGGCGCGGGCACGGACCTTTTGAAAGACGACTGGGGCTTCAAGATCGTCCCGGCGGATCTCACGAAGGGCATCTACCGCGGCGGGAGCCGGCCGAAGGACCTCTGGCTCCGGATCTACTCGGGCGTGAAGGGCACGCCCATGCCGGCGTTCAACGGCGCGCTGACGCCGGAGCAAATCTGGGACGTCGTCAACTACGTGAGGAGCCTCGCCGAGCCGTCCACGAACTGACGGTGGGCGGCCGCTCCCGGACGACGGGAGGGCGAGGCCTGGTCTCGAGTCGCTTCATCGAGGGAGACCGTGCGAAAGATCTGGAGCCTTTTGTTCCTGCTGGTGCCGATCATGGGAGTCGGCATGTTCGCGATGGCGCCATCGAGCGGCTGGTGGATGCCGAAGGGCGCCTCCACGTACGCCGCCGACATCGACCACCTCTTCAACCTCATCCTCGGCATCACCGGCGTCGCGTTCGTCCTCACGCAGGGCGCGCTCGTCTATTTCCTCTGGCGCTATCCCGACGCCGAGGGGAGGACCGCGACCTACGCGCACGGCAATCACCGCATCGAGATGATCTGGACCGTCATTCCGGCCGCGATTCTCGTTTTCATCGCCTTCTACCAGTTTGGATCGTGGAAGGACATCAAGTTCAGGAAGATCTTCGCGGGAGAAGGGACGTCTCCCATGTTCGAGGTTGTCGCCGGCCAGTTCGAATGGCGCTTCACGTACCCCGGCAAAGACGGAAAGCTCGGGACGGCCGACGACGTCCACTCGCTGAACGAGTTCCACGCGCCGGTCGGCAAGAAGGTCGTCTTCGATCTCAAGTCACGCGACGTTCTTCACAGCTTCTTCATACCCCGCTTCCGCATCAAGCAGGACGCCGTCCCCGGCATCACGATCCCGGTTTGGTTCGAAGCCACCGAGGAGGGCGATTTCGAGCTCGTCTGCGCGGAGCTGTGCGGATGGGGGCACTACAAGATGCGAGGGATGGCTCACATCGTGAGCGAGGCGGCGTTCAACGACTGGCTCGAGAAGACCAAGGCCGCGGAAGAGGTGTTTGAATAATGAGCACGGCCGCGACGGCGGTGGCTCCGGGCGCCCACGCCCACGCCACCCACCATGAGATGGGTTTCTTCCGCAAGTACGTTTTCGCGACCGATCACAAGGTCATCGGCATCCAGTTCCTCTTCACGACGCTGATCTTCTTCGCGCTGGGCGGGCTCCTCGCGATGGCGATCCGGTGGCAGCTCGCCTGGCCGTGGACGGAGATGCCGGTGATCGGGAAGATGCTCTTCCCGGACGCGGCGCGCCAGATCTCGCCCGAGTTCTACACGATGCTGTTCACGATGCACGCCACCGTGATGATCTTCTTCGTGATCATCCCGATGCTCGCGGGGGCGTTCGGGAACTTCTGCATCCCGCTCATGATCGGCGCGCGCGACATGGCGTTCCCGACGCTGAACATGATGTCGTACTGGTTCATGTGGCCGGCGTTCATCATCATGCTCGCGAGCTTCTTCGTCGAGGGCGGAGCGGCATCGGCGGGCTGGACGTCCTACCCGCCACTCGCGTCGGTCCCGAGCGCGGCGCCGGGCTCGCAGGGCGGCCAGACCCTCTGGCTCGCGAGCCTCCTGTTCGTCGGCGTCAGCTCGCTCATGGGGTCGATCAACTACATCACGACGATCGTCAAGCTGCGCGCGCCGGGCATGAAGATGTTCCGGATGCCGATGACCGTCTGGGCCCTCTTCATCACGGCCATCCTGCAGGCGTTCGCGCTTCCGGTCCTGACCGCGGCGCTGTTCATGCAGCTTCTCGATCGCCTGGCGCACACCGGGTTCTTCGTTCCGCGAGACTGGGTCGTCGGCAACGTCCCGGTCCAGGGCGGAGGAGGGCAGCCGATACTCTGGCAGCACCTCTTCTGGTTCTACTCGCACCCCGCCGTGTACATCATGATCCTCCCGGCGATGGGGATCGTCTCGGACGTGGTGGCGACGTTCTCGCGGAAGCCGCTCTTCGGCTACAGGCCCATGGTGTACGCGATCGCGGGCATCGCCGGCCTCGGGTTCATCGTGTGGGGCCACCACATGTTCCAGAGCGGCATGAACCCCGCGATGGGAATGACCTTCATGGTCTCGACGATGCTCATCGCGCTTCCGTCCGCGATCAAGACGTTCAACTGGCTCGGGACCATCTGGAGAGCCCGGATCCAGTTCACGTCGGCGATGCTCTTCGCGCTCGGTTTCGTTTCCATGTTCATCATCGGCGGCCTCTCCGGGATCTTCATGGCCGCGACGCCGGTCGACATCTACATCCACGACACCTACTTCATCGTGGGGCATATTCATTACGTCCTGTTCGGCTCGAGCATGCTCGGCATCTTCGCCGGGATCTACTACTGGTTCCCGAAGATGTTCGGGAAACGGATGAACGAGAAGCTGGGGAAGATCCACTTCTTCCTCTCGTTCATCACGCTCAACGCCACGTTCTACGCCATGCACGTTCTCGGCACCGGGGGCATGCCGCGCCGGCTCGCCGATCCGTTCCAGTACGAGTACCTGGAGCCGCTGCGCAGCCTCAACACGTTCGTCACCTACAGCGCGTTCGCTCTCGGCCTCTCCCAGGTCCTCTTCGTCGTCAACTTCCTGGGAAGCCTCGCCTTCGGGAAGCGGACGGGCGAGAAGAACCCGTGGCACGCGAACACGATCGAGTGGACGACGCCGTCTCCGGCGCCGCACGGCAACTTCGAGGAGATCCCGACCGTGTACCGGGGCCCGTACGAGTACAGCGTGCCGGGGGAGGGGCGTGATTACTCTCCGCAGACCGAGCCGCTCGGGACGACCGCTGCGGGAGCCCACCGCTGAGCGATGGGCGGAATGAAGAAGCCTGAATCGCGGTCGGCGGCGGCTGCTGCGGCGGCGGCCTCGGGCGACGCCGGCGCGCTCGTCCGCCGCCTCGCGTGCGCGACGGCCGGGACCACGTTCGTGCTCGTTCTGGCCGGCGCGCTCGTCACGAGCAAGGACGCCGGGCTCGCCGTGCCGGACTGGCCGACGACCTACGGATACAACATGTTCACCTTCCCGCCCTCGAGGATGGAGGGCGGAATCCTCTACGAGCACAGCCACCGGCTCCTCGGCGCGGCGGTCGGCCTCCTCACCTTCGGGCTCGCGATCGCGGTGTTCCGGCGCGAGAGGCGGAAGTCGATCCGGGCCCTCTCGGCCGCGGCGGCCGCGGGAGTCGTCGCGCAGGGCGTGCTCGGCGGGCTCCGGGTGATCCGGCTCGACATCGACCTCGCCGTCCTGCACGGCGCGGTGGCGCAGGCGTTCTTCGCGCTCGTCGCGACGATCGCCGTCTTGACGCGGCCGGCTCTCCGCCGGTGCGCCGCGCCGGGCGGCCGCGCGCCGGATCCCGCGCGGCTTCGGTCCCTCGCGGTCGCGAGCGCGGCCCTCGTCTACGCGCAGATCGTGGCGGGCGCCCTGCTCCGGCACCGCGGGGCGCGCCTCGACGTGCACCTGGGCCTCGCGCTCGTCGTCTCGGCGGCGGTCGGATCGCTCGCGCTCCGCGCCGCCCTCGCGCGGCCCCTCGACGCCCCATCCCTCCGGCCGCTCCGTGCGTTCGCGCTCGCGGCCGGCGCGCTTCTCGTTCTCCAGCTCTTCCTCGGGCTCGGCGCGTACGCGACGACGTTCGCTCCCGCGGGAACGGAAGCGGGCGGCGCACTCGAGGTCGGCCTCACGGTCGCGCACGTCGCGGTCGGGGCGCTCCTCTTCGCGACGTGCGTGTCGGCCGCGGTGCTCGCGTTCCGCCTTCTCGATCGACCCGCGCGAAGGGCCCGGCGGACGGAGGCGCTCCGCGCAGCGGAGGGGGCGGCATGAAGGCCCTCCCGTGCGCCGCGGCGGCCGACTTCCCGCGGGAGCGGGCGTCCCTCCGCGACTACGTCGAGCTCACGAAGGCGCGGATCGCCGTGCTGGTCGTCGCGACGGTCGCCGTGGGGGCGTTCGCCGCCGCGCGCGGCGCCGCCGATCCGCTCACGCTCCTCCACGTTGCGGCCGGCACCGCGCTCCTCGCGGCCGGGTCGAGCGTGCTCAATCAACTGATCGAGCGGGACACCGACGCGAAAATGGTCCGGACCGAGTCTCGTCCCGTCGTCACGGGCCGCGTCTCGGCGCGGGAGGCGCTCGTCTTGGGCGTCATGCTGGCGTCGGCGGGGGCCGCGTGGCTCTTCCTCGGGGTCAATGTGCTTTCCGGCGCCCTCGGCGTCGCGACGCTCGCGCTCTACGTCGGCGCCTACACGCCGCTCAAGACTCGGACGCCGCTCTGCACCATCGTCGGCGCCGTTCCGGGAGCGATGCCGCCCCTCATCGGATGGGCGGCCGTCGCGGGCCGGCTCGAGCCGGAGGCGTTCCTCCTCTTCGCGACGGTCTTTCTCTGGCAGTTTCCTCACTTCCTCGCCATCGCGTGGATGTATCGCGACGACTACGGGCGTGCCGGGCTCGCGATCATCACGACCCGAGACGCGACCGGCGCCATGACCGCGCGGCAGATGCTCGCCTACGGGTTGGTGCTCGTTCCGGTGAGCGTCGCGCCGGCGCTGGCGGGCCTCGCCGGCCCGATCTACTTCGCCGGAACGCTCGCAGCGTCCGTCCTTTTCCTCACGCTCTCGTGCGCCTTCGCCCTCCGCGCGACGCGCGCGCGGGCGCGAGTCTGCCTCTACGGCTCGCTCGTGTATCTTCCCGTCGTCCTCACCCTTCTCATGGTCGACCTCCGGGTTTGACAGGAAACAGGAATCGAGGCTTCACCGCGCCATGGACCACGCCGCAGCACTGCCCTCGACGACGAGCGGGCCGCCCATCCCGACGGGGAAGTTCGCCATGTGGCTCTTCCTCGCGACCGAGATCATGTTCTTCGGGGCCTTCATCGGCTGCTATCTCCTGTTCCGCGACGCGGCGGCCCCCGGCAACTGGCCCGACAGCCGGCACGTCCTGAATCCGAACATCGGGGCGCTCAACACGTCGGTGCTCCTCCTCTCGAGCGTCTTCGTGGTGCTCGCGCTCCAGCTCGTCGGGGCGGGCCACCCGAAGAAGGCCGGCCAGTACCTCGTCGCCACGCTCGCGCTCGGCCTCACGTTCCTCCTCGTGAAGGTGTTCTTCGAGTACATCCCGAAGCTCACGCTTCCGGAGAACGGTGACAGGAGCCACTACTTCTTCCCCGGGCGCGTCGACGAGACGCTCATTCCCGGCGGGAATCTGTGGTCGTCGCTCTACTTCATGCTGACGGGATTCCACGCTCTCCACGTCGTCGGCGGGCTCATCATGCTGTCCATCCCCACGGTCAAGTCGCTGCGTGGCCGCTACGGCCCGGAGAAGGCGGGGCAGCTCGAGAACATGGGGCTCTACTGGCACTTCGTGGATCTCGTCTGGATCTTCCTCTTCCCGATGCTCTACCTCATGGCGCCCCCGGGCGGGGCGGCTCACTAGAGAGAGTCCTCGATCCGAACCGTTCGGTGTTCGAAATTGCGAATCGGCTTGAGCATTTGCTCGGCCGGCGATGAAGCCCGCCGGGCGCCGCGCGCACGCGCGACTCCCGGGTCGGGTCGATGCCGGCCGTCGTAAGGAGACCGCGCGACATGTCCTCGTCATCGTCCGCCGCGCCCCAACGGGCCGACGTCCACGCGGGCCCGCACTTCAACGCGTGGGCCGTCCTGATCGCGCTCGTCGTCCTCACGGCCGTCTCCTGGCTGAGCGAGGTCGTCAACGTCGGGCCTCCCCTCGGCACCGTCCTGATCTACGGAGTCGCCATCGCCAAGGCCCTGTGCGTGCTCGGATTCTTCATGCACCTCAAGTACGAGAAGGGCTGGAAGTGGGTGCTGATCGTCCCGCCGCTCGTGATGGCGATCCTCCTGGTCTTCGCCCTCGTTCCGGACATCGTCTTCCACACGCACTGACGGCGATGCCGAGCCCGCGCTGCCGCAAGATCGTGGTTCCGGCCGTCCTCCTCGCGGCGGTCGTCGCCGCGGGGTGCGGAAGCGACGCGTCGGCGCCCGCCGCACGTCCCGTCCCGGACTTCTCGCTCGTCGAACGGAGCGGCCGCACGATTTCGCTCGCGGATCTCCGCGGCCGCGTCTGGATCGCGAATTTCATCTTCACCCGCTGCACCGGACCGTGCCCGCGGACCACGGCGTCGATGGCCCGGCTCGCATCCGAGATCCGCTCGCCCGACGTCCGCTTCGTCTCCGTCACCGTCGATCCCGCCCACGACACGAAAGAGGTCCTGTCGGCCTACGCCGCGAGCTACGGCGCTGACTCCGAGCGCTGGCTCTTCCTCACGGGAACGGAGGAGGATATCGTCGCGCTCTGCCGCGACGGATTCCGCCTCGGCGTCGCGGCCGCGCCTCCCGGCGAGGCCGCGCCCGGCGCCGAGGTCGCCCACAGCACGCGGTTCGCGGTCGTCGACCGCGACGGGACCATCCGCGGCTACTTCGACGACGAGGACGAGGAGTCAATGCTCCGGCTCCGCGAAACCGTGGCCGGCCTCCTTTAGCGCGAGCGACCGCGAACGATGCCGCCGAGCGTCGCCGACACGCCCGTTTTCCCCGCGCTCAACGCGACGCTCAACGGAGCCGCGGCCGTGCTGCTCCTGCTGGGGCTCGTCTTCATCAAGAGAAAAAACGTCGCGGCGCACCGGGCGTGCCTCCTGGGGGCGCTCGGTGTGTCGGCGGCGTTCCTCGTTTCGTACCTCTGGTACCACGCGAATTACGGATCGCGGGGCTTCGAGGGGAAGGGGTGGATTCGGCCCGTCTACTTCACGATACTCTTCTCCCACACGGCGCTCGCCGCCGCGGTCGTTCCGCTCGCCCTCGTGAGCGCGAGGCGCGGGCTGCGCGGGGACGTCGAGCGCCACCGCCGCGTGGCGAGGTATGCATGGCCGATCTGGATGTACGTGTCGGTGACGGGCGTCGTGATCTACTTCATGCTGTACCGGCTCGCGCCGTGAAGCGGCCGGTGCGGCGGCTCCTCTCGCGCCTGTCTTTCGCGCTCCTCTTTTTCGCCGCGGCCGCGGGCGCGGCGTTCGCCTGACCGAAGTGCGCCGAGGCGGTCGCCTCGCAGGCGGGCCCCGAGGCGCGCCAGATCCGCGGGTACTTCTGGAGCATCCTCGCGATGGTCTCGATGCCGTTTCTCCTCACGGGCGGCATCATCCTCTACCTGGTTCACGCGAGCCGGAGGGGGAGCCGCGCGGCCCGGACCCCATGAGCACGGCGGGCCGGCTCGTCTTTGCGTTGGCCTCCGCCTCGGTCCTTCTTGCGGCCGCGGGCTGCGACGGCGGCGGGTCCAACGAGGTGAAGCCGTTCCTCGTCGCTTTTGTGCCAGGAACCGCCGAGGTCGTCTCGGTGAACCTGAGGCGCGCGGCCGACGTCGCCGTCGAGGATCGCTTTGCCGTCGGCGCGGGGTTCGACGGCCTCGTCTCCGCGCCGCCGCGCGTGGACGGACTCGTCTTCGATCGCGAGACGGGCACGATCGGCATCGTCGATCTCGCGAATCTGTCCGCGATCCGCCTCGCCGCAATCCTCCCCGGAGCGGCCCCGTTCGAGCCTGACGGGGCCGTCGCGCCGGCCGCGGGACCCTTCTTTCTCGTGCACGACGCCGATCTCTCGCAATTTGCCTCCGTCGACGCGCTGGATCCTTCGAGCCCGGTTCTGGGCGGAGAGGCGAGCCTCGAGGGCGGCGCGGCCGGCGCGGTGCCGGACCCGCTCGGAGCGTTCGTCCTCCTCCTCCCGCGCGGCGAGCCCGGCTCGGTCGCGATCTACGACTTCGCCTCGTCGAAAAGCCCGCTCCGCGTTCTCGCTTCTCCGGTCGACGGAGCGCTGGCGGGGCTCGCGTTCTCGCGCTACTCCGACGACGTCGCGATCGCGGTCGACTCGGACGGGACGGGAGTCGTGACCTTCGGCGTCGCCGCGGCGCGCGAGGGCGGGCCGATCGAAGCGGGGCTCGTCTCCCTGCCGGGCGGCGACGCTCCGGTCGCGTTCGCGACGTTCCACGCATCACCGACCATCGTCGTCGCCGGAGCGTCCGGGACGCTCTACCTCGTCGACGCGGCCGATCCGCTTCTCCCCGTCGTGGTCGGCGCATTCGACGGACGGGTCGCGCCGGAGACCCCGGCGCTCGACGTCGCTCCCGACGACTCGATCGTCTCGATCGCAGGGCCGTCGGCGGGAAGCCTGCGTTTCTTCGAGCTCGTCGGGCCGGGCGCCGCAATGCCGCGGCTCGCGGGGACGTTCGAGCTCGGCGCCGAGATCGGCGACGCGGGCTTCGCGACGGGCGGAAACTCCGCGGCGTGGGCGAGCCGGCGGCTCTTCTACGTCGCGACCGGCGGGAGCGCCCTCGCGATCGCGGACCTCTCGTTCGATCTCGGGGGTGCGAAGCTCTCGCCTGCGATCGGGTACTCGACCCTTCGGAGCCGGGTGCTCTACGACTCGAAGCGCGGCGCGGTTCTCGTCGGCCTCGACTCCTCGGGGAGGGTGATCCGCTACGGGCTCTACGACGCGCGGGGCCCGGAAGCGATCACGTCGGAGGATCTGGGCTTCGGGAGCGCGACCTCGGCGGTCTTCCTTCACTTCCGCAAGAGCTGACCTCTCGGGCCGGGCGCGCTCCGGCTGGCGGAAGAAGGGGCCCCCCGCACGCGATCCCTCGGAGCCGGACGGCTCGCGGGGCCCCGCGGCGCCGCCGCGCGGTCGCCCGAGTTCGAGGTTCCGTCGGCGAGCTTCCCGCCGGGAATGACCCGCTGCGCGATCCAGCCGATCCCCTTCGCGGCGGGCGACCTCGGGAACGAGTGGATCACGGGATCCTTCACGACGATCGACCGGCCGACGCACCGATCGAAGAGGACGAAGCCGAGGAGGCCGACCTTCCGCCCCAAGAACTTCTCCGCGACGCGCGAGACCCTCTCATGGACGGCGTGCGCTTCCTCGGGCGAATGCGCCTTGTTCACGACGAGCCTCAGGTCGGTCCGGAGCGAATGGCGGTGCACCGTCTTCACGATCGCGTAGGCGTCGGTCATCGCGGTGACGTCGGGCGTCGTGACGAGCAGCACCTCGTCCGCCGCGTAGAGGAAGGCCATCGTCTGGGGCGCGATCCCGGCCGACGTGTCGACGACGACGACGTCGAAGGACTCGCGGATCCGCGCGATCTCCCGGACGATGGTTTGGAGCTGGAACTCGTCGAGCGCCGCCAGCTCGGAGACGCCGCTCCCGCCCGACACGAGCTTCAGGCCGAACGGGCCCGTCTCCGCGATCTCCTCGATTCTCTTGTGGCCGGAGAGAACGTGGGACAGGTTGAACGCCGGGGAGATCGAGAGGAGGAGGTGCGCGTTCGCGAGTCCGAGATCGGCGTCGAGGAGGAGGACGCGGAGGCCGTGCCGCGCGGCATAGACCGCGAGGTTCGTCGCGATGACGGACTTTCCCGTTCCGCCCTTGCCGCTCGTGACGCAGATGACGCGGCCGCGGGAGCCGGTCCCGGCCGACGGAGGCGCGGCGAGGCCCGGACGGGCTCGCTCCCCGCGCGAGGCGCGAAGGGCGAGGAATCTCGAGAGAAGTCGCTTCAGCGACGCGAGTGCGCTCATTCGGCCGGCGTTCGTCCGTCCCTCGGGTGTCGATACGGGCGGGGCGATCGCGCGCGAACTGCGCCTCTCAAGGCCGAACCGCCCGGCGGAGATTATCCTTCTCCCCGCGACTCCGTGATAGGGGCCCCGGCCCGCCGTCGCCGGAGGGAGGCTTCTCGGCTTCGCTCGGCGGCTCTCTTCTACCGGCGCGGCGCGAGGGCGGCCAGCTCCTCGATGAAGCGCCGCGAGTCGCCGGCGGGGAGCGAGGAGAGGAGGAGGGTCGAGAGGCCGTCCGACTCCGTCCACTGGAAGACGGTGACGCCGGAATCCGAGCGATCGCTGCTCTTCTTCACGACGAGCCGTCCGCCAGGGGCCTCGATCTCGTCCCGCGGCCGCGAGGGAGTGTTGACGTCGCCTCCGCCGGATCCGGCGGGATCGAGGCGATCGGAATGGAAGGCGACCCTCGTCTGCGCCAGGACCATGTTCACGAGGCCGTCGCTCATCGTGATGAAGACGATCTCGGAATCCGTAGACCCGTCGGTCGCGGCCTCGATCCGGCTCACCGAGAACCCGAGGACCGGCGCCGTCGGGACGACGACGCCGGGCAGACGCCGCCGGGCCTCGTCCGCCGTGATGACCTCGTCGACGTGACGGCCGCCCGCGGGCGCGAGAGCGGGCCGGCCGCGCTTCTGGATCTCCGTCGCGGTGTCCGAGTTGAGCGACGGGAGGACGGTGATCGACTCGCGGTATCTCCGGATCCGCAAGTGTCCGAAATTGTCGAAGACGGCGATCTTGGTCCAAAGGCCCTTGTCGTTGAGGGCGAACTCGATCGGGTAGCCCTGGTGGTGGCGCGAGGCGATGCGCCAGCCCGAGTCCGAGCTCTCGTCGAGCGGGCTGAAGACGTAGTTCTGCGCGATGCGGTCGAGGTCGCCGACGCCGTCGGGGAAGAGATGCACGGGGATCGCCCCGACGTCGGCCGGACCGGTCCTCCGCGACGCGCCGCGGGAGCCTTCGCTCTCCGGCACGACGTTCGTCTCGACGATCTTCTCGAGCCGGCGGCCTTCGGACACGGTCACGAACGAGCGGACACGGAGCGCAGGCCCCGTGATCGGATACTCGATCGTCACTTCCTCCGCGGTGAACGTGAGCGTCTTCTCGGCCTCGAGGAGCCGCGCGAGGTCGCTGAGCGCCCGCGAAGGAGCGGAGTTCGCCGTCGGGCCGGCGACCGTGAGCGCCAGGGCGGCGAATGCGACCGCTCCGAGACGCGTCCCGAAGGTCGGCGTTCTGTCGTGTCGCAAGTCGATCTCCCTCATCCCCTGGCTTTCAGAAGCGCCTTCGCGATCGTGTCCGACGAGAAGGGCGAAGAGCGCTCGATCTCCTCGATCGACGCCTCGACGATGACGATCTCCCGCGGCACCGGCTTCGGTTCGCGCAAGAGGACCGCGAGCACGACCGCCGCGGCGGCCGCGAGCGGAAGGGCGAACGCCACGCGCCGGACGGCCCGCCGGCGGGAGATGCGGTGCCGCGGCGGTTCGATCGCGAGAGACGCGGCGAAGATCCGGTCGGCGAGGCCGGCCGGAGGCTCCAGGCGCGGAAGCGCGCGGAGCATCGCGACCCGCTTGCGGCGCCGCGCGGTCTCCTCGGCGCAGTCCGGGCAGTCGGCGACGTGGCGCGCGAGATCGGCGGCGAGGCCGGGGCCGGACGAGGCCGACTCTGCGGCCTCCCGGAGGCGCTCGCGGAATTCGTCGTGCCGCGCCGGATCCGATTTCATCGTCACATTCCTCGCGTACTCGCGTCCTTCGCGGCTCCGCGCGCCGGCGCCAGCCACTGCTCGAGGGCCTCGTGCGCGCGGTTGAGCCGCGACTTCACGGTGCCCACCGAACAGGCCAGCACTTCGGCGACCTCCTCGTAGGAGAGGCCTTCGACATACCGCAGCACGACCACGGTCCGGAGCTTCGGGCTGAGCTGCTGGAGCGCGTCCTGCACCTCGCCCGACGTCTCTCCCGCGGGGTCCCCCGCGTCCGGACGCCTCCGGTCCCGCTCGAGTTCGGCCGCCTGGCCGTCAGTTCGCGGCGTCGCGGCGGCCCCCGGCAGCGGCACCGGGTTCTTCCGGTGCTTCCGCCGATGCTCGCCCGCGCAGTTGACCGCGATGCGGTACAGCCAGGACGAGAAGCTCGACCGCGACTCGAAAGTGTCGAACTTCTCGAACACTTGCAGGAACGTCTCCTGCGTCACGTCCGCGGCGGCGTTCGAGTCGCCGGTCACGTGCCGAGCGGTGCTGTACACCTTCCGGTGATAGCGCCGGTACAGCTCGTCGAAGGCGGCTCGCCGGTCCTCTGCGCCTCCCGCCCGCCAGCGATTCAGCAGTGCCTGGTCGGGATCGGGCCTCATGGGACACAGACCACCACTAAGGTTTGAGATGGGAGGATGAGCGACATTGTTCCGTGCGCGGAGGGCTTTCTTTCGCGTCGCATTGGGCCTGTCCGGGCCCGGAGCTCCGGAATCGCTGCCGGAGGGCTTCACCTATAAGTCTTTTAATGTCAAAACTTTCAGGCATTACAGCTTCCGCCCGCGGTCGGCTCGAGCCGGCGAGCGGGTGCGCTGCCGGCGCTGCCGGGAGGGCGGCTGATCCACCATATCTTGAGGTTTCGAAAGGAGATCCATCCATTCCTTGAGTGGGGCCTTGTGCGCAGGAGGTGGTCTCTCTAGGATGGGCTTCGTCTCGGGCCGGGGAGTCCGAAGAAAGCTCTGCGTCGCGTAGGGCATTCCCTCCCTCGGAGCGGGGTCGGGCGGGTCCGCGGCGAGAGCGAGTCGCGGACGCCGAAGGTGTGGGCGGCACTCGGAGGCGGTCATGAGAATCGAGGAGTTCTCGGCGCGCATCTCGTCGCACGGCGATCTCCGGCCGTTCGGCGTCCGGCACGCGGACGCCGTCTCGGGAGGCGACCGGCTGTTGGTGGAGCGCCGGAGCGACGGCGCACTCGTGGCGGTCCCGGTCCGACTCGTCTCCGGGGCGGACTGGCCGCTCCTCGAGGCGGCGCTGCAAGGACTCGCCGCGCATCCGGGCATCGGCGCCGACGCGCCGGACGGGGCGGTGCCGTGCGCGTGGACCCGCAGCGTGATCGGCCTTCTCAAGGACCGGCACGTGCGGGCGTACAGCGTCGAGACTTTGATCGCGCGGTGACGCGGTCGTCCGCGCCGGAGTGACGGTCACTTCGGACCCGTGTTCGCGATCGAGAGCGGAACTCCGAACTGCCGGCGAAGGAGATCCGACTGGCGCAGTCGCTCGTCGCGGGGCGCCCGAGGGTCGTAGGCCACGGGGCCGCGGGACAGTCGCTTCAGCGCGTACACGGCGGCGAGCCGGTTCTCGGTGGGAAGCGCCTCGTCGAGGGCCACGCCGGCGAGCTCGGGGAGAAGCCTCCGGTCGCCCATCCTGAGAATGGCGTCGATCACGCCGTGATGGATGTCCCGGTCCCGGAGGCGCGCGACGAAGAATCCGAGGTCCCGGTCGGCCTCGTGCTTCCGGATCGACGCCTCTCGGAAGCCCGATTTCTTTCCTAGCTCGAGGCGCTCGATCTCCTCTCGCCATTCCTGGCCGAGCGCGGTGGCGATCATCTGCTCGACGAGACGGCCGTGCGTGTCGAGGAACTCGAAGCTCCCCCCTCCCGCGCTCGCGATCGACTTGAAGGCCGCGATCGCGCGGGCCTCGTCGGGCGAGGACCTCCGTCCGTCCTCGGGACGCGAGACCGCGATCGTGTGGACGATCCCTCCCCGGGAGCGAAAGCCGCGGGCGACCGAGATCGCTTCTCGCAGCTCGTTCTTGTGCGGCGCCGCGTCGCCCGCCAGGACGATCACCCGCTGCGCATCCGGAGCCCAGCGCAGCTCGAAGACGGCCGCGCGGAGCGCCTGCGCGACCGCCTCTTCGATGTCTCCGCCGCCCGCGGCGGTGACGTCCTCGATGAACCCCAGGACGGAGTAGCGGCCCGCTGAGAGCGGATGCTCCTTCGTCACGAACTCGTCTCCCTTGTCCCGGTACGCGACGACCGCGAGCCGGTGGTTGGGAACGAGGGTCGAGAGCCGCACTACGATCTCCGAGAGAGACTGCTTGAGCGAGTCGATGAACTGCCACATGCTGCTCGTCGCGTCGAAGACGAGCGCCACCTCGAGGCCGCGCGATCGGAGTTCGTGGAGCCGCGCGTCCAGCCCGGGCACGCCCGTGCTGCGCGTCGCCGTGAAGATCGGGCTCCGAGACTCGGCTCCAAAGGCGACAGCGCCGCCGCGGCCGCTCCCGTCCGAGCCCTCGAGGAGCCCGTCGTGCGACTCTCCGCCCGGGTCGTGGAGCTCGACCGAGGCATCGAGAACGGGTTCGGCGATCTCGAGCGCCGAGACCTCGACGGTGAGAGAGTCGACCGCGGCCCGCTCGATCTCCGAAAGCGTCGCGAGGATGTCCGAGTTCGGAACGGCCTTCTCGCCGCCGAGCCCGGCCATGTCCTTCAGGATGAGGTAGAGGAGGACGTGGAAGAGGAGGGAAGCGGCGAACCAGGGGGCGCGGCGCGCCTGCTCGAGGAGGACGTGGTGGAAGGGACGGTTGAGCGCCGCGATGACCGGCAAGTTGTCGGTGCGCTCGCGGCGGAGCTCGACCCAGAACCGGCTGAGCGGATCCACGTTCTTTCTTCTCGGCTTCGACGCGCTTCCGGCTCGACCGTAGCACGGTGCGGACGGCCGGTCAACCGAGTGCTGGCATTCGCCAAGTCGAGATGAATCTGCGACTTACGCGAGAAATCCGCCCTCCGCCAGCACTGCCCGGAGCCGCTCCTCGTTCTGCGGCGAGAGCGGCGCGAGGGGCAGGCGGACGACGCCGGTTCCGCGGCCCATGAGTCGGAGCGCGGTCTTGACCGGCACGGGGTTCGTTTCGACGAAGAGCGCGCGGAAGAGGGGGAAGAGGCGGTCGTGCAGCTCGAGCGCGCGGCGCGTGTCCCCCGCGCGGAAGCGCTTGACCATCTCGACGAGCGGCGCGGGCGCCACGTTCGCCGCGACCGACACGACTCCGACGGCGCCAAGCGCAAGCGCGGGGAGAGTGAGCGAGTCGTCGCCCGACAGGATCGAAAGGCTCGTCGCCGCGCGGAGCCGGCTCACCGCGTCGAGCGAGCCGCTCGCCTCCTTGATCGCGACCACGTTCTTCGACTCCGCGATGCGCGCCGCGGTCTCGGGCTCGAGGTGGCACGCCGTCCGGGACGGCACGTCGTAGAGCACGATCGGAAGAGGCGACGCGTCCGCCACGGCCTTGAAATGCCGGTAGAGGCCTTCCTGCGAGGGGCGGTTGTAGTAAGGGGTGATGACGAGGGCGCCGTCGGCGCCGGCGTCCTGCGCGAACCGTGTCAGCGCGACCGCTTCCGCCGTGCTGTTCGATCCCGTGCCGGCGATGACCGGCACGCGGCGTCGGGCGGCCTCGACCACCGCGGAGACGACCGTTCTGTGCTCGTCGTGCGTGAGCGTGGCCGACTCACCGGTCGTGCCGCACGGAACGATGCCGTCGACCTTCGATCCGACGAGGAACTCGACGAGATCGGCGAGACCCTTGCCGTCGATCGAGCCGTCCTCGCGGAACGGCGTCACGATCGCGGCGATCACCCCTTCGAACATTCCCCGCCCTCCTGGCGCCGTCCGGCCGCGCGCGAGCGCGGATCCGCGAGAAAAACCCCCGGACGAAAAGGCTCCGTGCTCTTCGAGTATGCTCCGGCTCCGCGTCCGCGCCGGGATCGGCCCCAATCTCGTGAAACCCGTAAGGCGATCTCGCGAGTCGCCGGCGGCGGCGACCGCGCGATCTTAGCAACTGAGCGCCCGACTTCATGCGCATCATCGCAGGCGAGTTCCGATCGCGCGTCCTCCGCTCGTTCGAGGGCCGGGGGATCCGCCCGATGCTCGATCGCGTCCGGCAGTCGCTCTTCGACGTCCTCGGGGAGGGCGCCTCGGGCGCGAGCGAGGTCCTTGACCTCTACGCGGGCTCGGGCTCGCTCGGCCTCGAGGCCCTCTCTCGGGGCGCTCGGCGCGCGACGTTCGTCGAGCGGTGCGCTTCGTCGCTCTCGGTCCTCCGCGAGAACGTTGCGAGCCTTCGGCTCGGCCCCGACCGGGCCCGCGTCGTCGCGGCGGAGGCGCTCGCCGCGGCGGCCCGTTTCGCGGGCGAGGGCGAGCGGTTCGACCTCGTCTTCCTCGATCCGCCCTACGCGCTCACGCGGCCCGGCCGGGAGGCGGAGGGCTTCGCGGAGACCCTTTCGACCGGTCTCTTCGAGAGGATCGCGAGCGACGACGCGACCGTCGTCCTGCACGTCGAGTCGGGGAGCGACGTCCCGCCGATCGCCGGCTTCGGCGCGCCGCGCGTGCGGGAGATGGGCGATTCGCGGATCGCGTTCTACGCGCGTGGGGGCGGGCGCCGCCCCGGCTGAACCCTTCGGCCCGGCGGATCGGCGGCAAAGGCGCGTGCGGGGAGCGCCATCGCGGATCCCCGCGGGCGAGAGTCTCAAGGCGGCCCGCGGATCGTGCCGATACTCGGTTCGAGAGCCGCGCCTCACCGGCGCGGAAGTCCGAAGGGGATCGTCCCGATCGTTCGTGCGCCTTCCCTGCCGCCCGGAGTCCCGGCGCGTCTCGTCGCCGCCCGGCCCGCGGGGCTCTGGCGTCCACGTCCCGCACGCGCCACGCAGAGAAAAGCCAAGCAGGCAGGCACGCAGGCAGGAGAGTTCTCCGCCCATGTCCGTCAACCGGATCGAGCGCTTCCTTCCCGACGCGCCTCTCCCGCGCGCGCGGAAGCTCCGCGAGATCCGGAAGCGCGTGCTCGAGAGATCCTACGAGTCGGACGAGAAGCTCTCCCGCGCGGTCGACCGGCTCCTCGAGAGGCTTCAGGGGTAGCTCTTCTTCCGCGCGGATCCCGCGGACGCTGACACGGGCCCGCGCCGAAGCTAGATTCGAGCGCCGGCCCACCCGGACGGGCGCCGCATTCATGCTGACCCACCTGCGCATCCGCCGCCTCGCCGTCATCGACGACGAGATCCTGCCGTTCCACGAGGGGCTGAACGTCGTGACGGGCGAGACGGGCGTCGGGAAGTCGCTCGTCATCGACGCGCTCTCCTTCCTCTTCGGCGGAAAGCCGCAGAACCGGTCGCTCGCGCTTCGCGCGGGCGCCGCGTCGGGCGGCGTCGAGGGCCATTTCCGCCTCTCGGGAAAGACGCGCGAGCGGGTGGACGGCCTTCTCGAGGACGCGATCGGCGATGGCACCGACGAGGACGGCGTCCTCGTCATCGCGCGCGAGCTCGACTCGGGCGGAAGGACGAGGGCGCGCGTCAACCACGCGGCCGCCACCCTGGGACTTCTCCGGGCGTTGCGCGGGCCGCTCCTCGAAGTGCACGGGCAGAACGAGCAGCAGGGGCTCCTCGAGGCCGACGCGGCGCGCCGCACTCTGGACGACGTCGCGGGGCTCTTCCATCGCGTCGAGGAGTTCGGCGCCCGGCACCGCGAGCTCGAGGCGCTACGCGAGGAAATCGCGTCGTTTGAATCCGCCGCGCGCGAGCGCCAAGACCGCCTCGATCTCCTCCGGTGGCAGTCGCGCGAGATGGGCGAAGTCGATCCCCGTCCGGGAGAGATGGCGGGGCTCAAGGAGCGGCGCACCCGCCTCAAGCACGCCGAGAAGATCCGGACGGCGGTCGTCTCCGCCGCAGCCGCGCTCGGCGACGACGACGGGTCCGCGACGGAGCGGATCCACGCCGCGATCGCGGCGCTGAAGAGCGCCTCCGCGCACGCGACCGAGCTCGCGGAGGTCGAGGCGGAGCTCGCCGCGCTGGCCGACGGCATCTCGGAAGCGG
>Ga0187892_10002055_pt1 | contig 42594 bp, 38 predicted proteins | sample MA1701073metaG_FD_139345 | JGI IMG/M metagenome (GOLD analysis project Ga0187892, IMG submission 139345) | Bio-ooze microbial communities from a basaltic lava cave in the Kipuka Kanohina Cave System on the Island of Hawaii, USA - MA170107-3 metaG ... | reverse complement strand
GTCTCGGAATGCCCTGAGACATTTCTCCGATCGCGGACGCGTAATGTCTCGGCGATCGGTTGTTTTCCATCGCTCACAACTATTGGCTCGCGAAAACGTCTCAGCAATGTCAGGAGGTCTGACTAGGGACCTCATTACTGAGTCAGGTTCGGACTGGATTCTCTGCCGCTGGAGGGCGGGGAGTCCTTCACGACCGGGCTGGGCTTGGCCGAGGCAGGAGCAAGGCCATGTGTAGAAAGACTAGGCGCCTCGTGGGGATGTCGCTGCTCGCGGCGCACCTCGTGGCCTGGGGCCAGATCGGCCCGACACAGCTCACGTTCAGCGCGCCCTCCACCTATCGCTCTGGCATCGACTGGTCCCCGGACGGGGATTGGATTTCCTGCAGCTTCGGCGATCCACAGGGACAGGGTTACTACCTGACGAAACTCCCGCCGACTGGCGGCCTCGAGATCCCCATCAGCACCGTGGACCTCGGATATCAGGTTACCCCGATGTGGTCCAACGATGGTCAACGAGTGTTTTTTCTTCGCGACCCGAGCGGGGCGCTGTTAGATGGTTTCCCATCTTGGGTACCCGCTGCGGGAGGGATCACGACCGTTCTGAGCCCTCGGGCGACCTGGGAGTTCTCTCTGTCTCGCAACGCAAAGAAGGTGCTCCATTCCTTCGGGCCGATCGAGCGACAAGCCCGTGGAATGGGTCTTCTTCGCGTTCCGACCCGAGTGGATCAGACTCTCATGCCTCTGAACTCGGGCCCGTGGCAACTGTCCTTTGCCCCGGATTCACGCCTTGCGGGCTACCGGGTAGGACAGGAAATCTGGATTCACTGGCCGTTCGGCCCATCCCGAGTGTTCAGCGCTCCGTCCTACTGCGCCTTCACTTGGTCGTGGAGTCCCCTTGGAGAACGTCTCGCGCTTTTCGTGACCGCCCGCTGCGTATCCCCGTGGGAGGAAGTCGTCTGGCTTTCGCTTCACAGTGGAATGATCCACTCCCTTGACCACAGACGAGTAGGCAATTACCCGGTCTGGTCGCGTTGTGGAAGATACATTGCTATCGCTGAACGGACGGGCCTGAACGTCATCCTGTATGAGATTCCTTCTGGCCAAACGACAGTTATCCCCATTGCTCCGCCCCCGACCATCGGTTTCTGCTGGTCACCGTTTAGGGACGAGATTGCCTGGTTAGGCAGTTGGGGCGTCCCGCCACGCTGGGACGTATTCAAGACCTCGACGGGCTTGTCGCCGATCCCGTCGATCATCGGCACAATGGAACCGGGGAGCACCAATACAGTGCGGATCCGCGACGGGGCCCAGGCAAACCTCCCCTACATGATCGGGGCGTCCTTCGCCTCGGAGCCCGGGATTCCCACACCTCGAGGGACGATCCCGCTGGCGCTCGATCCACTCCTTATGGCGTCGCTCTCGGGGAACCCGTTCTTTCAGAGGTTCCAGGGGGTCCTGGATGGAACAGGGAGGGTCGATGCTCTCTTCACGCTTCCACTAGATGCCACCTGGGTAGGTACCCGAATCTTCGTGGGCTACATCACAATCGATGCGGCGCAGCCGGGGGGGATCGGACGGATCTCGGATTCGGTTCCCGTGTTCGTGCAGCCGCTCGACTGAGATAGGGCCGCGCCGAAAGGCGGTCTTCATGGTCCCACAAACAATGCCACAGAATGAACGTTCTGTGGCATCGGAAAAGGGCAAGGTCCCAAAGCTCCGAGGGGATTCGACAACGAGGATGTTGGCGCGCAGCACTGAAGTGTGGCATTGAATCGGAGATGTGACGCACCGCCGGCCGTGACCAAGCTCCTCCAGCACTCGTAGGTTGACGCAGGAAAGGCCGGTCCAGGCCACGTCCTTCGTTCTCCAGATTCGGGGTCGCCAGTTGTGCCATGGGGATAGTGCCATGCTATGGCACGCATGCGGGGGCAGGGCGGCGGGCGCCCTACTCGTAGCGCAGCGCTTCGATCGGGTCGAGGCGGGCCGCCTTGAGGGCGGGCCAGAGGCCGAAGAAGAGCCCGACGCCCCCCGAGCCGCAGAAGGCCACGATCCGCGCCCACATCGGGGTCGCGGTCGGAAGGCCCGGGACCACCAGGCCGAGGAGTCGCAGCAACCCCTCCCCCCCGATCAGCCCCAGCGCGCCCCCGAGCACCGTCAGCGCCATCGCCTCGGTCAGGAACTGCCACGCGATGTCCCGCCGCCGCGCACCCAGCGCCTTCCGGAGGCCGATCTCCCGCGTCCGCTCCTTCACCGAGACCAGCATGATGTTCATCACCCCCACGCCCCCCACCAGGAAAGCCACCGTCGAGAGCAGGAACATCACCGCCAGCGTCGCGAGCACGATGTCGTCGAAGGACTTGATGATCGAGTCCGCCGTCCCCACCTCGAAGTTGTTCTCCTCGTTCCATCGCACCCGCCGCCGCCGGCGCAGCAGCTCGGTGATCTCCTCGATCACCTCGTCCAGCTTCCCCCGCTCGGACTGCACCGCGATGAAGTGGTCGTCCAGGAACGGGTAGAAGCGGAGCGCCGTGTAGTAGGGGATCTCGACATTCTTGTCCTCCGGGTTCTCCGACCCGAACGGCCCCTCCTTCCGCTTCTCCAGTGTCCCCACCACCCGGAACTTCCGCCCGTCCAGCACGATCTCCTTCCCCACGCCCCCCCCGCTCGGGAAGAGCGCCTGGGCGATCGTGCTCCCCACCACGCAGACCGGCATCCGGTGCTGGTTCTCGGCCGCGGTGAAGTAGCGCCCCTCGTCGATCACCGCGTTCGAGACGTCCGCGCTTTCCGGGAACACCCCCCGCATCTGCGGCGAGTTCGCCTCCTCCCCGCGGTAGCGGGCCTTGGCGAAATAGCTCGGGACCTCGAGCCCGGGCGAGACCATCTTCGCCGACGGGCAGAGGTCGCGGATCGCCCAGGCGTCCTCCAGCGAGAGCGGCTTCCGCATCCGCACCTCCCGCGGCAGCCGCCCCATGTGCACGAATGGGAAGCGGTAGATGTAGACGTTGTTGGTCCCGAACTCCTCCACCTGGTCCACGACCGACTGGCGGAAACCGTTCAGGACCGACGCGACCCCGACCACGATCAGGACCCCGATGAAGATGCCGAGCGCCGTCAGGAAGCTCCGGAACTTGTGGCTCCGGAGCGTGTCGAACGCCATCAACCCGTTCTCGCGGACCTGGACCCACGCGCCTCGCATGGCTATTCGGCCCGGAGCGCGTCGATCGGGTTCAGGTGCGCCGCCCGACGCGCGGGATGGATGCCGAAGAAGATGCCGATCGCGGCGCACACCCCGAAGGCCACGGGCGGCGCCCATACCGGGAAGCGCGCCGGGAGCGGGGTCAGGTTCTCCAGCGCGGCGGCCGCGGCGCCGGCCAGGACGAGCCCGATCGCGCCGCCCAGCAGCGAGAGGATCACCGACTCCATCAGGAACTGGAGCACGATGTCCCGCTGGCGCGCGCCCACGGCCTTGCGCACGCCGATCTCGCGTGTCCGCTCGATCACGCTCACCAGCATGATGTTCATGATCACGATCCCGCCCACGACCAGCGAGATGCCCACCACGAAGATCGCCACGCTGAAGATCATGCGGGTCATGTTGCGCCAGACCGAGTTGATCCCCTCGGCGGAGACGATCCCGAAGTCGTCGTCCTCGCCGGGGCGGAGGTGGTGGCGCGAGCGCAGCACCGCGCGCGCCTGGTCCATGGCCTCCTCCATCAGCGCCGGGTCGGCGGCCTTCACGCTGATGTTGAGCGAGGACCGCGTCCCCCACATCTTCCGGTGGAGCGCGAACGGGATCTTCACGAACGTGTCCTGCGACATCCCGAAGAAGGACCCCTTCTTCGCCGCGGACCCGACGACCTCGAAGTCCCGGTTCCGGATGCGGAGCGTCTTCCCCACCGGGTCCACGTTGGGGAAGAGCTTCTCCACGATGTCATGGCCCACGAAGACCACGGCGGCGGCGTGCTCCTCCTCGGCGGGCGTGATCAGCCGCCCGTGCTCCACGTCGTAGGGCTCGATCTCGAGGATCGCGGCCGTGATCCCGCCCACGTCCACGTCCTGGATCTCCTGGTCCCCCCGCTTGAGCGTGGCCCGCGCGTGCACCTCGTACGCGACCACCTCAGCGAGATCGCTCCGCTGCTCGATCGCGCGCGCGTCGTCCGGCTTGAGCCGCTTGTTGCGCCGCGCGGCCCGGAGCCACTCCTCGTCGCTGGTGATGATCCCCCAACGGCTCACGACGAAGACGCCCTTCCCGAGGTTCGAGAGCTTCTCGGCCACGTAGAGGTTCAGACCGTTGATGACCGAGGCGGTCGAGACGATCGCGGCGATCCCGATGATGATCCCGAGCAGCGTCAGGAACGAGCGGAGCGCGTTGGCCCGGATGGACTCCACCGCCAGACGGGTCGCCTCGAAGAGGATCATGCGGTGGGGGGGTGGGGCTGGTCCGACGCGATCATCCCGTCGCGGATGGTCACGATCCGCCGGGCGCGCTCGGCGATGTCCCGCTCGTGGGTCACGACCACGATCGTGTTCCCCTCCTGATGGAGCCTGGCGAAGAGCGTCATGATCTCCTCGGAGGTGGTCGAGTCGAGGTTGCCGGTCGGCTCGTCCGCGAGCAGGAGTGACGGCCGCGTGACCAGCGCGCGCGCGATGCTCACGCGCTGCCGCTGCCCGCCCGAGAGCTCGTTGGGCTTGTGCGCCATCCGGTCGCCCAGCTCCACCTGGCGGAGCGCCTCCGCGGCGCGGTCGCGCCGCTCGCGGTGCCGGAGCCCCGCGTAGACCAGCGGCAGCTCGACGTTCCGGAGCGCGGTCGCGCGCGCGAGCAGGTTGAAGGTCTGGAACACGAACCCGATCTCACGGTTCCGGATGCGGGCCAGCTCGTGCTCCGGGAGCGCGCTCACGAGCTGCCCGTTCAGGTGGTAGCTCCCGCGGCTGGGGGAGTCGAGGCAGCCGATCAGGTTCATGAGCGTGGACTTGCCCGAGCCCGAGGGCCCCATGATCGCCAGGTACTCGTTGCGCCGGATGACGAGGTCCACGCCGCGCAGCGCGTCCACGGTGACCGGGCCCATGGGGTAGGACTTCCAGAGCCCGCTCAGCCGGATCAGCTCGTCGGGGGAGGGGAGCGCGGCCTGGATCATGGAAGCGCCTCCCTAGTCACTAGCGGCGGCGCTTGCGGAGCCGGAGCTCGGACACGTCCTTCTTCTGGTCGTCCTCCTTCACCGCGTCCCACTCCTGGATGGTGCGGAGGACCTTGTAGGGGCCCGTGATCACCGTCGCCCCTTCGGTCAGGCCCTCGAGCAGCTCGATCTCCATCTCGCCGGTCGCGCCGGTCTTCACCGGGCGGAAGCGGGCCTTCCCGTCCTCGGTGAGGAAGACCCCCTCGAGCTCCTTCTTCTTCGGGCGCTTGCCCGGACCCGGGTTCGCGGGCGCGGCGTTGGCCACGGCTCCGTCGAAGGCGCCGCCGCTCTTCTTCTCCTCGCGCGGGGGGGGCACGTAGCGTCCCTGGTCGTCCACGTCCACCTCGCGCATCGTGAGCGCCTGGAGCGGGAGGACCAGCACGTTCTCCCGCACCGCGGTCACGATGTCCGCCGTGGCCGAGAGCCCCGGCCGGAGCGTCTCGGGCGGCTGCTGGAGCCGCACCACGACCTTGAAGTCCTTGGCTTCCTGGTTGTTGGACATCCCGCCGGACATGCTGGTCGTCTGGATCGGACTCTGCCCGATCTCGGTGACCTCGCCGGCGATCTTCACGTCGCGGAGCGCGTCCACCTCGACCTCGGCCGGCATGCCCAGCTTCACGGTCACGATGTCGGTCTCGTCCACCTTGATCTCGGCCTCGACGATCGACATGTCCGCGATCGTCATCAGCGTCGCCTGCGGGTTGCTCTGGATCCCCGGGACGGCGCGCTCCCCCTTCTCGACGTTCAGCTTGGTGATGATCCCGGTGAGCGGCGACCGGAGCACGGTTTTGCTCAGGAGGTCCTCGTGGCGGGCCACGCTGGCGCGGCTCCCCTCGACGCGCCGGCGGGCGCCCTCGAGCGCCGCCTGCGCCGCGTCCACGCGCGTGGCTGCCGCGCGCAGGTCGGCGTCGCCCTGCTCCACGCGTGCTTCGGCCCATTCGACCTTGCGGTCGCTGAGTCGGACGTCCGCGTCGGCGATGTCGAACTCCTCGGAGGGGATGAGCTTCTTCTCGAAGAGGTCCTTCTTCCGCTGCCAGGTGGAGCGCGTCCGGTCCCTCGAGATCCGGGCCTGCTCCAGCTCGACCTTCAGGTTGGCCAACGCGGTCTTCTCGCCGGCCAGGGTGGCCTGGGAGGTCGCGACCGCGACCTCGGCGCTCTTCACCTCGGCCTCGGCCGCCGCGAGCATGGCCTTGGTCCCGTCCAGCTCGAACCTCGGCTGGAGGTCGTCCAGGCGCAGCAGGATGTCCCCTTTCTGCACCGGGTTCCCTTCCTGGACCGGCAGCTCCACGATCACGGCCGCGATCTCGGCCTGGATGTCCACGAACTCCTTGGCGCGGATCTCCCCCGACGCGCTCACGATCGAGCGCAGGCGCTCCATCCGCTCGACGCGCCCGGTCGTGACCACGGTGCGGTCGTCCTTGAACACGGCGAAGTAGAGCACGACGGCGCCGACCACGGCCCCGAACAGGGCCAGGAGGACGATGAGCCAGACTGCGCCTTGGTTCCGCTGATGGTCTCTTTGCATGGCGGCCGGTCCTGACGCCGGCGGGGGGCAGGACGAGGATTCCTCCAGGGGTCCGCGGGCCGCACCTGATACGACGAATGCCCGCAAAGGTTTCACGTCCGTGCCCGGATTGTAGAGGTCGAGGCGCCCGCCGCAACCTCATGGTGGGGCCCCCAGCAGCGCCGCGACCTCGCGCAGCCAGGCGTCGCGCGGCGCGCGCCGCCGCCCGGCCGCGACGTCGGTCCGGAGCCGGTCCAGCTCGGCAGGCTCCGCGCCGCCCAGCAGGAGCCGGAGGAGCCGCGGCTCGAGGAGCCCGGGCGCCGCCCGGCACGCCTCGTCCACGAGCTCGCGGGCGCGTGCGAGGGGGCGAGCCTCCCGGGCCCGTTCGATGAGCGCATAGGCCCGGAGCTCCTGCGCGGTGAACGCCGCCGCGAGGTCGGGCACCCGATAGAGGAGGATCGAGCCGCCGCCCAGCGTCCCCTCGGGCTCGAAGCGCCGGAGCCAGCGGACCGACCGGAGGAGCCCTTCCCGCGGCTCCGCCACCGAGAGCACCTCCGAGAGCCTGAGCCGCGAGGCGCCCACGGCCACGCGCCCGACCACGGGCGCCAGGCCGAGCGGAGCGGCCGTGACCCCCAGGAGCCGCGGCGGGAGATGCCCCCAGGTGCCGACCGTGAGCGGGCCGGGCGGGAGCGACCGGAGCGCGCCGACGTCCTGGTCCCAGTCGAGGTTCGCGTCCACGAGCAGCCGGTGGCCGCGCCCGCCCCCGGTGGCCAGTGCGTTCAGGAACGAGAGGTAGTGCGGGTGCCGGCCGAGCGACGAGACCGCGAGCGCCCCGAGCGCCGCGAAAACGGCGAGCCGTTCCCGCGGGAGCGCGAGCCGCGCGGGGAGAGCGCCCAGGGCCACGTAGAGGAGCGGGTAGAGGGGGAGCAGGTAGCGGAGCCCGATGTTCGCCGAGAGGAACAGCGCCAGCGGGAGCGCGAGCGCCGCCGCGGGGAGCAGGAGCGAGAGGCGCGGCCGGCCGCCCCGGAGCGTGACCGCGAAGAGGACGAGCGCGAGCACCGGGACCGGCGTCTTCAGCAGGAACGACGCCGGGTAATAGTCGAGGAACGTCCCCGCGCGCGCGGCGCCGAACAGGAACGCGGGGTTCGCGGCCTGGCGGGCCAGGAGGTCGTGGAGCCCCGCGCCATAGGCGGCCGGGAGCACGAACGGGAACCGTTCGACGCCGGGAGCGGAGAAGCCGTAGAGCGCGTGCACCGCCGCGACCGCGACGCCGTAGAGGAGGAGGAAGTCGCGCGGCCGCCCGCGGCGGGCCAGCACGGCCCAGAGCGGGAGCGCGGGGACCAGCACGGCCGCCGAGAACTTCGTAGCTAGCGCGAGCCCGAGCGCGGCTCCCGCGAGCGCGGCGCGGCGCGCGCCGGGCGCCTCGAGCCAGCGGTCGAAGGTCCAGACTGCGAGCAGGAAGGCGAGCGTGAAGCCGAAGTCCCCGGTCACGAGCGCCGCGTGTGCCAGCAGGTTCGGGCATGAGGCGAACAGGAAGAGCGAGAAGAGACCTCCCGCCGGGCCGTGAAGGCGGGACGACCACCGCCAGACGATCACACCCAGGAGGACCGCGAAGAGCGCGCTCACCGATCGGGCCGCGAGGAACAGCTCCGCGAGGCGGCCGGCGTTCCGCTCGCAGAAGCGGACGCCGAAGCTCCACGGGTCCCCCGGCGGCGCGTCGTCCGCGGGCAGCTCCGCGCCCTGCCAGGACGCGGGCAGCGCCTGGAGCACGCGCAACAGCGGGGGGTTCTCGTGGTAGAGCGCCAGGTCGCCCGAACGGAGCGCGCGGAGCCCCGCCGCGAGGTGCGCGGGCTCGTCGTAGGCAGGCGACTTCTCCCGCGAGGACCAGAGCGCCCGCCCCGCGAACGATCCGAGGAGCAGCACCACGGCGGCGCGCCGGAGCATGGGGCGGGATCATAGACCACGAGCCGGCCGCGACGGCCCCGGCGCAAATACTTTTTGACCCTCGCTCGAAAGAGTGCTACATACACGCGCGTATTGACGCGCTCGTACACCATGAAGAACGGCTGGCTGGCGGCGATCGGCGCGAGGGGTGGCGCCTCTCGGACAAGAGCGATGCTCCGTCGGGTCTCCGCGGCCGGTTGAAGGTCTCAAACTCTCATCGCTGACCTCGCCCACCGCCGGGCCCCGGCCGGTGGGTGTTCTCTTTCCGGCGGGGACGCGGCGCGCGCGGGCGGCGACGGCGCGACGATGCAGCACAAGAGATGAACGCGAACCCTCGTCCCGTGGTCCTGGCCTTCTCGGGCGGCCTCGACACCTCCTGGTGTCTCCTCCACCTGAAGCGGGCCGGCCACTCCGTGATCACGGTCACCGTGGACACCGGCGGCTTCACCCCCGAGGAGCTCCGCTCCATCGAGGCGCGCGCGCGCGCGCTCGGCGCCGCCCGCCACGTCGCGGTGGACGCGCGCGAGCGCGTCTGGCGCGAGGTGATCGCCACGCTGGTGCGCGGCAACGTGCTCCGCGGCGAGGTCTACCCGCTCTCGGTCGGCGCCGAGCGCGTGACCCAGGCCGCCGAGGTCGCGCGCGTCGCGCGCGAGACCGGCGCCGGGGCCGTGGCCCACGGCTCGACCGGCGCGGGCAACGACGGCATCCGCTTCGACGTGGCGCTCTCCGTGCTCGCCCCCGGGCTCCGCATCGTGGCGCCCGTGCGGGAGCTGGGGATCACCCGCGAGACCGAGACCCGCGAGCTCCGCGAGGCGGGCTTCCCGGTCGAGCCGAAGACCACCCGCTACTCGGTGAACCGCGGGCTCTGGGGCACGACCATCGGCGGCGGCGAGACCCACCGCTCGTGGGAGGAGCCGTCGGAGGAGGCCTGGACGCTGACCGTGAGCCCGGCGCGGGCGCCGGACCAGCCGCGCGAGCTCGTGCTCGGCTGGGAGCGCGGGCTCCCGGTCTCGCTCGACGGCCGCCCGCTCGCGGGCCCGGCGCTGGTCGCCGCGCTGAACGAGCAGGCCGGCGCGCACGGCGTCGGGCGCGGGCTGCACGTCGGCGACACGATCCTCGGGATCAAGGGGCGGATCGCCTTCGAGGCGCCCGCCGCGGTCGTCCTGATCCGCGCGCACCGCGAGCTGGAGAAGCTCGTGCTCACGCGCTGGCAGCAGTACTGGAAGAAGGTCATCGCGGACTTCTACGGGATGATGCTCCACGAGGGGCTCTGGTTCGATCCCGTGATGCGCGACGTGGAGGCGTTCATCGAGCGCAGCCAGGAGCGGGTCTCCGGCGAGACCCGCGTGCGCCTGTTCAAGGGGAACGTGGACGTCCCCGGGGTGCGCAGCCCCTTCTCGATGATGGCGCCGGACCTCGCCCGCTACGGCGAGGAGGCGCGCTATTTCGATGGCCGCGACGCCGAGGGCTTTGCGCGGATCTTCGGCGTGCCGTCGGTGCTGGCGGCGCGGGCGGCGGCCTCGAGCGCCCCGGAGAAGCAGGCATGAGCAGGATCCTGGTGGACAAGATCGCGTCCTCGACGGTCAACCTGAACCTCCCGCGGCGCCTCGAGATCAGCGACCGCGTCGAGTCCACGGTCGGCCACGTCGTGGTCGTCGAGGCGCTGGAGGAGAAGTCGGTCTACGAGACCCTCGAGCTGGCCACGGGCCGCATGGCGAAGATCTCCCGCGGCGACGTGCTGGCGGGCGTGCTCGGCGCGCGCCGGGCGCTCAAGGGGTTCGTCGGCGTGGTCCCGAAGAAGCTCGGTGTCGGCGACGTGGTCCACGTCCTGAACCTCGGCGGCGTGATCGGCTCCTGCACCTCGCGGTTCCTCGACCTGGGCGAGCCGCTCCGCGTGCGGGTGCTCGGCATGGCCGTGGACGAGCAGGGCGCACCGCTGAACATCGCGCGCAACGCGGTGCCCGAGGAGACGTCGCTCGAGAAGTGCAAGCCGCTGATCATGATCTCGGGGACCTGCATGTCGAGCGGCAAGACCTCGGCGGCCTGCGAGATCGTGGCCCGCCTCTCCCGTAAGAACCTGAAGATCGCGGGCGTGAAGCTCTCGGGGGTCGCGTGCCTCCGCGACACGCTGAACATGGAGGACCACGGCGCGATCAAGACCATGTCCTTCCTGGACGCGGGCCACCCCTCCACCGCCGACTTCACGGACCTGGTCCCGATGGCCAAAGGCATACTCAAGAAGCTCCAGACCTCGGGCGCCGACGCGATCGTGGTCGAGATGGGCGACGGGATCATCGGCCGCTACGGCGTGGACTCGATCTTCCGCGACGCCGAGCTGATGGCGCACACCAAGATCCACGTGATGTGCGCCAACGACCTCGTGGGCGCCTGGGGCGCGAAGAAGATGATGGACGGGTGGAAGCTCCCGATCGGCGTCTTCTCGGGTCCGGCCACCGACGACGAGGTCGGCGAGGAGTACGTCGAGAACGTGCTCGGGGTGCCGGCCGCGAACGCCCGGGTCAAGCCGGACAAGCTCTCGATCATCATCGAAAGGAGCGTGTTCCATCGTTAGGCACGACGTCCCTCCGCGGGCCCTGCGCGCGGCGGTCGTGGGCGGTTCGGGCTACGGCGGCGCCGAGCTGCTCCGGCTCCTGCTCGCGCACCCCGCCGTCGAGATCGCGGCGGTCACGTCGCGGCAGGAGGCGGGGACGCCGGTCTGGAAGGCGCACCCGAACCTCCGCGGCTGCGCCGATCTCGCGTTCACGGCCTACGATCCCGCCGCGCTCGAGCGCTGCGACGTGGCCTTCTTTGCGCTCCCGCACGGGGAGGCGATGGGGCTGATCCCCGAGCTGCTCCAGCGCGGCGGCCCGCGGATCATCGATCTCTCGGGGGACTTCCGGCTCAAGGACGCGGCCGCCTACCCGGAGCACTACGGCCGCCCGCACGCCGCGCCCGCGCAGCTCGCCGAGGCCGTCTACGCGATCCCGGAGTTCTTCGGCGAGGAGCTGCGCGACGCGCGGCTCGTGGCCAACCCGGGGTGCTTCGCCACCGCCGCGATCCTGGCGCTGCTCCCGCCGCTCAAGGCGGGGCTCAAGGTCGAGCGGGTGGCGCTGGCCGCGGCGACGGGCTCGTCCGGGTCGGGCGCCACGCCCTCGCCCAAGACGCACCACCCCGAGCGCTCGGAGGCCTACTTCGCCTACAAACCGCTCGAGCACCAGCACGTCCCCGAGATCCTCCAGGCGGTGGCGCGCTTCCGGCCCGCCCCGCTCCCGTTCGCGTTCGTGACCCATTCGGCGCCGTTCGTGCGCGGCATCCACGCGACGCTCTTCCTGACCTTCCGCGAGAGCGTGGACGCCGCCCAGCTCCGCGAGACCTGGCGGCGCGAGTACCGCTCCGCCCCCTTCGTGCGGGTGCTCGACGCCCCGCCGGACGTGCGGCACGTGGCGCGGACCAACTGGGCCGACCTCCACGTCACCGCGCGCGGGGACACGGCGGTCGTGCTCTGCGCGCTCGACAACCTGGTCAAGGGGATGGCGGGCAACGCGGTCCAGGCGATGAACCTGGTCTTCCGCCTGCCGGAGGACACCGGCCTCCGCTCGCCCGGGTTCCATCCATGACGCCCGCGCCCGCGACCTGGAACGTCGAGGACGAGTTCCTGCTCGACGTCTACCCGAAGCTTCCGCTCACGGTCGTCCGTGGCAGGGGGAATCGGATCTACGACGAGCACGGCCGCGAGTACCTGGACCTCTACGCGGGCCATGCCGTGTCGCTCACCGGGCACGGTCATCCGCGCGTACTCGACGCGATGCGGGACCAGATGGACCGGCTGGTGTTCGCGAGCAACGCGGTCCACGTACCGTCGCGCGCGCGGGCGACGGTGCTGCTCGCGGCCGCGGCGCCCGAGGGCCTCCGGCGCATCTTCTTCGTGAATTCCGGCGCGGAGGCGAACGAGGCGGCGCTCAAGCTGGCCCGCAAGCACACCGGCCGCGAGAAGGTCGTCGCGCTCGAGGGCGGGTTCCACGGGCGCACGCTGGGCGCGCTCAGCGTCACGGCGCTCGGGAGCTACCGGAGCGCCTTCCGGCCGATGCCCGGCGGGGTCGTGTTCGCGCCCTTCGGGGACGCGGGCGCGGTGCTCGAGGCGGCCGGGTCCGACGCCGCCGCCGTGATCCTGGAGCCGATCCAGAGCCTGGGCGGCGTGCGGATGGCCGCGGACTCGTTCTACCGGGACCTGGCCGCGGGCCTCCGCGAGCGGGGGACGCTCCTCATCTTCGACGAGATCCAGACCGGCCTCGGGCGCACCGGGCGGATGTGGTTCGGCGACCATTGCGGTGTGGTGCCCGACCTGATCACGGTCGGCAAGGGGCTCGGGAGCGGCTTCCCGGTGGCGGCGACGCTGATCTCCGAGCGGATCGCCGAGGGCGTGAAGCAGGGGGAGCACGGCTCGACGTTCGGCGGCGGACCGCTGGCCAGCGCGGCAGTGGCCGCGACGCTGGAGGTGATCCAGTACGAGGACCTCGCGGGGAACGCCGCCCGCGTCGGCGCGCACCTCCGGCGGGCGCTGGGCCGGATCCCGCGGGTCACGGAGGTGCGCGGTGCCGGCCTCCTGGTCGGGCTCGTGACCGATCTGCCCGCGAAGGACCTCCAGGCGCGGCTCCTCGAGCGGGGCGCGCTCACCGGGACCTGCAACGACCCCGCCGTGCTCCGGCTGCTCCCGCCGTTGACGCTCACCGTGGAGGACGTCGCGCAGTTCGTGGACCTCCTGGCCGACGGGCTCCGCTCATGAACCCGCGCTCTTTCCTGGACACGCAGTCGCTGCCGCTCGGCGAGTTCCAGGAGCTGCTCGCGCTGGCCGACGCGCGGAGCCGGGACGGCGCGCGCGACGCGCTCCGCGGCCGGATCCTGGTGCTCCTCTTCTTCAACCCGAGCCTGCGCACGCGGGTCTCGTTCGAAGTCGCGATGCACCGGCTGGGCGGGAAGACGATCGCGCTGACCGGCGGCGCGGACACGTGGAAGATGGAGTTCCGGGACGGCGTGGAGATGCTCGGCGACGCCGCCGAGCACGTGCGCGAGGCCGCCGGCGTGCTCTCCGAGTACGGCGACGCGCTCGGCGTGCGGTGCTTCCCGGAGATGAAGGACCTCGCCGAGGACCGCCGCGAGCCGGTGCTCGGAGCCTTCGCGCGGCACGCCCACGTGCCGGTCCTGAACCTGGAGTCCGCCACGCGCCACCCCTGCCAGGGGCTGGCCGACGCGCTCACGCTCAACCAGGCCTTCGGGCACGCCCGCGGGCACCGGGTCACGCTCACGTGGGCGTACCATCCACGCGCGCTTCCGATGGCGGTGCCGAACTCGTTCGTGCTCACCGCGAGCCGGCTGGGGGTGGAGCTGACGATCGCGCACCCCGAGGGGTGGGAGCTCGACCCGTCGGTGCTCGAGGCGGCGCGCGCGAACGCCGACGCAACCGGGGGCGCGGTGCGCCTCACTCACGACCGCGACGAGGGCGCGCGGGGCGCCGAGGCGGTCTACGCGAAGTCCTGGGGGGGCGTGGCGTACTACGGCCGTCCGGACGACGAGACGCGGGCCAAGGCCGGGCTCCGGCCCTGGATCGTGGACGAGGACTGGCTGCGCCGGAGCGACGACGCCTGGTTCCTGCACTGCCTCCCGGTGCGCCGCAACGTCGTGGCGAGCGACGCCGTCCTGGACGGTCCGCGCTCACTGGTCCGGAAGCAGGCGCGGAACCGGGTGTATGCGCAGGAAGCCGTACTGTTGAGGGCCCTCGCTTCCGCGTGATGGAGGAGGTTGAAAGCCAGAAGTTGAAAGTTGAAAGCCAGAGCAGAAGCATGGGGTCGCTCCTCTTTCCTGGCTTTCGACTTTCGACTTTCAACTTTGGACCGGCACCGACCAACCCCTGAAGCACCGACATGGAACAGTCCACCGTCTCGCTCCTGCTGCAAGCCCTGCCCTACATCCAGACCTTCAAGGGGCGGCTCTTCGTGGTGAAGATGGGCGGGGAGGTCGTCGTCGATCCGACGAACCTCGACGCGATCGCCCAGGACCTGACGCTCCTCCAGCTCGTGGGGGTCCGGGTCGTGGTGATCCACGGCGGCGGCCCGCAGGCGAACGTGCTCTCCGAGAAGCTCGGCTTCCAGCCGGTGATCGTCGAGGGCCGCCGGGTCACCGACGAGAACGCGCTCGAGGTCGTGAAGATGGTCTTCGGCGGGAAGATCAACACCGAAATCCTCTCGGCGCTCCGCCGCCACGGCGGGCGCGGGGTCGGGCTCTCGGGCGTGGACGGCGGCCTGATCCGCGCGCGGCGGCGGGGCGCGCAGGTGCTGCGCGGACCCGGGCACGCCGGCAAGACCGTCGACCTCGGACACGTCGGCGACGTCGAGGGAGTGGACGGATCGCTGCTCTCGGACCTCGTCGATCGCGGCTACATCCCCGTCGTCTGCTCGCTCGGCGCGGACGAGACGGGGAACATCCTGAACATCAACGCCGACACGGTGGCGGCCGAGATCGCGATCAGCCTGAAGGCCGAGAAGCTGGTCAACCTGACCACGGTCCCCGGCGTCTTCCTCGACTCCGCGCGGGAGGAGCTGGTCTCGGTCCTGACCGAGCGGCAGGCCGAGGACGCGATCCGCCGCGGCGTGATCGCCGGTGGCATGATCCCGAAGGTGGAGTCGTGTCTCCACGCGCTCCGCGGCGGCGTGCGGAAGGCCCACATCCTGAACGGGCTCGAGGGCCACTCCCTGCTGGTCGAGACCTTCACCCGGAAGGGGGCGGGCACCATGCTGGTCCGCGAGGGGGACGCGGAGGAGAAGCCGGGTTGAGGCTCACCCCGGCGGCGCGCCTCCTCCGGGACCTCGTCGCGATCCCGAGCGTCAGCGGGAACGAGGCCGCGGTCGTGGAGCGCGTGGCCGACGAGCTGCGCGCGCTCGGGCTCGCCCCCGAGGTCCGGGGCCGGAACGTGTTCGCCGAGCGCGGGACCGGCGGGCCGCCGCGTCTCCTTTTGAACTCGCACCTGGACACCGTCCCCGCCGGGCCGGGGTGGACGCTCCCGCCCACCGACCCGGTGGTCCGCCGCGGCCGCCTCTTCGGCCTCGGGGCCAACGACGCCAAGGGACCGGCGACCGCGCTGCTCCGGGCGTTCGCCGCCGCGCCCGAGCGGGCGCTCCGCGGGACGCTGTTGCTCGCGCTCACCTGCGACGAGGAGACCGGCGGCGAGGGGCTCGAGAAGCTCCTCCCCACGCTGCCGCCGGTCCACGCGGGCGTGATCGGCGAGCCGACCGCGCTCCGCATCGCGCGCGCCCAGCGCGGGCTCGTGCGCCTCGAGCTGCACGCCGAGGGGCGGGCGGCGCACGCGGCGCGGCCGGAGCAGGGGGTGAACGCGATCGAGCGCGCGCTCGACGACCTCGCGCGGCTCCGCCGGCTGCGGTTCCCGAAACGGCACGCGCTCCTCGGGCGCACCAGGGTCGCGGCCACGATGATCGAGGGCGGCGTGAAGGCCAACGTGATCCCGCCCTCGTGCCGCGTCGTGCTCGACGTCCGCACCACCCCCGACTACCCGAACGAGCGCGTGGTGGCCGCCATCGGGCGCGCGGTGCGCGCGCGCGTGGTGATCCAGAGCCAGCGCATCCGCCCGGTCGAGACGGCCGCGGACGACGCGATCGTGCGGGCGGCGCGCGCCGCGCTCCCGCGCGCGCCGCTGGTCGGCTTCGGCGGCGTCTCCGACTACTTCTTCCTGGCGCCGGTGCCCGGGATCGTGCTCGGGCCGGGGACCCCCGAGCAGTCGCACGCGCCGGACGAGTCGATCGCGGTCGCCGACCTCGAGCGCGGAGTCGGCGCCTACGGCCGCGTGATCCGCGCCTGGTTCGCGAGGAGCCGATGAGGGGCGCGCGCGGCGGACGGCTCGCGGGGGAGCTGCACCCCGCGATCCGCCGGTTCACCCACTCGCTCCCGTTCGACCGCCGCCTCTTCCAAGAGGACGTGCAGGGCAGCGTCGCGCACGCGCGCATGCTGGGTGCGCGCGGGATCGTCCGCCCGGGCGAGGCGCGCGCGCTCGTGCGCGGCCTCGGCCGCGTGCTCCGCGAGCTGGAGTCGGGGCGCTTCCGGTTCCGGGAGACCGACGAGGACATCCACATGGCCGTCGAGCGGCGGCTCACCGAGCTGGTCGGGCCGGTGGGGGGGAAGCTCCACACGGGCCGTAGCCGGAACGACCAGGTCGCGCTCGACCTCCGGCTCTGGCTCCGCGGCCGGGTGGACGCGCTCCGGGAGGGCGTCGCCGGCGTTGCGCGCGCGCTCCTCGACCTGGCCGGGCGGCACCGGGACGCAGTGCTCCCGGCTTACACCCACCTCCAGCGGGCGCAGCCGGTCCTGTTCGCGCACCACCTGCTCGCCTACGTGGAGATGCTCGGGCGGGACGACGAGCGTCTCGCGGAGGCGCGGCGGCGGATCGACGTGCTCCCGCTCGGCGCGGGCGCGTGCGCGGGCTCGGCCTTCCCGGTGGACCCGCGCCGCGTGGCGCGCGAGCTGGGCTTCCGGGCGGTCTTCGCGAACAGCCTGGACGCGGTCTCCGACCGCGACTTCGTCGTGGAGTTCCTCGCGGCGGCGGCGCTCACGCTCGTGCACCTCTCGCGGCTCGGCGAGGACGTGCTGCTCTGGACGTCGCGCGAGTTCGGCTTCGCGCGGCTGACCGACCGCGTGGCCACTGGGAGCAGCATCATGCCCCAGAAGAGGAACGCCGACCCCGCCGAGCTGCTGCGCGGGCGGGTGGGCCGCGTGGTGGGCTCGCTGGTCGGGATGCTCACCACGCTGAAGGGGCTCCCGCTCAGCTACAACCGCGATCTCCAGGAGGACAAGGAGGCGCTGTTCGACGCGGTGGACACGCTCAAGGGCGCGCTCGGCGCCGCGGCCGCGCTGGTGCGCGGGCTCCGTCCCGACGCGCGCGCGATGCGCCGCGCGGTGGAGGACCCGCTCTCGTTCCTGGCGGCGACCGAGCTGGCCGACTACCTCGCGGAGCGGGGGGTGCCGTTCCGCGAGGCGCACGCGGCCGTGGGCGCGCTGGTGCGGCAGTGCGAGCGGGAAGGCCGCGGGCTCGCCGACCTCTCGCGCGCGGAGCTGGGCGCCGCGCATCCGCGCTTCGGCCCGGACGCGCGCGCGCGCCTCCGCCCCGGGTCCGCGCTCGCGCGTCGCCGTGCCCCGGGCGGGACCGCGCCCGCCCGCGTCGCGGTGGCGCTCCAGGCGGCGCGCCGAAAGTGGGGATGAGGAAATGGTGCCACTCTTCATTTCCGCTGCGGAAATGAAGAGTGGCACCATTTCCCACCGGAAAAATGCACTCATCCCCGTTTTCGGGTCCGCTCGCGGGCCCCTATAATCGCCGCACCCTGCGGAGGAATCATGCACACGAGGCTCTGTTGGTCCGCCCTGACGCTGCTCGTCGCCGCGCTCGGGGCCTGCAAACAGGAGAAGCCCCGCGCGGGCCCCGAGGCCGAGGCCGCGCCCTCGGCCGCGAGTCCGACCGTTCCCGCCGAGCCGCCCGCGGCGAAGGTCCAGGATGCGCCACCCGCGCCGCCGGCCGTCGATCCGATCGAGGAGAAGAAGGCCGAGTACGAGGTCCGCGCCAACCGCGCGAAGAGCGAGCGCGAGTGGTTCGAGCTGGCCCGCTGGTGCAAGCAGCAGAACCTCCCGGACGAGCTGAAGAAGGCCGTGGAGAAGGTGCTGGCCACCGACCCGGACCACGAGGAGGCCCACGCGCTCCTCGGGCAGAAGTACTTCGAGGGTCGCGCGCCCCAGAACGCGAAGGGCCGCTGGCTCGGCGCCGAGGAGTTTGCCGAGGCCGAGCGGATCGAGAAGGAGTTCCGCGAGAAGGGCGCCGGCGACCCCTGGGCCGCCGCCGCCGAGGTCGTCAAGGTCAACCTGACCAGCGACGCGCTCTTCCGGCCGTACCAGGCGAAGAGCGAAGCGCGCCGCCCGTTCCTGGTCTTCGTCGAGGACATGGGCGGCGAGGAGCGGAACGCGTACCACCTCGACGCCAAGGGGGACATGTTCCAGGCGCTCTGGGAACACCTGATGAAGGCCTACGGCGAGCGGTTCAAGCTGAAGGAGCCGACCAAGCCGTTCGTCGTGTTCGTCTACAAGGACCGGAAGGGGTACGACGCCCACGAGAAGACGCTCACCGGCGGCGTTCCGCACCCCAACCGCCGCGCCCACTACGACCCGCGCTCGCGCATGGTGATCCTCTACGAGTCCGATTCGCGGGTTCAGGGCGGCACCCTGGGCGGCGACGAGGGCGCGGGGACCGTGATGCACGAGGGGACCCACCAGGTCATGCACTTCATGGCCGGCGACCGGGAGCGGAAGGTCCCGCCCTACGTCTGGTTCCAGGAGGGCATCGCCGAGTACGTCGGCACCGTCAAGCAGGGGAAGTCCGAGGGGGAGCAGCGGCAGTGGGAGTTCAACCAGGTGAGCAAGATGCGCCTCTCGCACTACCGGGACGCGGTCAAGAGCGATCTCTTCATCCCGCTGGAGGCGCTGCTCGGGTTCCGCTCCTACGAGGACGTGCAGTCCCACGGCACCCGCGAGCACTTCGCCCGCCGCAAGCGGGACAAGGCCGACTTCGAGGCGCAATACCTCCTCTATTTCTACGCGGAGTCCTGGGCCTTCACGTACTTCCTGAACCAGGGCGCGGGGGGCCGCTACCAGGCGAAGTTCCTGGACTACATGGCCGAGGAGTTCGACGGCAACGGCGGGCTCGACACCTTCCTCAAGGTCTTCCAGATCGACGAGAAGCAGTTGAGCGCCCTGGAGAAGGAATGGAAGGCCTTCATGGCCTCCCTCAAGTAGACATGCTGCGCGCGAAGGACATCATGGCCACGGGGATCATCACGGTCCGCCCCGAGATGCTGATCCGCGACCTGGCCCAGCTCCTGGTCGAGAAGGACATCTCCGGCGCGCCGGTGGTGGACGCGGCCGGGCGGCTGGTCGGCGTGGTGAGCAAGACCGACGTCCTCAACGCGAGCCTGAAGCGCACCGAGCCCACCGGGGTCGCGCCCTCGTTCTTCCGGCTCCTTGACTCGTACCTCGAGGAGGGCGGGGAGGAGACCCCCGGGTCCGCCGCCCCCGGCCAGGTGGACGACATCATGACCCGCGACGTGGTCACGGCCACCGAGGACACGCCCGTCCACGAGCTGGCCCGGAGCATGGCCGAGCGCCGCATCCGCCGGCTCATCGTCACCCGCGACCAGCGGCCGATCGGCCTGATCACGGTGATGGCGGTGCTCCGCACCTACCCGGGCGCGACGCCCGAGCCCGCCGCCACCGGCGCGGCGCCGCGCCCCCGCAAGGCCGCGCCCGCCCGTCGCCGGGCCGCACCCAAGGCCCGCAAGAAGGCCGTCGCCCGCCGACGCTAGACTACTCCGCCCGCTTCTCCCACTCGCGCGTGCAGAAGAGGGCCACGCCCGCGACCAGCGCCGCGCCCCCCACGATCGCGAGGAACGTCCCGGCGTCGGAGGCGTCCGGGAGGATGACCCGGCGCTGGGCCACGATGCCCTTCAGTTCGGGCGCCCAGTCGACGAGCAGGGCCTTCAGGTTGTGCGAGAAGGTCAGGTTGGGGAGCTGGCCCCGGGCGTTGGGCAGGAAGGACTCCCAGATGAACGCGTGGAAGAGGCAGACGATCGCCGGCCGCTTGAACAGGAGCGCCAGCGCGGCATAGAGCGCCGCGTAGCTTCCGGTCCCGATCAGGAGCAGGCCCAGGAAGCGGGGGTACAGCGCCGGCAGGAGCGGCGACGAGCCGAGCACCACGCGCGTGGCCACGTCCAGGCCGACGGTGATGAAGGCCCCGAGCGCGCCGGCCGCCACCAACGCCCCCAGGAGCTTCCCGGCATACAGCGAAGCGCGCGGCACGGGACGCACGAGGAGGTAGATCAGCGTCCCGTCCTCCCGGTCGTCCGAGAAGGCGCTCAGCGAATAGAAGAGCGAGAGGAGCGGGAGCGAGAACCCCAGTACGGTAGTCCCCAGGAAGATCAGCAACGGGTGGAAGCGATGGCTCTCCGTCGGAGGATGCTTCACCAGCGCCACGCACTCGAGCGCGACCAGCCCGGCGCCGAGCGCGAGGAACAGGAACGTGCGCCGGCTCCGGAGGCAGTGGCGGAGCGTGAGCCGGAAGCCCTCGAGCACGCCGCGTCCCGCCGGGAAGCCCATCACGCCTCCACCAGGTAGTCGAACACCGCCTGGAGGTTCTCGTCGCGCGGCTCCAGCTCCTCCACCGCGACCTCGCCGCCGGCGGCCCGCGCCTGGAGCTCCTCCAGGAAGCGCTCGGGCCGCCGGGTCTCGACCAGGAAGCCCTCCTCCTGGAACCGGAGAGCCTCCACCTCGGGGAGCGCCATCAGCCGCGCGGCGGCCGCGCGCGCGTCCGCGCACCGGAGCCAGAGCTGGTGCGGCCGGTCCTCCATGAGGTCGCGGATCTCGCCGACCACGCCCTCGGCCAGGAGCCGCCCGCGGTTCAGGAGGAGGAGCCGCGGCGTCATGGCCTCGACCTCGTGCAGCACGTGGCTCGAGACGAGGACCGTCCGCCCCTCCGCGCCCAGCGCGCGGATGTGGTCGATCATCTCGCGCCGGCCCGGCGGGTCCATGCCGTTCAGCGGCTCGTCCAGGATCAGGAAGAGCGGGTCGTGGGCCAGAGCCTGCGCGAGCTTGAGCCGCTGGCGCATCCCCTTGCTGTACCCCTCGGCCTTCCGGTTCCGGGCGTCGGCGAGCCCCACGCTCTCGATCAGCTTGCGGGCCCGTCCGCGCGCCGCGGAACCCCGCCACCCGTGAAGGCGGAGCATCGCGGTCACGAACTGGAGCCCGGTCATCCCCTCGGGGAACCCCTCCAGCTCGGGCGCGATCCCGATCGCCGCGCGGGCCGCGGCCGATCCGAAGGGGTCGCGGCCGCCGAGCCGGACGGTGCCGAGGCTCGGCTGCAGGAGGCCGGCCGCGAGCTTGAGCAGCGTGGACTTCCCCGCGCCGTTGGGGCCGAGGAGCCCGGTGACGCCCGGTCCGAGCGTGAACGAGACCTCCGAGAGCGCGGTCACCTCGCCGTACCACTTGGAGACCGAGCGGACCTCGAGCAGGGCGTCAGACATACTTCCGCTTGAACCACCAGAGACGGCCGAGGGAGAGCACGAGGAGCGCCGCGAGGAATCCGGCTCCGACCTCGGGGTCGAACTGGTACGGGCGACGCGGAGGGTCGAACAGCCAGGCGTTCGTCTGCCGGACGGCGTGCGCCAGACCGAACCAGGAGTACCGGCTGTGCCGGAAGATCTCCCTGACGAGGTTTGCGGCCACGTCGGAGAAGAGGAAGAGCACGATCCAGGTCCCGCCCGCGAACCAGGCGTTGGCCGAGAGCGTCGAGACCGCGAGACAGGGGATCGTGAGGACCGTCGTGACCAGGAGCGCGCACCCGAGGATCTTCGGCAGCCAGGGCCAGCTCTGGCCCAGGAACTCCCAATCCGGCTCGAGGAGCGCGGCGGCCCCCCAGATCGTGACCATCGGGACCATGGTCAGGAGGAGGAGCGGGGTCGCGAGCGCGAGGCACTTGCCGAGCACGTAGTCGGAGCCGGTGACCGGGCGGGAGAAATAGAGGTCGAGCGCGTTGCTCTTCAGGTCCCGAGCGATCAGGGCGGTGCCGTACGCGGTGGTGACGAGGAGGAGGCAGACCCAGTTCCAGGGCTCCGTGAAGTACTTCGCGTAGAACGGGAGCTTCAGGGGCTCGTCGTAGCGGTACTGCCCGATCGAGCTGATGTAGAGGAGCACGACGTGGACGAGGCAGGGGGTGAAGGCGGCGATGAACGGGAGGCGCAGCCGCTTCAGCCGCCACAGCTCCCGGAGCTCCATCCGGATGATCGGCAGGAATCGGAAGCGCGGCTCGGGGCGCGGGCCCGCGTAGGTCCGGTAGCCGGCCTCGTAGAGCGGCACGTCAGTCCGCCCCCACCAGGTCCAGGAAGGCTTCCTCCAGCGTCCGCCGGCGCGAGCGCAGCCGGCGCACCTGGACCCCCGCGTCGGAGGCCGCCTGGAAGAGGACCGCGGTCCTCCCGTCCGCCGGGAGCGCGATCTCGGTCGCGCGGGCGGGCGCCCCGCCCTGATCCGGGAGCGGCGAGAGCCCGCGCGCGGCGAGCGCGCCGCGGAAGCGGTCCCGGTCGCCGCGCACCTCGACCTGGAAGATGGTCTGGTCGTTCCCGCACAGCTCGCGGATCGGGCCCTGCGCGACGGTGCGTCCGCGGTCGAGCATGAGCACGTCGCGGCAGACGTACTCGACGTCGGGGAGGAGATGCGTGGAGAGCACGAGGTCCTTCCCGCGCCGGGCCAGGTCGCGGATCAGGTCCAGCATCTCGCGGCGGCCGCGCGGGTCGAGCCCATTGGTCGGCTCGTCCAGGAAGAGGAGCGGCGGGTCGTGGACCAGCGCGAGCGCCAGCTTGAGGCGCTGCTTCATGCCGGCGGAGTAGGTGGACGCCGGCCGGTAGCGCTGCTCCTCGAGCCCGACGTAGTAGAGGACCTCGTGGGCGCGCCGGAGCGCCTCGAGCGGGGGGAGCGCCGAGAGCTCGCCCGCGAAGGCGACGAGGCGGAGTCCCGAGAGTCCCGGGACGAAGCAGTCCTTCTCGGGCATGTAGCCGATGCGGTGTCGGATCGGGAGGGGTTCGCGCGCGCTGTCGAAGCCGTAGAGCTTCGCGCGGCCCGAGGCGGGGCGGACCAGGCCGAGCAGGGTCCGGATCAGCGTGCTCTTGCCCGCGCCGTTCCGTCCGAGGAGGCCGACCGGCCCGCCGGCGATGGTGGCGGTGACTCCGGCGAGCGCCCGCACGGAGCCGAAGTCCACGGTGAGGTCCTCGAGCACGATCGCGGGGGTCGTCACCGGCGGACCTCGTAGAGGTGGAGGAGCGGCAGGCCGTCGCCGGGGTCGAGCGTCGAGACCACGGAGCGGAGCCCGCGCTCCCCGAGGAAGAGGGGGAAGTCGCGGGCCGGTGTGCGGCGCGGATCGGAGAGGAGCGCGGCGCCGTCCGGTGCGAGCAGCCGCTCGAGGAGCGCGGCGACCGGCCCCAGGTTCCGGCGCTCGTAGAGGAGGTCGGCGCCCAGGATCAGGTCGTACGGCCCGCCCTCGGGCGCGCGCCAGTCGAGCACGCCCCCGGTGACGGCGACGTCGTTCTGGCGCGCATTCGCGAGCGCGAGCTCCACGGCGGCCGGCTCGACGTCGGTCAGGTGGACGAGCGCCCCGCGCCGCGCGGCCGCGAGGCCGGCAAGCCCGAGCCCGCAGCCGATCTCAAGGCAGCGCTTCCGGTGGAGGCCGGGTCCGTCGAGGAGCGCCTGCGCGAGGCCGCGCGCCGCGGGCCACAGCTCGCCCCAGTAGGGGATGCGCTCATCGGCCCGGCGGAACTCCTCCTCGGTGAGCCGCTCGAGCAGCTCGGCGGGGTCGTGCGCGGCGGTCAGCCGGAAGATCTGGCCGCGAACGGCGACCTCGACGACTCTCGTCCGAAGGGCGCGGGTCATCACGGCGAGGAGGGTATGCGAGGCCGGAGCGGGAGGGAAGGGACCCTCACGCGTCCGGGAAGATCTTCCCCGGGTTGAGGAGACCGAGCGGGTCGAAAGCCCGCTTGAGCGCGCGCATCAGGTCGATCTCGACCGGCCCGAGCGCGATCGGGAGGAACTCCTTCTGCACCCACCCGATCCCGTGCTCCCCCGAAAGGCTCCCGCCCAGGGCGACCGTGTGCGTGAAGATCGCGCGGATCGCGCGCGGCAGCACCTCCTCCCACGCCCGCTCCGGGAGGTCCATGCGCAGGAGGTTCACGTGCAGGTTCCCGTCCCCCGCGTGCCCGTAGCAGATCGAGGTCAGCCCGTGCCGCGCGCAGATCTCCTTCACCCCACGGATCAGCTCGGGGAGCCGCGCCCGCGGCACCACCGTGTCCTCCTCCTTGTAGACCGAGAGCTTCTTCGCCGCCTCGCCCATCGCGCGGCGGAGCGCCCAGAGGTCGCGCCGGTGCTCGGAGGTCTCGGCCAGGAAGACGTCCAGCGCGCCGCGCCCGAGCGCGACCTCGCCGATCTTCAACGCCTCGGCCTGGAGCGTCCCCTCGTCGTTCCCGTCCACCTCCAGCAGCAGCACCGCCTCCGCGGTCGCGTGCGGCGGGTTCCGCCCCAGGTGGCGCGCCGCGGCCACCACGGCCGCGCGCTCCATGAACTCGCACGCGCACGGCACCACGCGCGCCTGGAAGATCGCGGCCACGGTCCCGGCCGCCGACTCCAGCGTCGGGAACGGGATCAGGAGCGTGCGCGAAAGCGACGGGAGCGGGAGCAGCTTCAGGATGATCTTCGTGATCACCGCCAGCGTCCCCTCGGAGCCGACCAGGAGCTGGGTCAGGTTGTAGCCCGTGACGTTCTTGAGCAGCTTCCCCCCGGTCCGGATCAGGCGCCCGTCCGGGAGCACCGCCTCCAGCCCGAGCACGTAGTCCTTGGTCACGCCGTACTTGAGCGCCCGCGGGCCGCCCGCGCACTCGGCGACGTTCCCCCCCAGCGTGCACGAGCCGCGGCTCGCGGGGTCGGGCGGGTAGAAGAGCCCCTCGGCCTCGACCGCGCGCTGGAGCGTCTCGGTGATCACGCACGGCTCGACGACCGCGACCAGGTTCTCGAGGTCGAGCTCGAGGATCCGGTTCATCCGCTCAAGCGAGAGCGAGAGGCCGCCGCGGACCGGAAGGCACCCGCCCGAGAGCCCGGTCCCCGCCGCGCGCGGCGTGACCGGGAGGCGCTCGCGGGTCGCGAGTCGGAGGACGGCCTGGACCTCCTCGACCGATCCGGGCCGGACCACCGCCTCGGGAGGGAACACGAGGTCCTCGGTCTCGTCCGCGCCGTAGCGTTCGAGGTCCTCGGGCGCCGTCGTGACGGCGTCCGGGCCCAGGAGCGCGTGCAGCTCGGCGACGATCGAGGGGGTGACGCGCGCGACGGCGGGGAACATAATCCTCAGCGGCGTCGTATAGCAGAAGTGACCGCGGCCGTGAAGACGACCATCGGCACAGCCACGTTGGAACTGATCCAGGGCGATCTCACCGACCTGGACGCCGACGCCCTCGTCAACGCGGCCAACGAGCGGCTCCAGCTCGGCGGAGGGGTGGCGGGCGCGATCGCGCGGCGGGGGGGACCGGCGATCCAGGAGGAGTGCGACCGCCTCGGCGGCACCCCGGTCGGCACGGCGGTCGCGACCGGCGCCGGCAGGCTCCGGGCCCGCCACGTGATCCACGCCGTCGGTCCCCGCATGGGCGAGGGGGACGAGGACCGGAAGCTCGTGGACGCGACCCACGCCGTCTTCGACGTGGCCGGGCGGCTCGGGCTCTCGAGCGTGGCGCTCCCCGCGGTCTCGACCGGGATCTTCGGCTTCCCGCTCGAGCGCTGCGCGCGCATCATGCTGGGCGTGGCCCGCGAGCGCCTCGGCCGGCCGGGCGCGCTCCGGCGGGTGGTTTTCTGTCTGTTCGACGCGGCGGCGCTCCGCGTGTTCGAGGCCGCCTGGGGTGAGTTGGTCGGGAGAGGGACACGGGGTTCCTCGATTCCGCAGTCGGGGTCTGCAAAGGAGGTCGAATGAGAAGGTACGTTGCCGTCGTTCTTGCGCTCCTGGTCGTGGCCGGGACGCCCGGATGCATCGTGGTCGGCCTGGGCAAGCACGACCACGACCACTGCGCGAAGTGCTCGAAGGACGCCGATTGGTGCAAGAAGTGCGAGCGCCGGGTCGGCGATGACCACCGGTGCGGCAAGACGGTCTGGTGCGACGCGTGCCGGTGCGAAGTGAGCTCGAAGCACAAGTGCGGGTCGTAGGAAGAGGTTGAAAGTTGAAAGTTGAAAGTTGAAAGCCAGAAACGGACGCCACTTCTTCCGGCTTTCGACTTTGAACTTTCGACTTTCAACCCGCGGCATCATCTGGGTTCCGGCCGTCCTTCCGGCCCTCGCGCTGGCCGGGACGATCGACGTGCCGATCGTCGTGCCGGCGCCGCCCCGGGAGGCGCTCCGTGCGTTTCCGGTCACGCTGGGCGTGTCACTCCCTCGCGGGGAGCAGGACGCGGCGAAGCTCGGCGTCGTGGATGCCGAAGGGCGGCCCGTGCCGGCCCAGGTGCGCGAGCTGGTCCGCTGGCCCGATGGCACGCTCCGTTTCGTGCTCGTGGACGTTGTCGCCGACGTCCCCGCCGGCCGGAGCGCGACGCTCCGGCTGGTCGCGGGCGCGCCCGCCGCTCCCGCCGCGCCGATCGCGGCCCGCCGGGACGGGGAAGACCTCGTGGTCGAGACGGGCGCGCTCCGCGCGACCTTCGATGCCGCGAGCCCGCTCCCCGCCCTCGAGGGGCCGGGCGCGCCCGCCCTGCACCTCACGCCGGAATCGGGCGCGGCGCTCCGCCTCGTCGCGCGTGGCCCGCCCGAGCTGGAGGAGACCGGCCCGCTCCGAGCCGTGGTCCGCACGCGCGGCGCTTTCCTCGAGCCCGAGGGCGACGCCCCTTTCCTCGACCTCACCGTCCGCGCCCACTTCTTCGCGGGCCGGCCCGACCTCCGGCTCTTCCTCACGCTCGAGAACCCGCGCCCGTACGGCTTCGAGAAGACCGAGCCGGGCCACCGCCACTTCCGCTCGCTCGCGCTCCGCTGGCCGCTCCCGGGCGAAGGTCCGGCCCAGGCGGCGATCGACCGATGGCGCGGCCCGGTGGAGGCGGGGCGCGCGCTGCGCGTGGTGCAGGCGCGCACGGACGGCGTCTTCGACGTGCAGCTCGCGCTCGGCGGGGCGGCGCTCCGCCGCCCCGGTGCCCGGCGGATGGACGACGTGTTCACGATCACGCGCGGCGCGGCCGGACTCACCGCGGGCCTGCGCTTCCCCTGGCAGAACGCGCCGGTCGCGGCCACGCTCGCCCAGGACGGGCTCGCGCTCGAGCTGCTGCCGCCCGAGGGGTCCGGGCCCGCTTACGACGGGGGGCTCGGGGGGCCGCCCGACGAGCGGTCGCTCCTCCTCTATCGCTTCGAGGGCGGGCGCCACAAGACCTGGGAGGTCGCGCTCCGCGCGCATGGCAGCAACGCCACCGCGGCGGCGCGCGCCGCGGTCGACCGGCTCCTGCATCCTCCCGCCGCGCACGCGGAGCCCGGGGCGGCGGCCGCCTCGGGCGCCTTCGGGTTCCCGTTCCCGCCCGAGCGGGGCTGGTCCGCCGGCAAGGACGCGGAGCCGGCCCTGGCGGCCGCGCTCCAGCGCATGGAGCGGTGGAAGCGCGTCCTCTTCGACCCGCGCGCGGCCGATCCGGAGGGGAGGACGATCGAGGGGCTGCGCGAGAAGCGCCCGAAGGACGCGTGGGGGTGGTTCCACTTCGGGGACCTCCCGTGGGCGGACGGGACCTGCTCGAACCACTACGACTGGCCGGCGACACTCCTCGTCGGGTTCGCGCGCACCGGCGACGGTCGGGCCCTGGAGGAGGGGATCGCGCACGCGCGGCATCGCATCGACATCGACCAGTACCACGCGGCCGGCGACGTGTCGCGCTCGGGCGGGCAGTTCTACGAGAAGGGCCTGTGCGGGAGCCGGATCTTCGCGCCCAAGACCTCGCACACGTGGGTGCGGGGCCCGCTCCTCTACGGGCTCCTCACGGGCGACGCGCGCGGCTTCGAGGCGGCGCGCGAGGTCGGCGCGTTCCTGCTCGCCGCGACCGAGCACTGGGACCGCTCGTCGGGTGAGTGGCGGGTGGCCGGGTGGACGCTGATGAACTTCTGCGACCTCTGGCGCTTCACGGGCGACGCCCGCTACCTGGAGGCGGCGCGGCGGCTGGCGCGGGAGGTGGGGGAGGTCGAGGCGCGCTTCGGCGGAAAGGGCTGGTTCCTCTCCGACACCGACTGGGGCTACAAGGGGGAGACGGTCCTTTTCCAGACGGGGATCCTGATGAACGCGCTGGCCGACTACCTGGACGAGGCGGGCGCGGACGACGCGGAGACGCGCGCGCTCTTCCTCAGGATGGCCGACTGGCTGCTGGCCCCTCACGACCCGCCCGGGAACCACGTGATCCGGGGCGGGACCGGCCCACCGGAGGCGTACGTGCCGTGGCAGGTCCGCGTGGACTGGCGGCCGGGCGCCGACTACGGGGGGCCGGGCCGGCGCTATCCGGGGTCGGGGGGGAACGACCCGGTGCACAACCTCTGGGTCATCGATCCGCTCGCGGCGGCGACGCGCCTCTCGGGCGACGCGCGCTACCTCGAGGCGGCGCGCCGGCTCTTCGGGGACACGGTCCGCTGGTTCGGGCAGGGGGGCCCGGTGGACCAGCGCGACCGCGCCGCGCTGACCCCGATCACGTGCACGCTCCGCACCTTCCCCGGCTCCGAGACCAAGGTGCTCGGCTGGATGGGCCGGCTCCTCCTCCGCTACGCGGCCGAGGAGGAGCGCCGCTGGCGGTCGCGGTGAAGGGGGAGCGCGTCAAGGTTCCCGCGACTCCCACGTCCCCGCGACCGCGTCCCCGAAGACCCGCTCGACTCCGTCCACCATCCGGTCCATCGTGAACTCGCGCCGCGCGCGGTCGCGCCCGGCGTCCCCCATCCGCCGCCCGCGGTCGGGCTCGCGGAGCAGTATGCGCAGCCGGTCCGCGAGCGGTCCCGGGTCGCCCGGAGGGACCAGGAACCCCGTCCGCCCCTCCTGCACCAGCTCGGGCACGCCCCCCACCGCCGTCGCCACGACCGGCAGCCCCGCCGCCATCGCCTCGAGCACGGCGTTCGGGAGCCCCTCCGCCAGAGACGGGAGCACGAAGACCTCGGCGAGCGGGAGCACCTCGTCCACGTCCGCCCGGAAGCCCGCGAACACCACCTTCGAACGGATCCGCAGGCGGTCCGCGAGCAGCGTCAGCTCGTGCCGGAGCGGCCCGTCCCCGACCAGCAGGAGCCGCGCGTCCGGGAAATCGCGCACCAGCGACGCGAAGGCCGGCAGCAGGAACCGATGTCCCTTGTTCGGGTGGAAGCGCGCGGCGAACACAAGCACGCGCGCCCGCCGGAGCCCGAGCCGCTCGCGGAGCGCCGCCCGCGCGATCGGGTCCGGGCGCTCCTCCGGGACCCGCACGCCGTTCCGCACCACCCGCACCCGCGAGGGATGGAAGAACGGATAGCGGAGCAGCTCGCGCCGCACCGCCTCCGCCGGGGTCACGATGCCGTCCAGGAACGTGCGATAGGTCCACTCCTGGCGGAGCCCGGGCTTCATGTCGGGCAGGCCCTTCCGGACCACCACGGGCACGCCCCCCACGAGCCGCGCCGCGACCCCGCCCAGCCGCACCGCGCCGTGCAGGTGCGCGCAGACCAGGTCGATCCGCTCCCGCGCGAGGAACCGCGCCGCCCGCACCACCGCGCGCGGGTGGAGATCGCCCCGGATCGGCCATGGCTCGGCGTCCACGCCCCGCGCGCGGTAGGCCGGGACCCATTCCGCGCTCTCCCGCCCGCGCACGAACGCATGGTGCCCCCGCCGCTCCAGCCCCACCGCCGCCTCCAGCATCCACTTCTCGGCGCCGCCCCACCCCTCCACGGGGTTCAGGAAGAGGACCCTCACGGCGGACCCTCGCGAGGCTCGAGCCGGATCGCGTTCGTGTAGACCCAGGGCCGCCAGCCGCCCGCCACCCGGACCGCGGCCTCGACGCGGTAGACGCCGGGCTCGCCGACCTCCGCGTCCAGCGACCGCCCCAGGACCTGGGCCCAGCGTTTCCCGTCCCGGAGCACGCGGAGGCGCGCCGGGTGGGGGGAGCGGACCGCGAGCCGCGTGCCCCGCACGAGCGGCGCCGCGCCGCCCATCGGGACCGCTCCGCCCCCGGGGAGCGCGGCGGCGAAGCGGAACCCGGCGGCGTCACCCAGGAAGTCGAAGGCGATGAAGAGACGGCCGGCGCGGAGCCCGTCGAGCAGCGTCCGCTCGGTCAGGCGCGGGAGCAGCACGTGGTTCCGCACGAAGCGGAAGACGTCCTCGTACGGGTCGAGGAAGAAGGGGCCGAAGCGGAGCTTCGCGTGAGCGTCGCACTCGGCGAAGACCGGGGCGCTCCCGCGGGCCAGCCGGCGGTCCCACTCGCGCAGGTTCTCCCTGGGCGCGTCGAGCAGCGGGAGCAGCCGGAGCCGTCGGTCCGGAAAGACGTGCGACCAGAGGAGCGCGGGCAACACGAGCCAGGCGCTCCGGTCGCGGGCGTCGTCGTGCAGGTTGTAGAGGCCGATCGCGTCGGGGTCGGGGAGCGTGCGGGCCGGGCCCCCTTGAGCGAGATGCCCGACGGCGGCGAGCCCGCCGCCCGCGCGGATCTGGCGGGCCAGCTCCGGCGTGCTCCCGGCCTTCGGGTCCAGGGGCTCGTGCACCCCGAGCGCCAGCAGCGAGCCGCCGTCCTTCGACAGCTCGAGACCGGGGACGAAGAGCACGCCGTCCCGCGCGCCCGCGATCGGGCCCGGCCGCACCTCCCGGCGCGCGTGCTCCGTGAAGATCACGAAGTCGAGGCCCGCCGCCGCGGCGCCCCGGACGACCTCCTCGGTCGAGCCCGGGCTGTCGTGCGAGAGGCCGGTATGCACGTGGATCGCGCCCACGAACTCCTCGAGCGGCTCCACCGCGGGACGGTTCACCGGGCGGGACGGGAGCGGCGCGGCGCATGCGGAGAGCGCCGTGAGCGCGAGGAGCGCCGGTCTCACGGGAGCCTCGCGAGCACCATGTCCCGACCCGCCAGCGGCAGCCGCTCGAGGACCGAGAGACGGCCGCGGGAGCCCGGCGAGAGGTCGTCCAGGTCCTTCTCGCGGAGGAGCACAAGCACGGGACCCTGCGACGCCAGCCGGCGCTCGAGCTCCCCGCGGCGCTCGGGCACGTCGATGATCCGGCCGGTGTAGTAGACCAGACCCGGGTAGAGCCGCGGGTAGGCGATGAGCCGCTCGTCGCCGCGGGAATGGGCGTTGATCGCGCGAGCGGCGTCGTGGGAGGAGCGGCGGGCATAGAAGGGGTCGAGCGGACCGGAGTGCGCGGCGAAGAGGATGCCGCCGGCCGCCGCGGCGAAGACCAGCGGATGGAGCGCCGGGCGCCGCAGCAGGGTCCAGACCGCGGGCCCGATCGCGACCAGGGCCACGGCCGCGATCGCGCCGAGGGCGAGGTCGGGGAACTCCTCGGGCATGGCGCGGCGCAGGAGCGGGGGGGCTGCGACCGAGCCGAGCCCGAGCAGCCCGAGCAACGCCCCCACCACGCCCGCTGCGACACGGCGGGCCCGCGGCGAGGCCTCGGGGAGCGCGGCCAGGGCCATGCCGGCGAGCGCGGAGAGCGGGATGAAGGCCGAAGCCACGTAGGTGGAGAGCTTGCTCCTCGTGACCGAGAAGAACAGCACGACCACCGCGATCCACAGGATCGGAAGCCGCGCCGCCGCCGGGCGCGCGCGGACCTGGAGCGCCACGAGCGGTAGATGGGCGAGCCAGGGGAGGAACCCCAGGAGGAGCACCACCGGGACGAACCAGAGCCCCTCCTGGTGCCGCTCCCCCGCGAAGTAACGCTCGGCGGTCTCGCTCCAGAGGAGGTCCCAAGCCGGTCCCCACCCGATGCGGAGCGGGACCGCGGCGTACCACGGCGACGTCACCGCGAGGAAGACCAGGAGCCCGGGGAGCGGTCGGAGCGCGGCGACGCGGGCCCCGAAGCCGCGCCCGACGATCGAGGCCAGGACCACCAGGAGCGGGATCAGGATCCCCACGGGTCCCTTGGTCAGCGCGGCCAGGCCGAGCGCCACCCAGAAGGGGACCGCGTCGCGCACGCGCGGGAACCCGGAGGACCCGTGGCGCGCGTGGAACCAGATCGCGAGACCGACCCAGAAGGCGAGCGTGGCGTCGGTCGAGGCCAGACGGCCGACGAAGGGCGCATAGAAGGTGGTGAGGAACACGGCCGCCGCGAAGAGCCCGGCCCACGCGCCGGCGGCGCGGCGCGCGAGCAGCCCCGCGATCCCGGCCGCGCCCACCGTGGCCACCGCCGAGACGAGGCGCCCCGCCGCCTCGTCGTCGCCCACGACCCGGTAGGCCGCCGCCGCGAGCCAGTAGTAGAGGATCGGCTTGTTCAGGCGGAGCTGGCCGTTGAACCGCGGCAGCACCGGGTCCGCGCCGCGCGCGATGTCCCGCGCGGGCGCGGCGTAGCGCGGCTCGTCCGGATCGAGGAGCGGCGCGGCGCCGATGCGGTGGAAGAGCGTCCCCCAGGCCAGGGGCAGGAGAAGCAGGGGCGCGAAGCGCGCGCCGCGCGGCGGCTCAGGCGACGTCGCCATGGGCCACCGGCTGGTGCGGCCCGATCACCTGGGGGCCGCCCCGTCGGGCGGGGCGCGACTTCTTCCACCTCCGGTGGAACCAGATCCACTGCTCGGGCCAGAGGCGGATGAACCGTTCGAGCGCGCTCGTGTAGGCCTGGGTCACGCGGTGGACCTCCGCCGCGGCGGGCGCGCCCGGGACCGGGCGGATCGGCTCTCCCCAGCCGACGTGGTAGCGGGGTCCGGACCCCTGGCGCACGACGGCCACCGGGAGGACCGGCGATCCCGTGCGGACCGCGAGGACCGCGGGGCCCTGCATGGTCGAGACCTCGCGGCCGAAGAAGTCGATCGAGAGACCCTGCCGACGGCCGTGCAGGTCGGCGAGGAAGGCCACGACGTCGCCCCGCTCCAGCACCTGGGCCCCCTGCCGGAGCGCCCCCTCCTGGTAGAGGATCCGCTGTCCCGAGCCGGTGCGCAGCTCCTCGAGGAGCCGGTTCACCCAGGGGTTCGTGAGCCGGTTGGCCACCGAGTGGATCGGGAGCCCGGCCAGGGCCGCCAGCCAGCCGCCGAACTCGGGGTTCCCGATGTGGCCGGTGACCAGGATCACGCCGCGTCCCTCCGCGTGGAGGCGGCGCAGAGGCTCGGGCGCGGTCGGATCGGCGAACCGGGTCCAGTTGTCCCGGCGCAGCGTCCGGAGCAGGTAGGGGACGTCGGCGAGGAGCCGGCCCCAGTGGCGGAAGACGGCGCGCGCGATCCGTCGCTCTTCGGCCCGGTCCAGGGGAGAGGCCGCGAAGGCCAGCCTCAGGTTCTCGCGGATCACCCGGCGGTGCGGGATGTCCAGGACGCCGGCCAGGGCGGCGAGCGCGTTGCCGGCGCGGAGCGCGAACCCGTAGGGGAGGCCCTTGAGGAGGAGCAGCACCGCCCGGGCGGGGAGGTACTGCGACGCGTAGATGACCGGCTTGGGGAGCGGGAGTCGGTACCAGCGTTTCATGCCCGGGTTCCGCGAGCGGTGGATTGTAGCCTTCCCCTGGGAGCGCCGGAAGAGCGGCGGTACCATGCGACCGATGTTCGCGCGCAAGCTGGACCGCTACGTGACGCGGCTCTTCCTGGCCTCGTTCGGCGTCTCGCTGCTCCTGTTCGTCGGGCTCTTCATCCTGGTCGATTTCTGCTCCCGGCTGGACGACCTCGAGGACGCGGGGCGGCGGGCGGGGGGGCTGTCCGAGGCGATCGAGGTGCTGGCCTCGTATTACCTGACCTCCACGCCGCTGATCTTCCACCAGACGGCGCCGTTCCTCACGCTGATGGCGGCGATGTTCACGCTCGTGCGGCTCCGGCGGGGGAACGAGCTGGTGCCGATGATGGCGGGGGGCGTGAGCCTGCACCGGATCATGCTCCCGTTCTTCGTCTTCGGCGCGCTCGTGGCGCTCCTGATGGTGGCCAGCCAGGAGTGGATCGTGCCCAAGGTCGCCGAGGACCGGCTGCGGCTGCGCTCCTATTTCCAGAGGGGCGGGGAGATGATCAAGAACATCGACCTGATCCGCGACGCGGAGCGGAACGTCTTCCATGTCGCACGCTACGACCGGTTGCAGCGGACCATGTTCGACTTCTGCATGTGGCATCGGGAGAACCTGCCCGACGGCCGCTCGGCGATGGCGCGCGAGGTGCGCGCCGACGCCGCCCAGTACCGCGCGGGGCCGATGGGGACGGGGTGGTACCTGAAGAACGGCCGGGAGCGGCTGTTCCGCCCGGAGGGTCCCGAGGAGCGGGTGGTCGATTCCCTGACCGGCACGGAGCTCCTGCCGTCCGACCTCGAGTTGCGCGAGGCCGAGCGGCTGCATCTCAGCTTCACGGAGCTGAAGCGGCTCTTCCACCAGAACCCCGACCAGCGGAGCCTGAGGGTGCTGCTCCACTTCCACCTCACCTATCCGCTCTCGACGCTCGTGCTGCTGCTCCTCGGGATGCCCTTCGTGTTCCGGGAGCGGCACCGGAGCCCGATGGTGGGGATCGGCGTCTGCCTGATGCTCTCGGCAATCTACTTCGTGCTCGACCTCGTCCTCCGCGACCTCGGGAACCGCGGCAGCCTCCACCCGGTGGTGGCGACGTGGCTGCCGCTCCTCCTCTTCGGCAGCGTGGGGGCGACGGCGTACGACGCGATGAAGACGTAGGGAAATGGTGCCACTCTTCATTTCCGCCGCGGAAATGAAGAGTGGCACCATTTCCTAGTGGCACCATTTCCTAAACCATGAGCCCCAGCCGGCGTCGCACGGCCTCGGCGAACCGCTCGGCCACCCGGTCGGGCGCGAACCCCTCCGCGTGCCCGCGCGCGGCCGCCGACAGCTCCTCATGCCGCGCGGGATCGTCCAGCTCAGCCAGCGCGTCCCGCCACGCGGGCACGTCGAAGGGATCGTCGATCAGCACGCCGCCGGGCCCGACCGCCTCCGGCAGCCCGCCGATGCAGCTCGCCACCGCCGGCACGCCCCGACAGGCCGCCTCCACCACCACGCGCCCGAAGGGCTCGGGCCAGATGGACGGGACCAGGAGCCCCCGACACCGCCGATAGAGCGGGTCCAGTTCGCCTGTCCACCCGTGCGCCTCGACCTGCGGGAGCCGTGCGAACGCCCGCCGCGTGCGGCCCGAGGCCCGGCCCGCGACCAGGAAGCGCCGCGCCGGCTCCGCCCGGGCGAGCTCCAGGAAGATCGGCCGCCCCTTGCGGAAGGTCGGTTTGAGGAAGAGCCAGGCGTCGCCCGGCGGCCCCTCGCGCGCCGCGTCCGCCGGCGCCTCGACCGGGGGATGGAGCAGCTCCGGCTCGAGCCCATGGAACTCGCGGGTCTTCCTCTTCACGAACTCGCTGTTCGCGAAGACCAGCGCCGCGCCCCGGAGGCCCTCGGCGTAGAGGTCGAGCGTGCGCCGGGCGAGCGGGAACTTGAGCTTCACGCGGAGCGGCACGCAGCGGAAGCAGCGCCGGTCGCAGTCGAGGAGCGCGCGGTCCTTCGTGAACTGGATCGGGCAGAGCGGCGCGTGATCGCGCAGGAGCACCACGCACGGCGCCCCATGCGCGCGGGCCGCGCGCACGGTCCCCGCCAGGTACCTGTTCTGGGTCACGACGAGGTCGGGACGGAAGCGCTCCATCGCCGCGGCCGCGAGCGGCTCCCAGCTCCGGTCCCGGAGCCGCGTCTCCAGGTCGCTGTCGAAGGACCAGAGCGGGCGCCGCACGGCCACGGCCTCCACGGGCACCCGGGTCGCGACCGCCGGCGCCCCCGGCCGCGCCTCCTCGAAGGCGCGCACCTCGTGCCCGCGCCGGGCCAGCGCCTCGGCCAGCGCGCGCGCCGACCGCTCGGCGCCCCCCGTCGAGTGGGCGAAGTTGTCGTGGCAGAAGAGGATTCTCATGACCACCCGCCTACGCAGCCGGTGCAGGTTGAAAGTCGAAAGTTGAAAGTCGGAGAGGAGGTCGGACGGACACGCCATCCGATTCCGACTTCTGACTCTTGACTCTCAACGTTCAACCTCCTCCAGGAACCCCCGGCTGCGGAGCATCCAGTAGGCGAGCAGATAGTCGCATCCGGAGTACTTGCGCCGCTCCGAGCCCGGCGCCTGGTTGCCGACGAGGAGGTGGGGATCCGACTTCCAGAGGAAGGCGCTCGCGGGCCGGAGGTCGGGCGGGATCGGGACGCTGGAGCGGGGCACCCCTTTCCGGTCGGGCAGGAGCCTGCGCGGGAACTCCGGCCGCCCGCGCAGGTCCACGGGCCGCGCCCGCCGGTCCAGCGGGAACCGCTCGAGCGTGCGGCGCGCGTCCTCGAGCGCCCGGTCGTCGCGCGGGCGCTCGCCCAGCCAGACGGCGTCGGCGAGCGCGTTCCCCTCCCCGGCCACCGCCGCGTACGACCGCTCGAGGGTTGCGAGCGCGGCCGCGCGCAGCCGGGGGTCGGCGCGCATCCCGAGCAGCGCGGAGATCGCGAGGAAGGCCATGTTCACGTTGTTGTAATTCGTGATCCCGAGCACCTCCACGTGGGCCCACCGCGCCGCCTCGAACCAGCCCCGCCGGTCGCAGCGGTCGAGCGCGGCGCGGAACTCGGGCGCGCCCGTCGCCTCCAGCGCGAGCCCCAGCGCGGCGAGTGAGATCAGCGCGTTCACTCCGATCGGGACGCCGAACATCGTCCCTCGGAGGTCGCCGTAGGTCGTGACCTCCCCGTCGGGCCCGGTCAGGCGGAAGTCGTGCTCGATCAGGTGCCGCGCGATCCGCTCGGCCGCCCCGGCGACCCTGCGGCGCAGCCCGGCCTCGGGGTGGAGCCGCCACGCGGCAGCGAGCCCGAACACGATCCCGGCGTACTGGTCGCGGCTCACGTCCCCCTTCCAGAGCAGCGTTCCACCCGGCCCCTCGCGGTTGAAGGAGCGCGCGTAGAAGCCGGGGACGCCCGTCACCCGTTCGAGGAGGAGGAGCGCGTGCACCGCCCGCGCGGCGCGCGCGCTCGCTTCGGGTGCGCCCGTGACCGAGTGGCGGAGCGTCTCGGCCGCGAGCAGGCAGCCGGTCCAGATCGCGCCGTCGGCCAGCTCGCCGTAGCGTCCGGCCGCGACGTCGATCCTCGGGTCGAGGCGGTAGACCAGGAGCCCCTCGGGCGACAGGTGGCTCGCGAGGTCCCGCTCGAACGCCTCCGCCTTGGCCTCGAGCGACGGCCCCGACGGCGCGGGCGGGACCGGCACGGAGCGGCACCCCGCAAGCGTCAGGCCGAGGGCGAGGAGCGCGCGGACTATCATGGGGCGATGCGGATTATAGGAAGATCGCAGACGCCCTCGGTGGACGGTCTCGTCCGGCTTCTGCGCCGGATCGCGCCCGTCGGGCGCGCGGCGCTCGCCCCCTCCGGCGACGGCGCGATCGTGGACGCGCTCCTCCAGGCCGCGATGGGGGTGGTGGCGGTGGGCTCCGGGGCGTCGCTCGGCGAAGGAGTCCTCGTCGTGCACGGCGTGCCCGGCGCGCTTCCGCTCCGCGACCGGAGCGTGGAGGCCGTGCTCGTGCTGGTCGAGGACACCGCGGCCCTCGACGAGGCGCGGCGGGTGGCGAGCGCGCACGTGATCGCGCTCCGCCTCGGGAGCGCGGCCCCGCCCGGGCTCGAGCGCGTCGCGGCCGCGCCCGCCGGCGGCTTCCTCGAGCGCCCCCGTCGCCACTGGGTCCTCTACGCCCGGACCGCGTAGCCCGTCCTCCTTCTGGCTTCCAGCTTCCAGCCCTTCCTCCTCTACAATCCGCCGCCCCATGACCTGGCGGCTTCCCGCGGTCCTCCTGGCCCTCCTGAGCCTCGCGCTCTCAGCCTGGCGCCTGACCTTCCCCGACAACCTGGACGACATGGGGCAGAGCCAGCAGGGGCTCTACGTCCTCGACATCCTCCAGAACCGGCGCTTCATGCTCCCCCGCGAGAAGGGGGAGATCCCGGCCTCGAAGCCCCCGCTCTACAACTGGGTCGCCGCCGGCCTCTCCCGGGCGCTCGGGGGCGCGAGCGAGACCACGATCAAGCTCCCGGCGGTCTTGAGCGCCGCCGGCGTGGTCGCCGCCACCGTGCGCCTCGGGGCCGCGCTCTTCTCCGTTCCGGCGGGGGCGCTGGCGGGCCTCGTGCTGCTCTCGACCTACCACTTCACCCGCCTCTCGGTGATCGCGCGGACCGACATGATGCTGGCGCTCTGGGTGCTCCTGGCCCTGATCGAGTTCCATCGGGTCGCCGCCGGTCCCGGGCGCACGCGACCCGCGGCGTTGCGCGCGTGGGTGTTCCTCGCGCTCGCCTCGCTCACCAAGGGCCCGGTCGGACTGGCGGTGGCGCTGGTCGCGGTCGTCACGTTCCTCCTCCTGGCGGGGGAGCTGCGCCGGATCGGGCGCTGTTTTCCGCTCGCCGGGGTCCTGCTCCTGGTCGTGGTGTTCGCGGGGTGGTTCGTGCTCGCGCTCCTCGAAGGGGGCGACGCCTTCTACCACCGGGTCGTGGTGAACGAGATGTGGCAGCGGGTGACCGGCACGGGCGCCCGCGCCGACCGGGGCCGCCCCTTCCATCTCTATTTCCGCGACTTCCCCCTCCGGTTCACCCCGTTCTCGGTCTTCGCGCTCGCGTCCCTCTGGCTCTGGCGCCGCCCGGGGTCGGAGCTGCGCCGCCCGTTCCTGTTCGTGGCGGGGTGGTTCCTGGGCGGGTTCGTCTTCTTCACGCTCTCGAGCGGCAAACGGGCCGACTATCTGCTCCCGCTCTATCCCGCGGCCGCGCTGCTCGCCGCGCTCCCCTTCGCCCGGGCGCGCGAGGAACCGCGGGTGGTCCCGGTCGCGTCGCGGCTGGGCCGGTCCGTGGCGATCCTCGTGGGGCTCGCGGGGGCGGGGCTGGGCGTGCTGGCGTTCCGCGAGGAGCTCCCCGGCTTCCTGAGGCGCGGGGGGCAGGCGGACGCCCTCGGGTCGGAGCTTCTCGCGCGGCGCGGCCTCGTGCTGGCGGCCGTGGTGGCGGTGGTGGCGGCGGCGGCCCTGGTGGAGCGGCTCTTCGCGCGGCGTCGGATGATCGCGGCGCCGGTCGCGCTCGCGGCGCTTTCGATCGTGGCCGGCCTCGTGCACGTGTCGCTGCCGACCGCCGAGGGGCGCCAGGACGCCGTCGCCACGCGCGACTTCGCGGCGCGGCTGCGCGCGCGCGTCCCTCGCGGCGGCGAGGAGCTCGAGTTCTATGGCGTGCGCAGCAAGGCGCTCCTCTTCCACCTCGGGCTCCTCAAGAGCGACCTCCCCGAGGAGCGGCTCGGCGAGGCGGTCGCGCGCGGCGCGCCGGTGGTCACGACCTCCTCGATCTTCGAGCGTCTCAAGGCGGAGAAGTGGCCCGGGCTCCGCGCGCTGGAAGTGAGCGCACCGCGCGCCCGCGACGAGGGGCGGCGCCTGGTGCTGTTCCGGGGCGGGTCGTGAAGCCGCGGGCGATCCGACCCTCGCCCGCGGTCCTTCTCGGAGTCTGGGGGGTCTGTCTCGTGCTCGTCCTCTGGGCGGAGGCCTGGAAGGCGCGCCTCCGCCGCGCGACTCCGCTCAACGTGGACGGCGCGGCGCGGGTCGAGCGCGCGGGCGGGAAGATGCTCCGCTTCGCGGTGATCGGCGACTCCGGCGCCGGGAGCGCGCGGTTCCAGCGGATGCTCGGCCGGATCCGGGAGGCGGGGCCGGACTTCGTGGCGCACGTGGGGGACATCGCCTACCGGAGCCCGTGGGATCTCTACTTCTTCCGCTGGCTGGTCCGAGCCGGCCCGCCGGTCCTGGTCGCTCCCGGCGACCACGACTCCGACGACGCGGCCCGGCGCGCGCTGTTCGAGCGGCTCATGGGCCCGAGGACCTTCCACTTGGACCTCCCGGCGGCGCGCCTCGTGTTCGTGGACACGGCGGAGGACCGCCTCCCGCCCGGGACCGCGGCGGCCCTGGCGCGCCGGATCGACGAGGCGCCCGGGCGGCGGATCGTGGTCTTCCTGCACGTCCCGCCGATCGACCCGGGCGGGGGGACGCACTGTCTCCGGCCGGGCCCGGAGCTCAACGAGCTCCGCGGCGTGCTCCGCTCGCGCCGCGACCGGATCGCGGCGCTCTTCGCGGGGCACGTGCACGCGGCGTGGCGGACGGAGGTCGAGGGGGTTCCGCTCTGGGTGACCGGCGGGGGGGGGAAGGACGTGGAGCCGGGGCACCCGTTCCACTTCCTGAGCGTCGCTCTCCCGGAGACGGGTCCGATCCAGGTCGGGCAGGTGAACGACCCGGAGTCGCTGGGGCTCGGCGCGCGGGCTCGCGAGGCGCGCTACCGGGCGGTGCTCTTCTGGCTGCGCTTCGGCTGGGTCGTGCTCGCGGCGGTGGCGGCCTGGGGCGTCTGGTCGCTCTGGCCTCCCGGCCGGCGGCCCGGCTATACTGCGGCCCGGACGCGGCTTCAAGGGTGAGGGCGGCGTGGATCTCTCGGTCGTCATTCCCGTCTACAACGAGGAAGAGTCGCTACCCGTCCTCCTGGATGCGCTGCGGCCGGTCCTGGAGGGGACGGGTCGCAGCTTCGAGGTGATCCTCGTGGACGACGGGAGCGCCGATCGGAGCTGGCCGCTGATCGTGGAACGATCGCGGCGCGACCCGTGGGTCCGCGGGCTCCGCTTCGAGCGGAACCGGGGCCAGACGGCCGCTTTCGACGCCGGCTTCCAGGCGGCCCGGGGCGACCTGGTCGTCACGCTGGATGCCGACCTGCAGAACGATCCCGCGGACATCCCGCGGTTGCTCGAGGCCCTCGACGGGAACGATGCCGTCTGCGGCATCCGCGCACGGCGCCAGGACACGCTGGTGAAGCGGTTCTCGTCGCGGTTCGCCCGTTTCGTGCGCAGCTTGGTGACCGGAGACGACATCGTGGACATCGGGTGCTCGCTGAAGCTCTTCCGCCGTGAGCCGCTGCTCCGCCTCAAGCTCTTCACGGGGCTGCACCGGTTCTTCCCGGTGCTGCTGGCGATGGAGGGCGCGAAGATCGTCCAGGTTCCCGTGAACCATCGACCCCGGAAGTTCGGGGAGTCGAAATACCCGACCTGGAAGCGGATCGTCCGCCCGCTCATGGACCTCTTTGCCGTGAAGTGGATGATGCGCCGCCGGCTCGACTACCGCGTCAAGGAGACCACGGGATGCTAGTCCTGGCCGAGGCCTGGGGGTCCATGCACTGGTTCTGGCAGGCGTTTGGGTTCGTGGCCCAGGCGATGTTCTTCTGCCGGTTCCTGTACCAGTGGCTGGTCTCGGAGCGGAACCGCCGGACGGTGATCCCGATCGGCTTCTGGTACCTGAGCGTCACGGGCGGCGCGATGACGCTGATCTACGCGATCTACCGCTGGGACCCGCCGATCATCATGGGCCAGGCCATGGGGCTCTTCGTCTACACGCGGAACCTCATGCTGATCCATCGGGAGCGCCGGGAGGCCGGGTTGGAGCCGCGGTTCCCGACGGCGGTGGACGTGCCGCTCGGTTCCCCCGAGAACGCCTGAGAGCCGCTTGGACGCCGCCGGGCTCCGCCGCTACCGCGACCCGGCGGTGGCGTCCGACTACGACCGGCGCCGGTACTCGGGCTTCTGGGAGCGGATCAACGAGGGTTTCGTGCGGCGCGCGGTGCTGCGCGCGGTGCGCTCGGTCGGGGGGCTCCGCACGATGTTGGACGTCCCCTGCGGCACCGGGCGCTTCACGCACCCGTTGCAGCATGCGGGACTCAGGATGCTCGGCTCCGACCTCTCGCCGGCGATGATCGCGGTGGCGGCGGGGAAGGGCGCGGGCCCGCGTTGGGTGGTGGCGGACGTGACGCGGCTCCCGTTCCGGGACGGGGCCTTCGACGGGGCCTTCAACTACCGCTTCCTGGTGCACCTCGACGCGGACCGGCGCGTGGTCGCGCTGCGTGAGATGGCCCGGGTCTCGCGGCGGGCGCTGATCCTCGGCTACGACCACCGCCATTCGCTGAAGCACCTCTCGCGGGAGCTCCGGCACCGCCTCTTCGGGCGCAAAGCGCCCAAGCCCCGCGTGGACCGCGCCGACGTGGAGCGGGACGCGGAGCGGAGCGGCCTGGCGCCGCCGCGCATCTACCGCGTGGCGCCGGGGCTGAGCGAGAACTGGGTCGTGGTGATGGAGAAGCCAGGGGTCAGGGCCCGCCGCGGGTCCTGACCCCCTTTGAATCAGTGCACCCGCCAGGAGATGGCCTGCGAGAAAGCGGCCGGCCGGTGGGCGGCGTCGAAACAGAGCCATTGCGCGTGGATGGTCAGGGATCCCGGGTCGGTCGGACGGAGGG
>Ga0187892_10002052_pt1 | contig 42612 bp, 41 predicted proteins | sample MA1701073metaG_FD_139345 | JGI IMG/M metagenome (GOLD analysis project Ga0187892, IMG submission 139345) | Bio-ooze microbial communities from a basaltic lava cave in the Kipuka Kanohina Cave System on the Island of Hawaii, USA - MA170107-3 metaG ... | reverse complement strand
GTAGGTGCCGTCATCACTGGTGACGGCAGTCTGCTTAAGGTTGGTGGCAGGGTTAAGAGCGGTTACGTTGGCTCCTGGAATCGCAGCTCCTGAGCTGTCAGTGATGATCCCGCTGATGGTGCCGCGATCCTGGGCCAAAGCTGCGCTAGCCCCAAACATGACGGCTACCAGGAGAAAGAAAATGGGCTTCATTTTGCCTCCAGCTGACCCGGCCAACACGGACGACCTCATCATTCCTGTAACGCTTGTCATTTCCGATTCTCCTTTCGAAAGCGGACTGACTTCAACGAAGCTCCGAGTTCCCCTGTTTTCGCAGTCTTCAGTCATGTCAGAACGACACACGGATATGACCTACTGAATGCTGTCCTACAACTATTTTCAGACCGAGCTTCTCGCTAACTGAAGAAAATGGGTGACCGAAATTTAACCCCTGGCATAATCCCTTGTCAACAGTTTTTTTCTGGAAGGATTCAAAAACGACTCTTGACACCGATTCGGGTGCTAGGTTACGGTCTGTATGACAGAATTCATTCGTAGTGAATTCCACTCTCCAGGCAAGTTTTCAATTAGGTCGTAACTGGTTGGGAGAAGATCCAATGCTGAAAACCGTGTCACGCGATGAAACTCTTGCTGTCCGATCGCAGCAGCAGCTTGAGAACCTGATCCTGGATCGTTCACTGCAGCCAGGCGACCGACTGCCCTCGGAAATGGAGATGGGACGGATGTTAGGGGTGAGTCGAACTGTTGTCCGTGAAGCCCTGCGACTGCTTTCCGCCAAGGGCTTGGTGGAATCCCGCACAGGCTCTGGGGTTTACGTGAAGGGGCTAGACTCGAGCATGATGGAAGAGCCCATGAACCTTCTGTTGCGCTCCCACCACATTACAGCCGACAACATTGTGGAGGTTCGGGAAATGCTGGAAGTCCGGATTGCCGGTCTGGCGGCCCAGCGAGCTAGGCCCGAAGATATTGAAAAGATTGAGCACTCGCTCCGTATTCTGAGCAAGGGCAAAGTAACCGCCTCTGACGCTGTGGAGGCCGATATCGCTTTTCACAACGGGCTGGCCGCGGCGACGGGCAATCCACTCTGCTCAATTCTGGCCGACTCGATCAATGACGTCATGGCCCAAATCCATTTGGGATCCTACAAATTGGATAGTGTCGCGTCCGTGCAGGCCACGATTTTCCATCACTCCCGCATACTCGAGCGTATTAAAGCCCGCGATGTGGATGGCGCTCGCCATGCGATGGAAGAGCATCTGGCGGATTCGCGCGAATGGACGCGCCGTGTGACCGAAAGCCTCAGCAAGACTGAGAAGTAACTATTCACCTCTACGGCCCGCATTTGACGCTGAATTGTTCACGACATTCACCCTGAAAGTGAATTCCTAATCCGACTATCGGGAGCGCCTGATCTGATTGTGAAGCCTCTCACCCTTTTCTTATACCCGCATGAAACCCATCGTCCAGATTTCCCTTGACCTCACTAGCATCCCCGAAGCCCTCGAAACGGCCCACATGGCCATCCGCGCCGGCGTTGACTGGCTGGAGGCAGGGACTCCCCTCATCATTGCAGAAGGAATGAACGGCGTGCGTGCGTTGCGTGCCGAGTTCCCGAAGACGCCGATTGTGGCGGATCTCAAGACGATGGATGGCGGTTGGCTGGAGGCCGAACTGATGGCCCAGGCCGGAGCGAACCTCGTCGTGGTCATGGGCCAAGCTCATCGTGAAACTGTCGAACTCGTGGCGCGAGCGGGCAAGGATCTTGGCATCAAAGTCATGGGCGACAATCTCGGCATGGCCGATATGGTGGCTGGCGCGAAACTGCTCGAGGATGCCGGTTGCGACTATGTGATTCACCATATTGCTTACGATCTGCGAACAGCTTTGAAAGAACAAGGTAAACCGTTTCCCAGCCCACTTGACCAGTTGCGTGACGTCGTGCGTGCCGTAAGCGTTCCCGTGCAAGCCGTGGGTGGACTCACCATCGAACAAGCAATTGAGACACCGGCTTACGGTGCACCGCTGGTTGTGATTGGAGCGCCGCTGGCCATCGATGCGAAGGCATTTCGCACTGCCGGCGGCAACGTCGAAGCCGCTCTGCGCCAGATTTGTGGGCGCGTACACGCCTACGGCGATGTGCCGGTTGGAAAGGAGCAGTAAGAATGGCAAGGACGATGCCAGGGTTGGTCAACTACGCGCCTGAACATGGGAGCGTCGAACTGCGGGAGGTCTCAGTACCGGAGATCGGTGAACAGGATGTGTTGCTGCGAGTCCAAGCCGTCAGTATTTGTGGCAGCGACTTACACCAGTGGCACGGCACTCACAGCTGGAAGGTGAATTATCCCTGCATTCTCGGGCATGAATTTTGCGGCACGATTGAGCAGGCGGGAAAGCGAGTGAAAAATTTCAAGGAAGGGGATCGCGTCATCAGCGAGACCGCAGCGGTGATTGATGAGTTCTCGCCCTACACGCGGCGAGGGCTCTACAACCTCGACCCCAATCGACTTGGTTTCGGTTACGGCGTCAACGGCGCCATGACGCACTACGCCAAGGTTCCGGAGCGCTGCCTGCACACCATGCCCGCTGAACTCACTTTCGAAAAAGCGGCCCTCACTGAACCCTGTTGCGTGGCCTATAACGCGGTTTGCATGAATGCTCACCTCCGGCCCGGTGATTCTGTGCTCGTCATCGGTCCGGGGCCCATCGGGTTGTTGTGTGCTTTGATGGCCAAGCTGAACGGGGCAGGGCATCTGATGGTGGCAGGCTTGCCCGCTGACGCTGGAAGACTGGCTGTTGCCAAGCAACTCGGTGCCGATGCCACGCTGGACAGAGGCGGCGTGGAGTATGTAAAGAACTTGGGTGACGGTTACGGAGTCGATGTTGTGATCGATGCGGCAGGCGTTTCCGCCACCTTCCAGATGGCGATGCGGGTGGTCAGGCCCGCGGGCCAGATCATCAAGGTGGGTTGGGGGCCGCAGCCTCTGGGCTTCAACCTCGATCCCATGGTGCAGAAAGCAGTCACCGTGCAGGGAAGCTTCTCCCACAACTGGCCGATATGGGAGCGGGTCATTCAGATGATCGCGACCGGCCAGATCAATCTCGATCTCATCATCAGCCGCGTTGCTGGCCTGCCCGATTGGAGAAATTGTTTTGAGAACATGCAGTCGGGAGAGTACGTGAAAGCGGTGCTGAATCCGCAGTTGTAGCGCAGACAGGCGCTTTGTGCGGCTCTGCAGCATTTTCCACAAGTCTTCGTCCGAGGCAGGGCTGTTCCGATTCGTTCGAGTAACTGCCTCAGACCGACTCAGCCGATTCCATGGAAACCTCGAAAGCTGCGAAAGCCATCGCTGGTTATTCTATGAAGAGACCTCCATGGATCTGACGTTCAGCACGCCACGACGCCCGTGGAGACTTCAGGAGAAAGGACTCTCCGCTGGGCTCAGAAACGTGCCCGGCTGCGCTCCTCTGAAGATGCTTTTGCACTAGGCTGTTGAAGGAGCAGAACCACGCTGACGGTCGAGTCGGAGAGAACCGGCGCCGAGAATCAATGTCAGTTTCAAGCAGCACTGGTCAAGCTCTGTTGGAGCGTGCAGAGGCTCCGGGCAGCCTGCGCACGGGAAGGGAGACAACACTGGAGAAAGCGCAATCTCGGAGTCCTATGTAGGGAAGGCAAGGAGGAGCATGGTAATAGCAGAGTTGGGCCTTCGGTGCTTTCTAAGCCACAAATGCAACGACGAAGCACACGATCTGGCAGTGCCCCTGGAAACAGCGTTGCGCCCGCACGGCGTAGCGTTGTTGCGGGACCCGTTTGAGACCGGCCACGTCATCGTCACCCGGATTCGCAGCCTCACGTTCCACTCTTTCGTGTTTCTCCATTGCCCGGACAGCTGGGCATCTCCAATGTGCCAGGAAGAGCTGGAGACGGCCCGAGATCGTGGCGTGCCCATCCTCACTGTTCGACTAGCGAGCACCGTGCCCTCCGAACTCAAGGATCGCGTGTACGCGGACCTCGGCCGCCCCGACGTGGACAGGCCGGCGGCGCTTCAGGCTCTAGCCATGGTAATCAGCAGCCGCAGCCGCCTTCACCACACCATCACGATGCTTGATCCGTGCCATGATCCCGAGGAGACGCGCAAAACAGCGCAACGGCTCGTCTCGGAATTCGATGCCACGTTAATTGCGGAGTATGTCACGAGGATTGCCAGTTACTATCGACCAGAGACTGACGTCGCAGCGCGTTTTTGGCTTGCGATCGCGGTTGGCAAAGCCGGTACCCCTGAAGCTAAGAAAACACTTGATAGTTTTTCCTGGGAAGACCACCCCTATCCTCGGGAGGGGATTAAAGAGGCACATGCCATGCTCGACCACGGGATAAAGAGGACGCGTTAGGCGCGATGGCATTCGCCGTAGGTCATCAGCAACAAAAGGAGAGAATAATGAGGTATCGAGCCGCAGCAAGAATCGGAGTCCTCCTGCTGTCCGTGATGACACACGCCTGTGCGTCCGGACCTGCTCCTGCACCTGTCAACTCGGCCGGCCAGGACTCTGGGAGCCGGCGTGTAGCCGTTGACAAGATCGCTCAGGAAGTTGCAGAAGGCGTGGGACAGGTGCATCAGACCAATCCGGAGGGAACTCGTGGCCCGGTAGTGATCTTCGAGGAGTTCCACACGTCGCGTGTCGGACAGCTGGAGATCGCTATCATGCTGCGGCGCCTTCACCAACGGCACAACATGAAAAGAATCGGTCTCGAAGGAGCAATCCAGGCAACTCGGCCAATTAATGCGGCATGGTTTCACAACATGGGCGGTCCCACAGCAAAGCAAGCAAGGGAGGACGTCGCCGTGCGCATGCTGGGCGAAGGCGAGATAAGCTCCGCAGAATTCATGGCTCTTTTGTTTCCCGATCTTGAAGTCCATGGCATCGAACTAGACGGGCTATATAACAAGAAGCATTCACTCAGCGGCAACCCGATGTTTGACTACCTCGTCGCTATTGCTGAGAAGGGTGCCTCGCAAGCCGATCTCCGCGAAGTCAATCGCCTCATCAATCAAAAGAAGACCGAAGAAGCGATCAAGCACCTGATGAACGCAGACCCATGGGTCCGCGAACAGTACACGTTCTTAGAAAGAGCATTAGGTACCCAGAACGCGCGGGCTGGCTCCTGTGAAGAGATGCGCCAACGCATGGAGACCGTCCAAAGGAAGGCGAGCGAGGTGGGAGTCCAACCTAGTCCACAAGCAAAAGCTCAGGCCGAAGGCGTCAAGGACTTCTATCGGACCTGTGAAGAACGAAGCGTTGCCATGGTTGATCGTGTCGTCGCGCTTGCGGGAACCAGCGGAGACATGATTACCGCCATGATCATTGGCGCTGCACACACGGAAGGGATCGTCAAACTCCTCCAAGCCAGGAAGGTTTCCTTCGCGGTCATCACTCCTACTGCGCTCAACCCTGAATACGGTTCTCTGAGCAACGAACAATTTAATCGCAAGAACAAGATGCGATGGGCAAGGACAAGCTCCGGCACGCTCGGAGCGCTACTGAACGCCATTGACAAGCGCGATCAACGCAAGCCGCCACCCATTATTGAAACGGCAACCGGCAAGAGCTATGCCAGCGCCAACGTGGCTAGCATGCTGATCGCACTCGCGGCCAGGGACCGCAAACGCGTACCTGACGACATCTGGGATCAGATCAAGGACCTTCCGGAGTGTAAGGTCGACCGGGCATCTTTTCAAATAGATGAGAACGACGTCATTTTTCGAATGACTCTGAAAAACACTTCAAATCAAGACAGGATTGTATGGGCGCGTGTTGGCAGCGCGGATTCACCGGCTGTGGCCAACTATCTCGAACAGAAGCTACTACAAGCGCGCGCCGACCTCGGGGGTGGCGGCCGCATTCCGCCGAGACAGCCGCCGCGCAACACCACACCGGCGAAAGACGAAGGACCCGGAGATGGCAAGCGCGGCCGAGTTACCATTTCCCGAACCGGACTGCGAACGATCGCCGTATTTGGTGGCAGCAAACTGGATGTCACTAGAGTCGGTAAGGTCAGCGGGTAGAGAGCGCTTACTCGGACGTTGCTATGAATCAATCAATCGGAAGTCGAGGCGATCAAGGCCCTTGAGCGGGCCCTTCGGTTAGAACCTTGTCAGCCGGTCGTGGGCGGACACTTACCTTGCTATTCGTTCTCCGCAGGTTTGGCAAAACCCTTGTCATGAGGCCGCCGAAGATCCGCCGCTAAAGCGTCTTTCCTTTACGCTGAAATGGAAGGGCGGGCGAAGGTCCCTATGAGGGAATACCCAGCAGTCTCAGCCTTGGCTCTCGAGGTTGGAACGTCGGATGCCTCTGTGAGTCCTGTTGCGCTCGAGGATTATTCATGATGAGCAAGAGCAGACGCACACTGGTTTCCAGGTACAGCCTTGCGGCAGCGAGCTATTGTGTCGCCTCACTTGGCACGACTGCGTTTTGGGATGTACTGTTCAAGGATGTGCCATTTGCCCTTTTTTTCGCTGTTCTCTCAGTCACCGCCTGGTTCAGCGGATTTTGGCCCGGTTTTTGGGTTGCGCTGTCAGGAGCAATCACAACCGCTTACCTGATGTCCAGTGGGGAAAACATTGTGGTTGCTGCGCCATTGACTCTGTTCGCGATTGCAACCTTCATCTGTTATTTGATCGAGCAACGTTCGCACTCTCAGAAGAGGCTGGAAGGAGTCAACGTTCTGTTGGAAGCCGAACGGGACCAACTGAAAGCGGTTTTGCAGCAAATGCCGGCCGGTGTGATCATCGTCAAGGCACCGTCCGGTGAGTTGATTCTTTCAAACAAGAAGGTCGACGAGATCCTCCGCCATGAGTTCAGAACTGCGGAGGGCATCGAGCAGTACTCGCACTATCAGGGCTTTCACGCCGACAGTCGAGCGTACCAGGCAGATGAGTATCCCTTGACGCGCTCGCTGATGAAGGGTGAAGAAGTGGTGGGTGAAGAAATAGAGTATCTATGCGGTGATGATCAGCGACGCATCATTAACATCAGCTCGGCCCCCATTCGCGATCGCGAGCGTAACGTCGCTGCAGCCTTGGTGGTATTCCATGATCTGACCGAGCACAAGCGCCTTGAACAACAGCTATTGCAATCGCAGAGGATGGAAGCGGTGGGCCGCTTGGCGGGCGGGATCGCGCATGACTTCAACAACTTGGTGACTGTCGTCATTGGTCAGAGCCAGTTCCTGCTAAGCGGTCTTGGTCCCAACGACCCACGACGAGCTCAGATCGAAGAAATCTACCGCTGCGGTGAGCGGGCGGCTAGCTTGACAAGACAGCTTCTAGCGTTCAGTCGCAGACAAGTACTCCAACCCAAGGTTCTCGACTTGAATGCGGTCGTTAATGACGTGGAGAAAATGTTGAGCCGGGTAATCGGCGAAGATGTCGAAATCGCGATTCAACTTGGCCCAGCGCTGGGACGGGTTAAGGCGGATCCAGGGCAGATAGAGCAGATTATCATTAATCTTGCCGTGAACGCTCGCGATGCCATGCCTCAAGGCGGCAGGCTCACCATAGAAACGGCGAACGTCAACCTGGATGATCTCTATGCGAGCCAGCATCTGGAGGTTCGCCCCGGGCCTCACGTTCTGCTGGCAGTGACTGACAACGGCATTGGAATGAACAAGGAGACTCAGTCGCAGATTTTTGAACCTTTCTTTACAACCAAAGAACGGGGAAAGGTCTACAGCGAGCCCGGGCGTGGCACAACGCAAGGTGTACCTGCCGAGGGTCGAAGAGGTAGCGGAGGTCCAAAGGCCCTTGTCTGCGGCCCACCTATCGGCGATGGGATCTGAGAAAGTGCTGCTGGCCGAGGATGACGACTCGGTGCGGCGGCTGGTATGGCAGGTTTTGAGTTGTGCAGGCTATACAGTTATGGACTGTGGGAATGGCGACGAGGCTCTCTGGATGTCGAGCAGCTACGGTGGGCCCGTTCACTTATTGATAACGGATGTGATCCTGCCGGGCATCAGCGGTCGCGAGCTGGCTGAGAAAATCAGCTCCCAGCGAGCCGGGATTCGAGTGCTGTACATGTCCGGATATACAGACAACGCGATTGTCCATCATGGAGTTCTCGATGCGGATGTGGCATTCCTCGGAAAGCCATTCGCCCCGGACGCGTTGCGCCGCAAAGTGCGGGAGGTGTTAGACGCTCCCGCGACATTACAGAGCGCAAGCGAGCCGCAAAAGCAGTTGAAGGAATCACTAAAGCCGGCTAAGCCTGGCTAAAAGCCAGTTCTTGGCCAACGCCAGGAAATCCGGAGCTGGCATGACCGAACTCGTCCTCGATAACAACCTGAGCCCAAAGGAGCAAGAATATTTTTACGGGGTCAAGACCTTTGCGAGGTTCCTGCCGGCAGTGATCATCATACTAGTAGGTTCCCCCTTGCAGTTTTTCAGCGTTTCGATAGCATGGACAAACAAGAAGAGGAAGCCATTCTAGAAGCATATAAGTTAGCGCGGCAACAAGCAGTAAGACTTGCGAACAAGAAGGGGACAGACCCGAGTCTGGTCGAAGACGCAGTCCACGAGAGTATACTTAATGTCCTCAAGTCCAAAGCGCGGACCAGCATAAGGAATTTGCCGGCTTATCTGGTAAGGACTGCCTGTCGCGAGTTGCGGAGATCCGCGGCCGTCAAGAGGCGTAATGAAACCCGCCATGTCGGGCTGGACTCGATCGAGCAAGAGGGAGTGGTCTGCTCAACGACAAGGCAGTTCGAGGCGAGTATCTTGGTTCATCAACTGAAAGAACAATTGCCTCTCGAAGAACTTCAGCTGGTAAGGTGGCATGACGCGGACGAACTGTCCTTTGAAGAGATTGCCGCCCTGAAAAACATCTCTCCGGAAGCGGCTCGGAAGCGGTATGAGCGGAGTCTCCGTACAATCAGGCGACTGTTGGGGGTGTAAGGGAGATCGTGTCGCAGGCCAACAATGAGCTGCTGAAGGCAATCAAAGAAAAGTATCCGAATCCTGAGCGAGTTGGTTGTCCGGAGCAATCGATTCTCAGGGAGATGGTGGAAAACATCCACGCCCGCACTGAGTTGTTCTACCATATCATCACATGCGGCGCGTGCATTCAGGATTATGAGGCCTACAAAGGAGCCCGCCAGACCCGACGACGCTGGAAGTATGCGATCCTGACTGCAGCGGCATTGGCAGTTGTAGCAGCTGGCAGCTACTTTGTTTGGCAGAGCACCCGTTCCTCAATGGTCTCGCCAAAGGCAACCACGTCAAGAGTTAAGAAAGACGAATCGCCCCGGCCATCCGATTCAGCGAATCCTTCACCTTCCAAGGAAGAAAAGCCCAAGGCGCCAAAAGAAGTCAAAACGGCCTCCGCACCGCTGGCGGTCCAGGTGGTTGACATTCGCGACAGAGCGGTCTTTCGAGGTGAGGAAAGGCCAGAAAAACAGGTGCCTGTGCAGTTGTTCCGCGGAAAAACAGAGCTGAGAATCCTACTGCCGCTTGGCAGCGGAGCAGGCAACTACGAGGTTCAGCTCTTTCGGAGTCCGAACGAACCCCTGCTGATGGTCGTTGGCAAGGCAGAGAGGAAAGATAAAGACACCGTTCTGCCTGTGGTTCTCGACACCGCAGCTCTCCCGAAGGGAGAGTACCAGTTGGGGATTCGACCGCTCGGATGGCGCTGGACTAACTATCCGGTCCGCTTGAAGTGATTGCCTGACGACATTTCGGCATCTGCGCGGTTCCTTCGCTGGCTACTGCGCGACCGTTGATCGACACTTGAGCGTGATGCAGTGAGCAAAGTGAAATGATCGGGGCATAGCAACCTCCCGTCCTTGACTCGAACGATGATCACAGGTTACCCGGACCGATCGAACAGGGCATTCTTTGGATGCCTTCCCCCCTTAATCCACCCATCAAAGTGACAGTCAACAACACTTCACTCCAGGCTAAAATAGGCGAATCTGTACTGACAGTCCGTGTCCCCTGTTGGGCGGGTTCGTGGGACTTCGACGCGAAATCACCACGGTCAAGCCCAACTGAAGAGCTCCTTTCTCTGAGATCGCCCGGCGCAACATTGTGTCAAGGCGCACCGCTGAACTTACAAATGCCTTTTGCCTTTGCTGCCTGAGCAATCTATGACCGGAAACAACGAGGCCCATCCCCTTGTGGCTTGTCGTGGCAGAACACGCGAACACTGGATCAGTAATAGAACTTCAGCGCGAATTGCATAACGCGGGGATCGCCGGCGAGCGTTGAGATGCGGCCGACTGCGCTGCTGGAGCGGTTACGCTCGGGCAGGCCGAACTGGGGAGAGTTGAACATGTTGAACATCTCCCAGCGGAATTCCAGGCGGCGGCCTTCACCGAAGTACTCAATGCTTCTCGCCAAAGCGAAGTCGAAGTTCACCAAGCCCGGGCCGTCGAGCGTGTTGCGACCGCAGTTGCCAAGGCGCGCAGGCGTGGGTATGGAATAGCCACTGGCATCGAACCAACGGTCAACGTTGCGCTCGTCTGTCGGCAGCGCACCGTCGCCGACACAGTCAGCCAGCGCGTTGGCTAAACCTCCACGGTTGCCTACCAGGCTGTTGTTTGCCCCCGCAAAGATCGTCAAGGGTCGTCCAGAGCGAAGGTTGGTCACACCGCTGACCCGCCACCCTCCCAACACGCGAGACGGTACTCCTTCCGTCAGATACGCTTTCCCCTTCCCGAAGGGCACGTCGTAGACGTAGCTGGTCACCCAGCGATGGCGGTAATCGAAGTCGCTGCGGCCGCGCTGCTCGCGCAGGTTACGGGCGTTCTGCATGAAGCTGCTTGAGCCGCCACTGAAGAGGTGCTCTTGAGCATAGTCGATGGACTTCGAGTACGTGTAGGCACTGTGAATCGAGAATCCACGGTTGAAGCGCTTTTCCACGGTCGCTTCACCACCGTGATAGTTGGAGTTGCCTCCATTGTCCCGAAACTCAATCGGACCAAAAGCGGGATAAGGGATGATGCCTGTGCCGGTGCCATTTGAGGTGAAGAGCTGCTGGTTTAAATTGCGTAGGGCGGAAAGGTGCGTGCCCTTGGTGCCCACGTAGTCCAGGGTGACAACCCAGTCTCCACGCAAAAGCCGCTGCACGCCGAAATTCCATTGATCCACACTGGGAATGACGGCCTCGGGATTGACCGCTCGAACAAGGACCGTGACCGGGTTGACCGCGCTGGGATTGAGCGACAGATTGAAGCCGGTGCGGACGCGCATGTCGTTGGCGGTTTGAGATGCGCTCGTGGCACCTACCACATTGTTCACAAAGAAGGGAAGGTTCAAAGCGAGCTGGTCTTCACTGCCGGCGCGTTCAAACAACATGAAGAACCGCCCATGTCCGGTCCTGAGAACTGTGTTCGGCGTCAGCTGATACGCAATGCCGAGGCGTGGGGCAACGTTGTTCTTGTCGGAACGGATTAGGCTCTTTCCGTAAGACGAATTGGCAGAAGCGAAGGTCTGGCCGGCGACGGGGTCAAAGTTTGTCATCCGGTTGGCCCCTTCGTACGGCCAGGTGGCGAAGTCGTAGCGGAGACCCAAATTGAGGGTCAGCTTCGGTGTCACTTTCCAGTCGTCCTGTGCGAACCCGGAGAGCATCCAAAGCCGCTGATCGACGACTGCCAGGTTAGAAAGCTGAGCTCCATTGGGGTAACCCAGCAGAAAGTCAGCTAGGCCAATCCCGGAGCGTTGCCCATCGAAGGTCCAGGTGCCACGCAGGCCGGGCACATCCAGGTAGATGTTGCGCATGGGGCCACGGTAGTCTGCACCAAACTTCAGTTGATGCCGGCCACGAGTGAGACTAAGTGTGTCGCTCCATTGAAATTGATTGGTGATCTGGAACTTCGGAAGGAAGTCCGGTGACCCGAGGCGGTCCAGTCCCCCGCCCGCTCCAGGTGTGACAGTACCACCGCGGGCGCCGATGACGATGCCCGGCAGGCCTCCGCTATATACGGGGCTATCGGAGACTCCCAGGATCCCGAACTCAGCCAGGGTATTCAGGCCGAACGGATCTTGAACGGCTCGGGATTCGTTGCGACCCCAACCGATGCGAAACTCATTCACCATGCGAGTCCCGATCACCCGGTTCCATCCAATCGAGGCCGAGTGGCCTTTCATGGTCAGTCGGCCGAAGGCTGAGGTCGAAGTGCCGTCGATAATCTCGCCAAAGGTGCCGGGGACAAAGCGGAAGCGGTCAGAATATGTGTAGCGCACGAACAAATTGTCGGCCGTTCCCAACTGGTAGTCACCACGGGCTGTGTAGCTGTCGGTGTCATCGATGATGCTGGGCACCCTCAGAAAATTGTTCACGTTCAGTGGACCTGAGGTGGGAACAATGTTTGGCTGCGGCACCAGGCTCAGGATTCTCTGTGCTACCGGGTCGAGACACCGCTCGGGAATGATGTTGTTGGGAATTGGATTGCCTCTGCCCACACAGTCGCCTACTTGATCAGTGAGGCTGGCATAGGCCGTCCGATTGGCAGCTGCTGCTGCTGCCGAATAGTCACCTCGGATTTCATTTCGCATGGGTACGTTGCCGAGCCTGGTAGTTCCCTTCCGAATCCGCGTACCTTCGTAATTGAAAAAAAAGAAGGCTCGACCCTTCACCACCGGTCCACCGACGTTGCCACCGAACTGGTTCTGAATGTTCTGCCCCTTGTCGCGACCGGACCGGTTGAGGAAGAAGTTGTTGGCGTCGAAAACGCGATTGCGGTGGAACTCGTACAAAGTGCCATGAAACCCGTTCGTTCCTCCCTTGGTTGTCACGCTGATCAGCGAACCCGGGCTCCGGCCATTCTCTGCCGAGTAAGGGTTCGTGCTGATTTTGAATTCCTGAATCGAGTCCACTGACGGGCGCGCGACCTGTGTAGTGAGCTCCTGCACGTTAGTCGAGATGGAGTTATTGTCAACACCATCGAGGACGAAATTATTCTGCAGCGAGCGCACGCCATGAACATTCACGCCACCGGTCCTGCCTGCGGCCGTGCCACCGCCTTCTTCCGTGTAGCGATCGCCCTGCACACCGGCAACGAGGCCCAACAGGTCATCCCAATTGCGAAGACTCAAAGGCAGATCGGTGACCAAGCGGTTTTCGATGACCGTACCCGTCGACGCCTCCTGGGTAGTGAGCAGCGGCGCTGTTCCTTCGACAGCGACAGTCTGCGTCACTTCGCCGACTTCCAACGAGAAATCGATGCGCGCTTTCTGTCCGACTTGCAGCACGACATTTTCACGGACAGCTTTCTTGAAGCCTTGCGTCTCTGCCGAGAGATCGTAGGGTCCCACAGGCAGGCTCGCAAAAACGTAGTATCCAGAACCGTCAGTTGCACTCGATGAACTCACATTGGTCGCTCGGTTCCGGGCAATGACTGCGGCGCCGGCGACGACTGCGCCACTGGGATCAGTGATTAATCCCGTTAAACTGGCCGTGTTAACCTGAGACAGCACTTGACTATTCAAACCAGACAATAAGAGCAAGAGACCGCTTACCAGTCGTAGAGTTCTTCTCATTGTTCCTTCCTCCTTCTCCTTATGAAGTACTGCAGACACAATTTCCGCTCATGAAAAGGGTTAGGTTTGGTGTTAACTAGGGGTTAGTTCGAATTGAACTTGTGAGAGATCCGAGAAGAGGGCATGGTTTTGCTGCCGCGTTGTGGAACGGTTTTTCCTGCAACCTTCATCAAGTTGACATCAATTTGACAGTCCGGTTCGCTCGTCATCGCGGTGATTCCACACAATATGGGATATCACGACCGAATGAATCCTCCGGACCATCATCGACTGCGGCCCACGGACGGCAAGAACGTAGTTTCCGGTAACGAAAGAGGACAGGTCCGCCTGGAACTCAAGCATGGTCACTCCGCTTTGAACCTGTGCCTTGCTTGAAATCTTCAGGATGGGATCTGACATCCTCCGAACCTAATTCACAAATCCGACTTAGTTCGCCTATTCCGCCAAATTCTCCTGATGCACTCCTTCATTTCTGAATGAAAGTAATCGACGATATCCGTTTGGTGCTCCACAGGGAGCGGCTGGGGGGCGTCCGTGTTCTTGCATTCTGCGATCAGGTCTCGACCGATTGGCGAGCTCACGTACGAGAACTCAGCCCCGGATGGCCTTCCGGCAAACCGACAGGCCGTGCGCGCTACCAGGAGAGTATCTGCCTCGCCCAGATAAGAAAAAGTCCGAACCTCCGTCTCGTCATCTAGCAGCATTTCGTCGATTTCGTCGTCGACAGGACTGTTCTCGTCAATGCATGAAGCAAAGCCCTCTAGCGGAGCGATGTGAGATGCCACTGGAAAAATACAAGCTCCGGTGGAGAGGAAGTTGTCCAATTCCTCGATCGGCTCGCTCAGAAAGAATTCAGCAACAGGATTAAGCGGCCCCTCGCAATCAAATGCCAGGGACCGCAAAGAAGGATCTTGTTTAACAGCCTGGCGAAAGATCTCCATCTGATGAATAAGGGTTTCGCAAAGATCGCGATTCAAGTAGACCCAGCTGTATCCGACCACGTCATCTGGGTTGTTCTCTTTGTAAAGGTAAGTCAGAAGCCTCATGTTCCCCTCTGAAGGTTAATCGCCTAGTCTATTCTCGCGGCAGGGCTCCGGTTTTGCCCCTTGTCTGGAGGTGATCAACTTAGAGTCCGGACACTTGGCAATCACAAGGGGTCTCAAAGATGCGGCTCCTTGAGCTGCCATCCCCCGCCCGACTTTGTTGCTTTGGCCGCTCTCTCACATCGCTGATGCAATCTTGAGGGCCATCTGCAATTGAGTATCTGCTCCCTCTTGGAGCCTGTCATAGAACAGTTCCACAGGAACGTGAGGGTCAACACCCTTTCCTTCGATTACGTCGCCATTCCACGTCAGGTAAGACGCCACTGGGAGAACCAGGACAAACTCTGACCCCACCTTGAATGGCTTGGAACTTAGCAATCGTCCTGCCGTAGTTGTTCCCACCAAGGTTGCGAGACCGTTTTCCTTCGCAAAGGCAGCGACCATTTCTCCGGCGCTTGCAGTATGCTCGTTGACCAGAATGACGATCCGGCCGTGGAACGTCTGCGGACCCAGTCCTTCTGTCACCACCACGATTGACTTGTCGACGAGCGCGTACCGAACGAGCAACCACGGGAGAAGCGCTTTGGTGGTGGGAATTCCCCCGAAGCGGGGCAGTCGCTCTTTCTCATAGCCCCGGATCGCTCGACGACGTGTAAGGCTATAGCCGACTGGGAGACGGCCAGGAGTCAAATAACTCATAAGTCGTAAGCCACCAATTCCTCCTCCTGAGTTTCCCCGAAGGTCGATGATGAGACGATCACAACTGGCGAGCTTCTGAAACACGCTGTCAAGCTGCCTGGCCAGATCGATACCCACCATGCCGGGGAAGTGCGTGATTTTGATGAATCCAACGTTCTTGTCCAGCACATCGAAGGCAAGGACAGCTGGCTCGGCTGCAAGGAATCGGTGGTCCTTCACTGGTGGGGTGACTACGCTCGTCTCGATCCGGCTTCCGCCGGCCCTTTCAACCATCAGCAAAAACTGGCTATCCATGCGGAAGAGCGGCACCGCAGGGGGGATGATCTCCTCGCCATCCACATAGAGAAGGACATCACCACGACAGATTCCAGCTTGCTGAGCCGGTCCTTCCCTGTGCACATCTTCGAAAAACCAACGCACGCCGTCCCTTGTCTGACCGCGGCGCAGGGTCGCGGCGATGGAACGGTGGCTTGGTACACGTCTCGATGTGCGATGGAAGAACCCGGTGTGGCTGGTCTTCAAGAATGAGAGCAGTTCCTGTATTTCTCCTTCGAACTCCTCGACCGATCCTGCCGACAAAACGCGGTGCTTCCGTTCTCGGACGAAGTCTCCCCATGCCAGTTGATCGACTGTGGGATTGAAGTGATTTCTGGCAACACGGGAGACTACGCGCTGCAGGATTTGCTCTCGCTCTCGTTGTGACAGCATCATCCTATTTGTTGCCTGGAGCCAAAGTCCCGCCATGACCGATAAGCTTGAATCCGGCCCAGTAGAGTGGTGGGAGGTCGTTGCCGAATTCTGCGAGTAACGCCTGCTTTGCCAACTGGAGGGCTTCAGCTTTGTCCTTTCCCTTGGCAAGATGAGCGTAGAACTGTTTCATCAAGGCCAGCGTAAACTTGTCTTCAGCCGGCCATAGGCTGGCTATAACGTTCCGAGCACCAGCAATCAGAAACGCCTTCACGAGATTGTCGATGCCCTCTTGAGCCTGCATGGGGCCTACTGCCGTGTTGCATGCGGAGAGCGTTACAAGTTCGGCTTTAAGATTCAGGCCAGCGATCTCTCTCGCCTGGAGAAGGCCGTCTTGGAGCGGATCTGGGTCCAAATTGAAGACTAGCGAAGCCCTATCAGGATTCGTGAGATCCGCGAAGCCATGCAGGGCCAAGTGGAGCACCCGGTACCTTTCCAGCGATTGGCCTTTGAAAGCTGCTTCGGTCGCTTTCGGGCCCATCAGTAGTACGGGTTGTTTGCCAAGCAAGTGGCCGGCGGTGACGACCTCTTCTCGAGACGCTGGCAGGGGCTGAAGCTTTTTCCACTGCAATTCCTCGATCCCGCGTGTGGCAGTTTCAGCTACTTCCCCACCGTAGGGGATGTCACCGACGCCTAAGAACGCCAGTTGTTTCTTGGTAGCGGCTCTTGAACTAATAGCAGCGAGGACTGTCGAGGATGGGCAATAAAGGATTTGGTGTGAATGCACCAGGAATTGATTCGGCGCGACAGGCAGCGTCTCGAACGGAAGATTGTTGAGCTTGCCATCGGGGACAATAATGAGGCGGGACCTCAGATTCGGGATCGGCGCTATCAGATCTTTGAAAATCTGTTGGCCCAGCGATGTGGGTACCTTCTTCTCTTGAATCTCCTTGACATAACGCTCTACATTGCCTTCGATTACGCTTCCACTGGCAAGGCGCACGATTTGGATGTTGTCTCTGCTGACTACCAGACAGTAGGAGTTCGGCTCAGTCAATACATACTCCAGAATTAGCTCTCGTCCGGAAAGTGTCTTCCGAAGGGCCTCTAGAGAAACTGGACTGTCGGCCAATTGAAGGTAACCGCGAGACCGCCACAGAGCTGAAGTCTCAGGAGCCATCAGGATCTCCGCCTGATCGATCTCGTCCACCAGGGACTTACGCTCAGTTCGACTGGTGCTCTCAATCAATCTCCTCTGGAGGGAGCTAATCTGGACCATCACGGGTGTGGGTGCGCTACCTTGAACAAGAAAGCGGCTTCGCAGCACATCGGCAATGGTGCGCCCGCGCGCCAGCTCGATCACCTGAAAAGCCCTGGAAGGATTCTGCAGCAATTCCACGTTCGTCTTGAACTGGCTGAGATACGCGTCACTCATAGCTGCCACTAGAGAACTCTTCATTCTCAGGCTCGGGACGAAAACGAGCATGCCTCTTATAATGTCCTGCGCTTCGTCGTAGAGCGCCTCTGCCACTTGGAGCTTTCCCAGTGCGGCCTTAATCTCCGCCAGGGCCGTCAGATACCGAGGCAAGAAATAGGTGTCGCCAACCTTGCGGCTGACTTGGACTCCATGGGCAGCGTGCTGTTCAGCCTTATCCAAAGAACCGTCTCGCTGGTAAATCTTCGCTGCCCGAATGAGGGTATCAGCCAGCTCCCTGTAGAATTGTCCCTTGGTAGCGAGGCTGATTGCTTCTTCGTAGTGGTGCACGGCGCCAGCGCGGTTGTCGGACTTCTCATCCAAAATTCCGAGCAAGCGCAAAAGGTCTGTTTCCTGTCCACGTCTGCCCAGGGTTTTGGCTTTTTCCAGGGCTTGCGTCAAGAGCTGCCTGGCCTGAGGCTCTTGCTTGAGTGCACTCAGCGCGGTGGCTTTGCCTGACGTCGCAATGTAGGGGTACGGCCCGTCTTTGTGAGTGTTGGCCAGTGCCAACGCTTGGTCGAAATAGAAGAGCGATTCCTGGAATCGACCAATTTCAGCGACTCCCTGGCCGATCATTGAAAGATAACGCACCTGCGCGGCAATATCTCCAGATGACCTTGCTGATTGCAGCGCTTGCCCCACTTGTCGTTGGGCCTTGCCGCTGTCGCCTTCCAGAAACGCAATGATCCCGAGTTCGCCGTTAGCGCGAGAAATCCATTGCCGCTGCCCGAGCTCCTGTGCAATGGCCATCAGTTCTTCCCAGGCTTTTTTCGCGGAGAGCGGGGCGATCTGAAGATCAGTGTACCCTTTGGCAGCGAGGCACCACAGCTTCAGATGAGGGTCGCTCGCAACAACCGGGTTGATGAGCTGGGTGGCAAAGAACTCGGATACTTCAGCGTAAGGCATCCGTTCTGATTCAAACCTGACCCGACCGATACGTGCGTCAAGCGCGTTCCGCTCATCCCCAGAAGCAACAAAAAGCTTCTCCGCTTCGGCAAACAGGGGACCGGCTTCAGTCCAATTGTCTAGCCAGGCGAGCGCTTCGGCCCGCTCAAGCAAAGACGTGGCACTCTCAGCCGCTTCCAGGAAAGTCAGGCTGAATATCCAAATTCCGACCGCCGAAATCCACCTAAGCAATGGGGAACGTGACATGGCCTACAACCCCGTGACGAGCTCGACGGCCTTCTCAAGCTGATTGTCTACACCCGATCTGAGTGCTTCTGGAGAACAGGGCTCGATGACGTCGGGTGTGACACCCTTCCCATCCAAGACCTCGTCGCCCTCCCACAGACAAAAGGCACCCGTAGGCAACCTGAGAAAATAGCCGTGGCCAACTTTGAAAGTGAATCCTCCAAGCAGTTCGCCGGCGGTCTGCGTCCCAAGAACCGGGGCCAGGTGGTTGCGCGAGACGAACCCAGCGACAATTTCGCTGGCACTACTGGTGTACTCGTTCACGAGCAGAACCATGCGACCGTGAAAACGCCTGGGGCCAAGTCCTTCGGTCATGTAGACGATGGATTTGTCGACTCGAGCATAGCGCAGAACGGTTCTAACGACCTCCCAACGGGTTGCCGGGATCTTCGTGTATCTCGGAAACGTCTGTTTGTCGTAACTCTGACCCCGGCGAAGCAGCGTACGGCTTAGGCTGTACCCTACTGGCACCGAATCCGGGGTGAAATACCCCGCCAGCCTGAAACACCCAACACCGCCGCCATAATTGCCGCGGAGGTCCACGATGAGGCGGCGACAGTCGGCCAGTTCCTCGATGGCTGTATCAAGTTGCCGGGAGATGTGGAGGCCGAAGGGTCCACGAAAGAAGGTAACTCTGATCACTCCAATATCAGGAGCGATCCGCCGGCAGGAAATTAGCTTGGGTAGACACATCGGCCGGTGGTGGCGGTACCGAGGCCGGGGAATCTGGACATTCGTTGTAGTTTGTGTCCCGTCTCTCTTTTCAACCTTCAGCGTGTTTGCCTCTCCCATTCGGAAGCACAGCTTTGTTGGCGGGCTAACCGGATATCCATTGACGGCAAGCAGGAGATCGCCTGGTTCCATTCCGGCTGCATGTGCCGGCCCTCCTTCGAACACGTCCTGAAACATCCATTGGGTTCCTGCGGTCATGAATGTGGCACAGATGGCGTAACGATCCTGGACCCGCTTGGCATCACTGTGAAACAGGAGCGTGTGGCTCGTCCCAAGCTGGGCTAATGCTGAATTGAGCTGGTCCTCAAAATTTTCTTCAGTCACACCGTTCCCAATCCGCTCGCGGATCTGATCGAGCGCGCTGGGCCAGTCCGCGGACCGAGCGAAGGCTGGATTGAAGTGCTTTCGCTCAATGAGCTCGAGTACTTTGTCCAAGATCTGGTGGCGCTGCGATTGAGTTAAGGGGGGCTTTACCATGCCCTCACCTGACCAAGAATTGATTTTAACGTATTGGTAGGAGCTTACTTAAGTCCCACAGAGGCAACCATGTTTGCCTAAATGCGGACCGCTTGACACCCAGTCCTCCCAGGTGCAAGAGAATGGCCCGAAGACAGAGAGGTGCACACTTATATAGAGGTGGGAACTACACGATTTCGGACAGGCAATATCAAATTAGTTTGCAGAAGGGGGTCTGAAGGATCTGGCTTATCTGTGTCGAGTGCCGCTCTATCCTGCAGTGCGGAAGGACTCTTGGGCCGGGATCGGTTTCGGCGCTCATAGAATCGCATTGGTCAGCTTTGAGGAGCTGGCAGCCGGAAAACTCTCTGCGCTCCTGGATCGGCAGGCGAGCCGCGATGTCTCCCATGCCAGCGGCTGCTGAGCACGCCCTTCGACCCCGTCACGTTACGTTGTACCTTGGTGGTGTTGCGCGCCATGTCGCGGCGCGATCCACTGGACGATGCCCCCGAACAAGTGACGGTGGACCTTGACGAAGCGCGGCAGAAGCTGTTGCCCCTTTTGCTCCAGGAGGAGAGAATTCTGATGGATCAAGGAGCCGAATGGACCGATCAACTGGTCGAGTCTTGCCGGGACCGACTGAAAGCATTGCTTCCCTGGCGCGATCCGGAGCGGGAATTCTTGCTCTGTTTCCGCCGTCATGGGGAGCTTCTGCCCTCCCTCCTGACCAGCGATGTGGGCCTCCAGCAGCGGATCCTAGAGCATCCAGCGCTGCGTTGGAGACTGTTGAGTATCAAACGAAGTGCTGATTTCCGAAGGGGAGGAAAACTATGAACTCTCCTGATGGAAGTCTGTTGTCAGATACAGCGGGAGAGAGAACGAGACAAGCGCGCCAACTGTCCCTCTCGCGGGAGTGGATCAGCGCCGGCTTTGGACGATCTTCCGGGCAAGGATCAAAGCGCCGATGGGAAGTGTAACGATGATGAACCAAAACACAGCATCTTTCTCCCCGGCAACGGAGATACAGACAAGCAAGATAATGAGAAGCAGGAACTGTAGCTGGATGATTCTGGCAATAATCATGGGAACTCTCCATGATAATGAATGGTCCCAACCCTGTAGCGGGGCCGCTGGAGCATGACACCGGAACCGCGTTGCAGGCTTTCGAGGCGTCTCTTGAAAGAAACTATAGCACTACTCATGACAAGAAGTGCCAGCGTTTTCTTAGCGCGGTAGCGCGCCGCTGTAGCTCGCCCCCGGGACAGCAGCACATCTTGTGTAGGCGAGCCTCTCACCCATTCAGACGTGCTTGGGTCCTTGAACAACCTGTCTGATGCCCATTTTGGAAAAAAGGATGAATGCGTCAGCTTTTTCCTTCGACTGAAGAGGGCAGCCGGCCACGCTTGAGCAAGAGCGCATTCGGGACAACTCCTCCAGTGAAAGGCAAAGCCGTCCCGAACGCGTTGTTGCGTGGTGGCCGGCTGGGCGACGTTGTTAGCCGCTTGAAGAGGGTTCACGTTATGTGTGAAACCTCTTTAGGCGGCATCGTCGCAGTTGAGGGGTGGGTGCGCGGGGACAAGAGACAGAGAGTGATGTGTTGTTGTTGTGCGCGACCTCGTCGTGGTAGACACCGAAACGACGCCTCGGCAACACCTCTGTTTGCTTTCACCGTCACGGAATCTTCCGATCCGAATTAACCACAAAGTTCCGGACTGCGACTTGTAAAGGATAACCTTGCCGCCGGTGCATGAACCTAGCGGCATTGGTGCCCCTCGTATCCCGGCCTGATCACCTCCGATACACGGCTATGTTCACTGAACCGGATCAGCAAATATTAGGGGTTACGTGGGATCTATTCCGTACTCGTGACGGATTGCGCGAAACTGTTCTGAACCCGCCTTCGGAAGATCAAGGGTCGGTGCCTTAGGAAGCACCCACCACCTAATATTCGATCGGCTCGATCAGGGCTCGTAGGAGATCGGGTTTCCGGAGGGCCAGGTCGGACGCTTTGATCTCCTCGCTATCGCGTTGAGTGTATCGCGCCAGCCGGTGCTTCTGGCTCAAACTAAAATCAACGAACTCATCGATTGAGCCCCGAGCCGTCAACAAGACGATTCCACACGGCTTGAGTTGCGATATGCGGTGAATACGGTCTTGCGACTGCAGGAAATCCACAAGGTTGAATGTCCGATCTAAATAAATCGCCGTCCGGGCCTCGGTGAGGGTGAGGCCTTCACGGGCAGCAGCCGGATTCGCTATCAGGAGATGCACCCCGGCATCGTTCTTGAAGAGTGACAGCGCCTTGGCCCGTGATCTTCCATCCATTTCTCCGTGAAGCGTGACCGGTCGATACGCCGAAAAACGCTTCTGCAAGGCTGGCATGTTACCGACAAATGAGGTCCAGACGATTGCCTTCTCTGAAGGGTCTTCTAAATAAACGGAGAGCAGATCATCCAACGCCCTAAATTTCGCCGGAGTTTCTTGGTATTGCGAATCGATCAATCCGGGATTGGAAGCAAGTTGCGCCAGTCGCACGAGTCGGGTCAGGATGTTCTCAGCCCGCGCGAGAACTTCTGATCCAGACATGTCACGAATCCAGAGAGCGAGACTGTTGCGCATTTCGTCGTACATCCGACGCTGCTCTCCTGCGAGATGGACAGGAACACGGCTGATTGTTTTAGGAGGAAGCTCTATAGTACCTTCCTTTGCTCTACGCAACGAAAGTGCGCCCAGATTGGCGCGAAGCTCTTCAATACGGGTGTATCCCCCTTGCGGCGTACAGAATCTTGCTCGAAACTCCTCAAAACTTCTCCCCAAACTGGCTCCGTCATCTAGGAAAAAGTACTGTGTCCAAAGATCCTCGGGCTTGTTTGCAACCGGAGTGCCCGTCATGATATAGCGCCTTGACGCGTCACGACGCAGAGATTGAATCGCCTGTGTAACCCGAGCGGTCGGGGTCTTTATACGGTGGCTCTCGTCGAGAACCACCGCTATCCGCTTGAATCGAAGGAGCGCCCGCAACGACGGAAGCTCCGCGGCGACTGCTTCATAATTGATGACATAAAATGCTGCGCGCAAGCTGCGAAACGCCACACGCCGCGCTGTCTTGCCCGCACCGAAGATCGCATAAGTGAGATCTGAATACCGCTGAATTTCTTCGCCCCAAGTGGCCTTGATCGTATTTGGACAGATGATTAGCGCGCCATCCAGCGCCCCAGTTGCTCTTTCTTGTGTAATCGCATCGATAAGCTGCCGGCTCTTTCCAAGCCCCTGTTCATCAAAGAGCGCGGCCGCCTCTCTCGCTCGTAGAAATTGGGTTCCAACTTCTTGATGAGAAAGCGGAGGGGGAATAGGTTTAGACCAGCTCATCGCTGTTCTCCTCGACGAAGCAGTCTGGGATATGTAGCCGTACCACATGAGGTGCGCCAAGCAAGCCGGTTTCCCCGAGGACGCGGTCCAAGATGTTGACGGCTGACCTTGGAATCGCCAGATATAGCCGGCATGCAGCCCTGTCGAGTCGATGGACAAGTTGTGCAAAGACACGGAGTTGCCTTCTGGTGTGCACTGTGTCGATGTCCTGTGATGTCTTGGCTTCTCCGAATGCAAAGTGACCGGTTGCGGGGTCAAATCCACAGGCATCCGGACGTAGGCCCATCAGTACCGGTGGTGAGGCCAACTTGTTCCAAGCGCCGCCTTGTGGCATTGAGCCGTCGCGCGCAACCATGAGAAACCCATCAACCATCATCTTGCGAAAGGTCCAGAGTAACAGAGATTGATGGGTGCTTGAGGGCACGGCTAGGAGTCCTGACCCAGGCGCTGCACGGCTTCCAGAATTCGTGATAGCTCTTCGCGGAGGGTGTGAAGTATGTCTTTGCGTTCTGGGCTGCCGGCCAGTTCTACTAGCTCGGTGACAGTCATGAGGCCAAGGCGATTTCCGGTGCGCTCGACAAGGGCGTACAGTTCCTGTTCCTCTGGATGTTGTCGAGCTAAGTATTCGTCGGCGGCCTCGAATCCGATCACGTCCAGTAAACGTGTTGCTTCTTTAGAGTCAAGGATTCGCGGCAGCCGCCGTACACGAGCGCCTGTGTCTATTCGGCCATCGCGAACCCAACGTGCAAACCGCTCCGGGAGATCCGGAATGGAATCAGTGTGAGCTTGAATTCGGCCATTTTTGTAATACTCCAAGAAATAGGAAAACTTCGTCCTGTGCTCAGGGTCGGTTGGATCGGACGTTATCGGGAAGTAATGAGTATTCATGAATTCAACAGCAGCAAGCTGCTGCCGGACGTCACGAGCCTCCATTCTGTACCGCTCTGCTATTTCTTCTTCAATTAGGCCTTCATCAATCAACCCTTTCATCTGTAATGCGCGCTCGTATGGGGCCCAACCTCGGACCGACCCAAGATGAACCTCATTAAGAAGATCCTGGATGACATGCTCTGGTGTGCTGTCGGGGATAAGCCACGCAGGCATTCTTGTGAAACGCGAATCTTCGGGAAACTGTTCGCTGGCGGCCCGCAAGGCTACAACTCTGCGATTACCTTCTGCTACGCGACCATTAGCCCGCAAATAGATCGGCTCCTGAACTCCTTTTGACGTCACTATGGAACGGCGAAGAGACTCCGTATCTTCTTGGCTAGTGAGAAGGAGCGTGCAGGCACCGTCGTTCCGTTCCGCATCCCCGAGCTGACGCATGGAAAATCCGATGCGCGGATTTGCCGGGTCGAGCTTCACATCACTGGGGCTGACCTCAATCAACGTCAGTTCAACTCGCGTGCCTTGGATATTGCGAACGTAAGTCGCCATTCCGTCTCCTAATTCTCAATGCTGCAAAGCTCGACAAAGTGTTTAAGAGAGTCGCTCAGATCGGCGACAATCTTTCTAGCCTTCGAAGTTCTAGACTTCCGCACCCGCTGTACGTCATCCAACTGTGCCTTTCTGAGTGCTTCAGTCATCTCGACCATCCGTCGAAACAGTTTCGACGTAATCACTGGATTGTCATCCGCCAGAACCCGTTGCGCCACGGTGAATCCCTCTGTGGTAAGGGCATTCAGTGCTTCGTCGTCTTCGAGAATGGCTGGGAGTTCCCGAACCTGGATACCTTGCTCCAGCTTGCCGGTGCCGATCCACTGGATAAATAAGTCCTCTGCGCCGGGAGTCGAAAGCAGCCAATCGCGAAGCGGAGGCTTCTTGAAGAGCTCCTCAAAATAGCTAAACTTGCGACTGCTTGCTGGGCCAGGATACTTTGGCAGGTACTTGTTCTTCATCATGTCGAAGGCTCTAATAAGCTGATTCACTTTCGACTTTGACATACGAAGACGGACGGCTATTTCATCCTGAACAAGAGCGAAATCGGTGTGCATTCGATACACGTGGCCAGCTTTCTCGAACGGAGTCCACGTGTTTTTGCCCGCAACATGCATTTCCCCGAGAAGGATTGCGACCTCGCGGTCGCCAATGTCCACAGGCAGCAAGCGGGCGGGTATTGTTCGCCAGCGTTGCTCGGACGGTTGTCGTTCGTGGAGCTTTCGGTAAACGACAGTGCGGCAGTTTCCCTCGACAACTCTACCATCTTGACGCACTATGATCCGCTCGACTAGCCCTTGATTGACGAGAACTTGGCGATAGAGATCGCGAACATCCGAATCTTCCCAGAGTAGGGCCTCAAGCTTGGTTTGGAGTGCTTCACCTTTCTCTGAGATAGAGACCGAAACGGTATTCGCAATTCGCGGATTGTTCGGGTCTAAAGTTACACCATCAAGTGGCAGGTCAACGCTTCGAACCTGCACGCGCTTGCCGTCGAGCGTTATTTCGTCGACGACGAGAGGAGTGGCTGAGATGGCAACTCTGGACATATTGCACCTAAGACAACTTGAAGCCAGCGGCCTTTGCCGCTGCCTGCACAGCCGTAAACAGATCCTGCAAAAGCAAGCGAGGCTTCTCCTCACGGAGGCGTTCTAATTCTTTGCCTTGGAGATGTTGCAGAAGAATGGTCGCTTCTTTCAGCTTCTGGAACGTACGAGAATCGGCAGTGGGGTCCGCTTTACCCACGATCGACATCGCGTTGTCGATGCCCTGCTTCTTAAGCGTTTTGACGGCACCGGGGTGCTTAATAACTTTTTCAAGCTTTCGAACGTCAGCGCCCTGTTTAAGTTTCTTATCGACGACAAGCGCTACGAACTCATCGATGTTGCCAGGCTTTGAGCGGTAGTCTTCGAGTCCCTTCCGCTTGTACAGCTCTTGCACAAAGCTCCACTTATCCAGACCGTTGCCACTCGTCATTTTGGGCAGCAGCTTCTCCGTCATGGTTTCGTAGGCATTGAGGTCGCGAATGACGTCCCGTTCTCGCATACCGAGAGCTTGAGCGATGGTCTTCTCATCCATTTTCAAATTGGTATACATGTGATGAAGGTGGCCAGCTTTTTCGTACGCCAACCACTTATTCTTTCCGGCAACATGATATTGCCCTTGGAGAATCGCTACTTGGCGATCCGAAATCTTCGGGACGAATACAGCCGGGATCGTTTGCCAGCGGACGTCGTCGTGCTTTATGCTGTGCAATCTCAGATAAGAGGCTGCGCGGCAATTGCCTTCGATGATCCGCCCGTCTGGGCGTACGTAGATCGGCTCGAGGATTCCTCCGTTATCGCGTATGGACTTGAACAGTTCGGATACACCAGGCTGATCCAGAATCAGCTTGCGCAATTCCTCCTCGCTGACCGGACCGTTCCTTAATTGTTGCTTTACCGCGTGTTGGATACGGGGATTGTTTGGGTCCAGCCGTACGTCCTTGAGCGGCATTCGGCGATGCTCGACTGAAATCGGCTCTCCTTCTATGATCAATGTTTGGCCGGTTAACACCGCGTGCGGGTGCGAACCTGAAGACCCTGTAGCACTCATTCGCTCTCCTCTTAAGTATCCAATACAGGAGTGATACTGAGTTAGACTGTGAATACCGTATCGTACTCGAAAATAGTTGTCAACTGCAAATTTCGAATCTCGGGCGGGCCGTGGGAGACTTGATCGAAAAGATGCAAAGTTGCAGTGATTCACTGCAACTTTTGTTGCAGAAAGCTGCCGAACATGAAGTATTATTGGTCATGGTCCTCGAAGGAATCTTGGGAAAATCGGCCGGTCGGGAAGTATTCCTCGGCTTCGCCCCAGCTAACTTACTCCTTTCATTGAGCTTTGCTGATGTGCTCGATGAAGACACGGGGCGGGGCTATCAGCGGCGGTTCAATGCGGCTCATAGCCTCGATTTCCGGAAGTATATACAGCAGGAAAAGAGCTCGACGATTCCCCTGACGCTCAACGCCCGGGAGCGTACTGACGGCGCTTGGCGGTTGGAACGCGACCGTGCGCCTTATGCGCGGATAATCATCGCAGATGACGGGACGAGGGTTTTCACCCAGGTGGACTGCCAGCACCGCCTCGGACATCTTAATGACCTCGCCCTGGAGCTGCCGTTCATGTGTTTCCTCGGACTGACCGAACGCGAGGAGATGGAAGTATTCAATGTTATCAATAGCAAGGCGATGGGACTCAGCACCAGTCTGCTGGATTTCCATGATTCGCGCCTTGCAAACGACCTGGCGAGGGACCGGCCTGAGCTCTTCATAGCTATTCATTTGAAGAATGACAGCCAGTCCCCCTGGTTCAACCAAGTGAGTCTCGGTGGAAAGGCAACATCCGGGCTGACGCGCCGCGCATCGCTTCGGACGCTCCAGACATCGATTAAGCGGTTCCTAACCCAGACGAAGATTCTTCAGAAACATCCGCCCGAAGTCGTCGCACGGATGGTTCTGGACTTCTGGGGAGCCGTCGCCCTGCTCCTGCGGGATGCGTGGAGCAATCCGCGAAAGACGTTACTGTGCAAAGGCGTGGGCGTGTATGCCCTAATGGGGCTAGCGGCGGATTTGGTGAACGAGGCCGGAAACGCAACGGTCGACAAGCTCTATTTCAGGAACAAACTTGCGGATTTTGTGCAAGAGATCGACTGGAGCAATGCGGGACCGATGAGCGGCTTCGGCGGGGAAAAAGGAGCAACCGCCGCACTGAATGTTCTTCGAACCAGCCGTGGGAAGCTGAAAGTGATCTCGAATGGCTAACAAGAACATCCTTCTGATCGAGCCAGGCTATAAGAACAAATACCCCCCGCTCGGGCTGATGAAGCTGGCCCAGTATCACGGCCCGCATGGCAAGAATGACAAAGTCAGGTTCATCAAGGGAGAGGATGGTTCCGTTTTCGGTACAGCCTGGGACCGCATCTACATCACAACCCTTTTCTCATTTGAGTTCGCGCGAACTGCACAGAGTATCAACTTCGCTCTGAAAGTCGCAAACGGCCATGCAGACAAGATTTTCGTAGGAGGTATCGCCGCATCGCTCATGCCCGAGCAGTTTGCATCGCAGGCGTCCTGGCAGGGCATCCGATTCATCCAGGGCCTGCTCACCGGCCCGCCTGCGAAGTCGCTAAAGCTGGACGGATTCTCCGAAGAGCTCTACTCCGACGACACACACGGTCAAGCGATTGAAGACCTCACACCTGACTACGGCATACTCGATCAGATCGAGTACAAATACCCCGTGCGTGACGCTTATTTTGCATACGCTTCGCGTGGCTGCATCCGCAAATGTACGTTTTGCGGCGTTCCAAAGCTGGAGGGAGATCAGCGCGATTCCGAGTCCATCGCTGCAGTCGTGCGTAATATAGAAAAGCTCTACGGGCCCAAGAAAGACTTGATCCTGATGGACAACAACATCGTCGCAAGCCCTCGCTTTCACGAAATCATTGCGGAGATCCGTGACTTGGGGTTTGTGCCCGATGCAAAACTGAGTTTCGGTCGCGTGCCGGTGCAGAGGCGTGTGGACTTCAATCAGGGTGTCGACGCGCGCATCCTGTGCAAGGACCCAGGATACCTTCGCGATCTGGCGAGCATCTGCCTAAAGCCGCTGCGCATTGCATTCGACCACTTGGGCCTGAAAGCTCCATACGAGCGCGCCGTGCGATTTGCTCACGAATTCGGCCTTTTGAGTATGTCGAACTATATGCTCTACAACTTTCACGACACACCCGCCGACCTGTTTGAGCGGATGCGGCTGAACGTGACCCTCAATGAAGAACTCGGCTTGCGCATCTGGTCTTTTCCTATGCGGTATCAGCCGACGTGGCTCCCCGACCGCTCCCATGTCGGCGAGAAATGGACGCGCTATCAACTGCGTTCAATGCAGCTGATCTTACAAGCAACCCATGGCGTGGTCAGCGGAGATCCTGCGTTCTTCAAGCGCGCTTTTGGTGACACCATGCAGGAGTTCGCGGACCTTTTAGTTCGCCCGCATCATTTCATCTTTAACCGCGATTGGTACGAGGTTCTTGGGGGACGCGCACAATTCGGAGAGTACAGGAGGGAATTCAACAAGTTGAGCAGCGCGGAGAGAACCGAACTGCTGGGCCTCATCGCCACCGTTGATCCGCGTGAATTGCGCGGTCAGCTCAAGCGCGCCACGACTGCTCGGGTTAAATCCATAATGAAGCACTACCTTCCACTCACGAAAGAAAAAGAATCGGAGATCTGGGCAAGGCAACGAGCGATGAAACAGCAAGACCACTCGAGCATCGTCGTGCCGGATGAAGAACGAGTCGAGGATGCCGGCCTCAATTACGAGGAGGCGACGCCAGAATTGACGAAGACCCCGCGCGGGAAGAGAGCTATGGTCACAGCATGAGCACGAACATCGCAGCCATCACGCTGCGGGAAGCCCCGTGGCAAACTCTTGCGAGCGAAATTGTCATCGGCAAAGACATTTTAGAACTGCTGAGCAGTTCCATGTACGTCGACCCCATGACGATTTACCGCGAGTATGTCCAGAATGCGGCAGATTCGATAGATGAGGCGCGAGCCAGCGGCATTATCAGTCCCGGTGGGTCGGGCGACATCTCGATTCACATAGACATTTCCGGCCGGAACGTAAAGATTGCGGACAACGGCACCGGCGTCCCGTACGTGGATTTTGCGAATCGCCTTACCGCGTTTGGGGCGAGTAAAAAGCGGGGGCATTTGGCGCGCGGGTTCCGCGGCGTCGGAAGGCTGGCGGGAATCGGATATTGCCAGGAACTTGTTTTCCGTTCTCGGACGGCTGGTGAATCGAAAGTCAATGAGCTGCGGTGGAATTGTCGAAAGCTAAAGACAATCCTGCGATCGAGCGAGGAGCATCACGACTTGCGCGAGGCTGTTGGCGAGGTTGTTGAACTCCGGCGCATTCCGGCGGCCAGCTTTCCAGAGCGATTCTTCGAGGTCGAGCTGCGAGGCATCATCAGGCATCGCAACGATCAACTGCTCAGCGTCCCTGCAATCAGCAGTTACTTGTCCCAGGTCGCCCCTGTGCCATTTCGCGAAGATTTTCCGTTCAGAGACAAGATCTTGCGGCACATCGACCCGCACCTGCGCCTGGGAGACGTTCAGATTCGCATCGGCGAAGGAAGCGATCCTGTCTTTCGGCCGCATTCAATGGGAATGGAAATCGGTGTCGGTGTCCTCGACCCGTTCACCGACGTCGAGCTCTTGAATATCGACGGCATCGACGGTGAAACGGCATGCGTCGGCTGGGTACTTCATCACGGCTATACAGGCGCCCTGCCTGCGGCCTGCAACGTGCGGGGGCTGCGGGCACGTTGCGGCAATATCCAGATCGGGGATGATCGCATGTTTGAGGAATTATTCCCTGAGGCGCGGTTCAACGGATGGAGCGTCGGCGAAGTCCATGTCATCGACCCCCGCATCATTCCCAATGGGAGACGGGATCACTTCGAACAGAGCGTTCATTTCGACAACCTCCTTACTCACCTCGCGCCGGTGGCGCGGGAAATCACGCGTCGGTGTCGCACCAGCAGCATTCAGCGGAAATTGTCGCGCGATTTTGAATTGCGCGAAGTCGCGATCCGGGAAAAAGCAGCGATCATCAAACAAGGAGCGGTGAGCCGTCAGGACCGGTACCGGGTTACGGAGGAAATCAAGACCGGGGTTGCCTTTCTCGAAGCAACCATCAGGAAGGGGATTCTTCCGCCTGCCCTAGTCGTCGAGCTCAAAAAGCGCAAAGATAAACTAGAGCGAGAAGTCAGCAGGATACTGAATACGCCTGTCACGGCAACTCCGCTTTCCTATTTCCCGCACTCCAGGCGCCGCGCCTACGAACAGATAATCGGGTTAATCTACGAGTGTAGCGCCAGTCAAGCCAATGCGAAGCTTCTTGTCGACAAGATTCTGGCGAGAATTACCTAGGCCGTCTCTCAAGCGCTAGATTGAAAGGACCTCCTGATGGCCCTAAAACAGAAGGCCCTCGAAACGGGCGACAAGACAGTACAAGCGCTCCGACTTCAGACTTCACCCCCGGTCTACGTTACCGTCATTTCAGGAAGGTGGTTGTTGCAGCACACCACGCCGTCTTGGAGGATCAAAGATCCTCAAAAAGGATTCCAGCGAATTGTCAATCAGCCTCGCGCCAAGCAAATAGCTCGTACTGTACTCGATCAGCAGCGGGCGTTTCCCAACGCGATCACGCTTGCTACCGATCTCAAGGACTTCAAGCCCGATGAAGACGGCATCATTCTTCCCCAGAAGGCGAAGTTCCTGGTTGTTGATGGCCAGCATCGTCTTTGGGCGCAGACTTTCTCGGAGATTGACGGTCAATACGCCTGCATCATTCATATGCGCAAGACCGAAAAGGAGATGGCTGAGCTATTCCTGGAGATCAACGATAACCAAAGGCGTGTGCCTTCTTCACTCCGTTGGGATCTAGTCCGGCTGGTAAGACCGACAGGCGATGAAGCCGCCGTAACAGCGGCAGAACTCGTTTTTGAGCTGGCGACGCGACCGGAGAGCCCATTCTATTTTGCAATCGACCTCACGGGCGAGCAGAAGGATGTGAGCATTAAGCAAGGTTCTCTGGCGCCTGAACTCAAGACATTGGTCGGCAAGGCGAAAAAGGTGCACGATCCGACATTCGAGGAATATGCATCTCTCCTTATTCGATTCTTCTCGGCTGTGCGCTCACTAAGCCCACAGGGATGGGGTAATCCGAACACGACCTACTACAGGGCCAGGGTACTCCGCGCTCTCATCCGGGTCCTCACAGACATTGTTCTTAAAGGAAAATCACTTGATTCGCTGACCGCTCTCTCCTTGCTCAAAGATCTCAAGAAAATTGACCCCGCGACCCTATCCGACGAAAGATTGCGCGCCGCGCAAGGCTCGGCTGGCGTCACCGACCTTTATCAAGCAATGAAAGACCAAGTGTTCGCTTAAAATGCACCTCTTCGATATTACAGAGGCGGCTCACTTTTGTACTCCGTTGACAGCGTACCAGCCTGGGACGGGTCAGTCCCTGACGGCGTTTCACAGAAGCCTGCCCGCCAGGCACACATTACTCCAGGAAGGGACGACACAATTCAATATTCATCGGGTAAGTCTGCTGAACGCCGTCGAACGATGGATTCTCTTCGGAGTGGCCGACTACAGGCGAGCCCTCGATATGTTCATACCGACCAATGCTCCATGGGCTCACGTAACTTTGTACTACTCCGCGTTCTTCGGTGCCAATGCAATTTTGGGTATGTTCGGCGGATGGCTTGACCATGAACGGTCGGTGGAGGTAGATCAGGGAACCCCTAGCAGTCAGGTCCTGCGGATCTCCCGGCGCCCGCGTTCTCCTAGTGGCTATTCAGGAAGCCACCGAGTATTTTGGGACCACTTTTACGAGGGCTGCAACATCATTTCTCCGTGGGTGCCTGCTGCACTTCAGTCGGCTATATCGCCGGTGAACGGTGACCGAATCTGGCAGATTAAGGCACGGAACGACGTGAATTACGACATGCACAGCGCTTTTCGCGGAGCCAGATTCTTAAGCAGTAATTTCAATCCGAAAAGGCTACGATCACTTTCCGGTCCACTGGCGCAACAGATGGAGGTCACGGAAGGCCTGCTGAAGCTCGCGATTTACTTTGCGACGTACTTCGGCGTACATAGCTTTGCCTATGAAGGTCTGGGAACCGGCACCCGTTCGAGGGTCCTGCGAGCACTTGTGACAAAGACTCCGCCGGGTCTTGTTACCCAGTCAAGCCTTCAAGATTTTCTACAGTAGCTCCCAGCAGCTGTATCCGATTCTTCCCCTAAAACGTGCTTGCAGGCTCGTCCGGTTCTGTCAATGCCGCCAGAGTCCATCAGAACCACGGTTCGTCGTGTGGTGGGCGGCACCCCTAGGGCGCGAACTCGGGAGCTGCGGGAATTGCGGTCGATGGGACGGCCGGAGCCTCCTTCAAGAGCTGCTGCAAGTCGAAGTCGCGCCGCACGAATTCATCCGTGATCGCTGGCAGAAACTTCCGCGGCGTCTTCATGGTTGTGACGCCGTAGTTCGCGATCTTCAGATAGGCATGGAAGTCTTTCAAGTCCTGGAACTGGGTCGGCAGAATGATCTTCTCCAGTTTCTCCTGCTCGCTGATGCTGATTCGGTCACCCAGATCCGTGGGGCTCATCTGGCTGCTTGAAAATTTCTTAACCACCTCGCGCTCGCCAAAGGCTCTGCTCAAGAATTCGGCCGTAGTTGGGTCGTTGAGGCGAAAGATCAGGTGCAGATTGAAATTGTTGAAAAACGTTTCCTTCTGATCGTGGCCGTAGATGTTCCCCACCGACCCCAGGTCCTGATTGGCCAGGACCAAAAACCCTCCCTTGGACCGTCCCATCGTTAAGAAGTCGAAGATAGAAGGCATCTTGGCCAGAGAGCCGAACTCGTCGATGAGAAACGTAATGCGCCGGGTATGGCTGTCGGGCAACGAGAGCACTTCACGCGTCATGATATCGATCACAAATGTCATGAGCGGCTGAAAGATCGCGTCATACTGGGGGATGTTCATCAGAAACAAGCTTCGCTTGTCTTTATCGTTCTGAATGAACCGACGGAAAGAGAAAGTGCCATCGCGGTCAGTCAGATAACGGAAGAACGTGAGCCGTTCCTGAAGGATAGAGACAACCGAGGCCGCCTGTTGGGAATCGGCCTTGTCGATGTGCTTGAGAGCGCCCATCTCCCGCATTGGCAGCGTGTAGAGACAATCTCGAATCTCCTGCAGCGGGTAGGAGAAGAATTCCCAGATATCGAGGTTGGAAGTCTTGCCCTCCCGGAGCAGGTAGAACAGCCCAGTCCGAAAGACATCTCTGGCCGCTTTGTACCAGTAGGGATCTTTGCAGTCCTTAGGAGCTTCATAGAGTGAGGTGGAGAGGACATCCAGATCCGGATAGTCCATTACCTCGTTGAAGAAACTCCAGCCGATGGAGCGCCGATCGAAAGGGTAGAAAATGACGTCGTCTTCCCGATGATGTTTTGATGTGAACTCACCTTTGACATCGTAGATCACGGACTTGTTGACGTTAGGACCGGCTGACTTGAGACGGTTGAGGCTGCGGATGTACTGGTTGAGGCAAACAGACTTGCCAGTACCGGTCGTGCCGACAACGAAGATATGGCGGCGCGATACACTGTCGGGAAGGTCCAGCACGCCCAATTGTAGCGGCAAGTACTCTGGGGTGACTTGCTTTTCCTCCGCGATGGCCTGAGCAAGAGATTGTTTCATTTGCGAGACTGGCGTCAGGTTAGCTCCCCGGACGAAGCGAGTTTCGGAAAGCCGTTTGTTTACTTGCCTGAAAGCGAGAAAGTAGAGCACACCAAAGGCGGGAAAAAACACGAGGCTGCAAGCAGAGATCCAGGGAAGCTGATCGATGCGGCCGTGGGTGATGAGGCGAACCCCCTTGCGGTAAGTGTTTCTTGGTACCAGCTCGCGCTGGAAGAAGGGAAGCAATTCCCGATCAACCCGCTCTTGAGAGGTTTTTGGTTGAGAACCTTGTGGATTGGGATTCCAACGGATGTAGTTCTTGGGATTGAGCGAGACAAAGTACTTAAACATTGCAATGAGAGGTAGCCGACCGGCACGGGGCGAACTGACAAGATACGGCTGGCCATTGATGGTGCGAATTTCCGGAATGGGGGCAGCGACGTAGCGGGAAAGAAAAGTAACCATGAGAGCGGCGTACAGCACGACGGCCAAGACCAAGCCCACGACGATCATCTGAAAGTACATGCGAACGACGGAGACAGCATGGTCGTGGGCAACATAGGCGCGTGAGGGCATTTCAGGTCTCCTGCTGGGCCCGTTCTTTCAACGCAACCACGAAGCTATGGAACTCGGAGGGATTGGTGGCGAGCTTCTTTCCGAAGAAGTAAGCCAGCTGGTAGACCAGCTCCAGCTTTTGCTCCAACCCGCGTGAGGCAGCACGGAGTTCGCGGACGCCGGACTGCAACTGGCCGAGCTCAACAGTGGCTACGTCCTGTGAGAAACGTTGCGAACAGAGCAAATGGCGGGCGAAATCTTCAATGCTGGCACCGGCGGCATCAGCCTCTTGAGAGAGCGATGTCATTTCAGCGTCCGAGAGAGACAGAGTGATCAAATGGCTCACGCGTTCTCCTATTCACGGAATTCGATCACGCCGTGATGCTGAGTCGATTCCCAGCCGAAGGCATCTTTCATAACCACGTAATTCACGCGCGGCCGCTTCGGGTCCGGGCGCAGCTCGAGAGTGCGCCCTGATTCGGCGAGCTTCAAAAGCACGTGCCGATTCTTTTCATTGTCGCGGACGACAGCGAGCCGCTCGCGCTGCATTTGCTGGGCGTAAGAGTTGCGAATGAAGAGCCACGAACCAGCCGCAAGAACGATCGCGATTACCAGCGAGGCCAGGGCGTAGCCGCCGAGGTGGATCTGGCGCGCCACAATCGCATGCTTCTGCATTCCGGCGGTGGCAGTCTTACTCTTCTCGATAGCCTGGTTCAATGCTTGGTTAGCTGCTACGAGGTCGGTCCGCTGCTGGTGGAGCGGCGCGAGAACGGTTTCGTCGATCCGCGAGTGGAGAAGTGCCGCCATCCGTGTGGCCAGGGTTTGAGCCGATTTCTGAATGGCGCCTTCCACATGCAGGTGGATCTCCGCCAATTTGCCCTGGAAGCGTTGAGTTTCAGCGAGGACCTCCCCGGCGATCTTGGAAACAACGGCGGCCTGTTGGGTGGTCGCGCAGCTGAGCACAGCAATTTCCTGCTTCACACGGCTGATGTCGTCCGCGGCTGTCTGCACGGCTAACGGAATCGATTCGTAGTAAGCCTTATAAAGTTGCAGAACTCGCAACAGCCGCGCCAGCTCCAGATCGTGGGCAGTGATGCCGGCTTCGTGCAGGGTCTGAAAGAACTCCGAGCGTTGCTCAGCGGAGAGTCCCTCAGCGAGCCGGTCGAAATGGCCGTTGCCAGCTTCAGTCATGGTCTACCCCTTTTCAAGCTAGCCCCGTCACAATTCGACTTGAGCTCCAGATCGAACGTTCAGAGCGAGAGCCGCGGGGTTCTTCAACTCCGGTTCCGGAAGATCTCTAGATGGGGACGCTTTGTTGACTTCGGCCAGCGCCTTGTCGAGCGACTGGTGCAGTTCTAGCTGCAACAGCAAGTCGGCCGCTTTGTGGGCGTCCCGGGCGGCGCGGAAGATTTCGTGTTTCTCGCTCCGCAAGGCCTCCAGCCAGGAATTCAGGTAAGCAGCGTGGCGTTCTGGATTGTGAGGAATGCCGCGCTCGGCCATCAGAAACACGCTGGCCAGCTCGGCGCGCAGTTCTTCGCGGGCGTAGTTGAGATCTCCAAAGCGGTAGCTTTCGTTAAGTGTCTCTCGGTTGAGGCGGTTCGGCGCGCCGACCCAATGCGATAGCTCATGGAGAGCCGTCCCGAAATAGTCGCCCGCTGTCTTGAAAGCGGCTTTGGGCGGTAGGTGAATACTGTCGGTGCGGCGGTTGTAGAAAGCCCGGTCGGATTGATCATGAATGATCCGAGCACCAGAGTTGCGCAGGATGGCTTCTGCGCTCTGCAGCACTTCCCACTCCGGCCGCACTTTCGGCATATGCGCAGCGACACCATCAATCTGTTTGGCGTTAAAAACGGTGTAAGCCCGGTAGATGAAAGAGTCGCGCTCCGATTTGGCAGTTTGATCCTTGGAATTCCCGTCTGGTTTAGAGACGCTGTTGGGGAACTGCCAAAATTCCACCTGGGTACCCTTCTCCCCGCGCCTCACCTGCCAGCCATTCTCCTGCGCCTGGCGGTAGGTCAGCCAGCGAGGATCGTCGTAGCCTTTGCTGGAAGCCACGACCATGAGCTGGACGACATTGCCGCCACGGTAGGGCTTGCCTGAGACCGGATTGAAGGGCAATTCAAGGGCCCCGGCTTGCCACGGCTTCTGCCAGGGAGCTGTGCCCTGCTCCAAGGCCCGAATGATTTGATCGGTCACTTCCTGTCGAAGATCGCGCTTCGTCTCGGCCATGGCTAACTCCTCCATTCGAAGTCGCTCTCAGGGATCTGCTTTTCGAAACCGGAGCCTTCAAGGGCTTCGCCAGCGCAAACATCCGGGTCGAGTTGGACCGGCTGGGTTCGGTCTGAGAGAAACAGGTGCTGCGCCTGGTTGAGGTGCTCGTAGATGGCTCGCTGATAGCTGCGCAAACGCGCCCTGGCGAGCAGTGGCGACAAGATAGGGCCGAGCGGGTTGCCGTGGCTCGAAGTGCCGTTTGTGCTATCCAGCACTTCATTGATGGTCAGCTTGCGAATTTCGAGTTCCGTTTGATAGAGAGGCGAAAGTTTGGGAACCGTAACGTGGACCGGGACGTAGAGGCGGCGGAACTCGGCGGCCTGACGTGTCTGGTCGTAATCATAGAGATTGTCGCCGTCTTTGAGGTTGCGGAAGACCAGGTAACGCACATGGTTTTCGAGCGATGCGGTCCAGTTGAGAAACGACTGCACACTGTCGGGTGCGCTGGTCACGGAGCCAACGCAGACGAACTGGACGCCTCTGGCCTGAAGCTCCTCGAAGGGAAGATCCAGGAACCATTGGAGAACCTCGTGACCGGTGCCAGCCTTGAGGTCGGCTACCATGATCCGGTGATTGCCGCTGAGAGCCTTCTCGATCAAGACGTCGTGGGCGAACTCATGACGCAGGTTGATCTGGAGAGCTTCGGGAAAAAAGCGCGTCAAGGTGTGGTTTTCATCGTCGAGGTCGAGCAGCATAGGATCGGCGCCGTGTTCCCTGAGATAAGTGATGAGAAACCGGGCGGCGGTGGTTTTTCCGGAACCTCCCTTGGCGCCGGCAGTGAAAATGACGGTGCAGGACATGGTTCAGCCTCCTTTACTGGCGTTGAGCTCTTCGTCGAGCTCCTTCAAAAATAACTCCATCTGTTCGGGCGTGAGGCGTTCGAGGTTGTATTCCGCGCTTGGAATGAAGGTCTTTAGGCGCGTGCGCGCCGTCGTCGGTTGGTCTCGCTTGAGCGGGATGAAGTCAACCGGCGAGGTAGGCGCCCGTGATGGGACTTCACTCCGTTTGGCCTCCGGGCGCGTGAGTGCGGCTTGCTTAGTGGTCGCGGGTCGAGTGGCGGAGTGGCGCGAACCAGAAGGGCCCGAAGCTGCCGTGGCGGAGGACGCCGTTTTTTTTTCTGTAATGGCCCGTAGGTAGCCATACACTTTTCTGCGGCGGGAACGCACCTTTACAAACTTGAAGATCGCTGCCCGCTGAATGACGAGACCATGCTTTTCTCGAAGTACAGCGGCGATCTGAGCGTAAGGCATGGGCGGTCTCTGCTGCCGCAATGCGATGATTTCCTCTTCATGAGGAATTAAGCATGACTGATAGGGTTTGCCGGACATTGACAACTGAGCTTCCGCAAAAAAGATAGATGACAGTCAAAGCAAAACTTGTTTCCGCTTTGTTTCCACTGGGTCTGCCAAGCGTGAGAGAAGCGGAAACAAAGTGGAACCATGTTTCCGCTCTGTTTCCACTCCGCAATACGTCGAAGCGCCGCTTAGACGTATTGCGTCTTAGCTCCCAAACGGAACGAGTCCTCGCTGCCACCTCGGTGTAACGGAAGGGGCTCAAAATGGCGGCCTTGGGGCTCGCTCCTACTGCAGTCTCCCAAACTCCCGAGCTGCGTCCTTCACCACCGACGCCAGGTCATCCTGCTCGATGGGAAAGCCCCACTCGAAGCGGTCCACCCAAAGTCCCTCGGACCGAGCCGGTCCACCGCATTCGTGCACTTCACCTAGACGGCCTCGACGCGCCTCCTCGAATAGCTCTCCCAGTTGATGACCATGAATGCGAAGCTGGCCGAATGGATAGTGAAGTGTCAGCAGGCGCTCATCGTCGCTCAGCTCAGCGAAGGACAGCAGAGAATCCACCAGCAGGCGGCGGTCCCCGTTGAGAGAAACAAAGAGAGGGCCTAACTGAGATGCCTCGCGCTTCAGGTAACACACCACCTGGTCACGGGGCAGGTTCAATGGACTGACGTAAGACATGCGGTTGCTCCTTTCACAATCCAAAGGTGGGCTCAAGGCCAAAGCGCGTGCGAGAGAGGCCCGGCTCTTTGAGATCCTGCTCCAGCGAATGGCGAAAACCCTCCCGCAGGCGAGAGATCCAAGCCAGGCGATTTTCCTTCACCGATTCCCAGAGACGGCGAGGTTTGAACTCAGGTTTATCTGAGAGAGGCGGTTCGAAGCGGCTGAGAGGTGGTGCCAGATCCAAAGCAGCTGTGCGATCCCCCGAGCGAGGTAGCCGCTTGAGGAAGTGCGTCAGATCGGGAACAAAGACACTGCAGCGCTTGCGGCCGCGCGAACAGGCGACATAGGCACACTTGGCATCGGCTTCCTCAGCAGCCAGGATCACAGACGTGTGCGTGCGACCCTGGGACTTGTGGCTGGTGACGACATAGCCATGGCAGAAGTGACGAAACTGGGGTCCGATGACGGCTCTCTCACGAGTGTGAATCGTGCCATCGGCGTCGAGCTTGGAGACCGTAACGACATCACCGTTGGTCAAGCCCATGCGGCGATCATTGCGTCGAATGAGCAGCCGGTCCCCTACCGCGACTTCGATGCTTCTTGGTTCGGCCACGTCGATTCTGGCGGCGTGCCAGCGAGGCTCAAACGGTTTGTTGCTCCCTTGGAAGTAGACTCGGTCTCCTTCTACCTTCTCGACCACCATGCTTTGGCCCCGAGCTATTCCCACGGTTTTCCGGTTGAACGTAACCACAAACCCAGGACGGTAGTTGTTGGGCTCACCCATCTGCTGGCGAGTCCATTGAAGCGAGTGGTGAGCGACAATTTGCTGGCCTTCGGTCAGAGCACCGGCTTCTTTGAGACGGCTGCGGATGGCATCCGTAAATCGATGGTTCTCGGCCCAGGTGGGGGAAACGGCAAGAGTCTTGTCAAGCCGGGTGCTGCCTTCGGTCTCGCGCACAAAGGCCTCAGCAGCGGCTTCCAGGTAGGCGCCCTTGGCTTCCTGTACCCAACCGAGACGCTGCAGTCGCTCCATGCCATCGATGGTTCTGCCGGCAGCCATCTCACGAATGGCGCGGTTATATTCCTGGACCACCTGGCGGCGAATGTCGCGAAGCTCGGCGACCTGCATCCGAGAATGAGATTCGAGGATGCGCAGGAAGTCTCCGGCTTCAACCGAGACATGCTGGCGGGTGTCTCCGACGAAGAGGAGCCGGGCACCGGTCTTCTCAGCCGCTCGAAGCAGGTTCCCCCCCAGCGTGTTCGACTGCAGACCGGCTTCATCGACAATCAGCACCGCGTTGCGCAGTCGCTCGACTTCGTTGCTGACCTGGTTGATCAGGAAGTCGCTGACAGTGGTGGCGGTTCCGAATCCGTCACCTTTGAGGACCTTGGCTGCCGAGGCGGTTGGAGCGAGGTAGTAGACGGGCTGTCCCGAGCTTTCCAGGGAACGGGAGATTTCGCGCAAGCTGGTGGTCTTGCCGGCACCGGCGAGACCGCGAATTCCACACACCTGATCGCTACAAGCAAGTGTCTGAAGCACGACCCTGCGCTGCTCGTCAGACTGAAACTGGAAAGCAATTCCTTCGACCGGACCGAGGGCCTGCCTGTTATTCTGAGTGCCATTGACAAAGCCAACGGCCCAGCGTTCCAGCGCCAGGCCTTCAGGGGTAGTGAAAGCCTGGTTGAGAGGCTCCACAGACTTGGCGCCCACGGCGACAAAACCACTGCCTTCCTTTTCAACAGCGGTTTGAAGCTCCTGAGGATCGGTGGCCCCGAGGCTTTGATTCAAGGCCTCAGCCAGGACCGCGTGGACAGGCAGGACAGACTGTCGCTCGAACAGATGTTTTCTGGCGTCGGTCAGGGCTTTCTCTGAAGCTACTAAGGTCGGTTCGAAGTGGGGCCGGGACAAAGCTTCATCGTGCAAACGCTCCAGGACGCGAAGCTCCTGCGGACTCAGTTGTGCTCGCTGAAGGGCTCGGACTTCAGGCGTGGTAATCTCCCTGAGCTTTTCTCCCCGCGTTGCGCGGGCCAGCTCGGCGATCTCGTCGGCTTTGGGCTGGCGGCCGCGCTCGGCTACGAATTGCTCGATCGCGGCCTCCACCTCCGCCCGGCGTTTGGAGAAGCGCTGGCGCATCTCTTCTGAGACGCCCTTGATTTCGAAGCCTTCCACGAGGCCCTTCACGTTGCGGATGGACTCGACCTCGTACCCGAGGCGACGGCACTCGCCGGCCAGCTCGTTTTGATAGACCTTGCCGCAGTAGCGGATGGCTTTGAAGATGTCATGCGTCTCCAGGGCCAGCCAGCGCCGCCTGCGTGTGTCCCAGGTAGCGTTGGCCACGACGAAGTGAGTGTGCAGCTGCGGATCGAGCTCGCGCGAGGCATCGTGCCGAAAAGCTGCCGCACAGATGTTCCCTGTAGTGTCCCGGTGCTTGCGGTGTCCTTGTCCAGACTGGATTGCAGCAAATCGCTCCAACTCGCACAGGGCAAGGCGGCTGGCTCGATCATGAGCTTCGTAAAGCCGCTGGTCGCCGAGCGTCACGGCCATGATAGAGACGGATTTCTGGGCCGAGCATTGAAAGTCGTAAAACCGGACGGAGTTCTCGACGTTGCGGGGAGTGAGTTGACCCGAACCATCGGAATGCTGGTTGAGCCGCAAGGCTTCAAACGCTGCATCGTTTCCATCGATGGCGTGTCCAGCCATACCGAGGAGTTTCGCGCCCTTTCCAATCCAAGTGCCTGTGACGTGCTCGCCTTCGCAGTAGTAATCGTTAGCGGTCAGATGAGTGCCCAGATAAGTGCTCCCGTTGCGGATTTTCTTGCAAGTGAACATGAGTTCAGCGTTTCGTTCTTGTCCTTTTGATCTCAATACGTCAGCCGCGAGGAGCGGACCACACGGTGCGCGCCGATGCCCACTGGCATCCGCGCTGAGAGAGAGTTGGGACTAGGGTGGTCCGCCGCATCCTTGGCTCAGAAGAAATGGCAAGACCTCTTGACGGTTTCGTTTGATCGCCATATCCAAATACTCGCGTGAGGCGTCGATTCCGATGACGTGACAACCGGCCTTTCTGCCTTCTACACCGACCGTACCGCTGCCGATGAACGGATCGAGGACAACGCAGGGCGATACTTCCTGTGAGTGACAGTGGCAGCCAGTCCTCCAACCGATAGTGATTGGAGCGGGAAAGGGATGGTCGTGCTCGTAACCGGCAGCTCGGGCTGCAGCAACGTTTTCGACGAGGCGCCTGCCGGAAGACTGTGGGTCGGTTTGAGACCACTTGGCCTTGATTTTGCGGTTGGTGCCCAACTGTTTCAGGTCACCATTGGGATGCCAGTCGCCATGGACTTGACGCTGCAGGATGCGCCGGAAAGGAGCACCGCAGCTGGCGCAGCATCCTTTTTCGCTGGTGCCCGCCAGGATGGG
>Ga0187892_10002050_pt1 | contig 42629 bp, 40 predicted proteins | sample MA1701073metaG_FD_139345 | JGI IMG/M metagenome (GOLD analysis project Ga0187892, IMG submission 139345) | Bio-ooze microbial communities from a basaltic lava cave in the Kipuka Kanohina Cave System on the Island of Hawaii, USA - MA170107-3 metaG ... | reverse complement strand
CGCGCGAGGGGTTCGCGCTGCTGCCTGACGGGCGGGTGAGCCATCGCGGCGGGCCGTCGCAGCCAATGTTGATGCAGGCACCCGTGCCGCGGCCCGAGACGTACGTGCTGAAGCGAAGCGGGCTGACCCTGGAGCAGATCTACGCCCATGCCAGCCTGCGCGACGTGGCCCCGGCCGCGCTGGCGGCGCGGGGATTGCGACAGTCGGGAGCCGAAGTGTCCGCGCCGGCGGGAATGCAGATGTCACCGGCGGACGCGGGCGACGCTTGGCCGCAGGGTTGGACGCCGTCGGGTTGCGATGCCGACACTCTGATCGAGCAACCGACCATGCGGAGCGGCAATCGAGCGGCACGGTGCAAGGCCGGCGCAATTGCACGCAATCAGGGAAGACACAAGTCTCACTGACACTTGCAGGCAGCGCGCCCTTACCCCCTTCGCCACACGACCAATGGAAACGGCGATACGCGCAATCGGCCCTCACGAAACAAAACGGCGGGAGCCCGCGAAGGGTCCCGCCGCAATACTGCCTATTGGTGCCGGATCAGAGCGCCTTGAGCATCGCGTCGGCGCTCGAGACTTCGAAGGCGCCCGGCGCCTCGACGTTCAGCGTCTTGACCACGCCATTGTCGACGACCATCGCGAAACGCTGCGAGCGCGTGCCCATGCCGTACTTGGTGCCGTCCATGGTGAGGCCGAGCGCCTTGGCGAAATCGGCGTTGCCGTCGGCCAGCATCATGACCCTGTCGCCGGCGCCGCGATCCTTGCCCCAGGCATCCATCACGAACGCGTCGTTGACCGACAGGCAGGCGATCGTATCGACCCCCTTGTTGCGCAGGTCTTCGGCGCGATCGATGAAGCCCGGCAGATGCCGCGCCGAACAGGTGGGCGTGAAGGCGCCCGGCAGCGCGAACAGCACGACCTTCTTGCCCTTGAAGAGATCGTCGGTCTTCACCTCGTTGACCGACCCGTTATCCATCCGGTGCAGCGTGACCGACGGAATCCTGTCGCCGACCTTGATCGCCATGGCTCGTCCTCTTGCTGGTTCGAATTCGCCGGCCGGACCGGCCGCCATCGTCGGACGCCGGTCCGCCGCCGGGCCTTCGCCCGGTCTCTGGCTTCCTAGATAGTCGCCTCGCGGCCGGCGATCCAGCCCGCCGGAAGAGCGGACGATCAGCCGCCCGCCGCGCGGTCGAGCGCTTCGAGAACGCCGTCGCGGTCGAGCAGTTCCGGCAGCACGATGCCGGCGGGCGCGCCCGGCCCATAGACCACATTGAAAGGAATGCCATAGCGGCCGAACGAGGCGAGATAGGCGGCGATCGAATCGTCCTGCCGGGTCCAGTCGGCCAGCATCGCGACCAAAGCGGGATCGCCGAGCCGGCCGAGCACGGGCTCGCGCTCGAGAACCAGCTGCTTGTTGACTTGGCAGGTTATGCACCAATCGGCGCTCACATCGACGAAGACCGTGCGCCCCTCGCCCACCAGGGTCGCGATCGCCGGCTGGTCGAAGGGCTGCCAGAGCGTATCCGCCACCGCGGCGCCCGGTCCGCCGTCGCTTGCGCGCCAGAAGGCCGGCATCAGCGACCCGGCGATCAGCAGCGCGGCAAGGACCAACGCCGTCGCGCGCAGGCCGGGACCGAGCCGCGCGCGCTGCCAGAGCAGCAGCAGGAGAAGGCCGAGCAGCGCCGCCGAGATGAGCGCCGCCTGCGACCCGACGGTCGCCATCGCGACATAAAGCAGCCAGATCGCGGTGCCGACCAGCGCCAGCGCCAGCAAACGCCGCAGCCAGATCATCCAGCGACCCGGCTGCGGCAGCGAGGTCGCGATCTGCGGCCGCAGCGCCACGACCAGGTACGGCACCGCCAGCCCGACCCCCATCGCGAGGAAGATCGCGACGATGTCGCCGGTCTGGCGCGCCAGCGCGAACCCGACCGCCGTGCCGACGAAGGGCGCCGAGCAGGGCGTGGCAAGCAGCGTCGCCAGCAGGCCGGTGCCGAACGGGCCGGCGAGCCCGCTCTGCGTTCGCTGCATGGCCGCGACGCGGTTGCCGATCCAGTGCGGCAACGGAATCTCGAACCAGCCCGCGAGATTGGCCGCGAACAGCGTCACCACGGACGCCATCGTCAGCAGGAACCAGGGTTGCTGGAACTGGATGCCCCAGCCGATCGCGGCGCCGGAGGCGCGCAGCCCCGCCAGCGCGAGCGCGAGAACCAGGAACGCCGTTACGATACCGGCGGCGGTCGCCAGGAACGAGCGCCGCACCGCATCGCGGTCGCCGCCGCCATGGCCCACGACGGCGAGCAGCTTGAGCGAGAGCACGGGCAGTACGCAGGGCATCAGATTGAGTATCAGGCCGCCGAGCAGGGCGATCAGCAGCACGACCGGCAAGCCGCCGCCGCTGCCGCCGCCGCTGCCGCCGACATCGCCGACCGCAATGGCGTCAACGCCGAACTCGGCGCCGCGCGTACCGTCGACCAGGGTGAGCACCAGCGGCAAACCGGCGAGCGGCGGCGCCTCCGCCGTCAGCGGTTCCGCCGCGATCGTGAGCAATACCTCGCGATTGCCGTTGCGGCGCTCCAGGGCGGGCGCCGGAAACCGCCAGTCGTAGCTGCCTTCGACCAGCAGGTCGGGCGCGATGAAGGGAATGTCCGAACGTGCGACCACCGACAGCGCCGGCTGCGCATCGTCGGAGATACCGACGCTGACAATTTCGATCCCGTGTTCGGCGCCCGGGCCCGGCACCTGCGATTCGTACTGCGCGATCAGCTGCGCTTCCGGTGCCGCCACCGACGGACCCGCCGGCAGATCGAGGACGAGATCGGCCTGGTAGGGAATGCAGATCGCTTCGCAGACGAGATAGTTGACCGTGGCCGAAATACGCATCGGCTCGCCGGCGCGCTCGGGCACGAGCGTGACCGGGAAGACGACGCGATCCGAATAGCCGAACGTGTCGAGGCCGAAGAGCGTGAAACGATGCGGCGCCGGCCAGCGCATGTCGGCGGCGGCGAGATTGTCCGAACCCTGCCAGTCGACCGAAACCGGATAGCCCGCATCGCCGGGCGAGCGCCAATAGGTCTTCCAGCCGGGCTGCAACTCGATCTCGATGCCCGCCGGCACCGCAGCGAGCGAGCCGGTCGCCGACACGGCGGTAACCAGTCGCACCGAACTCTCGGGCGTCGCCGCCCGATCGGAGGTCGCGGCCGCGGCGGGCAGCGAAGCTGCGAGCGTCGCCGCGGCCAGAAGAGCTGAGGAAATCTTCATCATCGCAATAAGTTAGATACCATACCGGCGGCCGGCCGGCCACCCCGCCGCGGTTCGAACACAATCCTGTGCGACCCATGGGGCATGGGAGCCCGATCCTTGCCGGCCGGCCCGGCGCGACATAGGTATGGATCATGACGCGCGCAACCGACAACCCTTACCTGACCGGCCAGCTTCTGATTGCAATGCCCGGCATGCGCGATCCGCGTTTCGCGCACGCAGTCATCTACATGTGCGCGCACAACGAGGAAGGCGCGATGGGGCTGGTGCTGAACCGGCTCATGGGCAATATCTCGCTGCCGGACCTGCTCTCGCAGCTCGGCGTCGAACAGAAGATTTCCGACGACGCGATCCGGATTCATTTCGGCGGCCCGGTCGAGACCGGCCGCGGCTTCGTGCTGCATTCGACCGACTACGCGGCCGGCGACACGCTGCGCGTCGACGAGGAGGTCGGACTGACCGCGAGCCTCGATATCCTGCGTGCGATCGCCGGCGGCGAAGGACCGCGCCGTCGCATCCTCGCGCTCGGCTATGCCGGCTGGGGCCCCGGCCAGCTCGATGCCGAGATCCAGGCCAATGGCTGGCTCTCGGCGCCGTCCGACGAGCGGTTGTTGTTCGACGATCATCTCGACAACAAGTGGGACCGGGCAATCCGCAAGCTCGGGATCGAATCCGGCCGGCTCTCGACCGACGCCGGGCACGCCTGATCCGTCAACGGTCGCGCGGCCCGTCCGCGAAAGCGAGATCGCCTTCGACCAGGCCGAACAGCGTGTGATCCTGCCAGCGGTCGTTGATCTTCAGGAACTGCCGCGCCATTCCTTCTTCGCGAAAACCGAGCTTCGTCAGCAGACGGCGGCTGGCGGCGTTGCCCGGCAGGCAGGCCGCCTCGACCCGGTGCAGGCCGAGCTGCCGGAACGCGTAGGGCAGCAGCGCCGTCAGCGCATCGGTCATATAGCCCTGGCGCGCATGCGGCGCGCCGATCCAGTAGCCGAGCGAGGCGGTCTGCGCGACGCCGCGGCGCACCTGGCCGAGATTGATGCCGCCGAGCAGCGCATCGTCGACGTTGCGGAAGATGAAGAATCCGTAGCCTTCGTCGTTGCGCCATTCGGATGCTAGCGCGTGCAGGCGGCGCCGGTAGGCGAGCCGGCCGGTACCGTCGACCGGCCAGCGCGGCTCCCACGGCGTCAGAAAGGTGCGGCTCTGCTCGCGCAGATGCGCCCAGGCGCGATAGTCGCCGTGGCGCGGCGGCCGCAGATAGACGCGGCGGCCCTGCAACTGCCAGCCGCGCCGCGGCCCACGGCCCGGCAGCATGAAGCCCAGCATGGGACGGCGCTTCACTGCAGCTTGGCGGCGACCGCATCGGCCGCCGGTACGCGTTTCGTCGGCCCGATCGAAGCAACCGTCGGCCGGCTCGACATCAGCCGCTGTGCGACGCGCGCGACGGCATCGCGGTCGACCGCATCGATGCGCGCCAGCAGCGTCTCGGTCGGGATCGTCCTGCCGTAGGCGAAGAGCTGGCCCGAGACCTGCTCGGCGCGGCTCGAGGTCGATTCGCGCCCCATCAGCAAATCGGCGCGCATCTGCGCACGCGCGCGGGCGATCTCGGTTTCGGCGACGCGCCCCGGCAGGTTCTTGAGCTCATCCGCCACGATGTCGGCGACCTGCCCGACTTCGTCGGCGCCGGTGCCGGCATAGACGCCGAACAGCCCGCCATCGGCATAGGCCTGGATGAAGCTGTAGACCGAGTAGGCGAGCCCGCGCACCTCGCGGATCTGCTGGAACAGCCGCGAGGACATGCCGCCGCCATAGAGCGCCGAGAGCACGCCGAGCGCGTAATAGTCCGGATCGCGATAGCCGATGCCTTCGAAGCCGAGCACGAGATGGAGCTGCTCCAGCGGGCGTTCCACGCGGCGATCGCCGCCTTCATAGCGGCCCGGCGGCGGGGCGGCGCCGTTGACTTCGCCCATGCCGCCGAACAGCGCGCCGACGCGCGCTAGGAAATCGTCGTGGTCGACGCGGCCGGCCGCCGCGACGATCGTGCCCCTGGCGCCGTAATGACGCCGCATGTAGCCCGCGACTTCGGCGCGGTCGAGCCGCTCGATCACCTCGGCGCGGCCGAGCACCGGCCGGCCCAGCGCCTGGCCCGGATAGGCGGTCTCCTGGAAATGGTCGAACACGATGTCGTCGGGCGTGTCCTCCGCCTGGCCGATCTCCTGCAGGATGACGTGGCGCTCGCGTTCGAGCTCCGCCGCGTCGAACCTGCTGTGCAGGAGAATGTCGGCGAGAATGTCGATCGCCAGCGGCAGATCGTCCGCCAGCATCTTCGCGTAGTAGCAGGTGCGTTCGCGCCCGGTATAGGCGTTGAGATTGCCGCCGACCGATTCGATCTCGACCGCGATGTCGTTGGCGCTGCGCCGCTCGGTGCCCTTGAACGCCATGTGCTCGAGCAGATGCGAGATGCCGTTGAGGTCTTCGGTCTCGTGGCGCGTGCCGACCGCAACCCAGACGCCGACCGACACGGTCTCGATGCCTTGCATGAAATCGGTCGCGACCGTCAGCCCGTTCGGCAAGGTCGAGACGCGCACGCTCTCCGCGCCGGTCGTCGTGCTGGCACGGACGCTCATGCGGCCGCACCCCGGCTGCGATGCGCCCGGACATGGTTCTCGACCGAAGCCAGCTCGTTCGGCAGGGTCGTGCAGCGTTCCGGCAGTTGCATGAGCGCGGCGAGCCGCTTCGGCATCGGCGGCCGCACGCCGGTCGCGCGCTCGACCGCATCGGGAAATTTGGCCGGGTGCGCGGTCGCGAGCGCGACGATCGGCCGACCGTCCCACGGTCGCCGCTCGCGCGCCGCGGCGATGCCGATCGCGCTGTGCGGATCGACCGGCATGCCCGTCGACCTGTGATGCCGCGCGATCTCCGCCGTCGTGCCCTCGTCGTCGAGCCGGAACGCATCGAACGTCTCGCGCGCCCTGGCGAGTTCGGCCGGCGACACGGCAAACCGTCCGCTCGTGCGGAAGGACGCGATCGCATCGGCGACGCGCCGCCCGTCGCGGTCCAGCAGGTCGAACAGCAAGCGCTCGAAATTGGACGAGACCTGGATATCCATGCTGGGGCTCTGCGTCGCGACCACGGGCTCGCTGCTCATCGTGCCGCTCTCGAAGAAGCGCGTCAGGATATCGTTGCGGTTGGAGGCGACGATCAGCCTTCCGATCGGGAAGCCCATGCGTTTCGCCGCATAGCCGGCATAGACATTGCCGAAATTGCCGGTCGGCACGGCGAAATGCACCGGCCAGCGCCCGTCCGACAGGGCGACCGCACCGGCCGCGTAATAGACGATCTGCGCCATGATGCGCGCCCAGTTGATCGAGTTGACGGCCGAGAGCGCCATCTCGGCGCGGAAGGCGCGGTCGTTGAACATCGCCTTCACGAGATCCTGGCAATCGTCGAAGCTGCCCTCGATCGCGATATTGTGGACGTTGGGCGCGGCGACCGTCGTCATCTGGCGGCGCTGCACGTCCGAGACGCGGCCCTTCGGATGCATGACGAAAATGTCGATCGACTTGCTGCCGCGGCAGGCCTCGATCGCGGCCGAGCCGGTATCGCCCGAGGTCGCGGCGACGATGGCGATGCGCCTTCCGCGCTTCGCGAGCACGTGATCGAAGAGGCGTCCGACGAGCTGGAGCGCGACATCCTTGAAGGCGAGCGTCGGCCCGTGGAACAGCTCCATGACCTGCAGGCCGGGCTCGATCGCGCGCATCGGCACCACGGCCGGATCGTCGAAGCCGGCGTAAGCGTCGCGGATAATGGCGGCGAGCGCGGCTTGCGGAATCGCATCGCCGACGAACGGCGCCACGATCTCGAGCGCGAGCGCGTCGTAGCTCAGGCGCGCGAGCCGCGGCATCGACGCGGTATCGAACTCGGGCCAGCTCTCCGGCAGATAGAGCCCGCCATCGGTCGCGAGCCCGGCCAGCAGCACGCCCTCGAAATCGAGCGCGGGCGCCTCGCCCCTGGTGCTCAGATAGCGCAAGAAACAGCCTCCGATCGGCTTGGATACCGGCGCCAAATGACCGCCGGGCGCCGGACGGCGGCTACCCTAGTCCGGCCGCCGCGCCGCAAGCAAGGCGCGCAGGCGGGGACGGATCGTCACAACCGCATGCGGCAAGTCAGCGCTTTTTCGCAATCCCGTCGATCTCGATATGCGAGCCGTCGACCAGCCGGCTGACCTCGACGGTCGTGCGCGCGGGCATGCGGTCCTCGGCGAAATAGGTCCGGTAGACCGCGTTCATCCGGTGGAAATCGTCGAGATCGGTCATGTAGACGTTGGTGCGCACGAGATCGGCATGCGTCAGGCCGAACTCGGCGAGCGCGGCACCGAGCAGGTCCATCGCATCGCGCGTCTCGGCTTCGATGTCGCCGAGCGTCGTCTTGTCGTCGGCGCGGTCGGACGGCACCTGGCCCGCGAGGAACACATAGTCGCCGTCGAGCACGCCGTGCGAGTAGCCGCCGGCCGCCTTGGCCTGCTTCGTGTTGCGATACCGACGCCCGCTCATGTCGCGTCTCCGCCCGGCGTTTCCGCGGCGTCGTCGCGCCGCCAGTGATAGAGGAACCAGATCACCGCCAGCGCGATCGCCAGCAGGAACCAGGTGATCGCATATTGCAGGTGATCGTTCGGCAGATCGAGCCTTGTCTGGCCGCCGATCGGGAACTCGCCCGGATGCTGTCCGGCGCGCTCCTCGAGATAGAGCGGCGGCCCGTCGGGGGGCAGGCCGGCGGCGGTGCGCATCGCCGGCAGCTCCATCCAGAACCAGCGGTTCCGATCGGGCTCGTTGTCGGGCACCAGCCAGTGCGGCGCGCCCGGCCGCCGGATCAGCGCCTCGATCGTCACATTCCCCGCGACCTGGCCGTCGGCCCGCGTCGCCGGATCGGCGCGATCGTCCGGCACCCAGCCGCGATTGACCAGCACCGTCGTGCCGTCCTCGAGTGCGAAGGGCGTCACGACCTGCACGCCGACATTGCCGTTCATCGAGCGCGCCACGAGATACATCTCGCGCGCATGGTCGAACGTGCCGGTAACGCGGGCGAGCCGGAACTCGACGGGCGCCGCATCGGTGACGACCAGCAGCTCGTCGCCCGTCAGTGCCGGCAGGGTCGGGCGCTCCTGACGCTCGGCGATCAGTGCCGACTTCCATTCGAGACGCTGCAGCTGCCAGACCGACAGGCCGAGCAGCAGCGCGACGCCGATCGCGGCCCAGAAGGTCGCCCAGAAGGTCGGGCGGAAGCTGGGCGACGCCATCGTCGCTCAGTCCTGCGGCTCGGCGACGTCGCGACGGACCTCGCCGGCGTTGTGGCGGTACTGCAGCGCGATCAGCGTCGCCTTCATCGGCCGCAGCAGCAGGATCGAACCGACCAGGATCGTCGGCAACCAGAGCGCGAGATGCACCCAGTAGGGCGGCGCGAACCAGCTTTCGACCAGCAGCGCCAGCGCCACGACGATGCCGCCGACGATGAAGATCACGAACACCGCCGGCCCGTCGGCCGCATCCGCCCAGGCGAGATCGAGCCCGCAGGCGGGACAGGTCGCTCGCACCTTGAGGAAGCCCTCGAACAGCCTGCCGCGTCCGCAGCGCGGGCAGCGGCAGGCGAGGCCGGCGGCGAGGGGCGGCTGCGTCGCGCGACAGGACGTCATCGCCCCACGCGGGCGTCTGCGATCAGTCACCGGCGTAGGCAGCCGACCCCGCACCCCAGATGTAGATGCAGAAGAACAGGAACAGCCAGACCACGTCGACGAAGTGCCAGTACCAGGCCGCCGCCTCGAAGCCGAAATGATGATCCGGCTTGAAATGGCCGAGCCAGCCGCGCACCCAGCAAACGATCAGGAAGATCGTGCCGATGATGACATGCGCGCCGTGAAAGCCCGTCGCCATGAAGAAGGTCGAGGAGTAGATGCCGTCGCGGAAGCCGAACGCGGCATGGGCATATTCGTAGGCCTGCACGCCGGTGAAGGCCATGCCGAGCAGGATGGTGAGGCCGAGCCCCTGCAGCATGCCCTCGCGATCGCCTTCCCGCAGCGCGTGATGCGCCCAGGTGACCGTCACGCCGGAGGTCAGCAGGATCAGCGTATTCAGCAGCGGAAGCTGGAACGGATCGAACGGCCGCACGCCTTCCGGCGGCCAGACACCGCCGACCGGGAACAGCGAGGCGTTGAAGAAGGCCCAGAAGAACGCCGAGAAAAACATCACCTCGGAGGCGATGAAGAGCAGCATGCCGTAGCGCAGGCCGATCTGGACGACGGGCGTGTGATGACCCTGGAACGTCCCTTCCTTCACCACGTCGCGCCACCAGAAGAACATGGTCATGAGCACGAGCGCGACGCCGATCGGCCAGACCCACGACGCCATGCCGTGCATGAAAAGCACCAGCCCGACCGTCAGCACGCCGGCCGCGATCGCCCCGACGACCGGCCACGGGCTCGGATCGACGAGATGGTAGGGATGCTTGGCGTGGGCGTCGTGCGCGTGCGTGTTCATATACCTGGTTCCCTCGTTTGACCCCTTGCGGCCGGGCGCGCGGCGCCCGGTTCGATCAGTTGACCCCGTCGTCGGTTGCATCGCCGGCGCCGGCACTCGAAAGCTGCGGCGGCGCGTCGTCCGTTTCGGCGGGGAAGAACGTGTACGACAGCGTGATGGTGCGGAAGTTCCGGAAATCGGGATCGTCCACGATCTTCGGATCGACATAGAACCGCACCGGCATGTCGACGGTCTCGCCGGCGGCGAGTTTCTGCTCGGTGAAGCAGAAACACTCGACCTTGACGAAATACTGGCCGGCATCGAGCGGCGTGACGTTGAACGTCGCGGACCCGACGGTCTCGCGCGCCGTCAGATTGTGCGCGCGGTAGAAGGCCAGTATCGGTTCGCCGACGCGCACGTCGATCTGGCGCTCGACCGGCTGGAAGGACCAGCCGAGCTGCCGCATCGCATCGGCATTGAAGCGTACGGTGACGATCTCGGTGCCCATGGCGGCCGGCGCCTCGGCGGCGCGCCGCGTCGTGCCGTCGAATCCGGTCAACTGGCAGAACAGGCGATAGAGCGGCACCGAGGCGGCGGTCAGGCCGACCATCGCGGCGAAGACCGTCAGCAGGACCAGTGCCGTCCGCCCGTTCCGCCTCTGCATTGCTCCGCTCATTCGCCACCCATGCGCACGATCGACACGACGTAAACGATCAGCACGAACGCGACCAGGACCGAGAACAGCGCCCAGTTCCGCATCCGCAGCCGTCGGGCCCGCTCGTCATTGTCGTTCCCGTCCGCCATCAGCCGGCCGCGCCCAGCGAAGCCAGCAGCCCCGGCGCACGATCGAAACCCATCACGGCGAACAGCAGGAAGAGATAGAGGATCGAGAAGCCGAACATGCGCCGCGCGCTGCGATCGGTCCGGTCCAGCCAGACCGCGATGGCGGACGCGATGAACAGCAGGCCGAGCAGCAGCGCGACCGCGCCGTAGATCGGGCCCGCCAGGCCGAGATACCAGGGCGCCAGCGCCAGCGGCAGCAGCGCGACGGTATAGATCGTCATCCGGACCTTGGTCGCGCGCGCGCCGGCGACGACCGGCAGCATCGGGATGCCGGCCCGCGCATAGTCGCCCGTGCGGTAGAGCGCGAGCGCCCAGAAATGCGGCGGCGTCCACATGAAGATCAGCAGGAACAGCACGATCGGCTCGATGCCGAGATGGCCGGTCGCGGCCGCCCAGCCGATCATCGGCGGAAACGCGCCGGCGGCGCCGCCGATCACGATGTTCTGCGGCGTGCGGCGCTTGAGCCAGATCGTGTAGACGAAAACGTAGAACAGCGTCGCCGCGGCCAGCAGGCCCGCCGCCAGCCAGTTGATCGCAAGCCCCATCAGCAGCACCGCGAACAGCGACAGCACGATGCCGAAGGAAAGCGCCTCGGAAGGATCGACCCGCCCCGCCGGAATCGGCCGCGCGCAGGTGCGCGTCATGACGGCGTCGATGTCGCGGTCGTACCACATGTTGATGGCGCCCGCGGCGCCCGCCGCAACCGCGATGCAAAGCACCGCAACCGCCGCCAGCACCGGATGCATGGCGACCGGCGCCACCACGATGCCGACGAAGCCGGTGAACACCACCAGCGACATCACGCGCGGCTTCAGCAGGCGGACGAAATCGCCGACGCTGGCGCCCGCGTCCAGACCCGCAGCGGCCGCCTCGCCCCCTCGTCCTGCTGCCTGCAAACCGTCAGCCATCGCGTTCCACCGGTATTCCCTGGACGGACGAACCCCGCACGGCCGGCCGGCGATGCGGGGCTTTCCGGCCTCATTCCATCCGCGTCGCTATCTGATGCGCGGCAGTTCCTCGAACGTATGGAACGGCGGCGGCGAGCTCACCGTCCATTCGAGCGTCGTCGCGCCCTCGCCCCACGGGTTGTTGGCGACCCTGCGACCGGCCAGCAGCGTCCAGATCACCATGCCGAGGAAGAAGATCGTCGCACCGAACGACAGATAGGAGCCGTACGAGGCGACCTGGTTCCAGGGTCCGAACGCATCCGGATAGTCGGAGATGCGGCGCGGCATGCCGGAAAGGCCGAGGAAGTGCATCGGGAAGAACGTGATGTTCACGCCGATGAAGGTCAGCCAGAAATGCAGCTTGCCGGCCCATTCGGGGTACTGCCGGCCCGACATCTTGCCGAACCAGTAATAGAACCCGCCGAAGATCGCGAACACGGCGCCGAGCGAGAGCACGTAGTGGAAGTGCGCCACCACGTAATAGGTGTCGTGCAAGGCGGTATCGATGCCCATGTTGGCAAGCACCACGCCGGTCACGCCGCCGATCGTGAACAGGAAGATGAATCCGATCGCCCAGAGCATCGGCGTCGTGAAGCGGATCGAGCCGCCCCACATCGTCGCGATCCAGGAGAAGATCTTCACGCCCGTCGGTACCGCGATGACCATCGTCGCGGCCGTGAAATAGGCCCGCGTGTCGACGTCCATGCCGACCGTGAACATGTGGTGCGCCCACACGATGAAGCCGATGAAGCCGATCGCGACCATGGCGTAGGCCATGCCGAGATAGCCGAACACCGGCTTCTTCGAGAAGGTCGACACGATCTGGCTGATCATGCCGAAGCCCGGAAGAATCAGGATGTACACCTCGGGATGGCCGAAGAACCAGAACAGGTGCTGGAACAGCACCGGGTCGCCGCCGCCGGAGGGGTCGAAGAAGTTCGTCCCGAAATTGCGGTCCGTCAGCAGCATCGTGATCGCGCCCGCCAGCACCGGCAGCGAGAGCAGCAGCAGGAACGCCGTCACCAGGATCGACCAGACGAAAAGCGGCATCTTGTGCAGCGTCATGCCCGGCGCGCGCATGTTGAAGATCGTGGTGATGAAGTTGATGGCGCCCATGATCGACGACGCGCCGGCGAGATGGAGCGCGAAGATCGCCATGTCGACGGCCGGTCCGGGGTGCCCGAGCCTGCTCGACAGCGGCGGATAGATCGTCCAGCCGGTGCCGGCGCCCTCGCCGACGAAGGCCGAGCCGACCAGCAGCAGGAATGACGGAATCAGCAGCCAGAAGCTGATGTTGTTCATGCGCGGGAAGGCCATGTCCGGCGCGCCGATCATCAGCGGCACGATCCAGTTGCCGAACCCGCCGATCATTGCGGGCATCACCAGGAAGAACACCATGATGAGGCCGTGTGCGCTGACGATGACGTTCCAGGCCTGGCCGTCGGGATCGCCGGCGGCGCTCAGCAGGTACTGCACGCCGGGTTCCTGTAGCTCGAGACGCATCAGGAACGAGAAGCCGCCGCCGATCAGGCCGGCGACGATCGCGAACACCAGGTACATCGTTCCGATGTCCTTGTGGTTCGTCGAATAGAGATAGCGCTTCCAACCCGTCGGGCGATGGTCGTGCCCGCGGTCTTGCGAATGGCTGGCGGCAGTGTTCATGGGGCGTGCCTTCTTGTCGGTCGTCAGTTGCCGGTCTCGGCGAGCTGCGCATCCGACGCAGGCTCGTCGACGCGGGCGAACTCCTCCTGGGCCTTCACGACCCAGGCAGCGAACTCTTCCTTGGAGACGGCTTCAACCACGATCGGCATATAGGCGTGGTTGACGCCGCAAAGCTCCGAGCATTGTCCGTAGTAGGTGCCTTCCTTGGTGACCCGGAACCAGCTCTCGTTGGTGTGACCGGGGATGCTGTCGAGCTTCACATGGAAGGCGGGAACGGCCCAGGCATGGATCACGTCCGAGCCCGTGGTCAGGATGCGGATGTTGGTATCGACCGGCACGACGACGCGGTTGTCGGTTTCGAGCAGCCGCTTGGTCGGGTCGGTGAGCTCATCCTCGGGCACCAGCAGCGCATCGAAAGAGAAGTTGCCGTAATCCGGATACTCGTAGGTCCAGTACCACTGGTTGCCGATCGCCTTGATCGTCATTTCCGGATCCTCGATCCGGTCGGCCGCGTACATCAGCTTGAAGGACGGGATCGCGATGCCGACCAGGATCACCACCGGAATGACGGTCCACAGCACCTCGACCAGCGTGTTGTGGGAGGTCTTGGACGGGACCGGGTGGGTTTTCGCGTTGAACCGCACCATCACGTAGACCAGCAGGCCGAGGACGAAAACGGTGATTAACGCGATTACGACCAGCAGCCCGTTGTGGAATTCGTGGGCCCTCTCGGCGATCGGCGTTGCGGCCGGCTGGAAGGTCATCTCCCAGGGCTGCGGTGCTTCGGCAAGAGCGAACCCGCCGACGGTCAGCGCAACCATGAACACGGCGGCGGCGGCAGCCAGCGTCCTGAAGTGCGAACGGTTCACACCCATCTCCTTCGGTCCCTTGTCGAGAATAGGCCCGCCAGCCCCCGCACAGCGCCCGCGAAGGGCATGGCCAATCGGCGGCGGACACTAACACCGCCCGACACGGACCCTCAAGCCTGCGGCCGGCGCAAAAGGCCGCAGGCTATTGATCGGAAGCGGTTTTCGACTTGCGCCCCGCCGCCATCGCGTTTATGCGACGATCTGTCGCATAAATCGCCGCAGCGCGCGTACCGCGGGATGGTGCGCGATGCGGCGCGCGCCCATATCAGCCCGGCGGACCGGCGCACGATTCGCGAACCGTCCGCCGCCCGACAACGACAAGGAAAGCGATCGCACGATGTCAGACCGCGCCGTCACCGACCGTCTCTTCTTCCAGCGCACCGGGCTCGACGAGAGCCGCGTCGTCCGAATCGTCGGCGAAGCGCTCGCCGGCGCCGACGACGGCGAGCTCTATCTCGAGTACCGACAGTCGGAGGCGCTTGCCTTCGACGACGGCAGGCTCAAGACCGCCAGCTTCGACACCAGCCAGGGTTTCGGGCTGCGCGCGATCTGCGGCGAGCGGGCCGGCTACGCGCATGCCAGCGAGATCGGCGAGGCGGCGCTCGGCCGGGCGGCCGATGCGGTCAGGGCGGTGACGCGCGGCCATGGCGGGCGGCTCGATGTCGCGCCCGCCGGCACCAACCGGCATCTCTATGCCGAGGAGAACCCGCTCGAGACATTGCCGTTCGCCGAGAAGGTGAAGCTGCTCGCCGAGATCGACGCCTATGCGCGCGGCAAGGATCCGCGCGTGCGCCAGGTCAGCGCCTCGCTGCTCGGCAGCTGGCAGGCGGTGCAGATCCTGCGGCCCGACGGAAGCCGCGCCGCCGACATTAGGCCGCTGGTGCGGCTCAACGTGCAGGTCGTGGCCGGCGACGGCAGCCGCATGGAGAGCGGCAGCTTCGGCATGGGCGGCCGCGAGACCTTCGAGCGGTTCGTCGGCTCGGGCAGATGGCAGCGGGCCGCCGACGAGGCGCTGCGGCAGGCGCTGGTCAACCTCGAATCGGTCGCAGCGCCGGCCGGCGAGATGACGGTCGTGCTCGGGCCGGGCTGGCCGGGCGTGATGCTGCACGAGGCGGTCGGCCACGGGCTCGAAGGCGACGTCAACCGCAAGAAGACCTCGGCCTTCGCCGGGCTGATGGGCCGGCGGGTCGCGGCACCCGGCGTCACCGTCGTCGACGACGGCACGATGGAGCGTCGGCGCGGGTCGCTCACGATCGACGACGAGGGCACGCCGACGCAGTCGACGACGCTGATCGAGGACGGCATTCTCGTCGGCTACATGCAGGACCGGCAGAACGCGCGCCTGATGGGCATGAAGCCGACCGGCAACGGGCGGCGCGAATCCTACGCGCACATCCCGATGCCGCGCATGACCAACACCTACATGCTGAACGGCCGATACGATCCCGCCGAAATCATCGCCTCGGTCGACAGGGGCATCTACGCCGTCAATTTCGGCGGCGGCCAGGTCGACACCACGTCGGGCAAGTTCGTGTTCTCCTGCACCGAGGCCTACCGAATCGAGAACGGCAGGATCGGCGCGCCGATCAAGGGTGCGACCCTGATCGGCAACGGGCCGGATGCGCTGACGCGCGTCGGCATGGTCGGCAACGACATGAAGCTCGACGAAGGCGTCGGCACCTGCGGCAAGAACGGCCAGAGCGTGCCGGTCGGCGTCGGCCAGCCGACCATGCGCATGGAAGGCATCACGGTCGGCGGCACCGGCGGCTGACGCCGCGCGACGCGCGGCACGTCCCGTCCCCTTGTTGAGCCGGCCCCGGCGGGCCGGCATGATCCGGCCGGCACAATCGACGGCGGGGGACGGCGATGGCGCGCGATCCGCGTTACGACATTCTGTTCGAACCGGTGAAAATCGGCCCGGTCACGGCGCCCAACCGCTTTTACCAGGTGCCGCATTGTTCCGGCATGGGCTCGGGCTGGCCGCAGACGCTCGCCGCCATGCGCGGCGTCAAGGCCGAGGGCGGCTGGGGCGTCGTCTGCACCGAATACTGCTCGATCCATCCCTCCTCCGAGGACACGCCCTACCCGCATTGCCGCCTGTGGGACGAAGACGACCTGCGCGACCAGGCGCTGATGGTCGAAGCCGTGCACGCGCACGGCTCGCTCGCCGGCGTCGAGCTCTGGCACGGCGGATTCCATGCGCTCAACCGCTATTCGCGCGAAGGCCACATGGCGCCGCGCGCGATGCCGACGCACGGCTACGATCCGGTGCAGGCGCGCGCGATGGACAGAGAGGACATTCGCAACCTGCTGCGCTGGCAAAGCGACGCCGCGAAGCGCGCGGTCCGTGCCGGCTTCGATCTGGTCTACGTCTATGCCGGCCATCTTTATCTGCCGGCGCAATTCCTTTCGCCGCGCTTCAACGACCGCAGCGACGAGTACGGCGGCGGGATCGAAAACCGCGCCCGGCTGCTGCGCGAGCTGATCGAGACCACGCGCGAGGCAGTCGGGCCGAAGGTCGCGGTCGTGGTGCGGCTGATGGTCGACGAGTTCGTCGGGCCGGAGGGCGTGGTCGCCGAGCGCGAGGGCGTCCAGGTTCTGGAGAGGCTCGGCGAGCTGCCCGATCTCTGGGACGTCCAGCTCGGCGAATTTCACGTCGATGCGCGCTCGTCGCGTTTCGTCAAGGAAGCCGCGCAGGAACCGTTCGTCGCCTTCGTCAAGAAATTGACCAGCAAGCCGGTGGTCGGCGTCGGCCGCTTCACCTCGCCCGATACGATGGTCTCGCAGATCAAACGCGGCGTGCTCGACATGATCGGCGCCGCCCGGCCGTCGATTGCCGACCCGTTCCTGCCGAAGAAGATTGCGGAAGGCCGGCTCGAGGATATCCGCGAGTGCATCGGCTGCAATATCTGCATCGCGACCAACGGCACCGGCGCGCCGATCCGCTGCACGCAGAACCCGTCGATGGGCGAAGAGTGGCGGCGCGGCTGGCATCCCGAACGCATCGCACCGAAGCACGGCGACGACACCGTGCTGATCGTCGGCGCCGGCCCGGCCGGTCTCGAAGCCGCCCGCGCGCTCGGCCAGCGCGGCTACCAGGTTCATCTCGCCGAGGCGACCGACACGCTCGGCGGGCGGATCGTGCGCGAGGCGGCGCTGCCCGGCCTCGCCGAATGGATCCGCGTGCGCGACTGGCGCCAGGGCCAGATCGCGCGCATGCCGAACGTGTCGATCTATCGCGACAGCGCGCTGACGGCGGCGCAGGTGCGCGAGTTCGGTTTTCCGCATGTCGTGATCGCAACCGGCGCGTACTGGCGGCGCGACGGCGCCGGCCGCGCGCGTCACCGCGCAATCCCGGGTCACGATCGCAGCCGCGTGCTGACGCCGGACGATCTGCGCCCCGGCATCGCGGCCGAGGGTCCGGTGCTGATCTTCGACGACGATCATTTCTACATGGGCGGCGTGGCGGCGGAGCTGCTTCGCGCGCAGGGTCTCGCCGTGACGCTGGTCACGCCGGGGGCGGACGTATCGCGCTTCACCGAGGCAAGCCTCGAACAACCCTACATCCGGCGCCGGCTGCTCGAGAGCGGCGTCGAGCTCGTCTCCCACCACACGCTCACCCGGATCGGCGACGGCAGCGCAACCGTCGCCTGCGTCTCGACCGGCCGCGAGCGCCAGATCGAGGCGCGCACGGTTCTGCTGGTCACGTCGCGCCTGCCGGACGAAACGCTCTATCGCGAGCTGGCCGGCGATCCGGCGGCGCTGAAAGAGGCCGGCATACGTTCGCTGACCGCGATCGGCGATTGCCGCAATCCCGGCACCATCGCGGCCGCCGTCCATGCCGGCCATCGCCATGCGCGCGAGTTCGGCGAAACGCCCGCGGGCGATCTCTCGTTCCGGCGGGAGCATATCAGGCACGAGGCGCACCGCGCCGCGGGCTGAACATCGCCGCGCCGCCGGAGCAAATGGCGTTCCTGCGTAGTCGCCGGCGATTCCGCAAGGACGTGCGAACTTGTTCCAATTGTCGACGCGCGGAGCGGATTCGCACGATCGGGTGCGAGTGCAGGCGCTTCCGCCCGATCGCGGTCCGCTCCAGGCCGACTCTCGGTCTTGAAGGTCGATCAGCCGCGCCGTTCGAGGCGCACGAACTGGCCGGCGCGCGGCCGGAGCGTGATGATCGACAGGCTCTGCAGCGGCGGGTTCGGCGCCGGCAGCAGGCGGAAGCGCTGCAGCACGCGCGCCAGCACGATCGGCGCCTCGATCATCGCGAGCCGGCTGCCGATGCAGGATCGCGAACCGGCGCTGAAGGCGATGAAGCTGCAGGGCTGGCGTTCGACCGCGCCCATGAAGCGCTCCGGGTCGAACGTGTTGGGGTTGGGCCAGAACTCCGGATGGTGATGGATGCCGAGCGCCGACACGGCGACGCGCATGCCCGGCGACACTCCGACATCGCCGACCCGGTCCGCCTCGGCCGCGACGCGCACCATCATCGGCACCGGCGGCCGCATGCGCAGCGATTCGGTGAAAACCGCGGCCGTATAGGGAAGCTGCTTGAGATCGTCGTAGGCCGGTTCCCTGCCGCCGAGCGCATCGATCTCGGCGAGCAGGCGCTCCTGCACCGGCGGGTTGCGCGAGACGAGCCGCATCGTCCAGCCCAGCCCGGTGGCCGTCGTTTCATGTCCGGCGAACAGGAAGGTCAGTATGTCGTCGCGGATCTGCTTCTCGGTCATCTCGGGAAATTCGGGATCGTCGAGCGCGTCGATCAGCAGCGTCAGCAGATCTTGCGGCTTTTCGGCCTGGGCGCGGCGCGCGCCGACGATGCGCGCGGCCAGCGAATTGAAACGTGCGATCGCCTGCTGGAACTGACGGCGCGGCTGGGCATTGGCGGGACCGCCGAAATGCATCAGGCGGCCGGCCTGTTCGAGACCCACGGCAATCGCATGGATGTCCGCCGGCTCGATCGTTTCGGCCGGCAGCGTGTAGAGCGACGTGACGATGAATTCCAGCGTCGCGCGCACGATGCCGGGCATGATCTCGACCGGCCGGCCGCTGTCGGCGAAGTCCTCCCAGGTCCCGGTCATGCGATCGGCGACCTCGACCGCGCACGCCGCGGCATGGCGCAGCCGCGACGGCGCGAAGGCCGGCTGCATGCGGGTTCGCAGCGCCCGCCATTTCTCGCCGTTGGCCGCCAGCAGACTGTCGCCGACGAGCGGCGCAAAGGGCGCAAAATCCTTCAGGTAGTTCGCCGTGTTGGTCTGCAGGATGTGGCGCGCGGTGTCGGGATGGCAGACATGCAGGAACGCGCCGCCGCCCTCGGTGCGGACGCGCACGGCCGGCAGCAGCCGGCGCGCCAGCTTGACCATTTCGCGCACCGGGTCGCGATGGAAATTCCGGACGTCGATCGTCAGTTCCGGCGGGCCGCCGCGCCGCCGCCCGCCCGTCGCGGTCCGTATCGGGCCCTTCATGCGACGCGCTCGATCGTGAAATGCGGCCCCTGCGCCGGCCGCAGGGTCACGGCCGAGGCGATCGGCGAGAGCCGCTGGCCGGCGGAGCGGAACGAGATGCGCCGCACGATGCGCAGCAGGCCGAGCGGACCCTCGGTCAGCGCGAAGCGGCTGCCGAGACAGGCGCGCGGACCGGCGCCGAACGGCATGTAGCTCGGCGAATCGCGCAGCGACGTATCGCTGCCGAGGAAGCGTTCGGGCATGAACCGCCTTGGCTGCGGCCATACGGCAGGATCGCGCTGATAGGCGAAGACCGGCAGTGCAAAAAAGCTGCCCGCGATCAGTTTCGCACTGCCGAACCGGGTGGACTCGAAGGCGACGCGCGGCAGCACAGGGATCGGCGGATAGAGCCGCATCGCCTCGCGGAAGACCGCGCCGGTCAGCGGCGCCGCCGCCAGCGCCTCCTTCGCCGTCATGCCGTCGTCGACACCCGCCGCCTCGCGCCGCAGCGAAAGCTGCAGTTCCGGTTCCTTGCCCAGCAGCCAGAGCGTCCAGGCGAGCGCAACGGCGGTCGTCTCGTGCCCGACCAGCAGGAACGTCACCAGCTCGTCGCGCAACTGGCGGACCGTGACCTCGGGACAGTTCGGATCCTGGAAGGCAGCCGCGAGCCGCGCCACCGCGTCGCCGTCCGGCGATGCGTCCGGGCCCGCGCGCCGTTGCTGGTGGCGGTAGATCCGTTCGGCTACGCGATCGAGCCGCCTGACCGCCGCATCGAAGCCCGGCTCGCGCGCCACGAGTTGCGCGCGCTGGCCCGCGCCGCGCAGCCAGGCCTGCCGCGAGGCCGCGAGCAGCGCCAGGTTGATCGCATCGATGTCGGCTTCCGCGAGCAGGCTGCCGTCGCTGCCGGCGAGCACGCGCAGCAGCACGTCGAGCGTGGCACGCACGAGCCCGCGCATCACGTCGACCGGCTTGCCGGTATCGCCGCCGGCATCGTCAATCCAGCGTTCGACGACCGGATCGAAGGCCGCGTTGATGTCGGGCGCCATGTTGGCGAGGCGATCCTGCTGGAACGCCGGCTGCAAGCGATCGCGCACGACCTCCCAGGTCTTGCCGTGCGAAGTCAGGATGCCGTTGCCGATGATGTAGCGGACGGCGCCGTAGCTTTTCGAAAGGCCGTATCCGTCCATCGCCAGCAGCTCGCGCGCGTCGGACGGGCGGTTGAGCAGCAGGAAACGCTGCGTGCCGGCTTCGACGAGGATCAGGCGCTCGGGCCGGCGTGCCAGGTTTGCGATCGTCGGCAAGGGCGACGCCGCAAAGCGTTGCGGATCGACGCGCACGCGGCGCCCAAAACTCGCCTCCTCGGAGATGCCGGTCGCGTCGCTCACGTCACAGCCACCCCTGCCCGCCTGCGGGCTGAGCCTGTCGGGCGCCGAGTGTGGCTCAATATGCGTATTCGTTAAACAGCGGATCGACGCTGCGATTCCACTCGGTTTCGTATTGCCGCAGCTTGACCCGCGCCGGCGGCTCGCCTCTGTCGGCGATCACATCGAGGCTGCCGAGGAAATGGCTCTCGTCTTCGCCGTGCTTGAGCGCCGCCCGGCCGCGCAGCCCCTGGCGCGCGATCGCCAGCGCATCCTTCGCCCAGTCGGCGACCGGCCGGCCGCGGAATTTCGCCTGCAGCGCATCGCGCGCGACATCGACCCGCAGCGCCTCGCGCTCCGCCGCCGACCAGTCCCGGACCAGCGCCCAGGCGGCATCGAGCGCCGCACCGTCGTAGAGCAGCCCGGTCCAGAGCGCGGGCAGCGCACAGAGCCGGTCCCACGGCCCGCCGTCGGCACCGCGCATCTCGAGAAACTTCTTGAGCCGCACTTCGGGAAACACGGTCGTCATGTGATCCGACCAGTCGCCCATGCCCGGCACTTCGCCCGGCAATGCCGGCAGCCTGCCCTTCATGAAATCGCGGAAGGACTGGCCGCTGCAATCGACATAGCGCCCGTCGCGGTAGACGAAGTACATCGGCACGTCGAGCACCCAGTCGACGTAGCGATCGAACCCCATCCCGTCCTCGAACACGAAGGGCAGCATGCCGCAGCGGTCCGGGTCGGTGTCGGTCCAGACGTTGCCGCGGAAGCTCATGAAGCCGGACGGCTTGCCGTCGACGAAGGGCGAATCCGCGAAGAGCGCGGTTGCGATCGGCTGCAGCGCGAGGCCGACGCGGAACTTCTTCACCATGTCGGCTTCGGACTCGAAATCGAGATTGACCTGCACCGTGCAGGTGCGCGTCATCATGTCGAGGCCGAGCTTGCCCTTCTTGGGCATGTACTCGCGCATGATCTTGTAGCGGCTCTTCGGCATCCAGTGGATGTCGGAACGCCTCCATTTCGGCTGGAAGCCCATGCCCAGCATGCCGATGCCAAGCTCGTCGCCGATGGCTTTGACCTGGGCCAGGTGCCCGCGTACTTCGGCGCAGGTTTCGTGCAGCGTCGCGAGCGGCGCGCCCGAGAGTTCGAACTGCCCGCCCGGCTCGAGCGAGATGTTGCAATCGTCGTGACTGAGCGCGATGACGTTCTCGCCCTCGTAGACTTGCGTCCAGCCGAACTTGTCGGCGAGCCCCTGCAGCAGCGCGCCGATGCCCCACGGGCCTCCGTGCGGCAACGGCCGCAGATCGTCGAGCTTGAAGCCGAATTTCTCGTGCTCGGTCCCGATGCGCCACGCGCTCTTCGGTTTGCAGGCCGATTCGATGTACTCGACCAGCTGGCGCTTCGAGGTAACCGGTTCGCCGCGGTCCTTCGGCGGTGCCGACATGCGTGCCCTTCCCCAACGACCCCGGAACTAGAAGCGGGCGGGCGGTCTTGCGCCACCGTCGCCCAGCCAGGCCTGCCAGCAGGCGAGCGCTGCAACCGCAGCGGTGTCGGCACGCAGAATGCGCGGGCCGAGCCCGACCGGCGTAACAAACGGGAGCGCTGCCAGCGCGTCAAGCTCCTCCGGCGCATAGCCCCCCTCCGGCCCGGTCATGACCGCCATCGCAGGCGGCGCAGCGCGCGGAAACCGCGCGAGCGCTTCGGCCAGCGGCTGCGCATGGCCCGCTTCGGCACAGAGCAGCAGCCGCCGCTCGCGCGGCCAGTCCCGCAACAGTTTCTCCAGGGTGACCGTATCGTCGATCTGCGGCACGTCGAGCCGCTCGGTTTGCTCGGCTGCTTCGATCGCATGCGCGCGCAGCCGGCCGAGATTGACCCGCGCGACGATCGTTCGTCGCGTGAGAACCGGTATCATTCTCGAAGCGCCGAGTTCGGTCGCCTTCTCGACCAGCCAGTCGACGCGCTGCCGCTTGATCGGCGCGAAGGCGAGCCAGAGATCGGGCGCCGCGCGCTGCGGACGCGATGGCGTCGCGACGGTCAATCGCGCATCGCGCCGTCCGAAGGAAGCGATGCGCGCCCGCCATTCGCCGTCGCGCCCGTTGAACAGCGCGATCGCGTCGCCGGATTTGAGGCGCAGCACGTTGCGCAGATAGTGCGCCCGATCGGCATCGAGCAGAATCTCGGCGCCGGCTGCCAGCGTCTCGCCGACGAACAGCCGGGCGACGGTTACGGCGTCGGATTCCGCGTTTGCCATAGCAACATCCGCCTTGTTGAGCGCGGCGCGCCCGACCGGCAAGATTGAGAGCATGAACGGAAGCGACGAGGCAAGCCGCCCCGCCGGCGGCAGAAGCGGCGGCTTCACCGACATTCGCGCCGACGGCTGGGTCGAGCGCCGGCTGCCGGCAGGGCTGCGTCCCTATGCGAAGCTGGCGCGGCTCGACCGGCCGATCGGCACCTGGCTGCTCTATCTGCCGGGCTGCTGGTCGCTCGCGCTCGCGGTGCCGCATCCCGATATCACGCTGCTGGTCCTGTTCGGCATCGGCGCCTTCGCGATGCGCGGCGCCGGCTGCACCTGGAACGACTATGTCGATCGCGACATCGACGCGCGCGTGACGCGCACCGCCGGCCGGCCGCTCGCGAGCGGCGCGGTGACGCCGCGCCGGGCGCTGCTGTTCATCGCGCTGCAGCTCGCGATCGGGCTGGCGATCCTGCTGAGCTTCGACGGGTTCAGCATCCTGCTCGGCGCGCTCGCCCTCGTGCCGATCGCGGCCTATCCGTTCATGAAGCGGATCACCTGGTGGCCGCAGGCCTTTCTCGGCATCACCTTCAACTGGGGCGCGCTGCTCGGCTGGAGCGCCGCCACCGGCGGCTCGCTCGGCTGGCCTGCAGTGCTGCTCTATGCCGGCGGCATCGCCTGGACCCTGTTCTACGACACGATCTACGCGCACCAGGACAAGGAGGACGACGCGCTGGTCGGCGTGAAATCGACCGCGCTGCTGTTCGGCGACGCGACGCGGCTCTGGCTGATCGCGTTCGCCGTGGTCGCGCTGCTGTTCTGGACGCTGGCGCTGTTCGCCGCCCAGACCGGCTGGCTCGCCTGGCCGTTGATGGTTGCGGTCGCCGCGCATTTCTTCGTGCAGGTGCGGCGCGTCGACTTCGACGATCCGGCCAGCTGCCACGCGCGCTTCCGCTCGAACCGGAATCTCGGCCTGCTGCTGTTCCTTGCGATCCTGCTGGGGCAGCTCACGCGGTGAACCCGGACCATGCGGCGTTCATCCGGCGCGAGACGACGATCGCGAGCCCGCCGCTGGTGCCGGAACTGAAGCTGCATCTCGCGAGCGAGATCACGCCGATCTGGCACGCGACCGAAACGGCGCTGGCGCGCGAGGGCGTCGATCCGCCTTACTGGGCCTTCGCCTGGCCCGGCGGCCAGGCGATCGCGCGGCATCTGCTCGACCGGCCCGAGCTCGTCGCTGGCAAGCGCGTGCTCGATTTCGCCGCCGGCTCCGGCCTCGCCGCGATCGCCGCCGCCAAAGCCGGCGCGACGGCCGAAGCGAACGACATCGATCCGGTCGCCACGGTCGCGATCGGCCTCAACGCCGCGCTCAACGATGTCGCGGTCGCCGTCTCCGTGACGGATCTGGCCGAAGGGCCCTGCCGCTGGCAGGTCGTGCTGGCCGGCGACGTCTGCTACGAGAAGCCGATGGCCGCACGCGTCTTCCCGTGGCTGCAACGCTGCGCGGCCTCCGGCGCGCTGGTGCTGATGGCCGATCCGGGCCGCGCCTATCTGCCGGCGACCGGTCTCGAACGCGTCGCCAGCTACGACGTGCCGACAAGCCTCGAGCTCGAAGATCGCACGCTGCGTCCGACGCAGCTCTGGCGTATCCTGCCGCCCGCCTGACACCGGCCGGAGCGTTGCGAGATGCCTGACACGAGGATTGGCCGCGTCGCCGCGCTCTGGCGCTATCCCGTCCAGTCGCTGCGCGGCGAGCGCGTCGAGACGCTGATCGTCGGCACGGAAAAGTCGGTCGGCGATCGCGGCTACGGCATCTTCGATCCCGAAGCCGGCCACATCGCGATCTCGGCGCGCGGCAAGCGGCGCTGGCGTCCGCTGGTGACCTGGTCGGCGCGCTATCTCGCCGAGCCCCAAGCGGATGCGCCGTTGCCGCCGGTCGAGATCGGCTTCGACGACGGCAGCAAGTTGCGCAGCGACGCGCCCGACGTCGATGCGCAGCTCGCCGCGCGGCTCGGCTGGGACGCGAAGTTCGTGCGCATCGCCGACAGCGTGCCGGCCTACAAGCATGCGCCGATCCATGCGCTGACCAGCGCGACGCTCGAGACGCTGCACCGGCTCCATCCGGCGGGCCGTTTCGAGCCGCCGCGCTTCCGGCCCAACCTGTTCATCGAAACCGAGGCGCGCGACGGGTTCGTCGAATCGGACTGGCTCGGCCGCCAGCTTTCGGTCGGCGGCACGCGCCTCAAGATCGACGAGCACACGGTGCGTTGCGTGATGACGACCTTGCCGCAGGGCGACCTGCCGCAGGATGCCGGCATCCTCGCGACCGTCACCGAGGCCAACAGGCAGCATGCCGGCGTCTATTGCGGCGTGACGCAGCCCGGCACGATGCGGCTCGACGATCCGGTGATCCTGCACGACGCCTGACGCGCCGCTCAGCGCTCCAGGATATCGAAATGCGGCCAGGCGAAGGGCAAGGTCCGTTCGCGCAGCACGGCGCAGCGACGCCGGCGCTCCGCCGGATCGTCGAACGGCGCCACGACAAAATCCTCGTAGGCCGCCCCGCCGCCGCAGCGACGGTGCAGCAGCGCCAGCATCCCGGCCTGCGACAAAGCGCGATGCGGCCGCCGTTCGGCCGCCATCGCCGCCAGACCGAGCGGCGACCCGTCAATGCCGGTTGCGCCATGCAGGCTTACGTAGGCGAACGCATGGTCGAGGCGCAGACTTTCGGCGGTTTCGAGCGCGAGCTTGCCGAGCCGCGCATAGACGTAGTTCTCGCCGGCGATCTCGGTCGGATGCATGACGCGAAGCTGCGCGTCGTCGAGCCAGGTGATCGAGAGACGCACCCGCATGCCGGGCGCCGCATGCAGGTTGCTCGGGACCGAGCCGTAGCGCGTGACATGCGTCGCGTAGCAGAGGTCGAAATCCTCGAGCCAGGCGCGCGTCACCGGAATCTCGGTGCCGGGCCGAAGCGCGAATTTGCGCGCCAGCTGGTGCGGCGACTGGTTGGAGCCGACCGCCAGCACCGGCGTACGCCCGCGCAAGTTCACGTCGGCCGGCAGCGTTTCGGCGACGCCGTCGCGGAACAGGTACGAGCCGTCGGGAATCTCGAACGGGTAGGCCTGCGCCATCGCGAGACGCTCGCCCCGCGCCGACGGCACCGCCCAGAGCGTCATTGCCCGGCGCCCGTGCCCGCGCGGCGCGCGCCCGCCGGCGGGTCGCCGGCGATCTGCTCGATGCGCCAGCGCGCCAGCGCATCGTCGACGCTCTGCCAGGCGAGCCGGCCCCATTCGGCCTTGGCCATCTCGTAGCTGCCGAACGGCCCATACCAGGATTCGGCGCCGTCGGCCGGTGTCACGAAATTCGTGTCGGTGTAGCGGCCGCCGACCACCCAGTAGCGCCGCGCCGCTTCGGCGTCGGGCTCCTGCTCGATGCGGTAGCGCGCATGGGCGTTGTCGACCGTCGACCAGGCGAGCTGCTGCCATTTCGCCAGCGCTTCCGGCCGGCTGGCGAACGGGCCGTGGCGTTCTTCGGCACCGCCGCCGGCAATGGCTTCGAAGTTCGTGTCGGCATATTCGCCGCCGATCACCCAGTAGCGTGCCATGACGCGTTGCCGTTTCGTTACCGTGCCGCGCGGATTGCGCCGCCAGGTGCGGCCTGTATAGTCCGCGGCATGGCCGAATCGCAATCCATGAAGCCGAAGGACTTCGACAGGCTCTACAAGGCTTTCGAGGCCTCGATCTCCCGCTACGACTGCGGGCGATTCTGCGCGCCGCTCAACGACGGCTCGCCGGTCTGCTGCAGCGTCGAGCATGCGATCCCGGTGGTGCAGAAGGCCGAATGGGATCTCCTGCGCAAGCGCACCGATCTCTGGCGGCCGTTCAAGGCCTTCGACAAGGCCTCACAGGACATCGTCGACGAGCTCTCCGACGATTGCGCGGCGATCGAATGCAAGGGCGCGCGCTCGTGCGAACGCGACAACCGTACGCTCGCCTGCCGGTCGTTTCCGTTCTTTCCCTATATCGACCGCGGCGGCAAGCTGATCGGGCTCTCGGTCTATTGGGATTTCGCCGACCGCTGCTGGGTGATCTCGAATCTCGACATCGTCGAACGCAATTTCGTGCGCGAGTTCGTCGACGCCTACGAGTTCCTGTTCTTCAAGGATCCCGAGGAATACGACGCCTACCGGGAACATTCGCTGGCGATGCGGCGCGTATTCTCGCGCTGGAAGCGGCCGATCCCGATCATCGGTCGCGACGGCGGCTACTTCCAGGAACTGCCCTACGGGCGCGGCATCGCGAAGGCCGACCCGAAACGCTTCCGCAAATACGGGCCCTGGCGCTCGCCCGAGGCGCTGCGCCGCGAGATGCGCGAGCTGGAAGCGAAAATTCCCGGCGACTTCGACTGGAAGAGCGCGTTCCGCGCGCCCTGAGTGCGAACCCACGCGGCCGACAACGACGCCGGCGCCGGACCCAAACGATCGAATCGGATCAGCCGACGGTTTCGTAGATCGCCGGATGGACGCGCAGGCCCGGAATGTTGGGCATGCCGAGTTCCGCGATCATCTGCTCGACCGCGTTGTGGTAATCCTGCTCGGAGTTCCATTCCGAGACATTGACCAGCGGAAACCGCGAACCCGGCTCGGTCGAGCGGTGCAGACGGCTCGAGACGAAGCCCTGCTGCTTGGTCAGCAGTTGCGCATAGCGCGTCCAGAGCTCGATGACCTGGTCGATACGATCCCGTGGAACTTCGAATGCGCTGATGGTCACGATGGCCATGGCCGAACCCTCTCCTGTCGCTGGTTGCGGCGCTTTTCTCGACCAGCAGGCGGCGGCTTGTCAAACCGCGCCCGCCGGCGGTGCGCCCGCCATAGCCCGGAACCGGTCCGGCCGCTAAGGTGCGCGCCATGCCGTACCGCTCCCTGCGCGATTTCATGGCCCGGCTCGAACGCGACGGACGGCTCGTCCGGGTCGCGCACCCGGTCTCGCCGGTGCTCGAAATGACCGAGATCCAGACCCGGCTGCTGGCCGAGGGCGGGCCGGCGGTGCTGTTCGAGAATGTCGTGCGGCCGGATGGCACGCGCTATCCGATGCCGGTGCTGGTCAACCTGTTCGGCACGGTCGAACGCTGCGCCTGGGGCATGGAGCGCGAGGCGCACGAACTGCGCGCGCTCGGCGAGACGCTCGCCTTCCTCAAGCAACCCGAACCGCCGGGCGGCTGGCGCGAGGCGCTCGACCTGTTGCCGATGCTGAAGACCGCGATGGCGATGAAGCCGAAAACGGTTTCGTCGGCGCCGTGCCAGGAGATCGTGCTGACCGGCAAGGACATCGATCTCGGCGCGCTGCCGATCCAGACCTGCTGGCCGGGCGAGCCGGCGCCGCTGATCACCTGGCCGCTGGTCGTCACGCAGGGGCCCGATCCCAAAGGCAACAAGGCCGACAGTTTCAACCTCGGCATCTATCGCATGCAGCTGCTCGGGCGCGACCGCACGCTGATGCGCTGGCTCAGGCATCGCGGCGGCGCGCAGCATCACGCGCGCTGGAAGGAAACCAAACCAGAACCGCTGCCGGCCGCCGCCGTGATCGGCGCCGATCCCGCGACCATCCTCGCCGCGGTGACGCCGGTGCCGGACACGATGTCGGAATACCAGTTCGCCGGCCTGCTGCGCGACGCCAAGGTCGAGCTGGTCGACTGCAGGACCGTGCCGCTGAAAGTTCCCGCCGAAGCCGAGATCGTGATCGAAGGCCATGTCGCGCTCGACGAGTACGGCGACGAGGGCCCCTACGGCGATCACACCGGCTTCTACAACGCGGTCGAGAAATTCCCGGTCTTCACGGTGAGCGCGATCACGATGCGGCGCGAGCCGATCTATCTCTCGACCTTCACCGGCCGGCCGCCCGACGAGCCCTCCGTGCTGGGCGAAGCGCTCAACGAATTGTTCGTGCCGCTGCTGCAGCAGCAGTTTCCCGAGATCGTGGATTTCTGGTTGCCGCCGGAAGCCTGTTCCTATCGCGTCGCGGTCGTGTCGATGAAGAAGGCCTATGCCGGCCACGCCAGGCGCGTGATGATGGGCGTCTGGTCGTTCCTGCGACAGTTCATATACACGAAATTCGTCATCGTCGTGGATCACGATATCGACGTGCGCGACTGGAAGGACGTGATCTGGGCGATCTCGACCCGCATGGACCCGGTGCGCGACACGGTGATGATGGAGAATACGCCGATCGACTATCTCGATTTTGCCAGCCCCGAGAGCGGGCTCGGCAGCAAGATGGGGCTCGATGCCACCAACAAGCTGCCGCCCGAGACGCATCGTGACTGGGGCAGGCCGATCCGCATGGACGACGACGTGGTCGCGAAGGTCGATCGCATCTGGCGCGAGCTCGGCCTGCCGGGCAGCGGCACGAGCATCTGGAGCAAACCATGACGCTGCAGGCGGCGGGCCAGCGGTCCGCATCCCTCCCGATCGCGGGACGCTGGTTCGAGCGCCGGCGGATCGACGACGACATCACGCTGATCTGGGAGCCGCATGTCGTGCCGCTGATGCGCTGCAATATCTGGCATGTGCGCGGGCGCGGGCGCGACCTGGTGATCGATACCGGCATGGGTGTCGGCAGGCTGACCGATGCGATGCGCGATCTCGTCGACAAGCCGATGACCGCGATCGCGACGCACGGGCACAGCGATCACATGGGCGGCCATCACGAGTTCGCCGAATGCTGGTGCCATCCGCTCGAAGCGCATCTGCTGGAGCACCCCGACCTCGACACGCTCGATCCGCACGCAGCCTGGGGCACGGAGGGCGTCGAATCGCTCGCGCGCCAGGGCTACACGCTGGACGATCCGCTGCTGGTGACGGCGCTGCCGGCCGGCATGGCGCTCGAAACCTTCCGCCAGAAGCCGGCGCGCGTCACGCGGCTGATCGCGGAAGGCGACGACGTCTCGACCGGCGACCGGAAATTCAAAGTCCTGCATCTGCCGGGCCATTCGCCGGGCTCGATCGGACTCTGGGAAGCGGAAACCGGCACGCTGTTCTCGGGCGATGCGATCTATGACGGACCGCTGCTCGACGAGCTGCCGGAATCGAATGTCGACGATTACATCGCGACGATGGAGCGGCTGATCGATTTGCCGGCGCGCATCGTCCATGCCGGCCACGATCCGAGCTTCGACGGCGCGCGGCTCAAAGACCTCGCGCGCGCCTATATCGACCGGCGGCGGCCGGGCGGATGATGCGGCGCCGATGAACGATGCCGGCGGCATAAGCATCCGCCGCGCGCGGCCCGCGGAAGCGTCGCTGCTGACCGAGCTCGCGCTGCGCTCGAAAGCCTCTTGGGGTTACGACGCCGCGTTCATGGCGCGCTGCCGCGTCGCGCTGACGGTCGATGCCGACGCGCTGCGCCGGCAGCCCCACTACGTCGCGGAGAATGAAGGCGGTGCGATCCTCGGCTTCTACGGCTTCGAGCCGGAGGGCGATGCGATCGGCCTCTCGCGCTTCTTCGTCGAACCCGATGCGATCGGCTCCGGCGTCGGTCGCGCGCTGATGGAACACGCAAAGGAAAGCGCGCGCCGCGCGGGCCACCGGACCCTGATCGCGATCGCGGATCCGAACGCGGCCAAATTCTACGAACGGCTCGGCGGCCGCCCCGCCGGGTCGGCGCCGTCGGAGATCGACCCGGCGCGGCCGCTGCCGATCCTGCGGTTCGATCTCGCATGATCCGCGCCGGCTCTTTCGCAGGCAGGCGCTGACATGCGGCCGATGCGCGTCGTCCGGATCGGCCTCTATGCCATGCTCGTGCTGACCGGCGTGCTGATCTTCGACATCCTGGTGCTGGTGCTCTATTTCGACTCGCTGCCGGACCGCATGGCGCGCAGCGGCGGACCGAATGCGCTCTGGGCCGAGCACGATTGGGTCGGCAAAGCGCACAGCGAGACCGAGTACGACGCGCTGGCGCAGCTTCTGCAGACGAACCGCATCACCGACGTGTTCTTCCACGTCGGACCGCTCGCGGCCGACGGGACGATCGATCCGTCGCTCTATCCGAATGCGGGCGCGTTGATCGCCGCCCTCGAGGCGCGCCTGCCCGAGCTGCGCGCGCAGGCCTGGATCGGCCAGAGGGAGAAGCGCGGCGGCGGCCCGCTCGACCTCGACGATCCGGCCGTGCGCACTGCGATTGTCGCGACCGCGCAGGAATTTCTCGGACTTGGCTTCGACGGCATCCATTACAACATCGAACCGGTGGCAAGCGGCGACAGGTCGCTGCTGGCGCTGCTCGACGAGACGCGGCCGGTCGTCGATGCGGCCGGCGCGGTGCTGTCGATCGCCGCCGACGAGATCGAGCCCTATCCGGGCGCGCGCCGGATGCTGAAACGCTTCGTGCCCGACGCGCAGCTCTGGACGAGCGATTATTACGAGGCGATCGGCGCCCGCACCGACCAGATCGCCGTCATGATGTACGACACGACGATACCCTATGCTTGGGCCTATTCCGCTGCGGTCGCCTGGGTCACGCGGCTGGCATGGCACAATATCGGAACCGAGACCGTGCTGTTCATCGGCGTTCCGACCGACGAGGAAGCGACGGAGGGTTTCGATCCGGCGGCGGAGAACATGGAATCGGCCCTGATCGGGATTGCGCGGACGATGCCGAGCGATCGCGATTCGCCGCGCATGTTCGGGCTGGCGATCTATGCGAACCGGACGACCGACGAGGCGGAATGGGCGTTCTGGCGCCGGCATTGGCTGGGCGAGCCGGAGTAGCCCTTGCCATCGCGGCGCGGCTTTGCCACCTAGTCGGTGCGGCAAGCGGAACAACCGGAAGACAAGGCTGGAGCGACGTGATGGCGCGGCGCCGGACGGGCGGATCGGGGTCTGGACGAATGGGCGGCGGCGGAGCGGGCCGCAATCGCCGCCCAACACGGACGAAGCGGCCGGCCGCGCGCAAGCGCAGCGCCGGCAGGCAACAATCGCGGACGACCAAGACCGCGAGCCGCAAGCGCGGCGCGACATCGACCCGCAAGACCGTCCGCAAGCAACCGGCCGCCCGCAAGACGCCGCGCAAGGCCGCCACCCGCAAGACCGCCACGCACAAATCCGTCACGCGCAAGACGACCGCCGCCAAGACCGCGGCGCACGGCGCGACCTCGAAGTCCCGCACGACACGGCGTCACGGTCACGGCATTGCCGGCCATCCGGGCGGCAGCGCAGCCAGCCGGCCGGCGCCGCGCCGTCCCGCCGCCCAGCGCACCAGCGCCGGCGTGCGCGCCGGCCGCGCCAAGCCGCGGCGCGATCGGCGCCACGCCGCACCGCGCCGCATCGCAATGCCGGCGAAGCCCGCGCGCGCGCGCAAGGCAGACGAGTCCGCCGCCCTGCTCGACCGGCTCGACGATCTGATCGCGCGCGCCAAACGCGCCGGGGCCGATGAAGCCGACGCGGTGACGTTCGAGAATGCGGCGCTGTCGCAGGCGGTGCGGCTCGGCGCGCCGGAAACGCTCGAGCGTTCCGAATCGCGCGATCTCGGCCTCAGGGTCTTTCTCGGCCGCCGCCAGGCCGTGGTCTCGTCGGCGGATTTCAGCGCAGAGGCCCTCACCGAGCTGGTCGACCGCGCGATGGCGATGGTGCGCGTCGTGCCGGAGGACCGGTTCAGCGGCCTCGCCGATCCGGGAGCGATCGCGACGCGAATTCCCGATCTCGATCTCTACGATCCGGTGGAACCGTCGCCGGATCTGCTGACGGCGCGCGCGCAGGAATGCGAGCGGGCTGCGCGCGACAGGCCCGGCATCACGAACTCGCTCGGCGCCGATGCGGGCTGGGGCCGCAGCCGCGTCGCGCTGGTTGCGTCCAACGGCTTCGCCGGCAGCTTCGCGAGCTCGTGGCATTCGGTCTCGGTCGCCGTCGTCGCCGGCGACGGCACGGCGATGGAGCGCGACCATGCGTCGAGCACGGCACTGCACGCGGCAGGCCTCGAAGATCCCAAAACCGTCGGAGAACGCGCCGCCGAACGCACGCTGCGCCGCCTCAATCCGCGCAAGATTTCATCCGGCACGATGCCCGTCGTGTTCGACCGACGCGTTGCCGGCGGGTTGATCTCGCATCTCGCCAGCGCCGTCAACGGCAGCGCGATCGCGCGCGGCACCTCGTTCCTCAAGGATGCGATGGGCAGCGCGGTGCTGCCGGAAGCGCTGTCGCTGGTCGACGATCCGACCCGGCGCCGCGGCCTCGGATCGATGCCGTTCGACGGCGAAGGCGTCGCGACGCGCCGGCTCGCGATCGTGGATCGCGGAACGCTGACGAGCTGGGTGCTCGATCTCGCGACCGCGCGCCAGCTCGGGCTTTCGACGACCGGCCATGCGCGGCGCGGCACCTCGGGCACGCCCTCCCCCGCCACCACGAACCTCTATCTCGACGGCGGCGGCGGCACGGTCGATGCGCTCATCGCCGACATTGCGCGCGGCCTGCTTGTCACCGACCTGATGGGTTTCGGCGTCAACCTCGTGACCGGCGATTACAGCCGCGGCGCGGCCGGTTTCCTGATCGAGAACGGCAGGATCGCCCATCCGGTGAGCGAGGTCACGATCGCCGGCAATCTGAAGGAGATGCTGCCGCGGCTCCGCGCCGCCGGCGACCTCGAGTTCCGCCACAGCACCAACGCACCGACCGTCCGCATCGACGGCATGGCGGTCGGCGGCAGCTGAACCCCGTCCCGGTCGCGATACGGCCGGGCGCTTACGGCACGACCAGCCTGATCGTCCGTTCGGTCATCGCGATCTCGAGCGGCAGGGTGGCGATCGAATCGCCGTCGGCCTGCACCGGTTCGCCGTCGCTACCGGCAACCGTGACGCGACGCCCCGTCACGATCTCGAAGCCCGGCGCGCGCGGCAGCAGACCGAGACCCAGCGCAATCGCGTAAAGCAGCACGCCGCCGCGCCCGCCCGTGCGGAAGAGACAGACCTGCATTGTCGGCGCGCGCAGATCGGCGGACGGCGCCAGCACGAAGCGCCCGCCATAGTGCCGGCCGCGCGATACGACCACCGAGGCCGCTTCGTGCGCAACGCCGTCGATCGTCATGCGATAGGGCCGGAACGGAAACCGGCCGAGCTGCCGCACCATCCCGGCGACATAGGCGAGCTTGCCCCAGTTCCTCTTGACCGAAGGATCGACGCCGCGCACGACATGCGCATCGAAGCCGGCACCGGCCATCAGCAGGAAATGCCTTCCGTTGGCCTGCGCCAGCGGCACCTCGATCGTGCGGAGACGCGCGGCAACCGACGCGGCACGCGCGGGATCGGTCGGCAGCCCGATCTCGTGCGCCATCACGTTGGCGGTGCCGAGCGGCAGGAAGGCGAGCGCCGGCAGCCGCGCGGCACCCGCCGTCGCCAGCCCGTGCGCGGCCTCGCTCAACGTGCCGTCGCCGCCGGCCACCAGGATCGCATCGAACGTGCCGGCCCTCGCGATCGTGGCGGCCGAGCGCGCCGCGTCGCCCGCCGCGTTCGTCGCGCGCAGCTTCACGCGGCAACCGGACGTCCGGAGCGCACGCACCGCGCGCGCCAGCGCGCGGCGGCGCTTCGGCGAACCGGCGACCGGGTTGAAGATCACCGCGAATCGCGGACGCCTCGGCGCGATCGCGGAAACGTCGCGCGTTCGCGTGCTGGCGACAGCGTCTGTCATGGAAATGTAAACAACCTGACTCGCGACGGTCACGGCAAGGGATAATCCCGTTTCACTTTAGTGAATTTTGCAGTCGTTTCCAACTCGTTGTGTCGTTTCTTTTGGACGCTGCCGCACGCTTTCCGTAGAGTGCATTGCGAGCATGGCGAAATCGCCGAGAGCGCGTCGCACCGAATGAACACGATCGTCGCCCCGCAACGCTACCGATCCATTTTCATTTCCGACATTCATCTGGGCACGCGCGGCTGCAAGGCCGGCTTCCTGCTCGACTTCCTGAAGAACACCGAATCGGATCATCTCTACCTCGTCGGCGACGTCATCGATTGCTGGCGCCTGCGCCACGCCTGGTTCTGGCGGCAGAGCCACAACGACGTCGTGCAGAAGCTGTTGCGCAAGGCGCGCAAGGGCACGCGCGTCGTCTACATTCCCGGCAATCACGACGAGCCGCTGCGCGACTATGCCGGCCTGCGTTTCGGCGGCGTGCTGATCGTCAACGAGGCGATCCACCGGATGGCAGACGGGCGGCAGTTTCTCGTGATCCACGGCGATGCGTTCGACGGCATCGTGCGCTACGCAAGATGGCTCGCCTTCCTCGGCGACCGCGCCTACAATTTGATGATCGCCGTCAATCACTGGTTCAATCACGCGCGCCAGCGGCTCGGGCTCGACTACTGGTCGCTCTCGGCGTACCTGAAACAGCGCGTCAAGGACGCCGTCAAGTATATCGACGATTACGAGACCGCGGTCGCCGAAGAGGCGCGCCGTCGCGGCGTCGACGGCGTGATCTGCGGCCACATCCACAAGGCCGAGCTGCGGCAGATCGGCGACGTTCTCTACTGCAACGACGGCGACTGGGTCGAAAGCTGCACCGCTCTGGTCGAGCATTCCGACGGCAGGCTCGAGATCGTCGATTGGGCGCGCGTGCGCCAGGTTTCGATGCTGGAACTCGCCTGAGCCGCCTGCCGCCGATGCGCATCGCGATCGCGACCGACGCCTGGTTCCCGCAGGTCAACGGCGTCGTGCGCACCATGAACCGCGTGGTCGAGGAGCTGCGCGCACTCGGCCACGAGGTCGAGCCGTTCGGGCCGGAGCGGTTCCTGACCGTCGCCTGCCCGACCTATCCGGAAATCCGGCTCGCGATCGCGCCCGGCCGCAAGCTCGGCGAGCTCTTCGAGCGGTTTCGGCCGCAGGCGATTCACGTCTCGACCGAAGGCCCGCTCGGCCTGGCGGCGCGGCGCTACTGTCTTTCGCTGCGCCGCCCGTTCACCACCGCCTATCACACGCGCTTTCCCGAGTATGTCGAGGCGCGCACGAAACTTCCGGTGCGCCACGCCTATCGCTGGCTGCGGCGCTTCCACGGGCCTTCGCGCGGCATCATGGTCGCAACCGACTCGATCCGCCGCGAGCTCGAGCAATGGGGCTTCGCGAACATCCGGCCCTGGTCGCGCGGCGTCGACACCGACCTGTTCCGTCCGCGCGACAAATCCTGGCTCGATCTGAAGCGGCCGGTGCATCTCTATGTCGGGCGCGTCGCGGTCGAGAAGAACGTCGCGGCGTTTCTCGCGCTCGACCTGCCCGGCTCGAAAATGGTCGTCGGCAACGGGCCGATGCTGCCCGAACTGAAGCAACGTTATCCGGCGGTGCATTTCGCCGGCGCGCGGCACGGCGAGGATCTCGCGCGCCATTATGCGGCCGCCGACCTGTTCGTGTTCCCGAGCCGCACCGACACGTTCGGCCTCGTCATGCTGGAGGCGCTCGCGAGCGGCCTGCCGGTCGCGGCCTGTCCGGTGCCGGGCCCGCTCGACGTGATCGGCAATACGGATGTCGGCGTGCTGAGTGAGGATCTCGCCGCCGCCGCGCGCGCCGCCCTCGCGATTCCGCCGGAACGCTGCCGCGACTTCGCGCTGCGGTTTTCGTGGCGGCGCACGGCCGAGCAGTTTCTCGGCAATCTCGCGCCGTTCGGGTGAGACGCTACTGGTTCGACGTTTCGGATTCCGCGGCTGTCGCCGGCATCGGCGGCACCAGCAGCTGCGGGTCGATGCGCGCATCTTGCCAGTTCATGCGCCAGTCGAGATGCGGGCCCGTCGCGCGGCCGGTCGCGCCGACCGTGCCGACGATATCGCCCTGCCTGACGCGCTGGCCGAGGATGACCGTGACGCTCGCCATATGCATCAGGGTCGAGGACAGGCCGAACCCATGGTCGATGACGACGGTGCCGCCGGTGAAGTATAGATCGGATTCGGCGAGCCGCACGATGCCGTCAGCGGGCGCGGCAACCGGCGTACCGACCGGCGGCGCCATGTCGACGCCGTAATGCGGCTGGCGCGGCTCGCCGTTGAGGATGCGCTGGCTGCCGTAGATGCCGCTGATCGGCGCGATCACCGGCCAGGCGAAGCCGCCGAGAAAATCGGTCGACGGCGTATCGTGCGCCCAGGCCGCCTGAATCAGTGCGCGCTCGTCGGCGATGCGCTGCAGGAACGCCGGGTCTTCCGGCGTCACCATCTGTTCCGGCAACCCGTCGATGCGCTGGATGTCGTACTCGCGCTGTTCGATCTGCAGCAAGCGACGGACGGCGACGCCGTCGGGCCGCACGACGAGCAGCGCGGCCTGCGCGGGCGCCTCGCGACCGAAGCCGAGAATGAACAGACCGTCCCGCCCCACGCGAACGGATGCGCCATCGAGCGTCACAATGCTGCCGGGCGCCGCATGGCCGATGGCGAGGCCGCCTTGCGTGAAGTTGCCCTCGATCCGGACCGCATCGTCCGCCGCCGCGCGCGTTGCCATGAGAAGCACACAGCACGGGAGTGCGATGGCGATGCGCCTCAATGCGCTGCGCGTCACGATCACAGCAGCGATCCCTGCGGCCCGTCGTCGCCGGGTTCGCGTTTGCGCGGGCGGCCGGCCGGCTTGGGCTCCGACGGTTTGGCTGCGACCGATCCGCGCGCGACGCGTTCGGCGCGCGTCTCGACGCGGCCGTCGCGGAATTGCACCGTGAGCGCCATGCCGGGCGAGACGGTAGCCGCGGACGTCACGGTGCGGCCGCCCGAATCCATCGCCAGCGCGAAACCGCGCGCCAGCACGTTCTCGTAGGAGAGCGATTCCAGCAGCCCCGAAGCCGCCTCGAGCGCCTGGCGTCCCCGCACGATCAGGTCGTCGACCAGCCGCGGCCGCAGATACGCGGCCACCCGGTCGAGCGCGTGACGATCGGACAATGTGCGCCGGCCGACCGCATCGCCGAGCCGCTGCACATCGTGGCCGAGCTGCTGGCGCTTCATCGCGATCAGCTGGTCGGGCGTGCGCAGCGCACGGGCATAGTCGGCCAGGCGCTCGGCGCGGCGCGCCATCTGGAAGCGGCTCGCGGCATCGAACCGTTCCCAGCAATCGTCGAGCCGCTGCGTCAGCTCCTGCAACAGTCTTCGCGGATCGCTGAGACCGCGCGCGAGACCTTCGAGCTGCTCGCGCCGCCAGGCGAGCCAGCGCGCCAGCGCGCCGGCAAACCGATGCTCGCACTCGGCGACATCCGCCATCAGCTCGGCGCGCACCGGCACCGCCATCTCGGCGGCGGCCGTCGGCGTCGGCGCGCGCACGTCGGCGGCATGATCGATCAGCGTCCAGTCGGTCTCGTGCCCGACCGCGGAGATCAGCGGGATCGCGCTCGCGGCCGCGGCGCGCACGACCGCTTCCTCGTTGAACGCCATCAAATCTTCGAGCGAACCGCCGCCGCGCGCGACGATCAGCACGTCGGGCCGCGGCACCGCGCCACCATGCTTCAGGCGGTTGAAGCCTTCGATCGCGGCGACGATCTGCGCCGGCGCCGCCTCGCCCTGCACCGCCACCGGCCAGATCAGCAGCGTGCGCGGGAATCGATCGGCGAGCCGGTGACGAATGTCGCGGATCACCGCGCCGGTCGGCGAGGTCACGACGCCGATCACGTCGGGCAGCAGCGGCAGCTTCTTCTTGCGGTCCGCGTCGAACAGCCCTTCGGCGGCAAGCTTCTTGCGCCGGTCCTCGATCAGCTTGAGCAGCGCGCCCTGGCCGGCGATTTCGACCGCTTCGACGATGAGCTGGTAGGAGGATTTGCCGGCATAGGTGGTGATCCGGCCGGTCGCGATCACCTCCATGCCTTCCTCGGGCTCGATCGCAAGCCGCGGCACGGTCGAGCGCCAGATCACCGCATCGAGCACGATCGCCGGATCGTCGGCGTCCTTGAGCGTCGCGTAGACATGGCCCGATTGCGGCCGGCTCAGCCGGCCGATCTCGCCGCGCACCCGGATGCGCCCGAACCGCTCTTCGAGCGTGCCCTTTACGGCGCGGCTGACCTCGCCGACGGAATATTCCGGCACGTTCGAGATCGGCGGGAGGTCGGCCATGTCGCTCATGCGCGCCATTCTATGCTAAGAGGCTCGCAGTGTTCACGCCGGAGGTTTCATGCGCATCCTGGTCGTCGGCGGCGGCGGGCGCGAGCATGCGCTTTGCTGGAAGATCGCCGCCTCCCCGCTCTGCGACAGGCTCTGGTGCGCGCCCGGCAATGCCGGCATCGCGCAGGTCGCCGAGTGCGTTGCGATTGGCGCCGAAGACCTCGACGGCATCGTCGATTTCGCCCGCGGGAACAGGGTCGACTTCGTGGTGGTCGGGCCCGAGGCGCCCTTGGTCGCCGGCCTGGTCGACCGGCTCGCCGCCGCCGGCATCGACGCCTTCGGCCCGAACGCGGCCGCGGCCAGGCTCGAAGGGTCGAAAGCCTTCATGAAAGAGGTTTGCGACGCGGCGCAGATTCCGACCGCGCGCTGGCGGCGCTTCGATAAACCGGATGCGGCGAAAAAATTCGCGCGCGCGCTCGGCGCGCCCCTGGTCGTGAAGGCCGACGGGCTCGCCGCCGGCAAAGGTGTGGCGGTCGCCGCCACGCTCGCCGAAGCCGACGACGCGATCGACGACATGCTGGTCAAACGCGCCTTCGGTGCCGCCGGCGCCGAGATCGTGCTGGAGGAGTTTCTCGACGGCGAGGAGGCCAGCATCTTCGCGCTCAGCGACGGCGAGTCGATCCTGCCGCTGGCGGCGGCGCAGGATCACAAGCGCGTCTTCGACGGCGACGAGGGGCCGAATACCGGCGGCATGGGTGCCTATTCGCCGACGCCGTTGGTCGATGGGGCGATGCAGAAACGCATCGTGGACGAGATCGTGGCGCCGACCGTGCGCGCGATGGCGGCGCGCGGCGCGCCCTTTCGCGGCGTGCTGTTCGGCGGGCTGATGATCGGCAAGCAGGGACCGAAGCTGCTCGAATACAATGTGCGTTTCGGCGATCCGGAATGCCAGGTGCTGATGGCGCGGCTCAAATCCGACCTGCTGCCGGCACTGATCGCGTGTCACGACGGCGGGCTGAAGCACCTCGACCTGCGCTGGCACGACGAGGCGGCGCTGGTGGTGGTGATGGCGACCAACGGCTATCCCGGCGATTACGGCAAGGGCAGCGAGATCAAAGGGCTCGACCGCGCGGCGGCGCAGCAGGACGTGACGGTGTTTCATGCCGGCACGAAGCAGGACGGCGACCGCATCGTGGCGAATGGCGGACGCGTGCTCGGCATCGTCGGCACCGGCAAGGGCGTCGCCGAGGCGCAGCAGCGGGCCTATGAAGGCGTCGATGCGATCGACTGGCCGGGCGGATTCTGCCGCCGCGACATCGGCTGGCGCGCGCTCGGGAGGCCGGCGCGATGACGGCTCACGATGCCATCACGGCGACGGAACGTCGCGATGCCGTCACGGCGACGCCGTCGCACGATGCGGTTATCGTCGGCGCCGGCCATAACGGGCTGGTCGCGGCCTTCTATCTCGCGCGCGCCGGCATCAAGCTGCTGGTGCTGGAACGGCGCGACGCGATCGGCGGTGCCGCCGTCACCGAGGAGTTCCATCCCGGCTTCCGCAACTCGTCGGCCTCCTATGCCGTCAGCCTGCTGCGCGAGGAGATCGTCGCCGACATGGAACTGAAGCGGCACGGCTACGAGACCATCCCGCTGAAAGGTTCGTTCGGTCCGTTGCATGACGGGCGCTCGATCCTGCTGACCGGCGATCCCGATCGCGACCGCGCGCAGATCGGCCAGGTCTCGAACCGCGACTACGATGCGATGCAGCGTTTCGACGAGGCGATGGGACGGCTCTCCGACTTCCTGCGCGACCTGATGCTGCGCGAACCGCCCGCGCTCGGCGGCGGCGGCATCGGCGATGTCCTTTCGATGCTGCGCACCGGCAACCGGCTCCGAAAGCTCGCGCCCGAGGACCGGCATCTGCTGATCCAGATCTTCACCGCGCCCGCCGCCGACATTCTCGACCGCTGGTTCGATTCCGACGCGGTCAAGGCGCGCTACGCCTCGACGATCACCGCCGGCAATGCGGTCAGCCTGCACGCGCCCGGCTCCTCGATCAACATGCTGCATCTCGCGGTCGGCTCGGTCGACGGCGTCCGGCGGCGCTGGGCCTATGTCAAGGGCGGCATGGGTTCGATCACGCAGGCGATGGCGAAGGCGCTCGCCGAAAAAGGCGGTACGATCCGCAACCGTGCCGCCGTCAGGCGCATTACGGTCGAGAACGGTCGCGCGACCGGCGTCGAGCTCGAGAGCGGCGAACGCATCGCGGCCAAGCTGGTGCTCGCCAACACCGATCCCAACCGTACCTTCCTGAAGCTGGTCGGAAGCGAAAATCTCGCGCCGGACTTCGCGCGCGACATCGAGCGGTTCCGGCAATGGTCGGGTTCGTTCCGGCTCAACTTCGCGCTCGACGGCGTGCCGGAATTCGCCTGCCTGCCGGGACCCGATATCGGCATCCAGCACCAGTGCTTCCTGCACATGGAAAACGGCTATGCCGATTTCGAGGAAAGTTTCCGGGCGGCCTCGGCGGGAAAACTGCCGCCGAACCCGATCGTCGATGCGACGATCCCGACCTCGCTCGACGACAGTCTCGCGCCGCCGGGCAAGCACATCATGGGCGTGCTGGCGCAGCAATATCCGAAGGAACTGGCCGACGGGCGCTCGTGGGCGGATGCGCGCGACGAGGCGACCGAGGGCGTGATCCGCGTCATCGAGCGCTACATCCCGAAATTCCGCCAACAGATTCTCGGCATCATGGCGCTGACGCCCGCCGATCTCGAGGCGCGCTTCGGACTAACCGGCGGCGATGTTTATCACGGGCGGCTCGATCTCGATCAGCTCTTCTCGCTGCGGCCGCACCCGCAGGCCGCGCAGTATCGCACCCCCGTCAGGGGGCTCTATCTCTGCGGCTCGGGCGCGCATCCCGGCGGCGGCGTGTCGGGCGCGCCCGGCTACAACGCCGCGCGCCGCGTGCTGAGGGACCGACGGGCGCGACTTGTGTAGCGCGCACACTCGCTATGCACTGATGAAATCGGTTATGCCCTCTCCCGCCAAACATGCAAGGGTGATCGCGCGAGCGTGAGCGATGCGCGGTCGGGCGAGGGAAGAAAGTTTCACCACAGAGACACAGAGATCACAGAGAAGAATTCGAATCTTCTCGTCTGCCTCTGTGCTTCTGTGGTTAACCACCCCCCACCCTCACCCTCAGGTCGCGGTCGGCCGCGACCGATCGCGGCGTGGGGGAGGGGATTTCATTCTGAACGTCTCAGCATCCGATCTGCCTGTTCCATCTTTCCACTGAATGTCTGTCGTCGTTCTTTCGTTGTCGCACTCTTCGTCTCGCAACCGCTGCACGGCGGAACCGCGCCATCCGGGGCGTCGCTGACCGGAACCGGCATTGCGACGCCATACCTCGCGACCGGTAACGAATTGATCGCGCGGCAGACCACCAGTCGGGCCATGACGACCCTCTTCTTCCGCGAGG
>Ga0187892_10002049_pt1 | contig 42641 bp, 35 predicted proteins | sample MA1701073metaG_FD_139345 | JGI IMG/M metagenome (GOLD analysis project Ga0187892, IMG submission 139345) | Bio-ooze microbial communities from a basaltic lava cave in the Kipuka Kanohina Cave System on the Island of Hawaii, USA - MA170107-3 metaG ... | reverse complement strand
CGACGTGCTCGACACCTGGTTCTCCTCGGCGCTGGTGCCGTTCTCCTCGCTCGGCTGGCCGGAGAAGACCCGGGACCTGGAGACCTTCCTGCCTTCGTCGGTGCTGGTCACCGGTTTCGACATCATCTTCTTCTGGGTGGCGCGCATGGTGATGATGACCACGCACTTCACCGGCAAGGTGCCGTTCCGGCACGTCTACATCAACGCCATCGTGCGCGACGCCGAGGGCGAGAAGATGTCGAAGTCGAAGGGCAACACGCTCGACCCGCTCGACCTGATCGACGGCATCACGCTGGCGGCGCTGCTCGAGAAGTCCACCGTCGGCCTGCTGCGCTCCGAGCACCGCGAGAAGATCGAGAAGTACGTCCGCAACCACTACCCGGAAGGCATCCCGGCGTTCGGCGCGGACGCGCTGCGCTTCACGTTCACGGCCCTCGCCAGCTTCGCGCGCACGCTCAACTTCGACCTCGGCCGCTGCGAGGGCTACCGCAACTTCTGCAACAAGCTCTGGAACGCGACGCGCTTCGTGCTGCTCAACACGGAGGGCAAGGACTGCGGTCTGGACGAGAAGGCTCAGGTCGAGCTTTCCGCCTGGGACCGCTGGATCGTCAGCACCCTGCAGCGCACCGAGGCCGAGGTGGAGAAGGGCTTCGCGGAATATCGCTTCGACAACGTCGCCGCGGCGATCTACCGCTTCGTCTGGGACGAGTACTGTGACTGGTACGTCGAGGTCGCCAAGGAGCAGCTGGCGAAAGGCGATGCCGCGCAGCAGCGCGGCACGCGGCGCACCCTGGTGCGCGTGCTGGAGGCGGCGCTGCGCCTCGCGCACCCGGTGATCCCGTTCATCACCGAGGAGCTGTGGCAGAGAGTCGCGCCGCTCGCCGCAAGGCAGGGCGAGACCATCATGCTCGCGCCCTACCCGAAGGCCCGGCCGGAGAAGATCGACGAGGCGGCGGAAGGCGAGATCGCGCTGGCGAAGGAAGTCGTCGGCGCCGCGCGCAACCTGCGCGGCGCGATGAAGGTTCCGCCGAAGGACCGCATCATCCTCTACGCCACGGCCCATCCGGGCCCGGCGACCGCCTTTGCGCTGGCCCCGCTGGTGCGCGCCGAGCTCCGCCTGGTGGACGCGCTGCCGCCGTCGGACTTTCCGGTCACGGTGGTCGGCCCGCACCGCCTCATGGCGCACCTCGAGGTGGACCCGCAGGCCGAGCGCGCGCGCCTCGGCAAGGAGATCGCGCGGCTCGAGGGCGAGATCGCCCGCTGCCGCGGCAAGCTCGGCAACGCCGCATTCGTCGAGCGCGCGCCGGCGAAGGTGGTCGCGCAGGAGCGCGCGCGGCTCGCCGGGTTCGAAGCGACGCTGGCGAAGCTGCGGCCGCAGCTCGAGCGACTGTCCGCCTAGGGAGCCTAGCTCAGGGGGCGATCGCCTCGGCGCGCGGCACGGCGAGCGCGGCGCGCGCGCCGAGGATCGCGGCGCGCTCGGCGGCGGTCGGCCAGGAGGTCTCGAACTGCCAGCCGTGCTGCGCCTCGACGCGCGCGCGCAGTACCGCCTCCAGCTCGCGCCGCGGAAATGCGGCCAGCACGCCGGAGGCAGCGACCACGCACTCACCGATCACACCGGCACCGCTCTCGGCGATGCGGCGTCCGCCGAGCCGGATCTCCTCCCCGCTCAGGTAGGCATGCAGGCCGAACTGCCGGTAGGCGGCGAGCACCGGGGCGAGCGCCCAGGCGCGCCAGCGCGCGCGCCGGCCGGGCGCGAGGTGCCGCGGCACGATCAGCGCCAGCACGTAGTGCCGCTCGCGCGCGCGCGCGAGCCCGAGCAGGATGTCGAACTTCGCCTGCGCCCACAGCAGGATCGGCGCCGCGCCGCGATGCTGCGCCTCGGCGAGGCCGGTGTACGCCGCACGCAGCTCGAGCGGCTCGGCGAGCCCCAGGGGGATCCAGCGCGCCCGCGCGATCATCTCTTCCTCGGGAAGAAGACCACCAACGGGGCGGTCGCGTCGCTGCTCACCACGCACAATCTACCAGAGTGCGGCGGCGCGGGGCTGGGCTATCATCGTCCCTTCGGCGCCCATGCGGAGTCCTGGATGAACAAGCCGCAGCAGCCCGCGGAAAGCCGCTGGCTCGCGCTGGTGGCGACCCTGCCGACGGAGGATCCCGCGGCGCGCATGCGCATGCTGCGCACGCTGGAATCGCTCGGCGCCGCGGTGGTGCGCGAGGGCGCGTTCCTGCTGCCGGACACGCCGGCGTGCCGCCAGGGCATCGCGCGCCTCGCCGAATACATCGCCAAGAGCACCGGGGCCGCGCACCTGCTGAACGTCACCAGCACGGACGAGTCGCAGCAGCAGGCGTTCCGCGGGCTGTTCGACCGTTCGGCGCGCTACCAGCAGCTGATCAAGGTGATCGAGAGCCTCCGGCTCGGCTACGGCATCTCCGATCCGGCGGCGCTGTCGCGCGTGCTGCACAAGCAGCGGCGCGAGTTCGAGGCGATCAGCGCGCTCGACTTCTTCCCTGCCGAGGTCCAGGAGCGCGCGCGCGGCGCGCTCGCGCAGGCCGAGGCGCAGGTGCACAAGCTGATGTTCCCGGCGCAGGCGAAGAGCGGCGCGCAGCCCGCGGAGCCGCTGCAGCGCCGCGTCTGGGCGACGCGCCGCCCGCTCTGGGCCGATCGCCTCGCCTGCGCGTGGCTGATCCGGCGCTTCGTCGATCCCGAGGGCAGCCTGGTCTGGCTCGACAAGGCGCAGGCGCCGCCGCCGGGGGCGATCGGCTACGCGTTCGAGGGGGCGCGCTTCGCCAACAGCGCGACGCGGATCAGCTTCGAGGAGATGCTGGCGCGGCTCGGCCATGCGGGCAACGCGGCCCTCGCCAGGATCGGCGCCATCGTGCATTTGCTCGAGCTCCCCGAAGGCGCGCCGGTGCCCGAGGCGGCAGGGGTGCAGACGCTGCTGCAGGGCGCGGTGCGGCGCTCCGGCACGGACGACGAACTGCTCGGCGAGGCCGAGAAAACCTTCGACCTGCTCTACGAGGCGTACCTCGAGGCGCCGCGCCGTTGATCTAGCGGGCTAGCGCCGGCGCGAGTCCTGGGCCTCGCGCGCGTGCTCGGCGCGCAGCTCGCGCAGCCGCGCCTCGACCACCGAAAGCTCGTAGAAGTTGCCGTCGCCCGCGCTCTGCGCGAGCTGCAGCTGCTCGATCGCGGCCGGCAGGCTGCCCTGCAGCAGGTAGACCTCGGCCTGCGCCTGGTGCTGCAGCAGCCGCCGCCCCTGCGCGGCGTAGGCGCGCGCGCGCGCCTCGTGCAGGCGCGCGTCGCGCGGGTAGAGGCGCAGCTGCTCGGCGAGCAGCGCGAGCGTCTCCTCGTGCCGTCCGGCGCCGTGCAGCGCGCCGACGTAGGCGTACAGGACCGGCCGGCGGTGCGGGAAGCGCGCCAGCGCGGCCCGCAGCACGGCGAGCGCCCCGGGCCCGTCGCCGCGCGCCTCGCGCACGCGCGCCGCGAGCGTCTCGAGCATCGCGCTCGCCGCTCCGCTCGCGCGCAGCCGCCCGAGCTCCGCCTCGGCCTCGCGCGGCTCGCCGGCGCGCAGCAGCGCGAGCGCGAGGCCGTAGCGCGCGGCGGGCTCGCTCGCATAGCGCCGGTCGCGCACGGCGCCGGCGAAGAACTCGAGCGCCTCGCGTGCCTCACCCGACTCGGCGCGCAGCCTGGCGCGCACCAGGTGGTACTCGAGCCGGTCGGCGTGCTGGCGGTACGGCAGCGACGCGGCGCGGTTCTGCGCCTCGGCGATGCGCTCGGTCGTCACCGGGTGGCTGCGCAGGTAGCTCGGCACGCTGCCGTCGTCCACGATGCGCGTGTAGCGCTGCATCTTCTCGAAGAACGTCGCCATGGCGCGCGCGTCGAAGCCGGCCCCCGCCAGCGTCTGGAAGCCGATGCGGTCGGCCTCGCGCTCGAAGTCGCGCGTGTAGCCCAGCTGCGCCTGCACCGCGCCCGCCTGCGCCGCGGCCGCCGCTCCCGTGGCGAGGTCGGGGCGCGAGCGCCCGAGCAGGATGGCGGCCGCGATCGCGACCATCGTCGGCAGCTGCAGCTGCTTCTGCGCCCCGAGCAGGCGCGCGATGTGGCGCTGCGTGACATGGGCGATCTCGTGCGCCAGCACGGAGGCGACTTCCGACTCGTTCTCGGAGGCGGCGAGCAGGCCCGTGTGCACGCCGATGAAGCCGCCCGGCAGCGCGAAGGCGTTGATCGAGGCGTCGCGCACGGCGAAGAACTCGAAGTCCTGGCGCGCGCCGGGAACCGCGGCGACCAGCTGCGCCCCGAGCACGTTGAGATAGTCCGCGACTTCCGGGTCGTCGAGATAGGCCGGGTCGCGCAGGCGGATGTCGCGCAGGATGCTCTCGCCGATCCTGCGCTCGATCTGCGGCGGCAGGTCCGCGCTGGCGGCGTCACCGAGGTCGGGCAGCGACTGCGCGAGGGCGCGCGGCAGGAAAGCGAGCAGCGCCGCCGCGAGCAGTGCGGGAACGCGCATGCGCTTATGATACCGTCCGGCCGCAGAAGTTCTGCGCACACCGCACGGAGGACGCACTGCCGCGCCCGCGCTCGACGAAGCTGACCCATTTCGACCGCAAGGGCCGCGCGCACATGGTCGACGTCGGCCCGAAGGCCGAGACGCATCGCGTCGCGGTCGCCTCAGGGCGCATCGAGATGGGCGCCGCGGCATGGCGCGCGGTGCGCGAGGGCACGGCGCGCAAGGGCGACGTGCTCGGCGTCGCGCGCGTCGCCGCGATCCAGGCGGCGAAGCGCACCGCGGAGCTCGTGCCGCTCGCGCACCCGATCGCGATCACGCGCGTCGCGGTGCAGTTCCGAACAGACGCGGCGCGTCGCGCGATCCAGGTCCTCGCCACGGTGGAATGCCGCGGCCGCACCGGCGTCGAGATGGAGGCGCTGACCGCGGCAGCGGTCGGCCTGCTCGCGGTGTACGACATGCTCAAGGCGGCCGACCGCTCGATGACGATCCGCGATCTGCGCCTGGAGGAGAAGCGCGGCGGCCGGTCCGGGCACTACCGCCGGCGCGCGCGGTCATAGCCTAGAGACGCCGGCCGCCGGTTCGTGCGTTAATTCGCAGCGTGAGAATCCATTTCGGCAAAGTCATCCTCCCGCTCGTGCTGGCCGCGGCGCTCGCGGGCGGCTGGCTCTGGTACGCCGCGCGCAGCGCCGGCGGCGAGCCCAAGTACCGCCTCGGCAAGGTCGAGCGCGGGCCGCTGCAGGCCGTGGTGGTGGCGAGCGGCACGCTCAACGCGGTGACCACGGTCCAGGTCGGCTCGCAGATCTCCGGTCAGGTGAAGGAGATCCACGCCGACTTCAACACGCCGGTCCGCAAGGACCAGGTGATCGCGCAGATCGACCCCGCCACCTTCGAGCTGCGCGTCAGCCAGACGCGCGCCGACCTCGACGCCGCGCGCAGCGCGGTCGCGGTGGCGCGCTCTGCGCTCGCCGCACAGCAGGCCGAGACCGGCCGCATCCGGATCAACCTGGCAGAGGCGCAGCGCGACTTCGAGCGCAAGAAGTCGCTGGTCGAGAAGAACTTCATCTCGCCAGCCGAGCTCGACAAGGCGAAGACGCTGCTCGACGCGACGCGCGAGCAGCTGCGCGCGGTCGAGGCGCAGACGCGCGTCAACGAGTCGCAGGTCGACAGCGCGCTCGCCGCGGTGAAGCAGCGCGAGGCGCTGCTGCGCCAGGCCGAGGTCGATCTCGAGCGCACCATCATCCGCGCCCCCGTCGACGGCACCGTCATCCTGCGCAACGTCGACGCCGGGCAGACCGTCGCCGCGAGCCTGCAGGCGCCGGTGCTGTTCACGATCGCCCAGGACCTGCGCGACATGCAGGTCGAGGCCGCGATCGACGAAGCCGACGTCGGCCGGCTGCGAGTCGCCCAGGCGGCGACCTTCACGGTGGACGCGTTTCCGCGCCGCAGCTTCGGCGGCGAGATCAAGCAGATCCGCAAGTCGCCGCAGAACGTGCAGAACGTCATCAGCTACACAGTGGTGATCTCGGCCTCCAACCCGGACTTGAGCCTGCTGCCCGGCATGACCGCCAACGTGCGCATCGTGGTGGAGCGGCGCGAGAGCGTGCTCAAGGTGGCGAACGCGGCGCTGCGCTTCCGGCCCAATGCGTCGCCGGAGGCGAAGGCCGCCGCCGAGGCCGCCCCCGTGCCGCAGGCGGGCGGCCAGGCGGTGCAGCAGTTCCGCCAGCGTCTGCTCGAGGAAACCAAGCCCGACGAGAGCCAGAAGGCGCGACTCGAGGAGATCCTCAACGAGGCGCGCCAGCGCGTGGCGCAGCTGCGCGACCTCAAGGGCGATGCCGAGCGGCGCCGCCAGGTCGAGCGCATCCGCGCCGAGTCGCGCGCCCGCATCCTCGAGGTGCTGACGCCGGCCCAGCGCCCGGCTTACGAGCGGCTGCTCGCCGAGATGGGCGGGCGCGGCCCGGCCGCGGCGGGCCGGGTCTGGGTCCTCGGCGACGACGGCCAGCCCAAGCCCGTTGACGTGCGCCTGGGGCTCTCCGACGGCACCAGCACCGAGCTCGTCGAGGGGCCGCTGCGGGAGGGCGCCGAGGTGATCCTCGGAGCGGCCGAGGCGAAGGTCGAGAAACGCGCCGGCTCGGTGCCTGGGCTCCGGTTCCACTGATCCCCGAGATGAGCGAGGCGATCATCCGCGCGCGCGAGCTGGTGAAGGTCTACCGGCTCGGCGACAACCGGATCGAGGCGCTCGCCGGGGTCTCGGTCGAGATCGGGCAAGGCGAGTTCGTGGCGGTGATGGGTCCCTCGGGCTCGGGCAAGTCGACGTTCATGAACCTGCTCGGCTGCCTCGACCGGCCGACCAGCGGCGAGTACTTCCTCGCCGGCCGGGCGGTCGCAGCGCTCGGCGACGACGAGCTCGCGGCGGTGCGCAACCGCCACGTCGGCTTCGTGTTCCAGAACTTCAACCTGCTCGCGCGCACCTCGGCCCTGGAGAACGTCGAACTGCCGCTCATCTATACCGGGGTCCCGGCGCGCGCGCGGCGCGCGCGCGCCGTCGAGATGTTGCGCACCGTCGGGCTCGGCGACCGCGCCGACCACCACCCGACGCAGCTCTCGGGCGGGCAGCAGCAGCGCGTCGCGATCGCGCGCGCGCTGGTGACCCGGCCGCAGATCATCCTCGCCGACGAGCCGACCGGCGCGCTCGACTCGCGCACCAGCCTGGAGATCATGGGGCTGCTGCAGGAACTGAATCGCGGCGGCATGACGGTGCTGCTGGTGACGCACGAGCCCGACGTGGCGCGTTTCGCCCGGCGCCTGCTGCGCTTCCGCGACGGCCGGCTGGTGGGCGACGAGCAGAACGCGCCCGCCGATGCCGCGCGGCTGCTCGCCGCCGAGCCGGCCGTGGCGCCCGAGGAGCTCACGGCATGAACGTGCTCGCCCTGCTGCGCGTGGCGCTGCGCGCGCTCGCGACCAACAAGCTGCGCAGCGCGCTCACCATGCTCGGCATCATCATCGGCGTCGCGGCGGTGATCGTCATGATCGCGGTCGGCGCGGGCGCCCAGGCACGCGTCGAGGAGCAGATCCGCGCGCTCGGCTCGAACCTGCTGCTCGTGATCTCGGGCGCCACCACCTCGGGCGGCGTGCGCCTCGGCTTCGGCTCGAACCTCACCTTGTCGGAGGACGACGCCGCGGCGCTGCCGCGCGAGCTTCCGGAGGTGATCGCCGCGCCCGCCCTGCGCGGCTCGGCGCAGGTGGTGTGGGGCAACCTCAACTGGTCCACGGTGATTTTCGGCGTCACCCCGGAGTATCTCGAGGTGCGCCAGTGGGAGCTCGCCGCAGGGCGCGGCTTCGAGCCCGCGGACATGGCAGGCGCCGCCAAGGTCTGCCTCGTCGGGCAGACGGTGGCGAAGCAGCTGTTCGGCGGCGCCGACCCCCTCGATCAGGTGATCCGCATCCGGCGCGTGCCGTTTACGGTGGTCGGCGTGCTCGAGAACAAGGGCCAGAGCATGATGGGCACCGACCAGGACGACCTGATCCTGATGCCCCTCAGCACGGCGCGCAAGCGCGTCCTGGGCGTGGGGACGCTCGCCAAGCAGCGCTCGGTCGGCACCATCTGGATCAAGGTGCGCGACGGCTACGACATCAAGGAAGCCGAGGAGCAGGTGCGCGCGGTGCTGCGCCAGCGCCACCGGCTGCAGCCGGGCCAGGACGACGACTTCTCGCTGCGCAACCTGGCCGAGGTGGCGGCGACGCAGGAGGCATCGAGCCGGGTGCTGGCGCTGCTGCTCGCGGCGGTGGCCTCGGTGTCGCTGGTGGTCGGCGGCATCGGCATCATGAACATCATGCTGGTCTCGGTCACCGAGCGCACGCGCGAGATCGGGCTGCGGCGCGCGGTCGGCGCGCGCACCCGCGACATCCTCGGCCAGTTCCTGATCGAGGCCGTGACGCTGTCCCTGATCGGCGGGCTGGCCGGCATCGTGATCGGCATCGGCGCCGCGATCGGCATCGCGCAAGTGGCGGGCTGGCGCATCCTGCTCTCGCCCGAGGCAGTCGTGCTCGCAGCCGCATTCGCCTTCGCGATCGGCGTGTTCTTCGGCTTCTACCCGGCGCGCAAGGCGGCGCTGCTCAACCCGGTCGAAGCGCTCAGGTTCGAGTAGCTAGTAGGTCTCCGGGTGGTCGAGCGCGAACCTGGCGATCGACTCCATCTGGCGCTGCTCCGGCGTTCCCTTTGCGGTGAGGCGGGCGTGGAACGCGGCGTCGCCGGGGTCCTCGACCCCCAGGCGGCACAAGCCGAGCTTGACGAGGTCGACGAACGCGGCATCGATGCGCGCTCCCAGCCGCGCATCGGCCCCGGGCTCGCCGCGCAACCGCTCGAGCAGGGCGCTGCGGAACCCCTGGTAATAGGCGGAGAACCGCGGCGAGGCGACCAGCAGCGGCCAATGCTCGGCATCGCCCGTCAGCCGAGCCGCCCAGCTGGCGGCATGCGCCTGCCGCGCGAGGAACAGGCCATCGGTGCACTCGACGCGGCCCAGCGCCACCGTGAGGCACGAGGACAGGTACTGCCAGAAGATCACGTTCCCGGTCCGTGCCTCGGTGCGGCGCAAGCTCTCGATCAGGTGCGAGCGGCGGTGCACCGAATACAGCGTCGAGGCGTAGCTGCGCATGTGCGCGAGCACGCGCTCGATGGCGTTCGCTTCGCGGTAGGCGAGCATCGGGTGGCGCATGACAGCGACCTCGACGCCGCCCGCGCCCTCCTTGCGCAGCAGCTGGAAGCGGGCGACGCGCCCCCTCGCGCATGCCAGCCCGGCATCGTCCTCCAGGGCCTGGATCGCGGGCTCGATCCCCGCGGGGACCACGAAGTCGTCCTGGCCGCAGAGCAGCGCGAAGCGCGCGCGCAGCCGCTCCAGCGAGCGGCAAAGCTTGTCGAGGAAGCGCGTGCCGTGCTCGTAGAGATGGACGTCGAGCCAGAGTTCCGGATAGCGCTGCGCGCAGGACTCGACCAGCTCGCGATGCCCGCCGCTGCTGTCGTCGGCGAGGACGATGTGGCCGGGGTAGCGGATCGACTTGAGGTACTCGAGGCAGCGCCGCAGGAACGGCGTGCCTTCGTAGGTCGGGATGACGAGCGAGAACAGGTCGTCGTCGTCGAGCCGCATCCCGCTATGATGCCGCATGCAGCTCGGCGCGCAGATCGCGCGCCACTTCCCCGATCAGGCCCTCCCACGGCTCGGTCGGGCGCTTGCGGTAAAGCGAAAGTGACGGATACCAGGGGCTGTCGCGCCGGCCGATCATCCAGCGCACCGACGCCGGCTCGTTGAGGAGCCCTTTCGTCGGGCGCCCGAGCGCGGCCGCGAGGTGCAGGGCCGAGGTGTCCACGCTGACGACGGCGTCGAGCTGCATCGCAAGGGCCGCGGTCTCGAGGAAGTCTCCCGCACCTTCGGGCACCCCCGCCGCGGCGAGCTGCGCCCGCTCCCGGGCGGTCGGCTCGAACTGCAGGCTGACGAGGCTCAGACCCGGGGCGGCGAGCGCGAGCATCAGCGGCAGCGGGCAGTCGCGGCCCGGCTCGTCGGGACCCGATCGCCACACGATGCCGACGGCGGGCCGCGCCCGCGGCGCGGCGCGCGGCGCGACGCCCGGCGGCACGCACAGGTACGGTGCAGCCGGCAGCACCTTCGGCTCGAGCCGCAGCGCGAGCGGCAGGCTGAGCAGCGGCACGTACGCCGCAAACCGCGACCAGTCCGGGGGCGCGTGCTCGACCGCGAGCACTTCGACTTGCGGAAAGCTCGCGCGCGCGAGGCCGGCGAGCTTCGGCGGGCTGAGGAACGCGGCCCGCCCCGCGCGCGCGGCGGCAAGGCCCAGGAAACGCAGGTGCTGGATCATGTCGCCCAGGCCCTGCTCCCAGAGCACCAGCAGCGTCCCGGCGAGCGGCTCGCCGCGCCAGCGCGCGATCGGCACCCGGGCGATGAACTCGCGCGTCTTCGTCTGCAGCGCGAGGCGCCACTCCGCTTCCTCCCAGGCCTCGCCGAGGCGACCGAGCGCAGTGAGCGACAGCGCCCGGTTGCTGTGCGCGACCGCGAGCCGCGGGTCCGCGGCGAGCGCGCGCTCGTAGAGCGCGGCGGCGCGCTCGTGCGCGCCGGCGGCGGCGAGCCGGTTGCCCTCGTCGCAGAGCTGCTGCGCGGATTGCGCGCCGGCGGCCCTGCGCCGGTGCCAGATCCCGCGCAGCAAGCGGACCAGCATGGACGAAGTCTAGAATGCGGCCAGCGTCCACGCCAATGAAGCCGCCCGCGACACAGCCGTTCCTCTACGTGTTTCCGAGGAGCGTCGAGTCGTCGGCGTCGGGCAAGCAGGTCCTCAACTGGAGCGAGGGGGTGGAGCCGTTCGGCGCTTCGCTGCCGCTCGAGGTGAACCCCGCGCTGCACGAGATCTTCATCCGGCCGGGCGCGCTGACCGAGAAGGAGTGCCGCGCCGCGCGCGAGCTTGGCGAGTCGCGCGGACGCGCCGCCGCGGGCCTCGAGCGCGGCAACCCGGCCGAGTACCGCGCCAGCGCCATCGCCTGGCTCGAGCCGCAGCCGGAGGCGCGCTGGCTCTACCACCGTCTCGGCATGATCTTCGCCGAGGCGAACCGCGCCTACCGCTTCGAGCTGATGGGGTTCGTCGAGGCGCTGCAGTACACGGTCTACGATCCCGGCGGCAAGTTCGACTGGCACATCGACCTCGGGCCTGACATGACCAGCGCGCGCAAGCTGTCGGTCTCGGTACAACTCTCGCCTGCGGACGAGTACGAAGGCGGCGAGCTCGAGTTCCTCAACGCGCGCCGCGGCAGCGAGGCTCTCGGCCTCGGCACCGCGATCTTCTTCCCGTCGTACATGGTGCACCGGGTCACGCCGCTCACCCGGGGCCGGCGCTGCTCGCTGGTCGCCTGGGCCTACGGGCCGCGCTTCAGGTAGCGCCGGGCGCGAGCCGCGCCGCGACCGCCGGCCAGTCAGCGGCGACCAGGTTGAGCGCCTCGGCCTTGCGCGCGGCGATGCGCTCGAAGGGCAAGGCGCCGAACTCGGCGACGATCGCCGCGTAGCGCTCGCGCAGCACCGCGGAGGCCGGGTCGAGACGGCGGATCATCGCCAGGCCGCTCGGCGGCACGGCCAGCGTGCAGATCGACAGCTCGGGCCGATGCCGCTGCAGGGCGAGCAGCGCGCGCCACACGTCCCCGGTCCAGAACGCCGTGCGCCGCTCGCGCGCGGCGGTGGCCTCGTCGAGCGGATAGCAGTCGTGCATCAGGATCGTGGCGCCCGGCGCGCAATGCCGCTCCAGGTGTATGAAATCGCGCAGGGCGAACTCGAACAGGTGCATGCCGTCGATGAACGCGAGCTCGAGCTTGCGCCCGCCCAGCTCGGCCTCGAGATCGTGGCTCGCGAAGAAGGCATCGCTGGTCTCGGCGTGCACGGTGATGTGGGCGCCAAGCGGCTCGGCGATCTTCGGCTCCGGGTCGATGCCGATGGCGCGGGTGCCGGGCGCGGCGAGGCGCAGCGACTTTCCCTGCGCGACGCCGATCTCGACGTAGGTGCGCGGCCGCAGGAAGCCGTGGATGCGCGCGAGCAGCTCGGTGTAGTACTCGCCCGTCAGCTCGAGCTGCGACAGCAGCTGATGCGCGATCGTCGTGTTGCCGTCCGAGGCGAGCGCCTGCCTCGCGTGCCGCGCGGCGCCCTCCCGATCGCCGCGCCGGAAGCGGCACCAGGCGAGCACCGCCAGCAGCAGCGCATCGCCCGGACGCCCATCGAGCGCGCGCTGCGCGGCTTCCTCGGCCTGGGCGGTGCGGCCCTGCTGGAAAGCCTGCAGCGCGAGCGTTCGCGCCGCGCCGGCGTCGCCCAAGGGCGCGGCGGCCGCGCCCGGCGGCTTGCGGCCTGGCAGCAGGCTGCGGATCAGCCTGCCAAGCATGCTGTGCCCGCGCTGCGCAGCGCGTCGCGCGCCTGCGCGACGACCGCTGCGCGCGAACCATGGCCCCTGAAGATGCGCATCGCCGGGTACCAGGGCGTGCGCTCTCCCTCCCACAGGTAGCGCCACGACGGCACGCTCGGCACCAGCACCCAGGTCGGCCGCCCGAGCGCAGCGGCGAGGTGCGCGGTCGCGGTCGTCACCGTGACGACGAGGTCGAGCGCTGCCAGGATTGCCGCGGTCTCGTCGATCGTCTGCACCGCCTCCGGCCACCAGTGCACGCGTCCGGCGCCGTCCTGGTTGAACGCCTCCACCTCGCGCGCGCAGTCGAGGAACTCGAGCGCCACGAACACGTCGTCGGCGCCGCTCGCGAGCGGCGCCAGATCGGGCAGGGCGAGCGAGCGCGCGGCGCGCAGCGTGCCCGGCAGGCCCCCGGTCCAGGCGAGCCCGACCTTGCGCCCGGGCCCCGCCGCGGCGAGCCGCGCGCGCCAGTGCGCGACGCGCTCGGGATCGGGCCGCAGGAATGCCTCGCGCCGCGCAAACGCCTCGCGCGTGCGGCGCAGGAACCGGGGCGCGCTGCCCGCCGCGGCGCAGAGGTCGATCGGCGGCAGCTGCGACCACTCCGGCTGGCGAGCGAGGTTGCGCGCGAAGACCGTAGCACGCGGAAACGAGCGCCGCACGAGCGGCGCCAGGCGCGTGCTCACCTCGAGCACGCAGTGCGCGGCCGCAGCGATCAGCTCCTCGAAGCACGAGGCGAACATGATCTCGTCGCCGATGCCCTGCTCCGAGTACACGAGCAGCGTGCGCCCCGCGAGCGGCTCTCCCTGCCAGCGCGGGAACGGAAACGGGCGCTCGATCCCGGCCTCGGGCGCGCGCAGGCGCCACTCGTATTCGTCCCAGCCGCGCGCGAACTCGCCGCTGCCGAGCAGCGTCAGCGCGAACGCCGCATGCAGCGCCGCGTCGCCGGGATGCGCGCGCAGCGCCTCTTCATAGACGCGCGTCGCGCCGGCGGTGTCGCCCACGGCCTGCAGGCTCTGCGCGTAGTCGGCCGCCACCGCGGCATCGCGCGGCGCCAGGCGCCATGCCTCGGCGAAGCTGGCGCGCGCCTGCTCGAGCTCGCCCAGCTCCCTCAGCACCACCCCGCAGGAGCGGTGCGCCTGCGCGCTCGCGGGCCGCTCGGCAGCAGCGGCGCGGAAGTTCTGCAGCGCTTCCCGGTACAGCGCGAGCGCCTCGGCGAAGCGGTTCTGGCGCCGCGACATCGCTGCGCCCTGCAGCTTCCTTGCCTGCTCGACGCGCTGCGCGCCGAGCCGGCCGTGCGCCTCCGCGTCCATGGCGCTAGAACGAAGGCGTTCCGGACATCAGCTTGCGCGGCGCCGACATGAGGCGCTTCTCGATCACGACCATGCTGTCGTAGAAATGGATCGAGCGCGCGCTGCGCGTGAAGGCATCCACCTGCAGGCTCCTCTGGTCCCGGCTGTGCCAGGCGTTGAGCTGGTCGACCAGCCGCTTGACGTGCTCGAGGAACGTCCCGGGCCTGCCCAGGCCGCCGTCCCATTCCGGCCAGTAGCTGGTGTGCACGTCCTCGCACACGTACACCCCGTCGTCCGCGACATGGGGATAGAGCTCCTCGAAGGCGGTGATCTGCTCGACCATGCGGTGACCGCCGTCGTCGATCAGGACGTCGAGCCGCGGCAGCGTGGCGCGCAGTCCGCGCAGGAAGCCGCGGTCTTTCTGGTCGCCGATGTGGATGGCGATGCGCTCCTCCTCCAGCGACTTGCACTGCGGCTCGACGTCGACGCCGAAAATGCGCGCCTGCGGCCCGAAATACGCCTTCCACATCTGCAGCGATCCGCCCTGCGAGACGCCGACCTCCATGACGTTCACCGCGCGGCCGCGGAAGCGCTCGAAATGGCGCTCGTAGACCTCGAAATAGCTGTCCCACTTGCGCATGTTGCGCCCCGGGTTGCGGTCGAAGTACTCGCGCAGCGCTCCCATCTTGCCTCCTGGCGGGCGCTCGGGCAAAAAAAAACGCCCCCGAAGGGGCGTTTTACCATGAAGCCGAACCGAAGATCAGTCGGTGCGGCAGGTCGAGGGGCCGTACTTCGTCGGCACCACCTCGCACGACCAGATCACCGTGTTCGCGGTCGAGTTCCAGCTCGGCTGCAGCGTGACCGTGATGCCGGACGTCCCGACTTGCGTCGTGTTGCCCGACAGCGAGATCGCGCCGTCCGTTGAAACGTCCGCACTCCCGATCTTGCCGGCCGACTGGATCGTGATGCCGACGCCAGCGCTGCCCAGCGTGTTCAGGTTCTGCGCCGCTTCGGTCACCGCGGTCCGCGCCGAGCTCGCCCCCAGGATCAGTTCGGACACCTTCGCCCGAATCGTGTAGTCCTGATAGGCGGGCAGCGCCACAGCCGCGAGAATGCCGATGATGGCAACCACGATCATCAGTTCGATCAGGGTGAAGCCTTTCTGCAGTTTCTTCACAACGACCTCCTGAAAGAGCGGCCGAAAGAAGCCGCACCAACGGCAGATGCAGCAACCATGCCAAGCGCGGCCTTTTGTGCGATTTTCCTCACATCCTTGACGCGTCGTAAGAGGTTGATCGATCGTGAATTTTTTCTCTTGCCGGAACGTCGGGGAGTGCGGTCGCGCCGCGGCGCCCCCAACCCACCGGCGCTGTACCATCCGGTTGAACGGAATCGGTCACCCTGCATGACGAATTCGGTCACTTGGAGGGGTCAGGCGGCCAGGCCCGTCAGGTCCGATGCGACCCCCTTCGCCTGGCAATGCTGGCGCGCTCGGAGGTGGTGCTCGACTCGTTCCACTTCGGCGGCAACAACTCGAGCCTCGAAGCGTTCGCGCTCGGCAAGCCGGTGGTCACGCTGCCAAGCGAGTATCTGCGCGCGCGGTACACCCAGGGCTGCTACGCCGAGATGGGGCTGTCCGAGCTGGTCGCGCGCACTCCGGGGGACTACGCGGACCGGGCGGTGCGGCTCGCCTGCGACGCCGGCTACCGCCGCGAGACGGAGGCGCGCGTGCTCGAGCGTTGCGACCGCCTGTTCGAGCGCACCGACGCCGCGGTCAGCCTCGGCGAGAGGCTGCTCGAACTCCTTCCCTGACGCCTGCGCGGCGAGCGCACCTCCGCCTTAGGAGCGCTGCGTGGCGAGCGCGGCCGCGACCGTGGCGATGGGCGGTTCCCAGTCGTCGATTGCGGTGGCGCGGTACAGCCGGACCGAGGGATACCAGGGAAGCTTCTCGCCGCGCAGTCCGTAGCGCCACTCCGGCACCGCGGGCACGAGCACCCAGACCGGCCGGCCGAGCGCGCCGTTGAGGTGGATGACGGCGGTGCAGACGCTGATGGTCAGGTCGAGCGCGCTGCACAGGGCGGCGGTCTCGTCGTAGTCGTCGATCGCCTCCGGCCAATGCGCGAGCTGCATGCCGTGCTGCGCGTTGAACGCGGCCACCTCGGCGCCGCAGTCGCCGTACTGCAGGCTGACGAAGCTGCACCCGGGAGCCCGCAGCAGCGGCAGCCAGCGCTCGAGCGGGATCGTGCGCATCGCGCGCCGCGTGTCGGCGGTTCCGCCGCGCCAGGAGATGCCGATCTTGCGGCCGGGCCCGAGCGCTGCGAGGCGCGCCTGCCAGCGGGCCACGCGCTCGGGATCCGCGCGCAGGTAGCCGTGATGCCGCGGGAAGTCGCTCCAGCGCCTGCGCAGCAGCCGCGGCAGGGTTCCCATGTGCACCTGGCAGTCGATGTGCCCCGCGTCCTTCAGCCACGGAATGCCTCGCGCGCGCTTCACGAACGCGTGCACCTCGACCTGCGGGAAGGAGCGGCGATACAGGTTGCAGAGCCGCTGCTCGCATTCGAGCACGACGCGTCGCGCGCGCCCGATCACGTCCGGCAGGCAGGAGCCGAACATGATCTGGTCTCCCAGCCCCTGCTCGGAGATCACGAGCAGCGCCTTGCCCTCGAGCGGCTCGCCGTTCCACGGCGGGAACGGGAACAGGCGCGGCGTCCACAGCGTGTCGAGGAACATGCGGTAGGCGTAGTCGCGCCATCCCTCCTCGAAGCGGTGCTCGCCGAGCAGGATGTGCGAGCGGTTCCAGCGCGCCTCGAACTGGTTCTCCTCCTGCGCGAGCACCTGCTCGTACAGGCGCAGCGCGACCTCCCAGCGCCCGGTGTGGTAGTAGGCGTTGGCCAGGTTGACGCGCGCCAGCAGCATGCTCGGCGGGGTGCGCTCGCAGACCCGCGAGAACAGCTGCACGCCCTTGGCGTACTGCTCCGAGCGGACGTAGGTGAAGCCGAGCTGGTGCTGGGCGTCGAGATTCTCGGGATCCATGTCGAGCACGCCCTCGAACATGTCCATCGCCTGCTGAAATTTCTTCTGCTTGAGGTAGATCCAGCCGAGCGCAGTGTAGGAGTCGATCCGCGCCGGGTCGAGCTCGAGCGCGCGCTTCAGGCACGACACCGCCTCGTCGAGCTCGTCGCGCAGGTCGTACGCGCAGCCCATCTCGTGGAACGCCTCGGCGCTCTGCGGCTCGAGATTGAGCGCCTGGGTGGCATGGTCGAGCGCGGCGTCGAGGCGCCGGGCCTTGTGCTCCACGCGCGCCAGCTCCAGGTGCGAAGCGACGTGCGCCGGGTCGAGCTCGAGCGCGCGCCCCAGGTGCTCGCGCGCGCGCTCCAGGTCGCCGCGCAGCCGCGCCACGACGCCCTGCAGGCAGCAGCCCTCGGGCCGCGCGGGCGCGCGCGCGACGAGGCGCTCGGCGATCGCGAGGGCGCCGCGCAGGTCGCCGTCCTCGGCGGCCTGCCGCGCGCGCGCGAACTCCTCCGCGCGCGGGTCCGGCTGCGCCGCGCGCTCTGTCATGGCGTGCATGCCGGCCGGTTCTCGAGGCGCGAGCCCTCGAGAACGTCGCTCCAGGCGCGGGCGATGACCGCCGGAGAGAAGTGGCGCTCGACGTGCGCCTGGCCGGCCCGGATCCGCTCGAGCGCCTGGCGGGGATGCGCGAGCGCCCAGCCGATCCCCTTGCCGAGGTCGTCGCCGATCCAGGCGCAATCGCGCAGCGCCAGGTAGGAAGGGACCGGATGCGCGACCGCGAAGCGGCCGGCGCGGACCGTCTCCACCAGGCGGTTCGCGCTCTTCGCCTCGCTCGTGGGGCTGAGGCTGCTGGGCAGCAGCACCAGGTCCGCCTCGCGCAGCTCGCGCCAGAGCGTCGCGGTCGACCAGACGACGAAGCGCAGCGCGAATCCCTCGGCCGGCGCGTCCGCCTCCTTGCAGATCTTTTCCAGGCCCCAACCGGGGGCGGAGACGCACACCAGCTCGGCCCGGACTCGCCCTGCGGCGCGGCGCGCTTGCGGAATGACGCTCGCAAAGGACGCCGCGTTGGAGAAGTGTCCGAACCAAAGCAGGCGCAGGCCGGGTCGCGCGGCAGCCGATTGCGCGCGGCGCAGCAGGCCCCGCAGGAACGACGCGCGCGCGCGTGGTGCCTTGGGCTCCCCCGCGGGACCCTCGTACGGATCCGCGATGACCCGCATCGGCCCGCTCGCGTGCCGGCGCAGCGCCGCGAGCATCTCGTCGGTCGAGCAGACCCAGGTCCGCAGCGCGCTTCCGGCCTCCTCGTAGAAGCGTCGGAACACCGGCACCGAGAAGTTGTCGTCGTTGACGTCGAGCACCAGGCGCTCGTCCTTGCGCTCGACCGCGGCGAGGATCTCGCGGCAGCGGCGCGCCGATTCGGCGAAGCTGCCGTCGGCGTTGCGCAGCAGCTTGCCGACGATGACCGCGTCGGCGCGCTGCACGGCGGCGCGTTCGGCGTCGCGCAGAGGCCGGGTCGAGTCGATCAGCGCGATCTCATGGCCGAGGGCGCGCAGCTCGCGCGCCGGGATCAGCATGCGGTAGCGGCTGCTTGCCGAGACCGAGGTCAGCGCGTCGCCCGCTCCAGACAGCTTGCCCGAGGACACCCATGCGATCCTCATGCGCGCAGCGCCTCCGCGACGCGCCGCACCGGCTCGTCCCACTCCCCGGGGCGGGCCTGCCGGAACAGCCGCGCGGACGGATACCACGGCAGCTCCGCCCCATCAGCCATGTAGCGCCAGGTTGGCGCGACCGGCGTGAGGACCCACACCGGGCGCCCGAGCGCGCCGCCCAGGTGGACCACGGTGGAGGCGACGGTCACGCTGCCGTCCAGGGCGCAGAGCAGCGCCGCGGTCTCCTCCAGGTCCGCGAGCGCGTCCTGCCAGTGCGCGATGCGCGCGCCGCAAGCCGCGCCGAGGCGCGCCAGCTCCTCGTCTTTGGCGCCATGCTGCAGGCTGACCCAGGCGATGCCCGGGGTCGCGAGCACGGCCGCGAGCTGCTCCGGCACGAGCGAGCGCAGCGCACGGCCGGTGCTGGCGCGGCCGCCCCGCCAGGCGATGCCGAAGCGCCGCGCTCCGGGCAGCGCGGCAAGGCGCTCGCGCCAGCGTGCGACGCGCGCGGGGTCCGCGGCGAGGTAGCCGGCGTGCCGCGGGAAGTGCGCGCGCTCGCGCCGGTACAGGCGCGGCAGCGAGCCGATCGGCAGGCAGGCCACGTCGCGTATCGCGTCGCCGCTCTCGACCAGCTTCATCGCCGCGCCCTCGCTGAGCAGCTCGATCGACGGGAAGGAGCGCCCGAACAGCCCCTGGAGCCGCGGACTGCACACCAGCGAGCAGCATGCCGCCTCGCGCGCGACGTCCGGCAGGCAGGACGCGAACAGGATCTCCTCGCCGATGCCCTGCTCGCCGTAGATCAGCAGCCTGCGGCCGTCGGGCCTGCCCTCGCAGGGCGGGAACGGGAAATGGCGCGCCGGGGAGCCGCGCGCCTTCAGGCGCGCCTCGTACAGGTCCCAGCCCTCGGCGAACGCGCCGCGCGCGAGCAGCACCTGGGCGAGGCCGAGCCGCGCTTCCGGGCTCGCCGCATCGCGCGCCAGCGCGGCGCGAAACTCGCGCTCGGCGGCTTGCGACTCGCCGAGGCGGTACAGGACTCCGCCGAGCGCGACGCGCGTGTCCGTGCCTCCCGCGGAGTGGCGGATCGCCTCCTCGCACGCGCTGCGCGCCTCCTCGAGGCGCCCGAGGTCCTGCAGCACGCCCCCGAGGTTGAGCCAGGCCTCGGGCAGCTCGCTGTTCGCGGCGATCGCGGCGCGCAGATGGCGATCGGCTTCCTCCAGCTCCTCCAGCTGCTGGCAGGCGAGCCCCAGATTGCAGAGCGCCGTATAGAAGTTCGGCCGTATGCTGATCGCCCGCAGAAAGCAGCGCTTGGCGTCGCGCACGCGGCCGCGCGCGGCATGCGCCAGGCCGAGGTTGTTCCACGCCTCCGGGTGATCCGGGTTGGCGTTCACCGCGAGCTCGAAGGTGTCGAGCGCGCAGGACACGTTGCCGAACGCGTGCTCGACCAGGCCGAGCTCGTTGAGGATGTCCGCGTCCCTCGGCCGCAGCGTCAACGCGCCCCGCATGTAGACGTGGGCATGCGCCAGGTCGCCGGCGCGAAAGCAGCACAGGCCGAGCGCGAACCAGGTCTCGGCGTCCATGTTGTCGATTGCCAGCGCCGCGCGGTAGGCCGCGATGGCGGATTCATGGGCGCCGCGCTTGCGCGCGATCTGGCCCCGCAGGAAGTGGCACTGCGCCGAGCGCGGATCGGCCTCGAGCAGCCCGGCGACGGCGCGTTCCGCCTCGTCGAGCCTGCGCGCCTCGACCAGCGACCGCGCCTGCTCCAGCGCGGCCGAGGCCGGGGCGGGCTTCGCCTGCGACCGGTTGCGGCGCAGCGCAAGGAGTTCCGCGAACAGGCGGCTCAGCATGGGGCGCGCGCCAGGCTGCGGCTCCGGGCCGGGCGCTAGCCAGCGCTGTGGGTCTGCGGCGCGCGCCCCGGCTGGCCCGGAGGCGTCACGTCCACCCTCAGCTCCCAGAACACCTCGGGGTGGCGTTGCGCAGCCTCGCGCAGGACCGCGACCCACCAGTCCGGGGGTCGGACCGTGCAGTGCGCGTTCTCGCCGTTTGGCAGCAGCTTCGAGGCCGGGTAGCAGGCGGCGTTCACGAACAGGAACCGACGCGCGAACGAGAACAGCTCCTCGACGATCCAGGGAATGTCCTCCTCCGGGCAGTGCTCCATCACGTCGGTGCAGATGACGCCGTCGAAGGTCTCCGCGGGCAGGGTGCTGAACGGCGGGTATGCGGGGTCGTAGCAGGCCACGCTGTCGACGCCCCAGTAGTCCATCACGCTGTCGAAGCTGCCGACGTTCTTGATCCGCACCAGGCGCGGCCGGTACAGCGTGCCCTTGCCGCTGCCGTAGTCGAGGATCGTGCGCGCTGCGGTGCGCTCGATCAGCGACTTGATGCGCATCAGGTGATTGAGCAGGCTCTGCCCGTCGAAGGTCTGCTCCGCCGTGAGCCCGGCGCCGCTCGCGCCGCGCAGGTGCATCTCGCGGTACATGCCGACCAGCTCGCGGTAGCGGGGGCTCGGGTGCTCTCGGCTATGGTGCATGCGGGAACGAGAAATAAATCACGCCGCCTCTGGCAACTATGATACCCAAGCGCGCGCCGGGCGCTCTCGCCGCGTGCGGCGCGCGCCTGCGATCGCCCCGCCCCTGCTCTAGAATTCGCTGCTCGACGGGCAGACCCCGCCGGGGACCGTCATGCCGCGCTGCCATGCCCTTCGACGCTGAGGAGTTCGTCCGCTACCGGATCGCAAACGCCGGGGTGCGCCGGCACCCGTTCCCGCATTTCTTCGTGCAGCCGGTGTTCCCCGCGGATTACTACGCCGAGCTGCTGCGCAGGCTGCCGCCGAAGGACTGGCTCAAGCCGATCGACGACACCGGCACGGTGCGGGTGCAGAGCGGCGGCACGGGCGCGGCGGCCGATGCCAAGGCCTACCCCGGCCGCTACATCGCCGACGTCGCCGAGCTCGAGGAGCGCGAGCAGGGCGAAGGCGGCGGCGGCTTCTGGCTGCGGCTGTCCGAGTGGCTGACGGGCGACCGCTTCCGCGCGCTCATCCTGGAGAAGTTCAGCGCCGACATCGCGGCGCGATTCGGCGACGGCGCGGTGGTCTCGACCGACATCGACGCGCGGCTGGTACGGGATTTCACCGACTACGCGATCGGCCCCCACACCGACTCGCCGCGCAAGCTCGTCTCGCTGCTGTTCTACCTGCCCGCGGACGACTCGCTGCGCGAGCTCGGCACCTCGATCTACGCGCCCAAGGACCCCGCGTTCCGCTGCGAGGGGAACCGGCACCACGGCTTCGAGCGGTTCCACCGCGTCGCGAGCATGCCGTTCGTGCCGAACGCGCTGTTCGCGTTCTTCAAGACCGACAACTCGTTCCACGGCCTCGACCCGATCCGCGTCCCCGCGGTCGAGCGCAACCTGCTCCTCTACAATATCTACGTCCAGGGCGTCGCGCGGCGCCCGCCCGGGTTCCGCTGGCCGTGGCGGCGCGGCGCCCAGTGGACGCTGTTCAAGGCGCAGCGGCGCCGTTAAGGAGAGCGACATGGGGCTGTTCGGCGGCGTTTCGGGCAAGCAGATCGACGAGTTCGCGAAGACCCTGGCCGAGGCCGTGGCGAAGCGCTATCCGCCGGGGCTGGACAAGGCCAAGGACCGCATGGTCTCGGTCAACCGCATCAGCAAGGTGCTCGAGGACGCCTTCGAGCAGGCGCTCGCCTTTCACCGCACGCACCGGCTCGGCGTGTACCGCAAGGCGCGGCTCGGCAACAGCTTCAAGTGGGAGCTCGCCGAGCTCGGCTACAGCGACAAGTTCGTCGACGTCGCCACCGAGGGGCTGATCGTGTACCTGACGCGCCAGGCCAAGGAGCGCGCCGGCTCGGGCGGCAAGGGCTGAGCGCGCGGCTCAGCCCTTCAGCGCGGGGTTCCTGACGTACTTGGTCTGCGTCGGCCAGCGCACCGCAGCCGCGCCGGTGCGGCGCGCGAGGACGTAGAGCGAGCTGTTGGGCGGCGCCGCCGCGAAGCGCCCGGTCGCGGGAACCTCGAAGCGCTGCAGCGCGGCGATCGGGTCGGCAACGCCCTCGATCGACTCGAGCCGGAACCCGTTGGCGGCGTAGAAGTCGCTGTACCAGGTCGGGTTGAGGTTGTAGAAGCCGTGGTTGTACATGTTGAGCGGGTTGCCGTGGAACGCGCAGCCGCCCGGCGCCACCATCTCGGCCACGTTCTTGGCCGCCTGCGCGATGTTGAAGCAATGCTCGAGCGTGCCTGGATCGACCACCAGGGCGTAGCGCGCGTGCAGCCGCTGCGGCACGGGCTCGTTGAGGTCGTGCAGCAGCTCGCCGCCGCGCGCCTCGACGACGTCGAGCACCTCCAGATCGAAGCCGAGCAGCGCGAAGAAATGGACCGATTCGACGATGCGGGTCGGCGCCGGCAGCCCGTGCCAGCGCGCGATCGCCTCGGAGTCCTCGCGGAACCGCAGCAGCGGCGCCAGGTGCTCGCCGAACAGGCCGCCGAGCTCGCCCGGCCCGGCGAGGATGTCGGGATAGCCGAGCGAGAGCACGCGCTGGCTCTCGCAGCCGCCGCGCGCGGCGGCCTGCAGGCCGAGGCGGATCACGCGCAGCGCTTCGAGCGGCAGCGCCATTCTCAGGGGCGCGGCGCCGCCGCGTCGACCAGCTCGACGAGGTGCGTCGCGAGCGTGCGCGCCATCGCCGCGCGGTCCGACAGGAACTCGGCGACGAAGCGGCGGTTCGCCTCGCCGGCCTCGCGGCGCAGCTCCGGGTCGCGTGCGAGGCGCACGGCCGCCGCCACGTACTCGGCCGGGCTGCGCGCGCAGAAGTAAAGCGGCTGCGGGCCGGCGGCGAAGAGCGCGCGCGCGCGCTCCTGCTCGCGCGCGCTGCCCGCCTCGCCCGCGAGCAGCGGCGACAGCATCCCGTGCAGGCCGGTCTCCGCGGATTCGGCGCTCGCGTAGACCACCACCGGCCTGGCCGCCGCCATCGCCTCGTACAGGGTAAAGGCGCAGGGAAACGGGAACGAGTCGAGGAACACGTCCATCACCTGGGCGTAGAGCCGGGTGTCGACCCAGCCGACGTGGTGGCAGCGCTCGGCGACGCCGTGCGCCTCGAGCCGCGCCTCGATCGCGGCGAGCCGCTCGCGCCCGGTCCACAGGAACCCGGCCCGCGGGCAGGCGTGCAGCACCTCGGCGACCGCGGCGAGGAACGGCTCGCTGTTGAGCTTCTCCTCCCGGCCGATGCTCGCGAACAGCAGCTCGTACCGGCCATGGCGTGCCCGGATCTCGGCCGCCCTCGGGGCGAGCGCCGGGTCGTGCCAGCGCCCGGCCGCGAGCGGCGCCGAGCGCCACAGCCTGGCGCCGATGCGCTTGGTGCTGCCGGCGCCGCCCGAGGTGACATAGCCGTCGATCTCGGGGAACTCGAGGCCGTGGTACTTGAGCGCCCACCAGATCTGCACCGGCGCGACGCGCATGGCGAACGCGAACGCCATGTGCGTCGCGACCGACACCCAGACCACGGCGTCGATGCGTCCCTCGGCCGCGTGTCGGCGCAGCGCGAGCAGCGCCGCGAAGTCCTCGCTCGAGGCGTCCTCCGCCGCGGCCGCGAGGCTGCGGCACTCGGCTCCCGCCGCGGCGGCACGCGCGCGCAGTTCGGGCGAGGCGGCGCCGCGATGGAACACGAGCGGCGTCAGCGGCCGCGGCTCGAGCATGCGCAGCGCGTCGAGGAACTCGAACAGCGCGCGCGTATGCGCAAGCAACGCCCCGCTGTGCAGGAAGAACGCGATGCGCGGCGCGCCGGCGCGTGCCGTCGGGGGCAGCGGCGCGAGCTGCGAGCCGGCCGCGCGCCCGGCGGCGCGCATGAGGTCGGACCAGAGCGCGAACGCGTGTCGGAAGCGGCTTTCGCTCTCGGACTGGACCACATAGGCGCCGTAGGCCTGGGTCTCGAGCAGCAACGCGAGCCCGAAGCGCCCGGTCTCCACGGCGCGGCGCATCCAGGGCAGCATCAGGCGCGAGACCAGCGCCTCGATCCATTCCGGGTCCGCTCCCGAGCGGCAGTCGAGCAGCCGCAAGGTCGCGTAGACCGCGTCCTCGGCGCGCGCGGGGGCAAGGGACACCGGGTCGCGGCGCGCGACTTCGGCGGCGAGGTCCGGGCCCGCGCCGCGCAGCGCGCCCGCGTGCGCCAGCAGCCAAGCGTGCTGCGAGAAAGCCGCCAGGCGGTGCTTCCAGCGCTCGAGCGGCGCCTGCCAGACCAGGTCGATCAGTGCCCGCAGCCGCCCGGGGTGGTCGCCCGGGGCGAGGCCGAACTCGCGCTCGAGCGCGCGGCCGAGCGGCTGCAGCGCCTCGCCAGGGCGGCCGGCACGGACGCAGCACACGGCCGCCAGGTGCAGGGCCTCGATGTCCGCATCGTCGCGCGCGGCGGTCTCGCGCAGCAGCGCGACGGCCCGCTCGAAGCGGTCTTCGCGGTATGCGACGCGCGCGGCGAACAGGCGCACCGCGTGGTCGTCGGGCGCGGCGCGCAGCAGCTCGTCGGCGCGCGCCCGTGCCCCGTCCAGCTCGTTGCGCTCGAGGAACGCGTAGGCCGCGCCGAGGTCGACCCCGGCGCGCGGCGCGAAGGCTCGCGTCAGGAGCTTGCGCAGCATGGGCGAGCCGGTCGGCGCGCGCTCAGGGCGTGTAGCCCGGGATCTTCGACTCGTCCACCTCGTCGATCTGCTCCTTGTCGAGGAACATCTCGGCGTAGCGCAGGTAGACCTTCCTGCGCACGAAGACATCGAAGAGGTCCGGATCGATGTGGCCGTTCAGCCTGAACTTGCCCAGGATCTCGAGCGATTCCGAGAGCGTCTTGCCCTTCTTGTAGGGCCGGTCCTTGGCGGTGAGGGCCTCGAAGATGTCGGCGATCCCCATGCAGCGCGCCTGCACCGACATCTGCTCGCGGGTCAGGCCCTTCGGGTAGCCCTTGCCGTCCATGCGCTCGTGGTGCCCGCCGGCATACTCCGGCACGCTGGTCAGGTGCCTCGGCCAGGGCAGCGCCTCGAGCATCTTGATCGTGGCGACGATGTGATGGTTGATCACCTGGCGCTCCTCGGGGGTGAGGGTGCCGGCGCGGATGGTGAGGTTCTTGAGCTCGTCCTCGCTCAGGAAGTTCGCCTCGTGCCCGGAGATGTCGGTCCAGCGGTAGCGCGCGATCGCGCGCACGCGCTCCATGTCGGCCTCGCGCATCGCCTCCCCGCCGATGTTGCAGGCGCGCAGGAACGAGCGGTCCTCCTCGAGCCGGCGCAGGCGCTCGCGGTGGCGCGCGTCGGCGGCGTCGTGCTCCGCGCGCGGCGCCTGGTGCGCGACCAGCAGCGCCTTCTCCTTCATCAGCTCGATGTCGGCGTCGCGCCGCAGCACCTCGAAGCGCGTGTCGATCAGGTGGATGCGGTCGTAGATCGTCTGCAGCTTGGTCGCCTTGTCCACCACGTGCACCGGCGTCGTCACCTTGCCGCAGTCGTGCAGCAGGCCCGCGATCTTGAGCTCGTAGCGGTCCTTGTCGCTCATGGTGAACGAGGCGAGCGGCCCCTCGCGCGTCTCGTTCACCGCCTCGGCGAGCATCATGGTGAGCTGCGGCACGCGCTGGCAGTGGGCGCCGGTGTAGGGCGACTTCTCGTCGATCGCGGAGTTGATCAGCTGGATGAACGACTCGAACAGCTCCTCGAGCTGGTTGATCAGCATGCGGTTGGTGAGCGCGATCGCCGCCTGCGAGGCGAGCGACTCCGCGAGCCGCTGGTCCGAGGGCGAGAACGACACGATCTCGCCGGTCTTGGGGTGCATGGCGTTGATCAGCTGCAGCACGCCGATGATCTCGTTCTCGTGGTTCTTCATCGGCACGGTGAGGAAGGACTTCGAGCGGTAGCCGGTCTTCTTGTCGAAGTTGCGCGTGCCGGAGAAATCGAAGCCCTCGGCGGTGTAGGCGTCGGGGATGTTCACCGTCTTGCCGGTGAGGGCGGCGTAGGCGGCGACCATGCCGTGGTTGGGCTTGCCGTCCTTGCCCATGAGGTGGATCGGGTAGAACGGCACCGCGTTGCCGGTGGTGCCGCCGAGGTAGTACTTGAGCGAGGAGGTGCGCACGATCTCGAAGCGCAGCGTCTGCTCCTCGGTGACCCGGTAGAGCGTGCCGCCGTCGGCGCGCGTGATGGTCTTGGCCGCGGTGAGGATCGTCTCCAGCAGCCGGTTCAAGTCGCGCTCGGCCGAGAGCGAGGCGCCGATGGCGTTGAGCTGCTCGAGGCGCTGGACGAGGTCGTCCGCGGCGCTGAGCGCCTCGCCCGAGAACTTCAGCGCCTGGGTGCTGTCGAGGTGCGAGCCGGCCATCGGCCAGGGCCCTCCCGCGCGCCGGCTACTTGATGCAGACCGAGCGCACTTCCTTGATGTGGGTGACGCCCATCAGGCATTTCTCGATGCCGTCCTGCTTCAGCGTGCGCATGCCCTCCTCCAGCGCGACCGCGAGCATCTCGGCGACGCGCGCCTTCTCGGCGATCAGCTTCTTGAGCGGGTCGGTGGCGATGAGCAGCTCGTGCAGGCCGCAGCGCCCCTTGAAGCCGCCGCCGCCGCACTTGTCGCAGCCCACCGGCTTGTAGAAAGTGAGCTGCCCCTTGTCGTTGCCGTAGTCCTTGACCCAGCTCCTGTAGACGTTCTCCATCGCCGCCTTCGGGTCGCGCTTGAAGCTGCTCGTGTTCTGCAGCTCCTCGCAGTACTCGTTGAGCAGCGACTTGATCTCGGCGGGCTCCGGCGTGTAGGTCTGCTTGCAGCTGCACAGGCGGCGCGCCAGGCGCTGCGCGAGGATGCCGAGCAGCGCGTCGGAGAAGTTGAACGGGTCCATGCCCATGTCGAGGAGCCGGATGATCGATTCCGGCGCCGAGTTGGTGTGCAGCGTGGCGAACACCAGGTGCCCGGTGAGCGAGGCTTCGATGCCGGTGCCGGTGGTCTCCTTGTCGCGCATCTCGCCGACCATGATGATGTCCGGGTCGGCGCGCAGGAACGCCTTCATCACCGCGGCGAAGTCGAGCCCCGCCTTCTTGTTCACCTGCACCTGACGCAGGCCCTTCTGCGTGATCTCGACCGGGTCCTCGGCGGTCCAGATCTTGGTGTCGGGCGTGTTGAGGAACTTGAGCACCGAGTGCAGCGTGGTGGTCTTGCCCGAGCCGGTCGGGCCGCAGACGAAGAACAGGCCGTACGGCTTGCCCACCGCCTTCTGCAGCTCCTCGAGATTGCGGTTGGTGAAGCCCATCTTCTCGAGCGGGATCGGCTCGCCCGCGGCGAGGATCCGCATCACGATGTCCTCGACCCCGCCCGCGGTCGGGATGGTCGCGACGCGCAGCTCGATGTCGAGCGGGCCGAACTTCTTGAACTTGATCTTGCCGTCCTGCGGTTTGCGCTTCTCCGAGATGTCGAGGTCGCACATGATCTTGGTGCGCGCCGCGATCGCATTGCGGTAGCTTGCCGGCACCTCGATGTAGGGCTGCAGGTTGCCGTCCTTGCGGAAGCGAATCTCGGTCTTCGCCTTGCCGGGGTAGGGCTCGATGTGGATGTCCGAGGCGCCCTGGCTGTAGGCATCCACGATCACCTTGTTGACGAGCTTCACCAGCTCGTTGTCGGCCGCCGCGGAGACGTCGTCCGCGGTGCTGCCTTCGGCGGCGTCCACGGTCTCGTCGCCGAGGCTGGTCAGCAGGTCGTCCACGCTGGTGGTGTCGGCCGCCTCCTGCCCGTAGAACTGGTTGACGGTCTCCTTGAACTCCTTCTGCGTCGACACCTTGTAGATCAGGCGCGACTTGGGGAAGACGTTCGAGGCGATGCGCGAGCTGCGGATGCGCTCCGGATCGAGGCACAGCACCGTGAGACCTTCCTTCGCCTCGTCGATCGGCAGCCATTGGTTCGACTCGACGTACTCGCGCTTGAGATTCTTGAGCAGTTCCGCGGGCCTCACCCGGTCCGCCTTGAACGGCTCGTAGGGCACGCCGAAGAACTTGGAGAGCGCCTGGCCGATCGCCGGGATCTTGACCTGGAACTCGTCGGCCAGCACGGTCTCGATGTCGATCGCCTTCTTGCGCGCCTGGCGCGAGGCGAGCTCGAACTCGCCCGCGGAGAGCACCGCGTCCGAGATCAGGTAGTCGTACTTGGTCTTGACGAGCTGCGGCTTCTGGCGCTGCTTGAAGGCGATGGCGAGCGTCTTGGCGAGCTCGGTGACGCCCTCCTCGGTGAGCGGACCGAAGGGCACGCCCGCCTTGTTGTTGATGATCTGGATGACCCCGATCAGGTCCGCGCCGCCCTCGTCCACGATCGGCGAGACCAGCATCTGCTTGGTGCGGTAGCCGGTGCGCTTGTCCACTTCCTGCAGGAAGCGCAGGTTCGGGTTGACGCTCTTCAGCTCGCCGTCGTCGTACACGTCCTTGAAGTTGGACATCTTGCGCGACAGCGCGACGTAGCCCGCGATCGAGTGCTCCGCGATCGGCAGCTTCAGGTCCTTGAACGAGTTGAGGCCGGTCTTGACCTTGGAGACGATCGACTGCTTGTCCTCGCCGATCGAGTAGATGGTGAGGCGGTCGGCGTTGAACAGCACGCAGATGTCGGCGCTCACCTCGAGCATGATCTCGTCGATGTTGCTGGTCGCGTGGATCTTGTTCGTGACCAGCTGCAGCTGCTTCTGGAACGCGAGCCGGAGGTTGACGTCCGTCTGGGTCGACGTTGGATGACTCAGTACCGCGCTCATGCCGATTCTCCGATCTCCCCGCCGGGGATTCGAATGGGGCAGGTCAGGATTCCTATCCTAGCCCCTGCAAGGTGAACATTCAACTCTAACCCCGATGATTCTTAACAAGCTTTTCCTATTCCCGCCGTCCCGGCGCCGCGCCGCGGATCAGCGGCCGTGCCCTGCCGCCCACAGTCCTCCCTCCAGCAGCCAGACCTTGAAGCCTTGCTGCGCGAAGAGGAACGCGGCCGCCGAGCTGCGCCGCCCGCTCTGGCAGTACACGACGTATTCCTTGGCGGGGTCGATCACGGCGAAGCTGTTGCGCACCTCGTTGAGCGGCACGTTGATCGCGCCGGGCAGGCGGTCGTACTGGTACTCCGAGGGGTAGCGCACGTCGAGCCAGAGCGCGCCGCGCGCCACGCGCTCGAGGGCCTCGGCGTACGTGATCCGCTGCAGCAGCGGCTCGCGCAGCAGCTCGACGAAGTCCAGCTTGCCCAGGCGCAGCAGCTTGCCTTCGCTCGCCATCGTCACGGTGGCGTTGCGCTTGGCGTCCGCGGCGAGCGCCTCTTCGCCGAAGGCATCGCCCGCCTTGAGCTCGGCGAGCGTCACCTTGACGCCGCCCACCATGCGCTCGACCTGGCAGCGGCCGGCCTCGATCACGTAGTAGTAGTCGCCCTCCTCCCCCTCTCGCAGCACGGTCTCGCCGTGGCGCACCGCGACGCGCTCGAAGCGGGCGAGCAGCTCCTCGAGCCGCGCGGCCGGCAGGCGCGCGAAGATGCCGTGGCGCAGGTTGGCGAGCGAGAACACCCCGCTCGCCACCTTGGCGTCGCTCTTCACCGCCTTGCCCATCGCGCTCGCCGCGGCGCTCTCGCCCGAGGCGACCTGGTCGAAGGTGACGAGGATGTCGAGCACCTCGTCGTCCACGGCGAGCAGCTCGACGTCGGTGATCGCCTTGGAGCGCGCGACCGGCGCCGCGCGCCGGTTGAGCGGCTGGCGCCCGTCGCCCGTGCCGCCGACGACGACGAGCGAGCCGCCGCCGCGGAAGACGAGCAGGATCTCGCCGCGCAGCAGGAACACCGACTGGGTGCCGCCGGCGCGCCCGGCGAGCGGGTCGCTGCCGCGCGCGGCATGCTCGACCACCGCGACCTCGCTGAGCTCGCGCAGCCGCTCGGGCGACAGCGGCCCGAGCGGCTCGAGGATGGACAGTTGCTCGGGGGTGGCGCGCTGCGCCGCGGCTCGGGCCCCGCTCTGCATGGTCGGGCGGGCTAGAACTCGAAGGTCTGGCCGTTCTGCAGCATGCGCGGCCGGAAATTCTCGGTGCAGTCCTCGATCTCCTGCATCGTCAGCTCGATCTCGCCCGGCTTGAGATGGGTGATCCACACCTCGGGGTTGACCACCAGCTTTCTCAGCTCCTCGGCGAGCATCGACGGGCACAGGTGCTTCGACATCTCCGCGAGCGCGCGCTCCTTGTTGGAGAACGCGGTCTCGATGATCAGGACCTTGAGGTTGCGGATCTTGTTGACGATCTTCCACAGCTCGTCGTTCGGGCCGGTGTCGCCGGTGAAGACGAGGCTGCCCGAGCCGCTGTCGAGGTGGTAGCCGACCGCGGGCACCGTGTGCAGCGCGGGCAGCGGCGTGATCTCCCGCCCGGCGACGGTCACCGTCTGCCCGAGGAAAATCTCCTCGTAGCGCATGAACGGCGCCTCCGGGGTCGGGATCTCGGTGAAGTCGGGCCAGATCGACCAGTTGAAGATGTGGTTGCGCAGGATCTCGATCGTCGCCGCGGTGGCGTGCACCAGGATCGGCTTGGCGCGCATCCCGCCGACCGTGTCGACCAGGAACGGGATCGAGGTGACGTGGTCGAGATGCGAATGGGTGATGAAGACGTGGTCGATGCGCGACAGCTCGGCGAGCGGCAGGTCGCCCACCCCGGAGCCGGCGTCGATCAGGATGTCGCCGTCCACCAGGAACGAGGTGGTCCGCAGGTGGCGCCCGCCGATGCCGCCGGAGCAACCGAGGATGCGCAGCCGCACCGCGCCCCGCGCCTACTTTTCGTCGAACGCGGTCACGCCTTCCCAGCCCGTGGGCGGCGGCGCGCGGCGGAATTCCGCGACCCGGTTCGAGTACAGCGCGTACAGATCGCATTCCGGGTCGATGCGCTGCAGGTTGAGAAGCGTGACCTCCAGCTGGTCCCACTGCTGCGCCCGGTAGGCGCGCAGCGCCTGGTCCCAGAGCTTGAGCTCGTCGAGCACCTTCCTGTCGACCTCGCCCTTCAGGCCGATCGGCTGGTAGATGCTGAGCGCCTCCTCCCTGCCCTTGACCTTGATGCGGTCGATCTCCCTGAAGACGAACTCGTCCTTCAGCAAGTTGCGCGTCGCCTCGCCCACCAGCACGCCGACGCCGTAGTACTTCGTGCGCCCCTCGAGCCGCGAGGCCACGTTCACCGGATCCCCCATCACCGTGTAGGCGCGCCGCACCTGCGAGCCCATGTCGCCGACGCGCACGTTGCCGGAGTTGACCCCGACGCCGATCTTGAACGGCGGCCAGCCGCGCGCTTCGAACTTCCCGTTCAGCAGCTTGCGCTCCTTCTGCATCGCCAGCGCGGCGAGCACCCCGTTGCGCGCATGCTGCGGGTCCTCGACCGGTGCGCCCCAGAACGCCATGATCGCGTCGCCGATGTACTTGTCGAGCGTGCCGTGGTGCTTGGACCGGATGATGGTGCTCATGTCGGTCAGGTACTGATTGATGTACTCGCGCAGCTCTTCGGGCTTGAGGGCTTCCGAAATGCTGGTGAACCCGCGCACGTCCGAAAACAGGATCGTCAGCTCCGCGGCCTTGGGCTCCATGCTGTACTTCTCGGGGTCCTCGGCCATCTTGTCCACCAGTTCGGGCGGCACGTACTGGCCGAACAGGTCGGTGAACTGGCGCTTGGAGCGCGCCTCCACGAAATAGCCGTAGGCCATGTTCATGGTGTAGACGAACGCGGTCATCAGGATCGAGGCCGCGAGCGGCAGCACCATGTCGGCCTGCGACCAGACCAGGAAGTTGAAGCCGGTGATGAGCGCCGCGCCGATGCCGGCGGCGATCGTCGCCCAGAGCGCCGAGAGGATCGGGATCAGGAACGAGAGCGTGACGCCGCCCACCAGCAGCAGGATCACCTCGGCGCCCAGCATGTATGGCGGCCGCTGCTTGAAGTTGCGGTCGAGCATGCCCGCGATCATGTTGGCGTGCACTTCGACCCCCGGGTAGACGCTGTCCACGGGGGTCGAGCGCAGGTCGAACAGCCCCGGCGCGGTGGCGCCGACCAGCGCGATCTTGCCCTTGAGCAGATCGGGCTTGATCCGGTCCTTGATCACATCCGCGAGCGGCACGTAGGGGAAGCTGAACTTCTTGCCGCGGTACGGGATCAGGGCGGTGACGCGGTCGTCCACCGGGATGGTGAGCGGTCCGACTTTGAGCCACTCCAGGCCCGAGTAGCCCTTGTGCAGGAAGCGCTCCGGCGGATACCCGGGCTCGACGTTCGGGAACTTGCCGCCCTGCTGCAGCGCGATCAGCGTGCGCACCATGGCGAGCGAGAGCGCCTCGTAGTACCCGTCCTCCCATTCGAGGATCATCGGCACGCGCCGCGACACGCCATCGTCGTCGATGTAGGGGTTGAAGTGGCCGGCCCCCGCCGCGTTCTTCTGGTAGACGGGCAGGTTGCCGGTGTAGCCGCGCCACAGCAGGAACTGGATGTTGCGCCCGGAGAAGGTGCCCTTGGGCAGCACCGGCGCCGGGATCGCGTTCGCCGTGACCGCGCGCTCCTCGCTGTTGAAGTAGTAGCCGAGCACCACCGGGCGGTTCTTGATCGCCGCCGCGAACTGGCCGTCGAAATCGAGCTTGCCGCGCACCTGCTGGTAGGCCTGCTGGAACCCGGCCGCTTCCTTGAGCTCCTTCTGCGCCAGCGCGTCGAGCGTCTCGATGCCCGAGCTGTTGTCGGGCTCGGCCCAGACCACGTCGAAGCCGAGCAGCGCGATGCCGTACTGGTCGAACAGCTTGTCCATCAGCCGCGCCATCAGGTTGCGGTTCCAGGGCCAGCGGCCGATCTCGCCCAGGCTCTTCTCGTCGATGTCGAGGATGACGACCCGGTTGTCCACGGTGCGCGGCATCGTCAGGTTGAGCCGCGCGTCGTAGATGATGTTGTCGAGCTGGTTGATGAACCCGACCTGGTAGAAGCGCGCCGCGTGCCCGATGAAGAATAAAGTGATGGCGAGTCCGACGGCGATTCGGACGATGTGCTGTTTCACGCGCGGATCCGGAGCCTAGGGCGGGCCAGGAAGCCGGCCCAGGGAGTCTTCAGGCCTTGAGGAAGAACTCCATTTTCACGCCGGCGAGCTCGATCACGTCGTGGTCCTTGAGGACGTGCGGCGCGGTGCCGATCTGCTGCCCGTTGACCGCGGGGCGCTGCGCACCTTCGACATGGGTGATGAAGTAGCCCTGCGGCCGCCGCGTCAGCACGGCGACCTGCACGCCGGGCTTGCCCAGCGTGGTGAGCGGCTTGCTCAGCTCCAGCTCCTTGCCTGCGTTCGCGCCCGAGAGCAGCTGGATCGCGCCGAGCGCCGCGGCCGGCCTGGGCGCGGCAGCCGGGGCCGCGGCGGCAGCGGGCGCCGCGGCTGCGGCTGCAGGCGCCGCCGCGGGGGCCGGCGCCGCCGCGGCCGCGACCGGCGCCGGAGCGGGCTTTTCCGCCGTGCCGGTCGCCTGCGCGCTCGCGCCTGCCGCCTGTACCGCGGCAGCGCGCGCGGCCTGCGCCGCCTGGGGCTGCGCGCCGCCGGCGGCCAGTGCGCGCGCCTGGTCGGCGGCGGCCTTCATCGCGGCGGGCCTGAGCACCATGGTCTTCTCGAAGTCGGCGGCGGCGGCGGCGGGCTGCTGCCCCGCTTCCTGAATGAACTTCAGCTTGTACTTGCCGAGCTCGACGACGTCGTTGTTCTGCAGGAAGTGCTTCTTGACCGGACTGCCGTTGACCAGCGTGCCGTTGGTGCTGCCGAGGTCCTCGAGGAACGAGTCGTTCAGGATGGTGACGATCACCGCATGCTCGCCGCTCACCGCGAGGTTGTCGATCTGGATGTCGTTGTGCGGCTTGCGGCCGATGGTGGTGCGCTCCTTGGAGATGGGGATCTCCTTGAGCACCAGGCCGTCCATGCTGAGTATCAGTTTCGCCATAGCTGACCCCTGGGGTCTATTTTAGCCATGCAAAAACCTTCGACATCACGCCGCGCGGCGCGGGGTACTCCCTCAGGACCCGCACGAGTATAACCGATACGTTGTCCTTGCCGCCGTTGTCATTGGCCATCTGCACCAGCTGCTGCGCGGCGAGCTTGAGATTGCCGCCGATTGCCTGCAGCGTCATGCCGATGTCCTCGTCTTCCACCATGTCGCACAGGCCATCGGAGCAGAGCAGGTAGACGTCGCCGACGCGCGTCTCGTACTCGTGGATCTCCGGGTCGACGCTGGCGTCGATGCCGAGCGCCTTGGTCACCAGGTTCTTGTGCTGCGCGTTCTTCGCCTGCTCGGCAGTGATCAGGCCGCTGTCGATCTGCTCCTGCAGCAGCGAGTGGTCGCGCGTCACCTGGCTGAACTTGCCGTCGCGCATGCGGTACAGGCGCGAGTCGCCCAGGTGCGCGACCAGCACCTTGTTGTCGTAGAACAGGCACACCACCAGGGTCGTGCCCATGCCGGCGTACTGCGGCTGGCTCTGCGCCGCCTGGTAGATCGAGGTGTTCGCCTTGAGCACCTGCTCGCGCACCATGCGCGGCGCCACGCGCTTCTTCGTTTCCTCGTCGATCGCGTAGGGCTGCACCTTGGCGAGCAGCTGCTGCAGCTCGGTGGTGATGACGGTGGTCGCCATGCCGCTCGCCACCTCGCCCGCGTTGTAGCCGCCCATGCCGTCGGCGAGCACCACCAGGCCGTTGGCGGCGTCCGATGCGACCGAATCCTCGTTGTGCGAGCGCACCATGCCCGGGTCGGTGCAGCTCGCGATCTCGAGGATCTGGGTGAGATTCATAGCTCGATATCCACGCCCTTGCCGCTCGCGCCCGCGGCGGCCGCGGCCGGCGCCGACGCCCCCGCCGCGCCGCCGAGCGCGGCGCGCAGCGCCTGCGCGAACTCCTCGCCCGACTGGAAGCGCTCGTCCGGGTTCTTCGCCATGGCGCGCGCGAGGAACTCGACCAGGCCCGGGGGCACGTTCGGGTTGACGGTGCGGATGTCGGTGGGCGGCTCGCTCGCGATCTTGAACATGAGCTGCGCCATCGACTCGCCCTCGAAGGGGAGCTTGCCGCTGAGCAGCTGGTACAGGCTCACCGCGAGCGAGAACAGGTCCGAGCGCCCCTCGATCTTCTTGCCGGCGAGCTGCTCGGGCGACATGTAGGAAGGCGTGCCGAGCACCATCCCGGTCTTGGTCTTGGACGAGTCGGTGAGGCGCGCGATGCCGAAGTCGGTGAGCTTGAGCGTGTCCGTGTCCGGGTGGTACATCATGTTCGCCGGCTTGATGTCCCGGTGCACCACGCCCTGCTTGTGCGCGTAGCCGAGCGCCTCGGCGGCGCGCGCCACGACCGAGATCGCCCTCTCGGCCGGCAGCAGGTTGCCCCCCTTGCAGAACGGCGCCAGGTCGCCTCCCTTGAGCAGCTCCATGGCGATGTAGCACAGGTCGTGCTCCTCGCCCGCGTCGTAGATGGCGACGATGTTGGGGTGGTTCAGGCGCCCGGCGGTCTCGGCCTCGCGGAAGAAGCGCTCCTTCACCTCGGCGAGCTCGTCGGCCTCGAACTCCTGCGCCAGCGCCATGGTCTTGATCGCGACCATGCGGCCGATCTTCGGGTCCTTGCCAAGGTAGACCACCCCCATGGCGCCCTTGCCGAGCTCCTTCTCCACCGTGTAGCGGCCGAGCTTCGGCTTCTCGCCCGCGTCGAGCACCATGGTGCCGCCCGGATGGCTCGCGCCCGCGCCGCCCAGGATCACGGTCTCGGAGAGCTGCTTGGCGCGCGCGAGCTTGGTCTCCAGGTCGCGGAACTTGGGGTTGAACGCGTGCATGTGCCGGAACACGGTCTCGGCCTTGTTGAACTGGCGCTTGCGCTCGAAGTCGAGCGCGAGGTTGTAGAGGTTGTCGAGCAGCGCGTCCGACATCGGCACCTGGCGGAACTTGTCCCACGCCTGGTCGAGCTGCCCCTGCCCCTGGTAGGCAAGGCCGAGCATGCGGTTCGACTCGGCACTGGTCTCGTCGGCCTTGACTTTGGCCGCCTCGGTGACGATGAAGCGCTTGGTCACGAGCGCGACGTGCCCCACCAGCAGCAGCGTCGCCGGCACCATGAGCTGGAGCCACATCGCGCTCGCCGTCATGAGGGAGAAATGCACCACGATGAGCGCGGCGAGCACGCCGGCGGTGATGCCGGCGGCGGGCCCCGCCTTGAGCCGCGGCAGCAGCACGATGAGATATGCCGCGACCAGCAGGAACACCAGCTTCTCGGCGATCCAGCCCCAGCTCGGCGCGACGAAGAAGTGCTCCTGCAGGATCGAGGACACCGAGTGCGCGAGCGTCACCACCGGCGCCATCGCCGGGGAGATCGGGGTCACCGAGACCGCGCCCACGCCGGCCGCGGTGGCGCCGATCAGCACGATCTTGTCACGGTACTTGTCGGCGGGAATCTTGCCGGAGATGACGTCGTAGAACGAATCGACCTGGAACGCGGGCCTGCCGTCGCGGTCCTTGTAGAAGTAGGTGTACATCTGCAGCGCCGGGTCGGTGCGGATGCGCAGCTTCTGCAGCGCCACGCTCTCGCCCAGCTCGACCTTGATGTCGGCGGGCCCGAGGTTGAGCGAGCGCGCCGCGATCATCATCGAAAGCGACGGGAACAGCTGGTCGAAGTACATCAGCACCAGCGGCTCGGTGCGCGTGCCGCCGTCCACGTCCGGGTTGGCGTTCAGGTGTCCCATCGCGACCGCCGTTTTCCCGATGAGGTCGATCGGGACCTGCACCGCGGCGGTCGGCAGCGGCGGCGAGTCGGCGCCGCCCTTGCCCGCGGCGACCGCGTTCTTCAGCACGTAGTCGGGCAGCGGCCGGTCGGGCTTGCCGCGCGGCTCGCCGAGCGTGAACAGGATCGGCAGCAGCACGTTGCCCGCCCTGCCATAGCTCTCGGCGAGCTTGCGGTCGGTGTTGAGCGCCTGCTCCGCCTCCTTCAGCAGCGCGACCATCTGGCCGATCTCGGGCGCGGGCGTCGCTCCCTCCGCGGCCGGGGTTGCCTTCGCCGCGATGTCGAGAAGCTTCGTCACGTACACGTAGCCCGGATCCACCTGCGCCTCGCTGAAGAACACGGTGTTGCCGATGACCTTCGCCTTGGCGCCGGCGAGCAGGTCGGTCATCTTGGCGTGCACTTCGCGCGACCAGGGCCAGCGGCCGATGTTCGCGATCGAGACGTCGTCGATCGCGATCACCGCGATCTTGTCCGAGGGCGCGCGCGCGCTCGCCTGCACGCCCATGTCGTAGGCCTTGCGCTCGAGGCTTTGCAGCAGCTCGCCGCCCCCGGCGATCAGCATGAACAGCGCGACGACGAGGCCGAGGAACCAGTCGCTCTTCCAGAAATCGGATTTTTTCATGCAGCTCTCCCCGTTTCCTCGGCGGTTGTATGCGGCGGTGCGCGGCGAAAAAATTCTACGCCAGCGGCGCGCGGCGCAGGCGGCACGGCGCGCGCACCGGCTCCTCCCCGAAAGCCTGAAACCCGGGGCGAATACTGACAGCGAAACCCAAGCTGCGTCAAATGCTTAGCCGCGCCGCGTGGCGCGCGCAGCTCAGGCGCCGAGCATCATTCCGGCCTTGATCGCGCCCGCGCCTACAAGCTCGCCCGCGGCGACCTTCCTGCCGTCGCCGAGCTTGGCGCGCTGCACCTCGATGCGGCCGCCCTGCGCGCTCACCTGGAATCCGGCCGGGCCGGCCTCGACGATCTCGCCGATCCTGCCCTTGACCGCGCCGAACGTGCGCACCGGGTGCTTGCGCGCGTCGAAGATCTGCAGCTCCTTGCCGTCGAGCGTCGTCCGGGCCCCCGGGGCGGGATTGCAGCCGCGGATCAGGTTGTAGACGAAATCGACGTGGCTCGCCCACTGGATGCGCGCCTCCGCCTTGCGGCACCAGCCCTCGTAACTCGCCAGCGACTCGTCCTGCGCCCGCTCGCGGTGCCGGCCCGCGACCACCAGGTCCGCCGCCTCGAGCATCGCCTCGACGCCCATCGGGAAGAGGCGCTCGAAGTACACCGTGCCGAGCGTGTCGTCCGGGCCGATGTGCGTTTCCTTCTGCAGGATCACCGGCCCCTCGTCCAGGCCGTCGGTGGGCCGGAAGATGGTGAGGCCGGTGCGCGCGTCGCCGCGGATGATCGGCCAGTTGATCGAGGACGGCCCGCGGTACTTGGGCAGCAGCGACGGGTGGTACTGGATGGTGCCGTGCTTCGGGATCGTGACGAAGTCCTGCGGCGCGAATTGCAGCACGAACGCCATGACGCCGACCTCGGCGCCGAGCTTCGTCAGCGCGGCCTTGGCCTCGGCGGACTTCAGGCTCTGGAACTGGAACACCTGGACGCCCTTTTCCTGCGCCGCGGTCTTGAGCGCGTCCGGCCGCGCGCCGGGTTTCTCCGGGGCGCAAAACACGCCCGCGACCTCGTCGCCGCGCGCGAGGAATGCTTCGAGAACCGCTTTGCCGAAGTCCTGCTGGCCGACGATGGCGAGGCGCATCAGGCGACTTTTTTCGGCGGCGCGCTGAAGGCGCCCGCCTTCTTGAGCGCCGCGATCCTGGCCTCGTCGTAGCCCAGCACGTCGCGCAGCACCGTCTCGGTGTGCTCGCCGAGCAGCGGCGAGCGCTCGATGCGCGCCGGGGAAGCCGAAAGCTTGATCGGCATGCCCACGTTCCACCACTTGCCGCGCTGCGGGTGGTCGAGCTCGACCCACATCTGGCGGCCGCGCACGTGCTCGTCGTTGGCCAGGTCCTCGGTGCTCATGATCGGGCCGCAGGGCACGTCGAGATCGTTGAAGAGCTTCATCAGCTCGCGCTTGGTGTAGTTCGACGCGAATTCGTTCAGGCGCTGCCACATCGCGTTCTGGTTCTTGCGCCGGTCGGCGATCTTGGCGAAGCGCGGGTCCTTGGCGAACCCCTCCCCGCCGACGCGCGTGGCGAGCGCATCCCACACCACCTCCTGCACGACGACATAGAGGTAGTCGTTCGGCCCGCCGGGCTTGCACTTGATCGCGTTGCCGAGCTGGCCGCCGCCGGAATCGTTTCCGGCGCGCGGCGTGGCCGTCAGGCCCTCCGTCGGCACCGAGTATTCCGTGAGCGGGCCGTGCGCCAGCCGCTGGTGGTCGCGGAACTTGACGCGTGCGAGGTTCATGACCCCGTCCATCATCGCGACCTCGACGTACTGGCCCTTGCCGGTCCGGCTGCGATGATGCAGCGCGGCGAGGATCCCGATCACGAGGTGCAGCCCGGTGCCGGTGTCGCCGATCTGCGCGCCAGCGACGAACGGCGGCCCTTCCGGAACTCCGGTCGTGCTCATGCCGCCGCCCATTGCCTGCGCCACGTTCTCGTAGGCCTTGAAGTCGGCATACGGCCCGCTCGAGCCGAAGCCCTTGATCGAAGCCATCACCGCGCGCGGATTGATCTGCCGAACCCTTTCCCAGGAGAAGCCGAGTCGCTCGATCACGCCCGGGCCGAAGTTCTCCACCACGACGTCTGACTGCTTCAGCAGGTCCACGACCACTTGGTTGCCATCGGGGGACTTCATGTTCACCGTGATCGAGCGCTTGTTGCAGTTGAGCATGGTGAAGTACAGGCTGTCGGCGCCGGGCACGTCGCGCAGCTGGCCGCGCGTGATGTCGCCCGCGGGGGGCTCGAGCTTGATGACGTCGGCCCCCATCCAGGCCATCAGCTGCGTGCCGGTGGGGCCGGCCTGCACGTGCGACAGGTCGAGGACGCGGATTCCCTTGAGTGCTTCCATGGTTGACCTATTTCTTTTTCGCGCCCGGATTCAGGCCCGTGATGCGACCGCTTTCGGTGCCGGCGGTTTCGTCGATCACGGCATTGACGAGCGTGGGCCTGCGCGAGCGGATGGCTTCTTCCATCGCGCTTCGCAGCTCGGCCGGGGTGGTGGCGTGCGCGCCCACCCCGCCGAAGGCCTCGATCAGCTTGTCGTAGCGTGCGCCCTTGACGAACACCGTGGGCGCGACGTCCGGGCCGCCGGTCGGATTGACGTCGGTGCCGCGGTAGACGCCGTTGTTGTTCATCACCACGATGCACACCGGCAGCTTGTAGCGGCAGATCGTCTCGACCTCCATGCCGGAGAAGCCGAAGGCGCTGTCGCCTTCGACCGCGATCACCTGCTGCCCGGTGACCACGGCGGCGGCGACGCAGTAGCCCATGCCGATGCCCATGATGCCCCAGGTGCCGACGTCGATGCGCTTCCTCGGCCGGTACATGTCGACGATGCTGCGGGTGAAGTCGAGCGCGTTGGCGCCCTCGTTGACGAACATCGCGTCGGGGTTCGCCCGCACGATGTCGCGCACCACGTTGAGCGCGCTGTGGAAGTTCATCGGCGAGGGGTTCTTCGCCAGCGTCTCGGCCATCTTGGCGACGTTGGCCGCCTTCTTCTCGCGGATCGCGTCAAGCCACTCGGCGGGCGGCTTGGCCCAGCCCGCGCCGACGCCCGCCAGCAGCGCCTGCACGCACGAGCCGATGTCGCCGACCACCGGGGCGTCGATGCGCACGTTGCTGTCGGCCTCCTGCGGCGAAACGTCGACCTGGATGAACTTCTGGCCGCCCCAGTCCTTGGAGCCCTTGCCGCCCCAGGTCTTGCCCTTGCCGTGCGAGAGCAGCCAGTTCAGGCGCGCGCCGATCAGCATCACCACGTCGGCCGCGGGCAGCACGAAGGAGCGCGCGGCGGAGGCGCACTGCCCGTGCGTGTCCGGCAGCAGGCCTTTGGCCATCGACATCGGCAGGTAGGGAATGCCCGTCTTTTCGACCAGATCCCTTATTTCGGAATCCGCCTGTGCATACGCGGCACCCTTGCCGAGGATGACGAGCGGCTTCTGCGCGCTCTGCAGCAGCTCGAGCGCGCGCCGCACGGCGTCCGGGGCCGGGATCTGGCGCGGCGCCGGATCGACGACCTTGATCAGGGAATTCTTCCCGGCCGCAGCGTCGATCGCCTGCCCGAGGAGCTTGCCCGGCAGGTCCAGATAGACGCCGCCCGGGCGGCCGGAGAGCGCGGCGCGGATCGCGCGCGCGATGCCGACGCCGATGTCCTCGGCGTGCAGCACGCGGTACGCGGCCTTGGCGAGCGGCCTGGCGATGGCGAGCTGGTCCATCTCCTCGTAGTCGCCCTGCTGCAGGTCGATGATCTCGCGCTCGCTCGAGCCGCTGATCAGGATCATCGGGAAGCAGTTGGTGGTGGCGTGGGCGAGCGCGTTGAGGCCGTTCAGGAAGCCGGGCGCGGACACCGTGAGGCAGATGCCCGGCTTCTGCGTCAGGAACCCGGCGATGGAGGCAGCGTAGCCGGCGTTCTGCTCGTGGCGGAACGAGAGCACCCGCAGGCCGTCGGCCTGCGCGCGGCGGGTCAGGTCGGTGATCGGGATCCCGGGCAGGGCGTAGATCGTGTCGATGCCGTTGAGCTTCAGCGCGTCGATGACCAGCTGAAAGCCGTCGGTCTGCTGCGATTGCGCGGTGGCGACGTGCGGTTCGGCGGTGCCCATGGCTGCCTCCCGGGGGAGCGCTATGGTAGGAATCGGCGCCGGCCCGCGGCCTTGACTGAGGTCAAGGGTCTAAAATCCCCCGGCGATGACGAGCCTCGCCAGCCACCCGCAGGGCAACACCATCCGCATGAAGCTGCGCGAGAACGGGGTGCTGCGCGACCTCGACCCGGCGCAGTGGGCGGCGCTCGAGCCCTTGCTCGTCGCCAAGGACTACCGCAAGGGCGAGCCGCTCGCGCGCCAGGGCGACGAGGAGATGGAGCAGTTCTTCATCCTCGAGGGAATGGTGAAGCGCGTCGTCTCCAACCCCGAGGGGCACGAGATGATCCTGCGCTTCGCCGCGGAGACCGAGATGGACACCGCCTACGCCGCCTGGCGGCTGCGGACGCCCGTGCCCTACTCGATCGTCGCCGTGACCAAGGTGTGCGTCGCCGAGCTGCCGATGCCGCAGTGGGTCGAGTACCTCGAGCGCTTCCCGGACGTCAAGGCGCGCTTCGAGTACGCGGTGATGAAGCTGATGTCCGAGGTGATGGCGCACACCATCACGCTGCACCTGCTCGATGCGCCGGGGCGGCTGTCGCGCTTTCACCGCAAGCATCCGGAGCTCGCCGGGCGCATTCCGAAGAAGGAGCTCGCCGCCTACCTCAACCTCACGCCCGAGACGCTGTCGCGGCTGAAGCAGAAGCTGGGGCGGAACTAGATTCTGTCGTCCCCGCAGGCTTCAGGCGGGGACCGAGCTTTTCCTGTTCTTTGCCGGCGACCCACGCGCCGCCCGGCGCGGCGCGCGATCTACCCGTAGACATCTGCCGGCAT